>Ga0209086_10000032_pt1 | contig 125687 bp, 121 predicted proteins | sample M_130207_XF_Meta_FD_187312 | JGI IMG/M metagenome (GOLD analysis project Ga0209086, IMG submission 187312) | Freshwater microbial communities from Lake Montjoie, Canada to study carbon cycling - M_130207_XF_MetaG (SPAdes) (version 2) | ecosystem: Environmental > Aquatic > Freshwater > Lake... | reverse complement strand
CTCATCACGTTTGTGTTTGCCTGCCTCGGTGCTTGGATCGTCACGCTGGTGAGCAATGCGGTGTTGAAGCTGATCGTGCCGTGGATGCTACTCGGCATCGCCGTTTATGTGCTGCTGAGTCCGGGCCTGGGAAAGACGGCGGCGAAGGCGAGATTGAGCCTTGTGGCCTTCGCTTGTCTCGCAGGCAGCGTGCTCGGCTTTTACGATGGTTTCTTTGGGCCGGGAACGGGAACATTTTGGACGATGGCCTGCATCTCGCTGCTCGGACTCGAACTCACCCGAGCAACGGCATTCACGAAGGTGGTTAATCTCACGAGCAACATGGCCTCGCTCATCGTCTTCGTTATTTCCGATCGCGTGCATTATCCCATCGCGTTTGCCATGATCGCCGGGCAACTCATTGGTGGCCGACTCGGTGCCGGCATGGCGATCCGCCACGGTGCGCCGTTCATTCGTGTCATTTTCATCACTGTCGTGTTGGCGATGGTGGCAAAACTCTTGTGGGATCAGTTTGGTGCCCGGTAAACACCGCTTTGAATGAATCCAGCGGAACAGGCAGGGCGTATTTGCCTCTTACCCTGCCATGACTATGATCGCCGCCCCCATGTCCACCGTTCAATCCACCGCCAAAGGTCGCCAATTCCCCAAATTCGATCTCGCACGCCTACTTGGCACCGTTTTCAAACCCACCTTCGGCCGCAAGATCTGCATCCTCATCGATCTTCCTGATCTCGCCGAGGCCAAGGACCTGGCCTTCTTGAAAAATCCAGCGCGTGCCGTGCAACGCCAAGCCTACGAGAATTTTCATCTCGGCCTGCAAAACGGTGTCGCTGACGAGCTCGTGCTCAAAGGTGGTGAAATCTATGCCTACACGCAGACCACCGGCAGCAATCTCGATCTGCCTGACCTTTGCGTCGATATGAGCGGCAAGGCGCTGAGCCTCGAACGCGATGTTTATCCGAACTACGACATCATCCTCTGCATCTCCACCTTCAGCGCCACCGCGCCGCTGACGGCCTTTGCAAAGCAGTATGGCTTCCGTGGCGCCACGCTTCATGGCGTGAATGATGTGATCCTCAATTCTGGTCTCGCGGTCGATTACGAAGAAGTCAGCATAGACGCCGAAAAACTCCGCCTCGCCATGTCGCGTGCCGATTGGGTCGAAATCGACTTCACTGTCGAAAACGGCCCTGACATGACCGTGCGCCTCGAATTGAACCGTCAGGAAGCTCAGAAGAGCCACGGCCTCTGCCAGGGCGACACGCCAGACATCGCCAATCTGCCTGCAGGCGAGGTTTATTTCGTCCCCACTGGTGCAGAAGGCACTTTCCCGCTCAAATACGAAGACGGCACGCTCGGCAAACTCACCGTCACCGGCGGCTGCATCATCAAAGCAGAGTTGATCGCAGGCAACGCAAAGACCATCGACGAACACAACGCCAAACTCGCTGACGATCCCATGACCGGCGTGCTGGGTGAGCTGGGATTCGGCACGCAGGTGCTTCCCGTCTCCGGCGCAGACATCCAGGACGAGAAAGTCCTCGGCACCTGCCATCTCGCCACCGGTCGTGATGATCATCTCGGCGGCCACATCACGCCCGCAAAGTTCAAGCGTCACCAAAACGCCACACACGACGACATCCTCTTCGCGCCGCACAAGACGCCCAACTTCGACATCAAACAGACCCGCATGTTCCGCGACGGCAAGATCACCGTCCTCAACGAGCACTTCCAGCCGTCGAAATACTTGCTGGATGCACTGGCAGCAGAATAAGGGGCCTGCCTGATGAACATCTACGAAACCCGTCGCCTGCTCGACGAATACCTGCTCTTTCACTACGGCACACCTGCTGAAGTGCTGCCATGGGAGAACGGGCCGCGTGAGGCACTGGGGTTTCCTGTTCGCACAGTGATGGAGTTGATCGACCTCCCGCGCACGCCTTGTGAGGCAGTGGCGCTCGATCTCGGCTGCGCCGTGGGTCGTTCGAGCTTCGAACTGGCCAATTTTGGCGTGAAGGTGCTCGGCATTGATTACTCGCAGAGTTTTGTTGATGCAGCGGCGGCGTTGGCCCGTGATGGCAGCATGGAATACGAACGCGTGGATGAAGGCAGTGCGCGGACAGCCTTGGTGGCACGCGTGCCGGATAATCTGCGACGTGACCGCGTGCGCTTCGAGCAAGGCGACGCGATGAACCTGCGCAGCGACCTTGGCGACTACGATATCGTGCATGCGGCGAATTTACTGTGCCGTCTGACCGATCCGCTGAAGCTAATCGAGCGTCTGCCGAGCCTTGTAAGGCCAGGAGGCCAGCTCTTGCTGACAACGCCCTGCACCTGGCTTGAAGACTTCACGCCACGCGGAAACTGGCCGCAGGGTTCAACTCGCGAGTGGCTTACATCTCTGATGGAGCCGCATTTTGATCTCTCGAAGACCTGCGACATGCCTTTCCTGATCCGAGAACATGCGCGGAAGTATCAGTGGAGCGTGGCGCTGGGCATGCGTTGGCGGCGGAAAGTCGAGGCGGTGTGATTTTGCGCGCTTGATTCGCGGGCGCGTTTTGGCCTAGGCTGCGGAATCATGAAAAACGCATTCCTATTTGCATTCCTCGTCGCCACAGCCGCCTTGCAGGCACAGACTCCAAATTTCAAAGAGCAGCAGATTGATGGTGAGGTCGGCATTGGCTACGGTCTAGCCGTGGCGGATGTGAATGGTGACCGGCAGACGGACATCCTGCTCGCGGATAGCAATGTGATCGTATGGTATGAGAACCCGACGTGGAAGAAGCACATCATCGCGGAAAAGCTCACGGAGAAGGATCATGTGTGCATCGCAGCGCGTGACATTGATGGCGACGGCAAGTGCGAAATCGCCGTGGGAGCGGAATGGAACCCTGGAGACACGGTGGGCAGTGGCGCAGTGTTTTATTTGATCCCGCCAGCGGATCGCACCCAGAAATGGGAACCATTGAAGCTCACGCATGAGCCGACGACGCACCGCATGAAGTGGGTGCGCAATCGTGCAGGGCGTTATGATCTCGTGGTGGTGCCGCTGCATGGCCGCGGCAATGACAAGAATGCCGAAGGCGTCGGCGTGCGAGTGCTGGCCTACCATATGCCGGAAGATCCGCGCAAGGAATGGAACACGACGCTGGTGCAGGGCACGATGCACAAGACGCACAACCTCGACATCATCCCAGCGCAACCGAATGAGGCGGAAGGTTTGCTGCTGTGCGGCCGTGAGGGAGTGGTGCGGCTAAATCAAACCGACAATGGCTGGAAGGAGCAGTGGATCGCGCAGCACCCGAAGGACTCGACTGAGCTGCAAGGCGCGGGCGAAGTGCGTTACGGTGCGTTTGCAGGCGGGCAACCGTATGTGACGACGATTGAGCCGATGCATGGCGACAAGCTCGTGCTCTACACGCCGCCACCGGATGGTCCAAAGGATGGCCCTTGGCAGCGCCGTGTCTTAAGTGATCAACTCGTCGATGGTCACGCCATCGCGACGCATGACTTGCTTGGCTTGAACAACCGCCAGATCGTCGTTGGTTGGCGTGCGCAGCAGAAGATCGGCAAGGTGGCCGTGAAGCTGTTTTGGACGACGAAAGAGGACGGCAGCGGCTGGCAGGAGGCCTTCATCGACGATGGCGGCATGGCCTGCGAGGATGCGGTTTGTGTAGATTTGGATGGGGATCGTGACCTAGAGATCATTGCGGCGGGTCGTCGTAGTAAGAATGTTAAGATTTACTGGAATCAGCGAAGCCAGTGAAAAGCATTTCTTCCGATTGGCTCTAGCCGCTGGTTGCTTCGGCGCGGATTTTGCTCCTAAAATCTCATCCGCCATGAAAGCCATTCGTCTCGCCACACTCGTCGTTGGTGCGCTCTGCTTGAGCCAGTGCTCGCTGCCAGAGTTTCCGTTTTTGTCATCGCGCATGGAAATGGTGCGTCGTCCGATGACGATCATGCCGCCATTTGCCTCACAGCCGACGCTCTATGTCTGGCACGGCAGCAGTCAGCCAGGGCCGTTGAGTGTGAACATCGATCTCAGCGAGCAGAAGGCGTATCTTTTCAAAGGCGGGCAAAACGTCGGCTGGACCTATGTCGCCTCGGGCCGCAGTGGTTTTAGTTCGCCCACAGGCACGTTTCGCATCATGGAAAAAATCGTGAACAAGCGCTCGAACCGCTACGGCATGATTGTGGATCGCAATGGTGACGTGGTGAACAGCAACGCGACCGCAGGTGTGTCACGCGTTCCTCCTGGTGGACGTTTCGTCGGTGCCTCCATGCCTTACTGGATGCGCATCACCGGCTATGGCGTGGGTATGCATGCAGGAGCGATCCCAAACCCCGGCTCGCCTGCCTCGCACGGCTGCATCCGCCTGCCGCGTGACATGGCTGAGACGATCTTCCAGCACGCTTCCGTAGGCGCGCGTGTGACGATCATGCAGTAAGCATTGCCTCGCTGAGGATCTCTTCAAAACGCTGCAGCCAGACCTGCGTGTTTGTTTCACGAAGTAGCCACTGACGGCCAGCACGACCGACTAATAGACGTGCGGTGCCAGGTGTGGCCTCCATCTCCAGCACATCGGCCACGATGCCGCACACATCGCCCGGTTCATGCAGCAAGCCAGTGACGCCATGTTGCACGATTTCATTCAGCCCGCCCGATTTCGCCACAAGCACTGGTTTGGCATAGTCATAAGCTTCGTAAACCACCAGGCCCAGCGGCTCCCACCACGTGGAAGGCACAATGACCGCACGGCAGCGGCGGATCGCTTCACGCTTTGTTTCACCCGAAATGTGGCCAAGCTGGTTGATGTACGGATTGCTGCGCAAACGCTGCTGCACCGCATCAGCCAGTGGTCCTTCGCCAGCGATGTGCAGCAAGGGCGTGCGATCACCAAGCTGCGCCCGCATGACATCCCAAGCATCAAGCAGCGGAATGACGCCCTTTGATTCCACGAGACGCCCGAGAAATAAGTAATAGCCCGCATCTTCCACCGTCGGCGTCATCGGCAGTGCATTCCACGCATGACGCAATGTGTGAACGCGAACGGCAGGCAGCGCACCAGCAGCGACCAAGCGTTGCCGCATAAAATCCGACACCGTAATCCACGCTTTCACGCTCTTGAGCCAGCCGCTGCGATGCAGCGCCTTTAGCATGATGGCAAACATAGCACTCTTCACGATGGAGTTTTGCCATGCTCCGGCCATCACCTCCTTGCGATAACTGCCGTACAGAGCATCCGGCATTAGCTTACCATTTAGATGCAGCGTGCCACTGACTGAAAAAGGCCGATAATTGTGCAAAAACTGCACCACCGGCAGGCCACGCTTCATGGCCGCGTGATACAGCGATGGTGAACCCACAGGATGGATGTTATGAAACACCGCCGCACCAGCGCCACTCGTATCGAGCGCCGATTCAAAACGACTGCGCAATTCCGTGTTGTAGAAAAGACGTTTCGCCTGCTCCAATTTTGAAGGTGCCGTGGGGCCAGTCCATTCTGCACTGTCAAACCGACACCACGTCATGTCATGCATCGTGGCAAGATCGTTATGGATTTTGTCCACGATCAACTCCTCGCCACCCCAAAAGAGGTAGCGATTGAACACGTGCAAGAGTGAGCGAGGTGATTGGGGTGAGGATGAAGCCATCAGAAAATTCAGCGCACAATGAGAACTGTGCCGGTTGCTTGACAAGCAGAACACAGGCCACGCTTTTGATTGTGCCATGAAAAGCAGAGCCGTCTTGCCTAAATTCTCGCATGGTTATATTCAGCCATACCATGAAGCCAGCCAACCACAGCCTCTTGATCGGAGCAGTCATGTTCGCTTTCAATGCATTGGCAGAGGATGCCGCGCTTCGTCCGTGGAAGGATGCGCAGGGCCGCATCATTCAGGCTGCGTTCGTCAATGCGACGGTAGACAGCGTCACCGTGAAAATGTCCGATGGCAAAGAGCATCAAATCCCGCTCGCACGTCTCAGCGCCGAGGATCAGGCCTTTGTGAAAAGCCAGGTTTCGACTCCTGCTCCCGCAGTGCCCACGGCCCAAGGCGAGAAGCCCGTTGTTTCTGCCTCCGCGCTTAGCCGCCTTCCCATCGAGAAGCGCACTTGGCCGGAGAATGTCATCGTGCCGACGAAATCCATCGAGATCCAGATCGTCGAGGAAAATCCGGCCGCACGAAAGTGCATCTACCGCTCCGAAGGCTTCGAGTTCACTTCGCAGGCCAAACTGGCAGGCAGTGTGATGAAGGAAGTCGCACGTACCTTTGAAGCCACCAAGACCCTCGTGTCCTCTCTGCCTTGGGGTGTCGTTTGCAGACCGCCGGAAGGCTTTGAACGTTATCAGGCCGCGCTCTTTGAAACGCGTAACGACTACATCGCCGCTGGCGGGCCGGAGAACTCTGGCGGTGTGTACATGAGTGGTGACAAAATCTTCCGCGTGCCCTTCCCCAGCATCGGACTCAAGCTCCTCGGCAAAACCTACGCCAAGGACGAGAACTACGACGGCGGCACCTTGATCCATGAAATCACTCATCAGGTGATGGACGACTACCTCACCTTCCTGCCGGTGTGGGTCATCGAAGGCACCGCTGAATACACCGAGATGCTGCCCTACAATGCAGGAAAGTTCCGCGCCGACGCCCACAAGAGCGGCATCCGCGACCACATCAAGGAGATGGAAAAGCGCGGCTATCCCATCGACATCGGCAATCTGGAAGCTCACATGACGATGAATCGCGCCAGCTGGTCCGGCATCGCCGACACCTCCAACAAGAAGATGGGAGAGCTCTACTTTCGCTCCGTGCTGCTCGTCTATTACTTCTGTCATCTCGACGGAGTGAAAAAGGATGGCGATAAGCAAGGCACGCGCTTCATCAAATTCATGGAAGCCGTTTACGGCGAGACCGAGGCGTTGCGCACCTTCTTCAAAGATCCTCGGGTCAAACATTTCCCCGACGGCCGTTTCAGCTATCCCACGAACTTCCCGCCACCGGACATGAAGGGTGAGACCGCTCCTTTCAAACACCTGACGCTGCTGCTCAACGACCGCAGTTATTCACAAATCGCTCAGGAAATCATCGAAGGTTACAAGTCCATCGGTATCAAGATCAGCGTCAATTGAGTGCCCGCTGGTCAATGGTGACGGACACTTCTGTCCTTCTTCTCTTTCGGCACAATCTCGCGTCTTTTGTTTCCCGCATTTGACGCACCCCCGCGACTGTGCAAGATGCCGCGCTTTCCGGCCCGCTAAGTGCGGCGAATCTGACCGATTCCTCTCCCCGGCACCTGAAAGCGCCCAAATCATACGCTTTCACTCTCAACCTCTGACATTCGTCATTCCGCATTTCATCCTTCGCAGTCTTGCTACGGAGAATAGATCGGATTTCGTCATTTCCTACCTACCCCATGCCCAAAGACACCACCATTAAAACCATCCTCGTCATCGGTTCCGGCCCCATCGTCATCGGCCAGGGTTGCGAGTTCGACTACTCCGGCGTTCAGGCCTGCAAGGCCCTGCGTGAGGAAGGCTACAAGGTGGTGCTCATCAATTCCAATCCGGCCACGATCATGACGGATCCAGAATTCGCGTTCCGCACTTACATCGAGCCGATCAATCCGGAGATGGTGGAAAAGATCATCATGATCGAGAAGCCGGACGCACTGCTCCCCACACTCGGCGGCCAGACGGCGTTGAATTGCGCCATGTCGCTATGGAATGCCGGCACGCTGACCAAACATGGCGTGCGTATGATCGGCGCGAATGCGGAGGCCATCGAGAAAGGGGAGGACCGGCTCAAGTTCAAGAACGCCATGCTCAAGATCGGCCTCGATCTGCCGCAGTCCGGCGTGGCGCACACCATCGAGGAAGCGCGTGTCATCGCTGAGCAGATCGGCACCATGCCGCTCATCATCCGCCCCGCCTACACGCTTGGTGGCACCGGCGGCGGCATCGCTTATAACAAAGAGGAATTCGAGACCATCACGGCGAACGGACTCGATCTCTCGCCTGTCACCGAGGTGCTCATCGAGGAATCGTTGCTCGGTTGGAAAGAGTTCGAGATGGAGGTCATCCGCGATCGCGCGGACAACTGCGTCATCGTCTGCTCCATTGAAAATCTCGACCCCATGGGCGTGCATACCGGCGACTCCATCACCGTCGCGCCGATCCAGACGCTCACGGACCGCGAATACCAGATCATGCGCGACTTCTCCTTCGCCTGCATCCGCGAGATCGGCGTGGAGACGGGCGGGTCAAACATCCAGTTCGCCGTGCATCCCGACACGGGCCGCATGATCGTCATCGAGATGAATCCGCGCGTCAGCCGCAGCTCCGCGCTCGCGTCGAAGGCCACCGGTTTCCCCATCGCCAAGATCGCCGCCAAGCTCGCCGTCGGTTACACGCTCGATGAGCTGAAGAACGACATCACGCGCCACACGCCCGCCGCCTTCGAACCCACCATCGACTACGTCGTCACCAAGATCCCGCGTTTCACGTTTGAAAAATTCCCTGGTGCCAATGAGACGCTGACCACGCAGATGAAATCCGTCGGCGAGGCCATGGCCATCGGTCGCACGTTCAAGGAGTCGTTGCAAAAGGCCCTGCGCAGCCTGGAGATCAAACGCTTCGGCCTCATCGGCGATGGTGCCGACAAGGAAGTCGATGACGAGACGCTCACCACCAAGCTCACCGTGCCGAACGCCGAGCGCATCTTCTTCCTCGGCCAGGCCTTCGCGAAGGGCTGGGATGTGGAGAAGGTCTATTCGCTCACCAAGATCGACCGGTGGTTCTTGAGGCAGATTGAGGAGATTGTTGAAGCGGAGAAACAGATCGCCACCAATACTTCGGATCATCTGTTCAGCCTGATCCCAGCAGACAAGTTAAACGACGAAAGCAAAGCCGCTGCTCTCAGTGGTTACATGCGCAAGATGAAGAAGCTCGGCTTCTCCGACAAGCAACTCGCTGTGCAGTATGGCATTCCCGAAGCTGCGCTCCGTGCGGGTCGCAAGAAATATGGCGTGACTCCCACCTACCGCCTCGTGGACACCTGTGCCGCCGAGTTTGAGGCTTTCACACCTTACTACTACTCCACCTACGGCATCGAGGACGAGGTGCGCGACAACGACCGCAAGAAAGTCATGATCCTCGGTGGCGGCCCGAACCGCATCGGTCAGGGCATCGAGTTCGACTACTGCTGCGTCCACGCCAGCTTCGCCCTGCGCGAGCTCGGCTACGAGACCATCATGGTCAATTCCAACCCCGAGACCGTCTCCACCGACTACGACACCAGCGACAAGCTCTACTTTGAGCCCCTCACGCTCGAGGACGTGCTCAACATCTACGAGCGCGAAAACGTCAATGATCAGGTGCTCGGTGTCGTCGTCCAGTTCGGCGGCCAGACCCCGCTGAATCTCGCCAAAGGTCTCGAAGAAAACGGCGTCCGCATCATCGGCACCTCGCCGAAGAACATCGAACTCGCTGAAGACAGAAAACTCTTCGCTGCCTTACTCGACACCCTCGGCCTCCATCAAGCCCCAAGCGGCACCGCCACCAACCTTGAGGAAGCTCTCGTCGTCGCCAATCGCGTTGGTTTCCCCTGCCTCGTCCGCCCCAGCTTCGTCCTCGGCGGCCGCGCCATGCAGATCGTCTATAACGAAGTCGAGCTCACCACCTACATGCGCACCGCCGTAGACTACGGTGATGCCGCCCTTCAGCCAGCCTCCGGCAACGCCCACACCGCGAACAAACCCATCGTCTCTGCCAGCCATCCCATCCTCATCGACCGCTTCCTCGAAGACGCCACCGAGGTCGATGTCGATTGCATCAGCGACGGCGAGACCACCGTCATCGGCGCTATCATGGAGCACATCGAAGAAGCCGGCATCCACTCCGGCGACAGCGCCTGCGTCATCCCGCCCTTCAGCCTCAGCAACTCGATGCAGGACCGCATCCGCGACGCCGCCAAAAAGCTCGCCAAAGCCCTCAACGTCCGCGGCCTCATGAACATGCAGCTCGCCGTCAAAGGCGACGACTTGTATGTCATCGAAGTCAACCCCCGCGCCTCCCGCACCGCCCCCTTCGTCAGCAAAGCCATCGGCGTCCCGCTGCCGAAGCTCGCCGCCAAAATCATGGCCGGCAAGACCTTGAAGGAACTCGGCTTCACCGAGGAAGTGATTCCGAAACATCACAGCGTCAAAGAAGCCGTCTTCCCTTTCAGCAAGTTCACCGGCGTGGACATCATCCTCGGCCCCGAGATGAAAAGCACCGGCGAAGTCATGGGCATCGACTACGACCTCGGCATGGCCTTCGCCAAAAGCCAGATGGCCGCCGGCGGCACCCTGCCCACGAAGGGCAACGTCTTCATCAGCGTCAAAGAAACCGACCGCCCCAACGTCGTCCGCATCGCCAAAGGCTACGCCGACCTCGGCTTCACCCTCTACGCCACTAGCGGCACCGGCAGCGTCATCACCGAGGCCGGCATCCCCGTGAACATCCTCCCCAAACTCGCCAGCGGCCAGCGCCCCAACGTCATCGACCTGATGAAAAACAAGGACATGGCTTTGGTCATCAACACACCAAGTGGCAAGAACCCGCGTGAGGACGAAGTGAAGATCAGAACCGCCGCGATGCAAAACCGCATTCCGATTATGACCACGCTGCGTGGTGCTGATGCGGCCTTGCGGGCGATCAAGTCACTGCAAGGCAGCGAGGTGCAGGTGCGGGCTTTGCAGGAGTATCACAAATAAGCCAAGCCCAACGAGGGGAGCGCGGACACTCCTGTCCGCCTCTTCTCTTCGCGGCTTTGCCGCCATTTCAAACAGCGGGCAAGAGTGCCCGCGCTCCCTGCAGGTTCGCCTGCGAGGGATTATTCCTCGGGAAGCTTGTTTATCTCGAAGAAGTCATGCACCACTTGTTCAGCACACTTTAAGGGATCGCGATAGATTTCACTTCCAGTGAACCGCATCACTGGATACCCACCGCTTAGCAGATCACGGTCACGACTTTTGTCTTTCTTGGCCTGTTTGGGTGTTTTCTCGTGAAACTCGTGTCCGTCACATTCGACCACTAGCTTCACACTCACCTGCTCTGATAGATACTTGGGCTTCTCCGTTCCGAACATGGCTGCCATCTGATGAAACGGATTCGTGAATGTGAGTTCCAATGCGAAATCAACCCTGTGATCATCCAGTTGCATCTGGGGAGTTACTTCGAGCACCATATCGCCGTGCACACCTTCACTGCCGTAGACTTCCAGTCCCTCTTCATCGTCTTGAATTGAGATGGTGAGCTGATGCTTTGCGCACGCACAGACAAGTGCCAAAAGGAAGCGAGCCTCGATTGGACTTTCACAAATGGCCACAGCGCTTTCCAGCCTATCGGCTGCATCAATCAAAACACTTCGCAATGACATTGAAACCGCCGCGCCAAAAGCCTGTTCGATTCCAGGAAATTTCTCCGCTTGGCTTTTTGATAGTAGTCCAGCCGCCGTTTCTAGAGGCAGAATAAGTGGATCAAGGCAACCATGGTCCATCTCCTCTTTTCGTATTTGTAAGATCGCGTCAGTGAAGGGGTCGTTGTTCAAAGTCTTACTCATAACAGATGCGCTAAAAGTGAGGCAAGGACCGGATGTTGCAACTATGGTCAAAGCAAGACTTCCTGTCTGCTTCTTCTCTTCGCGGCTTCGCCGCCATTTGAACATTGCGGGCAAGAGTGCCCGCGCTCCCCTCGATTAGCTGGGCCTATGAAGTTCTTCGATCCACGAGGGGACATCGAAAAGACCCACCACAATCTCGCACATTGGCAGCAGGGCAAGGTGGCGACCTTCGTCACCTTCCGCCTCGCCGATTCGCTGCCGCGTGAACTCCTCGATGACTGGCTTCGCGCCCGCGATGCCTTTCTCGCCGCGAATCCACCACCCTGGGACGACATCACCGAAGCCTGCTACCACGGCCAGTTCTCCGACAAGCTCGACGAACACCTCGACGCCGCGCACGGCTCCTGCGCCTTGCGTGATCCACGCCTCGCTAAAATCGTCGCCGACCGCCTGCATCACTTCGACGGCCAGCGCTACGACCTCTGGAGCTACGTCATCATGCCCAATCACGTTCATGCGCTATTCACCCTCCGCGTCGGCGAATCCCTCCCCGACACACTCCAAGGCTGGAAAGGCGTCTCGAGCCGCCTCATCCACAAAACGGGCCTCAGCGCCCTGAATCCCTTCTGGCAGCCCGATTACTTCGACCGCCTCATCCGCAGTCCCGAGCACTTCAGCACGGTGAAAGCCTACATTCGCGAAAATCCGGCCAAAGCGGGTTTGAAGGCCGGTTTTGTTCTTTGGGAACGATGCTGATGGAGAGGAGCGCGGAGACTCTTCTCCGCTTCATTCAAATGGCGGCGAAGCCGCGACAATGAAGAGGCGGACAGGAGTGTCCGCGCTCCGCTCCCCTCTCAATCCCCTCACGCCAGCGCCTCTTTGCAATACTGCACGCACTTCGCCACTTCCTTGACCGCGTCGGAGCCTTCGGGGATTTTGTATTCCAGCTCGATCTCGGCTGGGAAGGTCCACTTCTCTTTCTTCATCAACTGCAGCACTTCCTTGATCGGGGTCTGGCCCTGGCCCCAGGGCACGTTGCCGCCGTCGGCGGTGCGGTCTTTGAGGTGGAGGTTTACGATGCGGTCGTGATACTTCTCCAGCACGGGGATGGGTGACTTGCCCTTCGAGCCAGCGACGTAGTGGCCGATGTCGAGGTTCAGGCCGATGTATTGGCCGAGTTCGAAGATCGGATCGTGGTATTCCATCTCCGGCAGGTTGTTCGTGTGGTTATGGAAGCCGACCCAGATCTTGTGCTTGTCGGCAAACGGCGCGACGCGCTTGGCGAGGATGGCATTGCGCTCAGTGGTCACGCCGGTGCAGCCCAGCGCCTTGGCCACGAGGAAGCTGAAGTCGATCTCCTCATCTGACTGGCCGAAGCCCATCTTGTGGATGTGAATGTTCACGCCTGCGTCGTTATACATCTTCCGCAACTCACGGCATTTCGCGAGCTGCTGCTCACGCTCGGCGTCCGTGGCCTTGCCTTTGATGCCTGCGAAATCCTGGATCGGTCCGCCCATGAGTTCGGTCTCGCTGAGGCCGTCATCGAGCAGCGCCTTCAGCGTCTCCTCGGCCGTCTTCGCCATGCTGCGATAACTATACGTGATACAACCGATGCGCACGCCATTGAAGACGGAGTTCGGCTTCTCCGCCGCCGATGCGAATCGTGGAAGCGAGAGGCCAGTGGCGGCGGCGACTGCGGTGCCGAGAAAGCTGCGGCGTGTGAGTGGGTTGGATGTCATGAAATGGTGAACGGAGAAACGCGGCGTCTTTTGCCAGAATCGTGGAAAATGAAGGGCGTGGAGTGCTTGAGCTACGCGAGTTTGCTCAGAATGCAGTTACTCCACCGCGCCCGGCCGCAGCCAGTAGAGCACGCTCATGCGCACGGCGATGCCGTTTTCGACCTGCTGGTTGATGAGGCACTTCTCGTAGTTCATGCCGGTGTCAGTGATCTCGACGCCGCGGTTCACGGGGCCGGGATGCATGAGGTGGAGGCCGCGCTCGCGCAGGATTTCGACGCGTTCGTTGGTCAGGCCGTAGTTCTTGTGATATTCGGCGGCGGTGGGGAAGAACGGCTCATCAAGGCGCTCGCTCTGCACGCGCAGGAGGTAGATGACATCGGGCTTCCAGTCGAAGGCATCGCGCCAGTTGCCAAACTGCGGAATTTCCTGCGGCACCTCGCGTGGCATCATGGAACCGGGCGCAAGGTAAGCCACGTTCATGCCGAGGCGACGGAAGATGAGGCTAGTGCTGCGGGCGACGCGGGAATGCTGAATGTCGCCAACGATCAGAGCGCGGCATCCGCGCAGATCCTTGTGAATCTCGCGCAGCGTGAAGGCATCCAGCAGCGCCTGAGTGGGATGCGCATGCCAGCCGTCGCCGGCATTGATGACGCTGGCGCGGGTGTTTTTGGCGATGAGGTTCGGCGTGCCGGACTGCTTGTGACGTACGACGATGTAATCGACGCGCATGGCTTCTAGGGTCTCAACGGTGTCCAAAACGGACTCGCCTTTGACGACGCTGCTCGATTCGATGTCGAAGTGCGTCACGTCGGCGCTAAGACGACTGGCGGCGACTTCAAAGCTGGAGCGTGTGCGCGTCGAAGGCTCGTAAAACAAGGTGAGCATCGTCTGGCCCTTGAGCGTGGGCACCTTCTTCACGCTGCGTTTGAAGAGGTCTTTGAACGGCACGGCGTTGTCGAGCACGAACGCAATTTCCTCATCCGTGAGCGAGGCGATATCGAGGAGGTCTTTGCGCGGGGTCATCTCGTTGAGGCTTGGGTTTGTACGGTGCAGGCGTCCTGGCCGTCCACTTCTTCAAAGCGCACCGCCACACGCTCGCCGGGGGCCAGAGTGACCTTGAGGGCGGAAAAATCGGGCTGCACGGGGAATTCTCGACCGCAGCGGTCCACGAGCACGGCAAGCTGCACACGCTTGGGGCGGCCAAAGTTCAGCAATTCATCCAGCGCGGCACGCACACTGCGTCCGGTGAAGATGACCTCGTCACACAGCACCACATTGATGTCATCGAGGTCGAAGTCGATGTCTGAACCTTCGAGCTTAGCCACCATCTGGAAGGTGTTCAGGTCATCGCGATACTGCGTGATGTCGATGGTACCAAAGTGAACCTTCATGCCACCGAGTTTCATGATCGCCGCCGCGATGCGCTGCGCCAATGGCACGCCACGAGTGAAAATACCAACGAGAGCAATACTCTCGGCACCTTGATTTGCCGCGCAGATACTTTTTGCCAAAGCCGCAACTCCTTCAGCCATCTGGGCCTTCGTGAGGAGCGTGCGATCATTGTCTGGCATGGCGGCGTGTAGTGGACAGTCCGGCGATTCGCGTGCTTGTCAAATCACCCGATGCCGAGGTTGCAAAGCATGCGCGCCTTTGGTTTGATGCGCCCATGAAATCATTTCCCCGTGCCATCTTGATGTTGGCCCTCTGCGGACCGCTGGCCAGTTGCGATATTTTACGTGAGAACAAGCTGCTGATCACGACCCATGTCCAGTCGGAGGAGATCGTGCATCCCACCGAGATCATGAAGCTGCCGATCGGCGGCACTGAAATGACCTTTCGGAAGATTCCTGAGTTTAGCCAGCGCAGCATTTCAGGATTCGAGTCTTTCCCGGCCGAGGACGGCCAGGGCTACGGCGTGCTGCTGCAACTCGACACCAAGGGCAGAAACGCGCTCGATCTCGTCTCCCGCATGAATCGTGGCATGGTTCTACTCACGATGGTCAATGCCCTGCCAGTGGACATGGTCGAGATCGACAAACCAATCACGGACGGTCGCTTCACCATCTGGCGCGGACTGTCCAAAGAGACTATCGACAAGATGGGCAAATTCTATCCGCGGCTGAAGTACATGAAATCTTCCTCGCGCTGGATGGACATGCTGCCCTCCACAGAAACAGAAAAGAAGCAATCAGTCAAAGTGGCCAAAGATGCGGAGAAAGCCGAGGCCAAGGCCAAAAGTGACAAAGAACGCGGCATCCTCCCTCCAGCGCCCAAGACCAAGGACATCCCGCTCGAAGGCTACAAGCGTCCCGGCACATGAGGAAATCAATCTTACTGGCATTCAGCAGCCTCATACTGCTGGCCCGGCCCGTGTTGGCACAAAGCACACTGCTCTTGCCCACGGGCAATCATGCGCTGTTTGACCAGCCTGCGGAGTTTTTCCAATTTGTGGACCGCGATTTCGAAGGGGCAAAAACCACGCCATGGGAAGGCGGTCAATTTGGTTTTGTCCGTGATCCGCGGCGCATCGGCAGTCGCATCGCCTATGCGAGATTTCACGAAGGTCTCGATATCAAGCCGCTGCAACGTGATGCCAAGGGCAATCCACAGGATGAAGTGCGTGCCATTGCCGATGGCGTCGTGGTCTATGCCACAGCCGCCGCTAATCTGAGCAACTACGGTCGCTACATCGTGGTGAAACATGACTGGGGCGAGGGGCCATTCTGCTCGCTCTATGCGCATTTGCGTGAATCACGTGTCGCGGCCAGTCAAAAGGTCAAAGCAGGCACGACTCTCGGTATGCTGGGTTACACCGGCAGCGGCATCGACCAACGTCGTGCCCATGTCCATGTGGAGCTGAATATGTTTCTCTCCAGCCGCTTCGAAGCCTGGCATGCGGCGAATTTCTCCACGCCTAATCATCACGGCGTTTACAACGGCCTGAATCTAATCGGCCTCGATTTGCAGGCACTATACCTCGCCCGAAATAAGAACTCTTCCATCACCGCCGCCGAAGCCGTGCGTGCGACGGAAAGCGGCTACCGCGTGGCCGTTCCAAGCGATGCTACGATGGAGATCGTGAAAAATTACCCTTGGCTACTGAATGGACCGCGCCCTGCAGGCGGGGCAGCGAGCTGGGAAGTCACCTTCAGCCGCTGGGGCCTGCCGCTGGTCGTGAAAGCATCGAACATGGTCGTCTCACAGCCCACCGTGACGTGGGTGAAAGATGTAGGCATTCCACATTACACTCAAACTCGCGGTTGTGTGACTGGCAGCGGCAGCAGCGGTAAGCTCACAGCGGAAGGGATGAACTTTGTGAAGCTGGTATGCGGCTGGTTTTAACTGTAGTGCAAGCGTCTCGCTTGCAACACAGCCATCAGAGCAAGCGGGACGCTTGCACTACTGCTCCGGCACATAGAATCGGCCCATGTGCTCCAGAATCTTTGCACGAAGTTCTTCGCCGTCGATTTCGCCATTGTGGCGGAAGATGACCTCACCACCGGGGGCGACGACGAGCGTGTGCGGAATGGGTCCTGGCCATTCAGGATCGAGCGCCTGAATCAAAGCGTCGCTGCTGGCTTCATTAAAGATGAAAGCGTTGCCCTGGCGACCTTCGGCTTTGAGCGAAGGCTTCAGTTTATCGTGAACGATAGCATTGTGTTTTTCGAGGAAGGCCTTCACCGCTGGCAGTTCTTTGGGATCATCCATGCTGATGCTGATGAACTCAAAATCGCGCAGGCCAAACTTGCGCGAGGTGGCGACGAGTTCGGGGAATTCCTTCACGCACGGTCCACACCACGTCGCCCAGACATTAAAGAGACGAACTTTCTTCGTGTCGTTCTTGCGCAGAGCCGCAATGCCTTTGGCGTCGATCAATTCGACCTCCACCTCACCCTTCTCCCACTTTTCGTTGTCGGCAGCGAGTTGACTGCGCTTGTCGATCCACTTGGTGGAGCAGCCGTGCGGCTTCGTGACTTCCACGGGCACTGGTTTGCCTGCTAAAAGCGCCTCGATGGCATTGCGGGCATCGGGAGATGTCACCGTGGCATCGTCGGCATAACGTGAATCGTCCAAACGGCCTTGATAGCGAAGCTTGCGCTCTTTGTCGAAGATCATGACATGCGGCGTGGCCAAGCAGCCGTAGGCGAGCGCCGTCTTCTGTGTGTCGCCATCGTAGAGATAAGGGAAGTTGAAGCCCTGCTCCTTGGCATGGTGCTTCATTTCGGGAAAGCTATCGTTGTACTTCGAGTAGCCGAGTTCATCGGGCCGCAGAGCTGCGGGATCATTCGGATTGATGGCTATGAGTTTCAATCCTTTGCCTTTGTAGTCTTTCACGATTTTCTTGATACGTCCCTCCACTGCCTGCGAGGTAGGACAGTGATTGCTCAGAAAGGCGACCATGAACAAATCGGCACCCTCGTAGTCCTTGAGCGTGTGTGTTTCTTCGTCGATGCCGACCAATTCGAAGTCGGGTGCTGTCTCACCAATTTTCAGTTCATGAAAACCTGCGGGCTGTGAGGACGACTTTTTTGCTTTGGGCGTTTCAGCATTGGTAAGAGTCGAAAGCATTGCTGCCAGTAGGCAAATAGTGAGCTTGTGCATGGTCGTAATCATTCGGGTTTAGCAGCCTGACAGTTCCAACACAGGTCAAACGAGGCAGGATTGGATTCTTTGCAGCAAGGACAGCGCCATTCTTCGGCCGCAATGATGGAGCCGATCTCATGATGGGGTTTCAGCAAGGCTAGCGCCTGTTCGTACTGCTCATCGTTGATAATGCAAAGCGTCGGTTGGAACACCATCGCCAGCATGTTTACAAGCTGGGAAGTGGTTTCATTCTGGATGAAGCAGGAAATCCCGGCCTCATCGAGGACCGACTTGTAGAAGCCGATCCGTGTGGAATCCATGCTGGTGTAGAGTTCGCGCATTGGATTCCGCCGATAGGTTTACATCTCAAATTCATCCGCTGGATCAAACGGCGGCATGGGCACGTTGATGATCTTCAGTTTGCCGACCGCCCGATGCACGCAGCCAGGGCGGATCATGACCGTAGTCATAGGTTTGAGTGGAATGATTTCGCCATCAGCTTCGAGATGGCCTTCGCCTTCGAGCACGATGTAGATCTCCGTCATCTTTTTGTGGTAGTGCGCTTTGGAGTCGGCGTGGATATCCGTGAGGTGAACGGTGGCCAAGTTGTTCCAGTCCTCCTTGAATGCACGGCGTGCCTGACCACATGGACAAGGCGTCGGCGTGATTTCATCAAGCTGAGCGACGGCGAATCGAGGTGTGCTCATGGGAGGAATTAAAGTGATGCCAATGCCGCAGCGGCGACTTCCGCTGTTTGTTCGAGGTCATCGCGGCTGTGGGCCATGCTGATGAAGCCGGTTTCGAATTGGCTCGGGGCGAAGTAAACGCCGTGGTCGAGGCAGTGGTGGAAGAATTTGCGGAATGCGACGAGGTCGCTGGTTTTCGCGTCTTGGAGGTTGTGCACTTCCTTTTCGGTAAAGAAGAGGCAGAACATGCTGCCTTTGCGATACCAGCGGTAATTGAGGCCCTTCTTCTTGAGCACGTCGAGCACGGCGGTCTCCATGATCTGCCCGAGGTTTTCGAGCAACGCGTAGCCGTTTTTCTTCTCCAACTCACGCAGTTGGGCCAAACCGGCGGCAAGTGCGACAGGATTACCGCTGAGCGTGCCGGCTTGATAAACGGGGCCGAGCGGCGCGAGGTAATCCATGACGTCTGCACGGCCACCAAAGGCTCCGACGGGCAATCCACCGCCAATGACCTTGCCGAGGCAGGTGAGGTCAGGCGTGATCTTCTCCAACTCCTGCACGCCGCCTTTGGCGAGGCGGAATCCGGTCATGACTTCGTCGAAAATGAGCAGTGCGCCGTGTTTCGTCGTGATATCGCGGAGTTTTTGCAGGAAGCCGGGTTTCGGCAAAATGAGGCCCGCATTGGCTGGATAGGGCTCGACGATGATGCAGGCGATTTCGTGGCCTTTTTTATCGAAAAGCTCTTCGAGGGCCGCTTCGTCGTTGAATGGCAGTACGCTGGTGAGTTCGGCAAAAGCTTTGGGCACGCCAGCGCTGTCGGGATTGCCGTGCGTAAGTGCTCCGCTGCCTGCTGCGACGAGCAGGCTGTCGCTATGGCCGTGATAGCAGCCGTCGAATTTCACCAGGCGATCGCGGCCGGTGAATCCGCGTGCGAGTCGGATGGCGGACATCGTGGCTTCCGTGCCGCTGCTGACCATGCGCACTTTTTGAATGCTGGGCACCCACTGGCAGATGGTGCGGGCCATTTCGACTTCGTAGAGATTGGGTATGCCGAAACTGACGCCGTCTTTGGCGGCGTTATGGATCGCTTCGATGACGGCAATCGGCGCATGGCCGAGGATCGCGGGGCCCCAGGTGCCGACGTAGTCGATCATGCAACGGTCATCGACGTCGTAGATGCGGCAGCCCTTGGCTCGCTTCACGAAAAAGGGATCGCCACCGACATTGCGAAAGGCGCGCACGGGCGAGTTCACGCCGCCGGGGATGTATTGCTTGGCGAGGTCGAAGAGTTTGGTGGAAAGGGGTCCGTTGGGCATGATTTTGGGTTGGAAAGGAATACGCGGGAGAATTTAAGCGTCGAACAAAAGGTTGCCGGGAACCGTCTGTGTCGGCTATTCTCATTCCCAAGCCCAGCCCTATGCCTATGAAAGCGCTCTGTCGGATCCTTCTTGTCCTGTTCGCCTTGCAGACCACTCAGGCGCAGGTTGCGACCTCGAGTTCGCGCAACAAATCATCTTTGCAGAATTTGGAGCCTGGCACGTTTTCCGTGGAAGGAATGACGCCTAAGCCGGTGGTGGTCAAAGTGCAGCTCGAAACGCCGATGTATCCCACCAGCAAGTTTCAGAGCGCGCTTGGCTCCTTTGCCCCCGGCACATTGGTCACTCTCATTGCCATGTCGGACACAGCCTACCGTGTGCGTGGCCGGGCACGTCATGGCGATGTCGCGGGCTGGATTCGCCAGGCCGACGTGCTTTCCCCCGATCCGAATCTGGCCGCGAACCTCAAGAAGCTCTATGATCGCACCAAGAAGGTCGAGGAACTCATCCAGAACCATCAAGTCGCTCTCGGCATGACCAATCAGGAGGTGCATGCCTCCCTGGGCAAACCCTCCCGCACGAGCGCCAAGGTCAACGCCAACGGTAAGGAAGAGAAACTCGAGTTCAGTGTCTATGACAAGGTGCCGCAGACGACCACCTCGCTGAACGGCTTTGGCCAGATCGTTCAAACGGTAATCTATGTGCGGGTAGAAGTCGGCACACTGGCTGTGAGTTTCAAAGATGGCGTCGTGTCTGAGATCGAAGAGACCAAGGGCAGTCCGCTTGGCGGCGGTGGCGTTCAGATCGTGCCAAATCCGCCCATTTTCTAAATTAGCGAATCGCCTCTTTCACACGTTCTGGCGTCCACTCTGCCGCACGCAGGCTGCGCAACGAACGCGCATCATCGCGTTTCGCCAGACGTTTGCCGACTTCATCGGTGATCAGTCGGTGGTGATGCCATTCCGGCACCGGCAGGCCGAGCAGCTCCTGCAACAAGCGATGCAGGTGTGTCGCCTCCAGCAAATCCTCGCCACGTGTCACCAGCGTGATGCCCTGCAGCGCATCATCGACCACCACGGCGAGATGATAGCTCGTCGGTGTGTCCTTCCGCGCCAGCACCACATCGCCAAAAACATCGGGCTGTGCCTTGAAACGACCTCGCTCTCGATCTGTCCATGCGAGATCGTGTGAAACCAGCAGCACAGCTTTGCTCACATCCAACCGCAGCGCATATGCCTCGCCAGCAGCGATGCGTGCGTTCCGCTCTGCCGCATCACGAACTCGGCACGTTCTAGGATACAGCGGCCCATCGGGTCCCTGTGGCGCATTGCCTGCGCGTGCGATCTCATCCTGAATCTCACGCCGTGTACAGAAACACGGATAGAGCACACCCAATGCCTCCAGCTTCGTCAAAGCAGCTCGATAATCGTCGAAATGATCCGATTGTCGCCGCACTGGCGTCTCCCATTTCAAACCGAGCCACGCCAAGTCCTCAAAGATCGCCTCTTCATACTCCAGCCTCGCTCGCGTGCCGTCGATGTCTTCTAGGCGGATCAAAAACCGCCCACCCTGCCCTGCCGCCCCCTGCGCAAACAATGCCGCATACGCATGCCCCAGATGCAGCCATCCGGTGGGACTGGGAGCGAATCGGGTGACTTCATCCATGCTCAAACCTTCCCTGGCTTCACCACCACATCGCCGTTCTCGAAATTTCCACGCATCACGCTGCGAAACACATGCATATCGGGCCGAATCATGCCGTGCGTGTTACCGCACTTCACCTTTGTGACCGGCAACATCGGTGATTCCAGCCAGCCGCTTCTAGCCGAGTCCATGCTGCCTCCTTGTAAATAGAGGGTGTGGTCAAATCTCTCCTTTTCGTGAACTTCGCCATCATGAATGTGCAGCGTTGGGAAAAACACAGTGCCTGACAAGGCTGTCGGAAACGAAAATGCCATCGGGTGAACTTGGGCATTGCCAGCTTTCAATTTGAAGACGGCGAATCCAAAATCTGCATATCCGGGCAGTTTCGCCCAAACGCCTTCAGGCAGGCGAAACCGGGCATCCAAGCGGCTGAAGTCGGCAATCGTCGGCACAAAGCTCGCATCATACGCTCCCACTGAAATGACTTTAAGAGAGTAAACGGGGGCTGCTGCAGTTGGAACTGCGCCAAACGGATCTGCCCCTCTCGTGTTTTTTTGAGGAAACAATTCCCATAGGTCCTCAAACACCGCTTCATACTTTGAAAAGTCGAAAAACTTCACCGCGCCCTCATCTGCGCCGGCTTTGACTGGAATCGGCAGAACCATCGCCAACTCCTGCGGCGCATTCATCGACATTTGGTAAATGAGGACTTGGTGCCCAAGTTCACCCAGTCGCGCAAAAATGCGTGTGTTTTTGACCTCCTCGACTTTTCCTGTGAAGCAGCACATGATGCGCATGCTAGCCAAACGACTCACTTCCTGTCCAGCATGAATCTTACCGATCTCGTCTCCCACCTCGATACCGAACTGCGCATCGCCGAAATCGCCGACTACTCGAACGCGCTCAACGGCCTCCAGCTCGAAAATCATCACGGCAAGGTCACGAAGATCGTCGCCGCCGTCGATGCGACGTTGCCAGTGATGAAGAAAGTAGTCGCCGCAGGCGCGGATTTGCTCATCGTGCATCACGGCATGTTCTGGACGGGTCTGCAGACCTGGACGGGGCCGGTGTTTCAAAAGATCAAACTGGCGCTGGATGCAGGTATGGCGGTTTACAGCTGCCACCTGCCGTTGGATTTCCATCCCACACTCGGAAATGACGCCGTGCTGGCTCGATCACTCGGTTTCGAACCCTGCAGTAACTTCATGAAGACGAAGGGCACCGACAACGGTGCGAAGATCGAGACGGAGATCAGCCGTGATGAACTCGTGCAGCGTCTCGAAGCCTCCACCGGCTCGCGTGTGCATGTGTGCGCGGCTGGACCGGCTGTGTGCCGCAAAATCGGCATCATGACCGGCGGCGCGGGCTCCGAGGTGGGCACGGTGGCCAAAGCAGGCATCGACACCTTCATCACCGGTGAGGGACCGCACTGGAGCTACACGCTCGCGGAGGAACTGGGCATCAATCTCATTTACGGTGGCCATTACGCCACGGAGACCTTTGGCGTGAAGGCTTTGGCGGCGCACATTCAGACGAAGTTTGGCATCCCGTGGGAATTTGTGGATCATCCGACGGGTTTGTGAGAAAATGCCTGCATGAATGCCGCAGCCGTACATCCGCCTCTGCATGCACATCCTGAGCCAACGCGCTGGACCACGCTGCTGTTTCTAGCCAAGGCGAAAGTCCACCAACTAGGCCGTGTCTTAAAAGACTGGCGTGACGGTATCTCAATGCATCCCAAGAGCCACACGATGATGTTGTTGCCCGTGTTCGCTCAGTGGCAGTCTGATTTGCGGCACGTTGATCATGCCTCGGCTCGTGAGAGAGAACTTCAGGAGGGTAAAATTCAAAATCTGCGCGTAGCAGCAAAGATGCTGGATGGAGTGGAAGTTCCAGCAGGTGAAGTGTGGAGCTTCTGGATGCAACTCGGACGGATCACACGCCGCAAAGGTTATGCCGAAGGCCGCGAACTCCGCGAAGGCTGCCTCATCCCCCAGATCGGTGGTGGCCTATGCCAGCTTTCCGGTGCCATTTACAATGCAGCTCTCGAGGCAGGGTTGGAGGTCGTCGAACGTCATGCACATACGAATTCTGCCGTCGGTTCCCTTGCGCGCATCGGGCGGGATGCGACGGTGTTTTGGAATTACGTCGATCTGCGAATGCGTGCGCGCTTACCTTGGCGCATGGAGGTCGTGGTGACTGACACCCAGCTACAGGTGCGCATTCGTTGCTCGGAAAAACTTCCCCGTGGCCCCATCGAACCCGCCGAACCCTCGCCAGCCACGCCATTAAACTCGTGTGCCACCTGCGGCATCGGTTCCTGCTTTCGCAGTGAGTGACCACCGACATGCCCTATCTCGGGACAGCATTCTTCGAGCGCGATGTCCTGACCGTCGCCCGTGATCTGATTGGCGTGGAACTGACCTGGCACGGTTGTTCCGGCATCATTGTCGAGACCGAGGCCTACGCTGTGGAAGGGGATTTAGCCTGCCACACCGCCTCACGACCCAGTGCACGTGAGTTTGTGAAATCAAAGCCGCCCGGCACTGCCTATGTTTACCTCAACTACGGCATGTACTGGCTCTTCAACCTGCTCGTGAAAGGCGGTGAACGTGACGGCCTCATCTTGATTCGTGCTCTGGAGCCATGTCGTGGCCTCAAGCAGATGCAGCAGCGGCGCAATCGTATCAAGCCGGAGGACTTATGCTCTGGTCCTGGCAAACTCGCGACTGCGCTCGGCATCGTCGGCACACATCACGGCACGGTGATGTGTGGGCGCGGCAAACCGGCTGACGTAGGATTGAAAATGACCGCAGGCTCGGCTCACGAAGTCGTCAGCGACATGCGCGTCGGCATCAGCCAAGCGGCGGACTTTCCATGGCGGTTTTTGTCGCGCTACAGCCCGCACGTTAGTTTGAAGCACGGCAAAGTGAAGGTGCCGAGAACTTAAAAGAAGCCACCGCCAAGGAACAAGCGCAGCGCCGCAACGATGGCGACAGCGACATTGATTGTTAGGCCGATCTTGCGCTCACAGAAGGAGCCGAAGATGATGCCCAGCAAACAGCCCGCCAGCACGGCCCATTGCAGCCAGCCAAGGAGAGGAATGAGGCCTGGCACCAACAACACGGCGCAGACCAGACCAATGAGAACAGAGAGGATTTGCATATCGGTGGCAAAGACCGCCAGCCGGAAGTGAACTCAACTGAAATTCCGGGACATCATTGTAAGCCCCGCCTTGCGTTCCTCCGCAGACGCGGTACTCTCCGGCCTCGCTGAACTGAAGGAGAGGTGGCTGAGTGGTTGAAGGCACCTGACTCGAAATCAGACGTTGTCGAAAGGCAACCGAGGGTTCGAATCCCTCCCTCTCCGCCAGTTATCGAGTCTTCGCTATGAATGGCTCGGGTGTATCAGTAAAAAACTCGCCCACATCACCATCCGGCATGCCGTGACTACGAATACCTTCGAGCCTGCGACGGCTGCCGCGCTCGCTGCTAGGACGGTTCGCAGTACGTTGCACCAGTTCCGTAATGACGGGCGCTGCGATGGCGGCACTGGCGGCCAGCAGGGTAAGCGCGATCACATTGGACGAGCCACGCCGCATGCCACGGCCAAACAAAATACCAAGCGCACAACCTGCAGCAGCAGGGGCAATGAGCGAGGCATAGGATTCGTAGTTCGGGGCAGGCGGGTTTTCTTGCATGCTCCCATCATAACCGAACACGCGAGAATCGCCAAAGAGGAATTTGCCCGTGTGGTGCTTTCCGGCTAATGAAGCACTTGATCACTAAACCCAACGCATGACCCAAGCCGCATCCCCCAAACGTTATGCCCTCATCCTTGCCGGCGGCAGCGGCCAGCGCTTCTGGCCCATCAGCCGTGATGCCCAGCCAAAGCAATTGCTGAAGCTGTTTGGCGACAAAACTCTGCTCGAACTGACCATTGAGCGCCTCGACGGCTTCGTGCCCAAAGAAAACATCCTCATCCTGACCAACAAGCAGCAGGAGGCTTCTGTCCGCGCCCTGATCAAAGACTTGCCGGCTGAAAACATCGTCGCCGAACCAGAAAAACGTGACACTGCCCCCGCCATCGCCCTAGCCGTCGGCTGGGTCGTTGCCCGTGATCCTCTGGCCACCATGATCGTGCTCCCGGCCGATCATCTCATTCAAAACCACGCTGAATTCCAGCGTGTGCTCACCAACGCCGCGCTCGCTGCCGAAAATAGCGGCAGTCTCGTCACCATCGGCATAAAACCCACCTGGGCCTGCCCTAGCTATGGTTACGTCGAGCGTGGCCGTCGTGCCAGCATTGGCGGACTTGATGATCTGCCTGTCTGGGAGATCGCGCGCTTCCGTGAAAAGCCCAATCCTGATCTCGCTGAGCATTTTATCAGTCAGGGAAACTTCCTCTGGAATGCTGGCATGTTCATCTGGACCATTCCAGCCATCTTCAGCGAACTCAGTCGACACTGTCCCGTGCTAGCGGATTTTATCTCCGAACTGCGCGGCTCCAAAGATTTCAGCGCCACGGTCGCCAAGCAGTTCGGCAAACTACCGAAGCTTTCCATCGACTACGCGCTGATGGAGCGTGCCTCCCGCGTGCTCAACATCGAGTCCACCTTCGATTGGGATGATGTGGGCAACTGGACAAGCGTGGGCCGCTACCTTAAAGCCGATGACAATGGCAATCAGCACAACTGCGCGCTCTCGCAGCAGGACTCTATAAACAACATCGTCTTCACGCAGACCGGCCAGCACGTCGCGCTCATCGGCGTGCAGGATCTCATCATCGTAGCTGCGAAAGACGGTCTGCTCGTTACCAGTCGCAGCAAGGCCGAGAGCATTAAAAAACTAGTCGATGGTCTGCCGCCTGAACTGCGGTGAAACGTTTTGCTGAATCGTCATGCCGCGCATCCTCGCCATCGATCACGGCACCGTACGCATCGGTCTTGCTTTGAGCGATGAGACCGAGACCGTAGCGAGTCCATTTAAAACAATCGACGCCAACCGCGAACCCGAGCGCACCATCGCCCGCATCGTGAACGAGAAACGGATTGGCAAAATCGTCATCGGCATGCCTTTCCGCATGAGCGGAGAGAAAGGCAGCGCTGCTGACCGCGTCGAAAAGTTCGTCACCAATCTCGGTAAGGAGCTACAGCACGCAATCCCCATCGACTTCGTCGATGAACGCCTCTCCTCCGTCGAAGCCGAGGCCTCCATGTCGCGCGCTGGCATCACTGGAAAGCGCGAGCGCAACGAGATCGTCGATCAACTCGCGGCTGTGGTCATCTTGCAGGAGTATTTGAACCAGCAGCGCGGCCCTGAGGGCTTTCTGCTGCCCGACGCCAACTACGAACTCCCATGGACCCATGAGCCGAAGCGACGTCGAAAGTAAAGCCGGCGTGCAGCACGGGCCCGAGCCGGGCTACAAACGCTTGCGTCTCACCATCGCCTATTGCGGCACACCTTGGCGTGGCTGGCAGAGCCAGGATGGCGGCGGCGGCGTGCAGGATGAACTCAACGCCGCCATTCGTAAAGCGACCCGCATCGAGGCCCGCGTGCAAGGCAGCGGCCGCACCGATGCCGGCGTGCATGCATTTGCGCAAACCGCGCACTGCGACGTGCCCGAAACCGTACGCATGAGCGGTGAATCGTGGGCGAACGCGCTCAATGCCTGCCTGCCGCTCACCATCCGCATTTTGCACGTCGAAGAACCTGACCCGAGCTTCCACGCCCGCTTTGACGCTATTGGCAAAACCTATCGCTATCGCATCTGGCGTCCGCGCATGCTTTCGCCCTTCGAGGCCGATCGCGCCTGGCATGTCTATGGCCCGCTCGACATGGAAGCGCTGCGCTGGTGCTGCGAAAAACTCGTCGGCACGCACAACTTCATCCGCCTCTCCGCCAATCGCGGCGACATGCCTGAAACCGAACGCCGTACGCTGCCAGACAAAACCACGCGCACCATCCATCGCGTCGATCTCCGCGAAAACGGCGACGTGCTGGAGCTCGAATTCGAAGGCGACGGCTTCCTCTACAAAATGGTGCGCCTCATCGTCGGCAGCCTCATGCACGTCGCACGTGGCCGTGAACCAAAAGAGTGGTTTGCCAACCTACTGACTGATTCCAGCGGCATGCAAAGCAATCAAACCGCCCCCGCCTGCGGCTTGTATCTGATGGGTGTGAACTACGGTTCCTGATTTTTACCGAAATTGTCATTTCGGATGTAACCTCAATTGGGACTTCCGGAATTAGAGGGTGAACCGCTTTGCTTGGTAACACGCAGCGGTACGATTCAAGCCTAGCCCGTCGCCCATGAAAACACCTGTCTTCTCGATGTTCTGCATTTTAATAGCATCCCTGCTGGGTGCTGTGGGACAATTTCTGTACAAATCGGGGGCCAGACAAGTCACTGGAGGTCTTACTAGCCATTTAATGAACCCCCGCCTGCTAGGAGGCATGGTGTGCTACGTTGGTGTGATGCTGCTTTTCATCACGGCATTCAAGCGAGGCGGTGAACTCTCCGTCTTGTATCCGATTTACGCCTCGACGTTCATCTTCGCTGCCTTCGGCGCTTGGATGCTCTACAAAGAACCGATTCACACCGTTAACGTGGCCGGCATGGGTCTGCTTGTTGCGGGTATGTTCCTCATGGGATGGAAACCATCATGAAAACCGTCGATTACACCCCTGAACGGCGCCCTCTCGCCGCCCGCAACTGGAACGCCTCGCATGGTGCGGCGCGATGGCTCGCAGCACGCGGCGTGACGCCAAATTCCATCTCCATAGGCGGCTTCGTCGCAAGCCTCGCTGCGGGTACATCGCTAGCATTTAGCAGCGAAGTTAATCAGCCTACTATGTGGCTTATCATCGCATGCGCACTGATTCTCGCGCGTGGAATGTGCAATATGCTTGACGGCATGGTGGCGGTTTCCACAGGCAAGGCATCCCGTGGTGGCGAACTTTTCAACGAAGTGCCGGACCGCCTCTCGGATGCTGTAACGCTGGTCGGTGCGGGGTATGCGGTCGGTGGCATTACCGAACTCGGCTATATCGCCGCCGTAGCCGCCATCTTCACGGCTTACGTGCGCGTGCAAGGTTGCGCGCTCGGCATCAGCGCTGACTTCGGCGGACCCATGGCCAAAACACACCGCATGTTTGTCATCGTCGGTGCGGCGCTCTACACCGCATTCGCTCCTGCACCGTTGCAGCCAGTGCTGCTAGGTGCTCGCCGTGCGGGCATGCTGGCAATTGCTTTGTCCATTGTCATCGCAGGATGCTTCGCAACATCTCTACGTCGCCTGATCAAGTGCCACAAATTGCTAGGGAATAAATCATGAATGCCTCGACTGCAGAACGATTCTTTGGCTATGACCACGCCTTCGCACATCCGGTCACGCGTGGCATCGTCATCTTTCTGGCGTCAGCGCTTGTGCTGACTCCTATGATCTTCATGGGGCTTCGCCGGACGATTCAGATCGCCGAGGCCACCTATGCCGAGTTGTGGGCGCGTTGGCGCTCCTGGATCTGGATAAGCATGGCACTGATCGTGCCCATCCTGCTCGGCGCGGCGTGGGTGATCGCAGGCGTGTTTATGCTGAGCCTGCTCTGCTATCGGGAGTATGCACGTGCCACCGGCATCTTCCGCGAGAAGATGATCAGCTTCTCCGTCGTGATTGGCATTGGCCTGATATCCTTTGCGGTCATCGACAACTATTCGCGACTCTTTTTTGCAGCACCGGTACTTGGCATCGGCCTTATCGCGATTGTGACGATCCCACAGGACTGTCCCAAAGGCTTCAATCAACGCGTGGCGCTTGGGGTGCTGGGGTACCTCTTTTTTGGTTTCTCGTTTGGTTATCTGGGATTGATGACCACCGACCCTCTCTACCGGCCACTGATGCTCTTTTTGTTTCTCGGTGTCGAGTTGAACGACATTTTTGCTTTTTGCTCTGGGCGGTTCTTCGGCGGGAGGAAGCTTTTCCCTCACACGAGTCCCGGCAAGACGGTTTCCGGTGCTGTCGGTGCCGTCGTCTTGACAACCGGCATGATTGTGATCGTCGGACATTTCTTCATGTTCACCAACACGCCCATGGATCGCTGGCCCATGCTGCTCATTCTCGGCACGGGGATTAGCGTGTTCGGCCAATTTGGTGATTTGTTACTTTCCTCCATCAAACGTGACATCGGCATCAAGGATTTGGGCCATATGCTACCAGGCCACGGCGGACTGCTCGATCGCTTTGACAGCCTCGTAATCATCACGCCGCTTTACTATCATTTTCTCTCCCTTGTTCTCGGTCCACTTGGCCATGGTCAGGCTGAACGCATCATCACCGGAGGGCCTATGCTATGAATGACTGGATTCTCGATCCGGCGCATGATCACGACCTGCTCGGCATCGAACGTCATCGCAGCATCGTGCGCGAAAGCGGACTCGTCAGCAGCACGTTGCGCTTCATAATGTGGTCGATACTCCGTCCGGCTTTGAAGATCTGGCACCGGCCTCGCATCACGGGTCGTGAGCATCTTCCAAAAAGTCGTCCCTTCATTTTGGTTTCCAACCACACCAGCCACCTGGATGGCATCCTACTCGCCTCTTTGCTGCCGACGAGTTGGCGTGACCATGTCTTCCCTATCGCCGCTTTCGACACGTTTTTTGAGAAACGGCCGGCGGCGGCTTTTGCCGCTCGATTCCTGAACGCTCTAGCCATGCGCCGAGGCGGTGCGGTCAACCACGATCTCGATGAAATGCGCAAACGGCTCAACCACGAGAGGGAAGTATTTATCGTCTTCCCTGAGGGCACCCGCAGCCGCACCGGCGAAATGTTGGCTTTTCGCAGTGGAATCGGCCGTCTCGTCGCGAGAACCACAGTTCCAGTAGTTCCGTGCTATCTTGAAGGTTGTTTCCGTGCATGGCCTCCCGGCAGGCACTTCAGCAAACCCCTGAGCATCGGCATCTCGATCGGCCCGCCAATGAACTTTGAAGATTGTTCCGATGACCGCGCCGGCTGGGACAGCATCGCGAAGCGCCTGAAAGCAGCCGTCGAGAACTTAGCCGGGCGACGGCAGGCTTCCAGTCTCTCGGGCGCAGCGGATCAACTCCCTTGATCCCCCCACTTGCATCTACGCGACCTCTGAGGCATGAAGCCCGCCCTCATGTCTCACGAAGCCCAAATCGCCCGCCGTCGCTCCTTCGCGATCATTTCGCACCCGGATGCCGGTAAAACGACGCTGACCGAAAAGCTCCTGCTCTACGGCGGTGCCGTCGCGCTCGCAGGTTCCGTGACCGCTCGTAAAAATCAGCGCGCGACGACTTCCGACTGGATGGAGCTCGAAAAACAGCGCGGCATCTCTGTTAGCTCCACGGTGCTGCAATTCGAGTACAAAAACTGCGTCGTGAACCTACTCGACACGCCGGGTCACAAAGACTTCTCCGAAGACACCTATCGCGTGCTCACCGCCGTCGATGCAGCCATCATGGTCATCGACGCCGGTAAAGGCATCGAGGCACAAACACGCAAACTCTTCGAAGTCTGCCGCCGCCGTGGCGTACCCATCTTCACCTTCATGAACAAGCTCGATCGTCCTGCGCGCGAGCCCATGACGCTGCTTGATGATCTCGAAACGGTCCTCGGCATCGGTGCCTGCGCCATCAACTGGCCGCTTGGACTCGGTCAGCAGTTCCGCGGTGTCTATGATCGCCGCAAAAAGGAAGTCCATCTCTTCGAGCGCACCGTTCACGGCGCGTATCGTGCTCCTGAAAAAGTCGGCGGCCTCGACGATGACTTCGTCGCGCAACACACCGTCCCCGAAGCTCTCGAACAGGCCAAAATGGAACTCGAAATGCTCGACGGAGCCGGTCACGAATACGACCGCGCCAAGATCGACCGTGGCGAGCTCACGCCCGTCTTTTTCGGCAGCGCCAGCAACAACTTCGGCGTACAGCTCCTCCTCGATGGCTTCCTCGAACTCGCTCCGCCGCCTGAAGCACGCATGGCCGACGATGGTCGCATCATCGAGCCCAACAACGAAGGCTTCTCCGGCTTCGTCTTCAAAATCCAAGCCAACATGGACCCGCGCCATCGCGATCGCATGAGCTTCGTGCGCATCGTCAGCGGCAAGTTCGAGCGCGATATGCAGGTCACACACACGCGTACTGGCAAAATCGTCCGCCTCGCCAATTCGCAGAAGCTTTTCGCCCAGGATCGCGAGACCGTAAACGAGGCCTACGCGGGTGATGTCGTCGGCATCGTCGGCAATCACGGCTTCGGCATCGGCGACACTCTCGCCACCGATCCCAAGCTCAAATTCGACGAAATCCCCCGCTTCGCGCCGGAAGTCTTTGCCTTCCTGCACAACCCCAGCACCGCGCACTACAAGCGCTTCCGCGACGGCCTGGAGCAGCTTCTCAGCGAAGGCGTCGTGCAGCAGTTCACCCAGCCCCACGCCGGTCAGCGTATCCCGCTTCTCGGTGCCGTCGGCCCCTTGCAGTTCGAAGTCGTTCAATTCCGTCTCGAGAGCGAATACAACGCCCAAAGCCGCATCGAAAACGCCCCCTACACCGTCCTCCGCTGGGTCCGCACCAAGGACGGCGGTGCCATCGAAGACTTCGATATCCCCAGCGGCGTCACCACCGCCCAGGACAGCGACGAGCGCTGGGTCGTCTTCTTCAGCGACCAATGGGCCATCAACTACTTCGAACGCCGCAATCCGAATGCCGAGCTGTCCGAGATTCCATGGGATGAGGTGGACAAGGCGAAGGCTTAATTTGAGTTGCCGAACCCTGAGTTCTTCCGTCATGCTATCTGCATGACCACCGCCGAAATCAGCGCCGCGCTCACCGTCATCCGTGCTGAGACAGATCTGAATGCCAAATCCCTGCTTATGGCCGGGCTGGTATCCGAATTGTTCCGCGAACGTGGCTTTGAGCCCGTGGTCGTGGGCGGTTCCGCTATCGAGTTCTACACCGACGGCGCTTACATGTCCGGCGACACCGACATCTGCTGGGCCGGCTGGCCCATGCCGGACGAAGAGCAGCGGAATGAGATCATGCGGCAGATTCCCGGCATCACAGCACATGGCGGCAGCAAAAGCTGGGGCATTGACGATCTATGGATCGATCTGCTGGGTGAGATTGACTATCGAGCGAACAAAGACCTTGTCGTTTTGGAGACCCAGCTCGGTGAAGTGACGCTGATCCCGGTGGAGGATGCGCTCGTGGGACGTGTCTATGCCGCGCGCAAGTATGTGAACGGTTACGATGAAAAAGACGATGACTGCGCCAAGAAGCTGATGGCCAGTGTGCTTCAAGGCCGCATACCCTTCGATTGGCAAGAGGCTCTTCGGGTGGCGGCATGTTCGAAATACGACTGCATGTCGGAGTTCGAGGCCGTACGGGCCGAAGTCGAAGCCGAACTGGCAAAACCGGAGTCCTGAGCTATACCTTTCCCCATGACACCGACGAAACTCATCATCAAACCGGAGCGCCGCTTCACTTGGGAGCAGTGGCAGGCGGGCCGTGCCGAGCGGCGGCGGCTGGGGAATCTCGTGGCACCGAAGAACATCCGTCGTTTGAAGAGCGAAGGAGATGAATACCTCCGCGAAACCTACGGCGGCGAGCGCGGACCGAAGTTCAATAAGCCGTTTGATCCTTCGGCGGACGACGTCTGAGCATGAAGGGGAAAACCGTCGTCATCACCGGCTGCACGCGCGGACTTGGCCACGCGATGATTCCACGCTTCATCGCCGCAGGTTGGCAGATCGCCGGTTGTGGCCGCAATGAAGCTCAGATCGCCGATTTGAGCCGCCAGATCCCTGCCCCGCATCTTTTTCAACCCTGCGATGTCTCACTCGAATCCGACATTGTTGCGTTTTGCGCGGCGATTCTCAAACAATTCGGTCCGCCCGACCTCGTGCTGAACAACGCGGCCATCATCAATCCGAATGCGCCGCTGTGGGAGACGAGCGCGAACGACTTCAGCCGTATCATCGACATCAACATCAAAGGAACCGCATCCATGATGCGACATCTGCTGCCCGCGATGCTGAAACGCGGCAGCGGCGTGATCGTAAACTTCTCCTCCGGCTGGGGCCGCTGCACTGCGGTGGATGTCGCGCCGTATTGCGCCACGAAATATGCCATTGAGGGCCTCTCCATGGCCACGGCGCAGGACACGGGTGGCAAGGTGGCGGTGATACCGATGAATCCCGGCATCATCGACACCGACATGCTTCGCAGCACCTTCGGTGGCGAAGCGGGCGGTTTCCCGGATGCCGATGACTGGGCGAAACGCGCCGTGCCCTACTTCATCAAGCTCGGCTCCAAAGACAACGGCAAGCCGCTCACGGTTCCCGGTGGCTGACAACTCCTTGACCGTTGACCTCCGACTCTGGACGTTCGGCGATGCGCCTCCTCATCACCGCCGGCCCGACGCGGGAGCCGATTGATCCGGTGCGGTTCCTTTCGAACCGCTCCTCGGGTCGCATGGGTTATGCGCTCGCCGAGGCCGCGTGTGAAGCCGGGCATGATGTGGTGCTCATTTCCGGCACCGTGGCGATCCCAGCACCGGAAGGTGTGATGTTAGTTCATGCGGAAACCGCCCGCGAGATGTTCGACGCGGTGCAAATCTACCTCAGTGGTTGTGACGCGGCCATTTTCAGCGCCGCCGTGGCGGATTATCGACCCGTGCATGTGGTGGCGCAAAAATTGAAGAAGACCGCTGACAAGCTCACGCTCGAACTCGAACGCACCGAGGACATCCTCGGCTCCGCACGCTCGAAACTCGGCTTTCTGGGCTTCCTCGTCGGCTTTGCGGCGGAAACGGAGAACCTGATCGCTCAAGCGCAGGAGAAGCTGATTCGCAAAGGTTGTGACATGATCGTGGCGAACGATGTGTCGCAGGCGGGCATCGGGTTTGACAGTGTGGAAAACGAAGTCACCCTCTGCCTCCCCGGCGGCCAGACGATTGCCCTCCCCAAGCAATCCAAAACCGCTCTCGCACGCGTATTGATCGCGCACATCACCCAGCTCTCAGCCCCCAACGACCCGAAGTGAAAGAATTACTCGCCACCGCCACCGAAGCCGCGCATGCCGCCGGAAAAATGATCAAAGAAAACTTCGGCTCCGAGCTCACAGTGAACGAAATGCAGCGCCACGACATCAAGCTCGAACTCGACGTGCTCAGCCAGAAACTCATCACCGAGATGATCCTCACGCGCTTCCCCGATCACGCCATTCTCGGCGAAGAAGGTGGCGAAATCGGCGGCAATGGCGAAGTCGAATGGATCGTCGATCCCATCGACGGCACGGTGAACTACTTCTTCGGCATCCCACATTTCTGCGTCTCCATCGCCGCACGGAAGCGCGAATCCAAAGAGCTGCTCATCGGCGTGATCTTTGACCCCATGCAGAATGAAACATGGACCGTCGTGCGCGGCGAAAAAGCCCAGCTCAATGGCAAACCGATCGCCGTCAGCAATCGCGCTGAGATGGCTGAAGCCGTCGTCACCGTTGGGTTCTCGAAGAGCAAAGAGGCGCTCGATCTCGGCTTCGACCGCTACAAGCGCATCGCGTATGAAGTACGCAAAACGCGGATGCTCGGCAGCGCCGCACTTGCCATGGCCTACATCGCCTGTGGGCGTCTCGATGCCTATGTCGAAGAGCAAATCAGTCTGTGGGACATCGCCGCCGGTCAGCTCATGGTCGAAATGGGCGGCGGCAAAGTGATGCTCAAACCCAGCACCACCAAGCCCGGCACGATGTTCATCTGCGCGTGGAACGGCAAGCTACCGATCGAGGCTTCGCTCTAAATCGCATGTCCGCCCCCGATACCCGCGAAGTCATTCTCGAAGCACGCGATCTCACGCGTGAGTTCGATGGTGTGAAGGCGCTCGACGCTTTCAGCTTCAAACTGCATCGAGGCGAGGTGCTGGGCTTGCTCGGTGCCAACGGCGCGGGTAAAACGACTGCGATGAACTGCCTCCTCGGCCTCACACTGCCGACTTCGGGCGAACTGAACGCGTTTGGCATGCCCTTGCAGGCAAACCGCATCAAGATCCTCCAGCGCTCGAATTTTTCCTCCGCCTACACCGCGTTGCCCGGCAACCTGCTCGTGTGGCAAAACCTCAGTGTATTCGCACGCATCTACGGCGTGCCAAATCCCAAGAAAAAAATCGCCGAGCTGATGGAGTTGCTCGAGATCTCCCACCTCAGCAAACGCGTCACCGGTCAGCTTTCAGCGGGAGAGTCCACTCGCGTGAACCTCGTCAAAGCCTTCCTCAATGATCCCGAGCTCCTGATGCTCGACGAGCCCACCGCCAGCCTCGATCCCGACATCGCCGACAAGGTGCGCAAAGTCGTGCGCAAGGTGCAGCGCGAGCGCAGTATCGCCATCCTCTACACCTCCCACAACATGCGCGACATCGAGGAAGTCTGTGACCGCGTGATCTTCCTGCACAAAGGCAAGATCGTGCGTGAAGGCACCCCCTCGGATATCGTCGCCCAGTCCAGTAGCGATAACCTTGAGGATGTCTTCATCAAGATCGCCCGTGACGGCGAAATCCTCGACGAACCGAAAAAAGATTCCGCCGTATGAATTTCCGCATCATCAGCGCTCTCGTGATGCGCCACCTCTTTCTTTATTCCCGCACCCCCATGCGCATGGTGGAGCTCGTGTTCTGGCCGCTGGTCGATCTCGTGGTCTGGGGAAACGTCACTGTTTTCATCCAGAAGAACAGCGACGCCAAGTTCGGCGGTTTCATTCTCTTCTTCCTCGGTGCGATGATCCTGTGGGACATCCTGTTCCGCGCGCAGCAGGGTGTGGCCATATCGTTCCTCGAAGATGTCTGGACCCGCAATTTGCTCAACATCTTCGTCGCTCCGGTACGCACGGCGGAGTACTTGAGCTCCACCTTTGTGGTCGGGTTCCTGCGCATCCTCATCACTTGCGTCGTCATGAGTCTCGTCTCGTGGATCGGCTACTCGTTCAATATCTTCCAGCTGCAGTGGTGGCTCGTTCCCTTCTTCCTCAACCTCATGGTCTTCGGCTGGGCACTCGGCATGATCTCCACCGCCTTGATCCTGCGCTGGGGTCAGGCCGCTGAATCACTCGCCTGGGCCGTCCCCTTCTTTATCCAGCCGGTTGTCTGCGTGTTCTACCGTGTCGAGGACATGCCCGCCTGGTCACAGCCCATTGCTTGGCTGTTCCCCGCCACACCGATCTTTGAAGGCATGCGCGAAGTGATGAAAACTGGCTCCATGAGTTGGAACCATCTCTGGCTCGCCGCAGGCTTGAACGTGATCTACCTCAGCCTCGCCGGCTGGCTCTTCGTCTGGGTTCTCAATCTCACCCGCAAACGCGGCTTGCTGACGAAGTTCGCCACGCAGTAAAAAGTGGAACAGGCAGCCTGCCTGTCACTTCCACACCCCCGCCGCACGCAGCACCGTCTCATGCACAGCGATGTCATGCGCCGCGTCCCATTCCAGTTTCTTCTCACTACGAACGATCGTCGCCAGATCAACAAACTCTGCCGCATAACGATCCTTCGGCACCTCAAGCTGGAATGACTGCGAGCCCTTCTTGTAGGCTCCACGTGCCTTGCTGATCGACAGATTCACCTTGCCGGACTCGAGAGGCACGATCTCGAAGGTTCCTTCTGTTCCAGTGACATTAAAGCGCCGCCTTGGTCCACCAAACGGGTCGGCATGATTGCAGCGGATCACCGCTGTGGCCTTCGCGTATTGCAGCACCGCCATCTGATTGTCCTTCACGCCATCGGTGCCCACTGGGGTTGAAAAAGCCGTCACCGAGGCCGGCTTGCCGAGAATCGTCATCGCAGCATCGATGATGTGACCAGCGAGTTCAAAAAGACCACCACCCTCTAGCTCGCCAATCTTCTTCCGAGTACCCGGATCGGCCAGTTTGCCCATTGCTGCGTCTATTTCCGTGATTTCTCCCAACCAGCCTTCACGCACTGCCTGGAACAGCAGCTCAAACGCCGGATTGTAGCGCAGCATGTAGCCCATCTGCACCGTGAGGCCTCGTTTCTCTGCCTCCAGACGCATCGCTTTGAATTCGTCATGCTTCAGCGCCCCCGGCTTATCCAGATGCACATGCTTGCCCGCCTCAATGCAGCGTCGCGCCATTTCGCATGATGCTTCGATGGTTGTCTCCACCGCCACCGCATTTAAATCCGGCACGGCGAGCAGTTCTTCGACGGTCATCGTCTTCACGCCGTCATAGCCTTTGGGTCCCGTCACGCCGACGACATCCCAAAGCTCCGGCAAACTTCGTATCGCCGCCATCTTTCCGGCCGCATGCGCATGCTCCGTGCCGATCTGACCGATGCGCAAACGTGAAGAAGTGCTGACGGCAAAGGCCGTGGAACCGCAGGCGAACAAGAAGGAGCGTCTTTTCATGCACTATGAAGCGTTCGTTCAGCCACGCTTCTTACCGCCGCGTTTCGGCTTACCGTAAACGACGTTCTTACGCTGCGGCAATGTTCCCGAGTCATCCGTGTTCAAACCGGCGCGCTTCTTGAGTTCACGAATCTGATCACGCAACAATGCAGCGCGTTCGTATTCGAGCTTGCTGGCAGCTTCGGCCATTTCTTGTTCGAGTTCGCGGATTGTTTCGGTGATGGCGAAGTCGCCGCCGCCTTCACGCACGACGTTTTCTTCGATCTCACGGGCCTTGCCGAGGATGTGCAGGCTCTCCTGCACGGCACGCTGCACGGTTTGTGGCGTGATGCCGTGCTTCTCGTTGTGGTCGGTCTGCACCTGACGGCGATGACCGCTGACGCTGAGCAGAGCTCGAATGCTTTTGGTCTCGATGTCGGCAAAGAGCACGACTTCGCCGTTGATGTGGCGTGCGGCGCGGCCGGAGGTTTGAATGAGTGACGATTCACTGCGCAGGAAACCTTCTTTGTCGGCATCAAGGATGCAGACGAGGCTGACTTCAGGCAGGTCAAGACCCTCGCGTAGGAGATTGATGCCCACGAGCACGTCGCAATCACCTGAGCGCAGGCTGCGCAGGATTTCGACACGCTCGATGGCGTCAATGTCGCTGTGGAGGTAGCGGACTTTGAAGTCGAGATTGCGCAGGTAATCGGTGAGGTCTTCGGCGGTGCGCTTGGTGAGCGTGGTGACGAGCACGCGTTCGCCTTTTTCGATGCGCTGACGGCAGAGCTCGATGGTTTCATCAATCTGGCCTTTCAGTGGCTTGATGGTGATGACGGGGTCGAGCAGGCCGGTGGGGCGGATGATTTGTTCGACGACCAGTGAGCGGCCTTTGGCATTGACATCAAACTTTTCGACGGGTTCAGCACTGCCACTGAGGCGCACGGTTTTGGAGAAAGGCAGCGGATCAGCGATCTTGGCGATGTAACTCGTGTTTCCGACGACGCTGTTCTCGATCTCGAAACGTGCGGGCGTGGCGCTGACATAAACGAGCTGTCCAACTTTGCCCATGAACTCCTCGAAACGCAGCGGACGGTTGTCGAGGGCGCTGGGAAGGCGGAAGCCGTGCTCCACGAGCGTGGTTTTGCGCGATTTGTCGCCCTCATACATGCCACCGATCTGAGGAATGGTGACGTGGCTTTCGTCGATGAACATCAGCGGCGGTTCCTTGAAGAAATCCAGCAGTGTGCCGGGTGTGGCACCGGGTTCGCGACCCGTGAGGTGGCGGCTGTAGTTCTCGATGCCCTGGCAGAAGCCCATCTCCTGCATCATCTCGATGTCATACTGCGTGCGCATCTTGATGCGCTGCGCTTCGAGCAGTTTGCCCTCCTTCTCGAACCACGCCACGCGCTCCTCGGCCTCCTCGCGGATTTTCACGATGGCTTTGCGCAGCTTGTCGCCGGGTGTGACGAACTGCTTGGCCGGGAAAATCGTGTAGTTGGGCATTTTCAGCGTCACGGTGCCGGTGAGCACGTCCACGGCGCTGATGCGGTCGATTTCGTCGCCGAAGAACTCGATGCGGATGGCTTCGTTCTCGAGATATGCGGGCACGACCTCAATGACATCGCCACGAGCACGGAATTTGCCGCGCGTGAGCTGAATGTCGTTCCGCTCGTAGAGCATATCGACCAGCTTGGTGAGCAAGGTCTCGCGAGACATCTGCTGGCCCACATTGACCGGCAGCATCATGCCTTCGTAGTCTTCAGGCGATCCCAAGCCGTAGATGCAGCTCACACTTGCCACGATGATGGTGTCCTGCCGCGTGATCAGTGCACCCATGCTGGAAAGGCGCAGACGCTCGATCTCGTCGTTCACTGCACTGTCCTTTTCAATGAAGGTGTCCGTGCGGGCGATGTAGGCCTCCGGCTGGTAATAGTCGAAGTAGCTGACGAAGTACTCGACGGCGTTGTGCGGGAAGAAGTTTTTAAACTCCGAGTAAAGCTGCGCCGCGAGCGTCTTGTTGTGCGAAAAAACTAGCGCTGGACGACCAATCTGCGCGATGACATTGGCCATCGTGAAGGTCTTGCCCGATCCCGTCACGCCGAGCAGCGTCTGATGCCGATTCCCGGCACTGACGGACTTCACCAGCTTCGCGATGGCCTGCTCCTGGTCGCCTTGAGGGCTGTACTCGGTGTTGAGCCGAAAGGCAGACATGGCAGGAGCCGCGACGGCTTAGGACATGCCCTGACCGGCTTCGCTAGGCGAAGGCAGGTCCGCAGGATCCACCTCTTCAGCCTTGGCTGGAGCCTGCTGAGCGTAGCGCTGTCGGTATTCCTTCCAGGAGATGAGTTTGCGGTCGGATTCATCCCAAAGGCGCAGATTGATGCACTTCAGGCTCGACCAGAATGTCAGCGGTTTCACCGAATGGAACATTGGGTGCGAGTTATGGCAGTCCTCCAAGTAGTAGTTAGGGATGCGTGCGCTGAGATGGTGAACGTGATGGAAGCCGATGTTGCCGGTGAACCACTGAAGGATTTTCGGCAGCTTGTAGAAGGAACTGCCTTCCAGCGCAGCGGTGGTGTAGTCCCAGTCTTCGCGATGCTCCCAGTAAACGTCTTCATACTGGTGCTGCACGTAGAACATCCAGATGCCCGCCATGCCGGCGAACATCGTCACGGGAAGCTGCATCAAGACGTAGTTTTTGAAGCCGAAGAGCCAGCTCAGGCCGATGATCATCAGCAGGAGAGCGACGTTCATGACCATGACCGAAGCGCGGTCCTTGCCCTTGGCCCGAGGTGAAGGGAAACGCTGGTGGATGAGAAACAAGAACAGCGGCCCGACAATGAAGAGGGTGATCGGATTACGGACCAGACGGTACCAAAAGCGCAACCTTGGCGTGGCTTGCTCGTATTCCTTCACTGTCATCGTCCAGATATCTCCGTCGCCGCGGCGGCTCAGGTCACCCGAGGTCTGATGGTGCACCGAGTGCTGCCAAGTCCAGTGCAGGTAGGGCGTGAAGGTCAGCATCCCACAAATGAAGCCAATGATGTTGCTGGCGGGTTTCGATTTGAGGAATGAGCCGTGGCCACAGTCATGAAAGAAAATGAACACACGCACCAGCAGGAGACCGGCAATCAGAGCAAGGCCAAGCGTCAGCCAGTAAGAAACCATTAGGCTTCGATACATCGCATACCATAGCAGCGCATAGGGGACGAAGGTGTTAATGATTTGCCAGGTGGCACGGGGAATCGAGGGAACCTGGAAGGGGGCAACAATTTTTTTCCATTCGGAAATCGTGGCCTGGGGCTTGGATGATGTCATCTCAGGGGCGCTGGTCATGGTTAGTGGAGCAGAGTATGTAGCAGGGTTTTGGGATTAGTCCCGTGCTCAATTTGCCAAAAACCTCTCATTTTTGAGCTGCGCGGGGAGACTTAGAACTATGTAAGCTGATGGTGGCCAGACTCTTGTCAAAAAACTTCTCTCAATAATCCCGGAACGGCCCTCTTGGCTCACTGGCGTCCATCTCAGACCGCCACTTCGTGAACCGCTCGCTCATCATCTTTGCGATCTCCGGTTTTTCGGCGCTCAAATCGTGCTTCTCACCGAGGTCGGCGCTCAAATCATAGAGCCCACTGCCCTTCTCGGACTCCACCCACTTCCATTTTTCAAACCGCGCCGCCTTATCTCCTCGACGCTGCCAGAACATCTCCTTTCGTAAAGATTTCGCCTCGCCACGCAGCACGGGCAACATGTCAAAGCCGTCCAGCTTCACGCCATCAGGAGCTTTGGCGCCGCTCGCAGCCAGCAAGGTTGGCACCAGTTCGAGAGAGGTCAAAAACTCATCCGTCACCTTCCCGGCGGGCAGTTGGCCAGGCCAGCGCATGATGAATGGCACGCGCAGACCGCCCTCCCACATCGTGCCTTTGCCGCCTTTCAGCGGCGCATTACCGCCATTGCCGCTGCCGCCATTGTCGGAGAGGAACAGGACGATCGTGTTGTCCTTCTGCCCGCTTTTCTCCACCGACTCCATCAGCGCACCGATGGCCTCGTCCATGCACGTCACTGCGCCGTAGTAGCGGGCCAGCCTCTCGTCCTTCACCTTGCCACGATACAACGCGACGTATTTCTCCGGCGCTTGCACTCCTTCGGTCACATTCTTCTCTCCCTCCGTCGTGCCTTCGCCAAAGGTCGAGGCCCCATGTGGCGCATTGAATGGCAGATACAGAAAGAACGGCTTCTTCCCCGCCTGCTCTTCCACAAACCGCAGCGCCTCGCGGCGGAACACATCGGTCACATAGGTTCCCTTGTCCTTTTGCGTGCGCTCATTGCCACGAAACAGCGATGGCACGCCGTAGCGTTCGTGGGTGTAGTAGTCGATGCCGTTGTTACCGTGCCCGTAGAAGAAATCGAAGCCGCGTTGCAGCGGCAGAAAACGTTTCGCCTGCCCCATGTCCCACTTGCCCACGCAGCCTGTGGCATAGCCCGCCTTGTGAAGCATGTCGCCGATCGTCACCTCGCGCACATCCAACCCCAACGTCATCTCCGGCGACACCGCATACTCCTCGTCGGTAAAGCGATGCCCATAGTTCACCATGTCATTGCGCACCATGTCGTAGAGACCGTTGCGTTGCGGATAGCGTCCCGTGAGGATGCTGCCGCGTGATGGCGTGCAGGCCGGCCACGTCACATAAAAACTCGTCCCCCGCAAACCTTCGGCGGCCAGCTTGTCCAAATTCGGCGTGATCAACGGCTTTGTGCCAATGCGGCCGAGATCGGTATAGCCTTGGTCATCGCTGACGATGAGAATGATGTTCGGCTGCGCGGCGAAGCACGCAGCCGAGAGAATCAGGAAGAGGAAGGCTCGCATGCCCGTCTCAACGACGGCAAGCGGCGCATTACTTCACCTTGATCAGCTCCACGTCGAAGATCAGCGCCTCATTCGGGCCGATGTCGCGTCCGGCACCACGGGTGCCGTAGGCGAGCTTGGATGGAATGTAGAAGCGGAACTTTGCGCCTTCCTGCATGAGTTGCACTCCTTCGGTCCAGCCGGCGATCACGCCGTTCAACGGGAACTCGATGGATTCTTTGCGGCGATACGAGCTGTCGAAGACGTTGCCATTGATCAGCGTGCCTTCGTAATGCACCTCCACGGTGTCCGTGGCCTTCGGGCTCTTGCCGGTGCCAGGGGTGATGACCTTGTATTGAAGACCTGAGGCCGTGACGGTCACGCCTTCTTTCGTGGCGTTGTCTGCGAGAAATTTTTCACCTTTGGCGAGAGCGATGTCGGACATGGGATGTGGGGTTGGTTAAGTTGAGGAGGGGAGGCTAGCCAGTGGCTCCAAAATGTCGAATGACGAATGAAAAATGCCGCTACACTCACGCCATGAATCGTGAACGCCTGTTTTCGCAGCTCGCATCGCACAGCGGCCCGTTCGACATCGCCATCATCGGCGGTGGAGCCACGGGACTGGGTGCAGCAGTCGATGCGGCTTCGCGAGGGCATTCGGTGGTGCTCATTGAGCAGTCGGACTTTGCCAAAGGCACCTCCAGCCGCAGCACGAAGCTGGTGCATGGTGGCGTGCGCTATTTGAAGCAGGGCAATGTCTCGCTCGTGCTGGAAGCGTTGCGTGAACGCGGCCTGCTGTGCAAAAACGCACCGCATCTCGTGCACAGCCTGCCGTTTATCATTCCGAGCTACCATTGGTGGGAGGGGCCGTTCTACGGCATCGGCTTGAAGATGTATGATGCGCTGGCAGGCCAGCTCGGATTGGAGCCTTCGCGCTGGCTGACGCGGGACGAGATCATCGAGCAATTGCCCACGCTGGAGACTGAGGGGCTCGACGGTGGCATCGTTTATCACGACGGGCAGTTCGATGACGCGCGCCTGGCGATTCATCTGGCACGCACGGCAGTGAATCATGGCTCGATCGTACTCAATCACATGAGCTGCTGTGGCCTGATGAAGGAAAACAGCCACATCATCGGCGTGCAGGCCGAATGCGCCGAGACGGGTAGGCAGTATGAGATTCATGCGAAGTGTGTGATCAATGCTACGGGCGTCTTCGTCGATGACGTGCGGCACATGGACGAGCCGAAGGCCGAAAAGATCGTCGCTGCGAGTCAGGGCGTTCATCTGGTGCTGCCGCGCGAGTTTTTGCCCGGCGACTCGGCGATCATGATTCCAAAGACCGACGATGGTCGCGTGCTCTTCGCTGTGCCGTGGCATGGTCGCGTCATCATCGGCACCACGGACACGCCCGTAGAGCATTTAAGCGTGGAGCCACGGGCACTGCCAGAAGAGATCGCCTTTCTCATGACGCACGCGGCACGTTACCTCACGCGTGATCCGAAGCCGAGCGATGTGCTGAGCATTTATGCTGGCCTTCGCCCGCTCGTCGCGATGAAGAACGCCGAGTCCACCGCCACGCTCTCGCGCGATCACACCATCCTCGTCGCCGATTCCGGCCTCATCACCATCACCGGTGGCAAATGGACGACGTATCGTCGCATGGCCGAGGATGTCATCGACCATGCAGAAATGATCGGCGGCATTGGCGTGAAACGATGCGTCACGCATGATCTCATGATCCATGGCAGCGCCACCGTTCTCGCCAAAGACGATCCGCTCGCCGTTTATGGCAGTGATGCTTCGGCAATTCGTGACCTTGCCGCCAAAGAGCCCGAGTGGGCCGGGAAAGTGCATCCCAAACTCGATCTGACCTGCGCCGAAGTCGTCTTCCACACCCGTCACGAAATGGCCCGCACCGTGGGCGATGTGCTGGCACGCCGCAGCCGCAGCTTGTTGCTCGATGCGCAGTCCAGTATGTCCGCCGCACCACTTGTGGCCGCCTTGATGGCTGCCGAACTCGGCTGGGATGCCAAGACGACCGCGCATCACGTGGAGCGCTATCAGCATCTCGCCTGCGGTTACATTTTGGAAGGTTGAACATGGCCAGGCATTGTGACAAAATCAGTCCATGAGCCTCCAACAAATCGAGCAGCAAATTGCCCAGCTCTCCGCCGCAGAACTCAAAGAGTTCTCGGGTTGGTTCGACGCCTACATGGCCGATGAATGGGACAAACGAATCGAAAGCGATGTCCAGGCTGGCAAGTTCGACAAACTCTTTTCCGAAATCGAGGCTGAGGCCGGACGTGGTGAGCTGCAGCCGCTATGAAGCACCACACCCGGCACTCGTTCTGGCAACACTTTGAGCGACTGCCAGGAGAGGTTCAGGACTTGGCGCGGAAGAATTTCGATCTTTTGAAACAGAACGAACGTCACCCTTCCATCCAGTTGAAGCGCGTCGGAAAGCTCTGGTCTGCCCGTGTTGGATCAGACTATCGCGCACTCGCCTACGACTCCTCTGTGGGTCTTGTTTGGTTTTGGATCGGACCGCATCACGAGTATGACAAACTGCTGAGCTGAGCATCCGTTCTTGACCGCGCGCATCACCGCATCTTCGCTGCGCGATCATGACCCCACTCCATCAACTCCGCGCAGGCATCATCGGCACAGGCTTCATCGGCCCCGTTCACATTGAGGCTCTCAAGCGGCTCGGCGTCACGGTGAATAGCATCTGCGGCTCCACCAAGAGCGCACGGCATGTCGGTGAGCTGTGGGGCATTCCCGAGATCTACGGCGACTACGATCACGAGGCGATGTACGCCTCGCCGAACATCGACGTGGTTCACATCACCTCGCCGAACCGGGTTCACGTCGAGCAGTGCCTCGGCGCACTCGCCATGGGCAAGCACGTCATCTGCGAGAAGCCGCTGGGCATGACGGCGAAGGAGACCCAGCTTGTGGTCGATGCGGTGAAGAAAGGCGGCAAAAAAGGCCCGGTGTTCGCGGTGAACTACATGTGCCGCTTCTTCCCCGCCATCCTGCAAATCCGTGCCATGATCGCCCGTGGCGATCTCGGCAGGATCATGCACGTCCAGGGCCATTTCTTCCAGGACTGGCTGATGTATGAGACCGACTACAACTGGCGCATTCTTTCCAGCGAAGGCGGCAAACTGCGTGCGGTGGGCGATGTCGGCACGCATTGGATCGATGCCGTGAGCTTCGTGCTCGGATCAAAGCCCAACAGCGTCTTTGCGCACATCGAGACCTTCCACAAAACCCGCAAGCGGCCGAAAGGCGAGGTGCAGACCTTTGCGAAGGTCGATCCGAAGAAGATGATCGACTACAAAGTCGATACCGAGGACTTTGGCAGCGTGCTGCTTAAATTCGGCAAGGCCAAGCACGGCTTCGCCGACGGCGTGCATGCGAACGCGAGCATCTCGCAGGTCGCCGCCGGTTGGAAGTGCAGCCTCAGCTTCGGCATCTACGGCACGAAGGGCAGCGTGCGCTGGGATTTGCAGCAGCCGAACGAGATCCAGGTCGGCCATCGCGATGAACCGAATCAAACGTTGAATCGCGGCACGCCCGGCTTCCTCGAAGACGTCGCCAACTTCACCGACTACCCGCCCGGCCACGCCGAAGGCTTCAGCGACGGCCATAAGATGCACTACCGTGCCATTTACGAGCACATCGCCAGCGGCAAGAAGACCGAACCGCTTTTCGCCACCGCCGAAGACGGCCACCACGAGGTCAAACTTTGCGAAGCCATCCTGCTAAGCAGCAAGGCGAAGACGTGGGTGAAGGTGTGATGTGCATCTAGGATCGAATGAAAAAAGGCGATACAACAATCGAAGACGCACTTCGATCGCGAACCTTTGAGAGTCTAGCGATCAAACGCATCGACCGTGAATGTTATCTCGTGGTCATAGTGAATGGATCCACACATGTTCTCACAAACGACGATGGCCACCACATTACGTTTCGGCATGCATGGCAGGTTCGCGAATGGCTCCTGCAAAAGTTCCAGATCGCTACCGAAACCATCCCCGTCGAAACCCATCGATGAATAGCCCAGTGGCTCCTTACCGCCATTGTTGAGCTTGGATTGTCAATAGGTCCCAATCCCAAGCGCCTGCCGAATCGCGAGCGCGTCTTTGAGCGCTTCGTCAATCGAGTCACCGAGGACGGTGAAGTGGCCCATTTTGCGGCGGGGGTGGGCTTCGCGGGTGCCGTAGAGGTAGTAATGTGACCTTCCAATCTTTGAAAGCATGACCTTGAAAAACAACCTCACCGGTCGATGGTCGGCTCATGCAAATCCAAACACATGAACAAACACAAGCTTGGGAGCGCCATCCTGATGTGTTGGGTGGTGATCTCGTCTTTGCCGGCACACGCGTTCCGGTCCGCAGTTTGTTTGATCATCTGGAAGCCGGAGACTCGCTGGATGATTTCCTCGAAGGCTTTCCAAGCGTGACGAAGGCACAAGCCGTCGCAGCACTGGAAGCATGCTGGCGGAGGGCGGCGGATGAAGATTTTGCTGGATGAGAACCTCGACTGGCGGCTCGGGCGCGACTTGTCGGGCCATATGGTTGATTCGGTGCCCAAGATTGGTTGGGCGGGCGTGAAGAACGGCGAACTGCTGCGTCGAGCCAACAGCACCTACGATGTGCTCATCACGATGGATAAGGGCATCTACCATCAGCAGAATCTCAGTGGACTGCGGCTGGCGATCATCGCGTTGCGGGCCAAAACCAATCGACTCGCTGAGACACAGCTTTTGATGCCAGAGGTGCTGCGAGTGATCGCAACCATTCAACCTGGCGGTTTTTATTCGCTGCCTTGATCAGCCAATCCCTAACGCCTTGCGAATCGCAAGCGCATCCTTGAGTGCTTAGTCAATCGCGTCACCGGGGAGAGTGAAGTGACTTGCAGCGGGCACTTGTGAAAGTGTGATCTTGAGAAACTTTAGGATGTCGGCACTTTGGAGCCATGAAAACCAAGAGCAGAACTGTCAGTGCCAAAAGTCAGGCCCGCAGGTTGATCGACAAGCTTCCTGCTTCAGCCTCGTGGGACGATGTGATGCAGCAGATTTTTGTGCGGCAGAAGATCGAGGCCGGTATCGCTGATCTGAACGCAGGACGTCGCCATTCGCAGGCCAGCATCAAACGTGAGTTCGGCGTGGCGTGAACATTTTCTGGTCCAGTCAGGCGCGGAAAGATTTGCGGGCCATCCGGGCCTTCATCGCCAAAGATTCGGCATTTTATGCGGATCGCATGGCGGCTAGGATCATTGAGCGAACAGATATTCTCGCGCTTCATCCGCATGTGGGGCATCCCGTGCATGAGGCGCCAGATTTGGACGTGCGGGAGATTCATATGGCGTCCTACCGCATCATTTATCGCGTGCTGCTCGATGAGGTGGAAATCGTCACACTGGTGCATTTTGCCCAGCGGTTGAACACGAAACGGCTGCGTTAGACCGTTCCAATCCCCAGCGCCTTCCGAATCGCGAGCGCGTCGCTGAGTGCTTGATCAATCGTGTCACCGAGGACGGTGAAGTGGCCCATTTTGCGGCGGGGGCGGGCTTCGCGTTTGCCGTAGAGGTGGAGTTTAGCGCGGGGATGGTTCAACACGGGCGACCAATCGGGATGGGTGAGCGGGGCGGGCCAGATGTCGCCGAGGAGGTTGATCATGACGGCGGGCGTGTGCTGGGAGGCATCGCCGAGCGGGAGGCCGCAGACGGCGCGCTGCTGCTGCTGGAACTGGTTCGTGCGGCAGGCGTCGATGGTGTAGTGGCCGCTGTTGTGCGGACGCGGGGCGATCTCGTTGACGATGACTTTGCCGTCGGTGGTGACGAACATCTCAACGGCCATGGTGCCGATGTAATCGAGGCCTTCGGCGACGGCTTTCCACAGCTCGACGGCCTGCGCGATGATCTGCGGCTCCACGCGGGCGGGAGCGATGGTGACATCGAGGATGTGATGCGTGTGCTGGTTCTCGACGCAGCCGTGCGTGGCCATGCTGCCGTCGATGCCACGTGCACCGACGACGGAGACTTCGCAAACGAAGCTGACCCATTGCTCGACGACGGCGCGATGGCCGACGAAGCCACTCCAAGCATCGGCGAGATTCGTTTCGGCAGTGACTTTGCATTGGCCTTTGCCGTCGTAGCCGAAGGCGGCGGTTTTGATGACGCAGGGGCGGCCGAGTTCGGCGACGGCGGCTTCGAGACTGCTCAAATCATCGACGACGCGGAACGGGGCGCAGGCGATGCCTTGATCGCGCAGGAAGTTTTTCTCGCGCTCGCGATGCTGGGTGGTGAAAATGGCTTTCGAACCGGGGCGCAGCGGTTTGACGGCCTCGACGGCTGCCAAGCAGGATGCGGGAATATTTTCGAACTCGGCGGTGACGACATCGACCTGCTGCAAAAAGCGGTTCAGGGCCGCGGTGTCGTCGTAGGCGGCGTTGATCTCGATGTCGGCGAACTGGCCGGCGGGACAACCCTGCGATTCATCGGTGAAGATGGCGATGCGATGACCGGCGCGGCGTGTTTCGAGGGCGAGCATACGCCCGAGCTGACCGCCGCCGAGAACTCCGATCGTCGAAGGAGGCGGGAACATCATGCTTTCGGTTCAGCTTCGAGTTCCTTCTGGCTTTCGAGCACCTTTTGCGTCTGCCGTTCGCGGAAGGTTTTCAATTTGGCGGCGAGATCGGGGTTTTCATTCGCGAGCATAGAGACGGCGAACAGCGCGGCATTCAAAGCACCGGCGCTACCAATCGCAAAGGTGGCGACAGGGATGCCGCCGGGCATTTGCACGATCGAGTAGAGGCTGTCCACGCCGCTGAGCGCACGGCTGGTCACGGGAACGCCGAGGACGGGGATGGTCGTCATGCTGGCGGTCATGCCGGGCAGATGCGCGGCACCACCGGCACCGGCGATGATGCATTTCAGGCCGCGCGAGGAGGCGGTGGTGGCGTAATCGTAAAGAAGCTGCGGCGTGCGGTGCGCACTGACGACTTTCTTTTCAAAAGGCACGCCGAAGTCACGCAGGACCTGGGCGGCGTTTTGCATGGTGGGCCAGTCGGAACTGGAGCCCATGATGATGCCCACAAGGGGCTTGATAGCGGCGTCTTGGCTCATCGGGAAGGCAGGTAGGATGGCGGGCGCTGCGGGCGGCGTCAAATCTTCGATTTGGCGGGAGTGAAAAGCCGTGCCATGTGGGCGGCGCATGACTTTTCTCGACAAGCTGAATCAACGCATCGCTAAAACCGGTTCCAACCTTTGCGTGGGGCTCGATGTGCGGGCTGAAAACGCGGAGGAATCGACGAAGCGCTGGATTCTCGATGTGATCGCCCAGACCGCGCCGTTTGCGGCGGCATTCAAGCCGAACTCGGCCTACTTCGAGGCGCTGGGCTGGCGTGGCGTGAAGATGCTTGAGGAGATTTTGCAGGAGATTCCGCAGGAGATTCCGGTGGTGCTGGATGTGAAGCGCGGGGACATCGGTGAGACGCAGGGTTATTACGCGAAGGCCTGTTTCGACGTGATGAACGTGGATGCGGTGACCCTGAACGCCTACATGGGCCGCGATACACTGGAGCCGTTTTTGAAATACACGGATAAAGGGCTGTATCTGCTTGGCGTGACCTCGAATCCGGGTGCGAAGGACATCGAATTGCAAAAGACTGGCGACCGGCAGGTCTATGAAATCGTGGCCGAGATGACGAACGGGCATCCGCAGGCCGGTTTGGTGGTGGGTTTGACGAATGCGGCCCCGGATGTGCTGGATCACATCCCCGACGTGCCGTTGCTGATCCCCGGTCTCGGGGCGCAGGGCGGTGATCTGGCGGCGCTGAAAGGCTGTGGACGCAAGGCACCGCTGCTGGTCAATGTTTCGCGGGGGGTGCTGTATCAAAAAGACGATATGAGCTTCGAGCAACGGGCGGAACACTGGATGCGGCAGATTCAGCAGGCGGTTAACTGAGGTTTTTCATTTTTAAGAATGACAAAATCGAAACGCGGAAGCTGCTTGCTTGAAGCGTATTCGAGAGGATGAATGGAGTTGTTCATCCTTACTAAATCCCATTTGCCGCCTCCATGGTTTTCGATCTCAGCGAGCACCTCAAAACCCCTTTCCAGCGACGCATTTACCGTTTGCTCGGCCCTGCCGTGGAAAATGCGTTGGGATTGCGTGGTTTTGAGGAGGTTTACCAAGATTCCGCTCGTCTGTTTCGCTCTCACCCGCAGCATCCGAATGCGTTCGCGTGGTTCGACTCGGTAGCACATGCCTTCAAGCTGCAAGAAGATGTCGATCTGCCAGCAGAGTTTGTGTTTCCAAAGCAGGGACCGTTGATCATTGTGGCGAACCATCCGTTCGGCATCATCGATCCCATCATGCTCGCACGCTGGGCGGCGCAATTCCGGCCCGATTTAAAGGTGATGACGAATTCACTGATGCTGGCGATGAAGGAACTGGAGGATCATGTGATCCCCGTTGATCCCTTCGGTGGCAAAGGATCGGCGAAACGGAACATGGCACCGATGAAGGAGGCGATCCGGCTGCTACGCGGCGGAGGCACTCTAGTGATCTTTCCGGCGGGCGAGGTTGCTTCATACAAACCAGGACGAGGCCTAGATGAGCCAGTCTGGAGCAATCATGTGGGATCTCTGGTGCGGCGCACGCAGGCGACGGTGCTGCCAGTGTATTTCCCCGGATCAAACAGCGCCCTATTTCACGCCGCAGGGCTGATCCATCCGCGTCTGCGCACCAGCCTGCTGCTACGCGAGTTTTGCAATCGGGCCAACACACCGGTGCCGATGCGTGTGGGACAGCCGATTCCATATTCGCGCCTAAAGAAGTTCGAGGATGATGAGTCGCTCACACGCTATCTGCGCATCCACACCTTTGTGCTGCACCAACGTGGCAAGGAGGAGGCCGCGAAGCTGACCGTTGAAGGCGAGAACATCACCATCACGCCGCCATCTGAAACGCAGCAGGCGCGCATGGCTGAAGAGATCGACCGCATCCGCGCACGTGGTGGAAAACTTGTGGGGCAGAGCAATCTGTCTGTTTATCAGGCGCATTCGCACGAAATTCCCACATTGCTGCCGGAGATCGGGCGTTTGCGTGAAATCACCTTCCGTGAAGTCGGAGAAGGCACTGGTAACGACATCGATCTGGACAAATACGACCGCTATTACGAGCATCTAATTTTGTGGGACGAGGAGAAGGAGCAGGTCGCTGGTGCCTACCGACTTGGACGTGCGGATGTCATCTTGCGTGAGTATGGACCGAAGGGTCTCTACACCAACACGCTGTTCCGTTTTGAGAAGCCGTTCCTGGCAAACCTCGAAGCTGCTGTCGAGATGGGACGCAGCTTCATCATCAAGGCTTATCAGCGGAATCTCGCCTCGCTACCGCTGCTGTGGAAGGGCATCGCGCACTGGATTGCACGAAATCCGCGCTACAAGAAGCTCTTTGGGCCGGTAAGCATCAGCAAAGATTACAGCAGCTTGTCACGAAAGATGATCGTGGAGTTTTTGCAGGACAACCGCATGCATCCGAACCTTTCCAGCTTCGTGAAGGCGCGGAATCCCTTCCGCTACATGCGTACCCGCCGCATGATGCGCGAGTTCATCAGTGCCGATCTGCAAAACGTGGATGATTGCTCTGCCCTCATCTCCAGTCTGGAAACAGACGGCAAGGGGATCCCCACACTGCTGAAACATTACCTCAAGCTGAACGCCACGCTGTTAAGTTTCAATGTGGACAAAGATTTCTCCTCCGTCGTCGATGGCCTGATCATGGTCGACTTCACCGAAACGGATCCACGTTTGCTCTCGAAATACATGGGCGAGGAAAACTGTCGCCAGTACCTCGCAAGCCACAAAAAAGAAGCGGCCTGAAACCAGGCCGCTCCGTGACCGAAGTTCTCAGGCTCTCATTTACTTCGTGTGAGCGACGCCGTTGGAATCGGTGCTAAACTCAGGCTCAATGAGGCCGTATTCACCGTCCTTGCGGCGGAACAGAATGGCAAGCCGGTGTGTCTGCTGATTGTGAAAGAGGACGAAGGGCTTGTCGCTGATTTCGATGTCCATGATGGCTTCATCTGCATAGAGTGGACGAATCTTATACTTCTCTTTGTGCACGTAGGAAGGCTCGATCTGCTCTTCATCCTTGTGCATCGAGTCTTCATGAAATACGTGCTCCTCGAGGTGACGGATGGAGCCATCTTTACGTGGGCGATGGCTTTTGAGCAGGCGAGTCTTGTATTTGCGCATGCGGCGGGCGATCTTGGCGATGCTCTCGTCGATGGAGGCGTAAATATCTTCCGTGATGGACTTCACCTCGATGACAATGTGGTCAGCGCAAAAAAGAATGATTTCGGCCATCTGAAGGCGATGATTCTGCACGTCGAGAATGACCTTGGCCTCAATGATGCGCGGATAATCAAGGTGGAGACCTTCGACTTTTTTATGCGCGTAGTCACGGATCGCGTCGGTGACGTCCATGTGACGGGCGGTGACAATGATGGGGAGGTTAACGTTGTTTTTTTGCATGGTGGGTTCTCCTTTGTGGTTGGGAATGGTGATGGATTGGGTTGAACGTCACATGGTGAAGTCCTCGCCTAGATAGAGGCGGCGGGCTTCATCATCGTTGACGAGGAAATCTTTGCTGCCGTGGCGGCGCACCTTGCCCTCAAAGATGAGGTAGGCACGATCCACGATGTTGAGGGTTTCACGCACGTTGTGGTCAGTGATGAGAATGGCCAAGCCAGCTTGGCGGAGCATACGAATGATGTCCTGAATTTCACTGACGGCGATGGGATCGACGCCACTGAAGGGTTCATCAAGCATGAGCAACTTTGGCGAGGTAACGAGCGAACGAGCGATGGTAAGACGACGTTTTTCGCCACCGCTGAGAGTGATGGCGAGATTTTCAGCCACATGATCAATGCCAAACTTTTCCATCAACGACTGCGTTTGGTCTGCGCGCTCTTGCTTGGTGTAGGACTGCGTTTCCATTACCGCCATGATGTTTTCGCGCACGGTGAGACGGCGGAAGATGGACTCTTCCTGGGGCAGGTAACCCATGCCAAGCCTAGCGCGCATGTACATGGGCTGATGAGTGGCATCTTTGCCATCAAAAATGACCTTGCCGCCATTCGGCTGCACCAAACCGACGATCATGTAAAATGTGGTCGTCTTCCCGGCACCATTGGGCCCGAGAAGACCGACGATCTCACCGCTTTTGACCTCAATATCGACACCGTTCACCACCGCACGGCCATCATAGACTTTTTTCAGGCCTTCGGTGTGCAGCAGGGTAGATGCTTCGGTCTTTCCAGAAGCGACCGACGTGGTAAATCTCTCAGGGGCATCAGTGGCTTCCCCGGAAAGTGCGAGTTCCTGGTTTGCGGTATTCTTTCTTGGTTGCTTACGCGAAGCCATGGTCACTGCGGTGCGGGTGCGGAAGCTCGTGTCATTGGAGCCATGCTACGACTTTGCGGTGTCGCTTCTTCACCTTGAAGGATGATGGTGCGATGTCCGCCGGTGGTCGTGAGTTTGCCTCCTTTATCAATGATCATCACGCAGCCGGGTTCGGTGGCTTGGTGGAGCTTGTTGCCAGCCTGCACCTGAGGCCAGTCGCGCAGCGTGGTGGTATCGGTCTTGCCGTCATAAAACAAGTCTTTGCAACGGCCGACCTGCAGTTCGCCATCCTCAGCAATTTTTTCGATCGTCACCATCGGGCCGCGTGCATACGCCTTTTCAATCGGAGGAGGGCCATTTGCTTCTTTTTTAGCTGGAGCCAAGATGTCGGAGTCTTTCACCATAGGGCTGACAGTTTTTGGCTTGGGCGTGCTGAGAACACCGCCTCCCTGCTTAGCCATGTAGAGTTCCAGTTCTTCGCACTCGATATACATCTGCGGGTGGCGTGCTTTGACGTCACCGGTGTACATGCCGTAGCCGAGGTTGGCGTCGAAGAAGGCACTCTTTTGCGCGGTGATAAGGATCTGGCCCTTCGTGGCTCTTGGAACTTCATCCAAATTCATGGGCTGAAGCGGTTTAGGCTGCCGCCCGACTGGCGGCGGTGGTGGTGCTTCAACCACGGGAATAGCGGGAGATGCAGCGGCAGGAGCTGGTGCGACGGTCTTGGGAGCGTCCGTGACGTTTTGCATCAGTGCTTGGGCGGCCTGCAGTGCTTTCTGTCGCATATCGGCGCTTTCGGGTGAAAGCATCAGTTCCTTGGCCTTGTCTTTAACTTCATCCGGCACAGCCTTGATGATGGTTTTGGCTGTATCGACTGCCTTGGCCTTCGTTTCCGCATCGACGTTCTTTTTGCGAAAATCAAACAGTGGTCGCTGGCCGCCTGGGCCTTGTGCCCATGCGCCAACACTGCTGATGAGCAGGGTAATGCAGAGAATGGATGACGCTTTCATGTCACTTGGCGGGTTGGGATTCTGTAGAGGGCTTCCCCTCGCCGCTGAGGAAGCCACTGTCAAAGATCACCATGCGGATGTTTCCAGTCATGCGTCCCTGATTTTTTGTGGTGTCGAAGATGAGGCTGTCGCCTTCGATCTCAAAGTCGGCCCGGCTAACGCGGCTGCGCTCTGTGCTGCGCAAGACACCGCCACCAGCCATGCGGTAAAAGGCGGTCTTCAAATCAATGCGAACATCATTTTTCGGATCTGTATTGAACATCTGTACGACCAGCTTCTCTGCCCACAGACGTTCGTCATCAATGCGGCGTATCACGGCGGCAGTGATGAGCGAGGTGCGGCGGCCAGTGACATCAAAGGAGGGAATCACCGCCCCTTTGCTTTCGGCCCCGAGCGGTATCATCTGCATGAAAGCGCCCATTCCAGAATCAGCCGGTGACGGCTGCTGTGCTGCGGCAAACATGACGAGTCCCGCCATCACACCGAGCACGATGGAAAACGCGAATCTGCGGCGACGCAGCAGTTCAAGTGATGTCGCGAACCAAGCCATGAATTTTCCGCAAGGTTTCCACCACTGACGCAATCTGCGAAAGCGGGATTTGATTGGGGCCATCAGAGAAGGCCTTCGCCGGATCAGGGTGCGTCTCCATGAACACACCATCAGAGCCCGTCGCCACCGCAGCGCGCGCGAGCACGGGAGCCAGTTTGCCATCACCGCCGGTCGCAGTGCCAAGACCACCGGGACGCTGCACACTGTGCGTGGCATCCATCACCACGCGGTAGCCGAGTTCGCGCATCCAGTAGAGTGAGCGCATGTCGGCCACGAGGTTGTTGTAGCCAAAGGTCGTGCCGCGCTCGGTAAACATGAAATTCTGGCAGCCGACACTCACGAGCTTGTCGGCGATGTTTCGCACATCCCAAGGAGCGAGGAACTGGCCCTTCTTCACATTGACAGTACGTCCCGTTTCACCTGCGGCGACAATCAAATCGGTCTGGCGGCACAGAAAGGCGGGGATCTGCAGCAGGTCGATGTGTTCCGCCGCCTGCTTTGCTTCCTCAGCAGTATGAATGTCCGTCGTCACCGGCACACCGAGTTTCGCGCCGATTTGCGCCAACAGCTTGCAGCCAGCCTCACAACCAAGGCCGCGATACGATGAAATCGCGCTGCGATTGGCCTTGTCATACGAGGCTTTGAAAATCCAGCGCCAGCCATGCTGGGTGGCCATGGCACCGAGCTTTTCGGCGACATCCCAGATGAATTCTTCACTCTCGATCACACACGGACCGAGAATCAGCACTGGTTCCGTGCCATCCATCGACACTGACCCTATTTTCACCACCGGAAGAGAGAACGTCCCCATAAATCTTAAAATTGATCCTATGAGCGACGCTCCAGAATCGGTTTGAAGATCTCCAACCCCGTTGCGCTGCCCGCTGGCTCAAAGTGTAGCGGGAGGGCCGGAGATGACAACGGGAGATTCGAGGGAAAGACTCCACAATTCATGAGCCACATTTTGAGTTCGACTTGCAGCACTGAGACGGTTTGCAGGAATATGGGGGCCTTTTCTGCTGCCTTTGCTTCACAACGCTTGCCCGGAAGGCGGTTCTCTGAAACAGTGCGGTGGTATTTCCTATTCTAAGCCTGTGAAACCTGATCCGGCCAAGCCCGCACCCCCATCCGCCGAAGACGAGTCTTCGAAGTACATGCCACCCGAGATGGCCACGGGGAACGTGACGCTAGGCCCGGAGGATATGACGATTGCGGTGCCCAATCTGAAACGTGGCGGACCACCGAACAAACCAGCAACGCCGCCACCTGCATCGGAGTTGAGCACGGGGAACGTCACGCTGGGACCGGAAGACGTGACGATTGCCATTCCGAACACCAGTCGAGGTCTGCCTGCGGCGACGATGGGTTCCAAGCCGCCTACTTCCGACACGGGCAATTTTACGCTGGGGCCAGATGATCAGACCATTGCCATCCCGACCAACAAGCAGGGCACGCTGCCGGGTGCAGCGACAATGCCGAGCCATGGCGGACTACCGGCGGCCACCGGCAGTTCGATGGCTTCAATGGGCACTACCTCGAAGCCGAGGTCGCACATGGAGTCTCTCACCGGCAACGACGGCTGGATCGGCGACCGCTACCGCTTGCTCGATAAGCTGGGCGAAGGTGGTTTCGGTGTGGTTTATCGTGCGGAGCAGGTGAAGCCGATTCACCGCATCGTGGCGATAAAGATTGTAAAGGCGGGCGTGACTTCGGCGGACATTTTGGGCCGTTTCGCCATCGAACAGCGGACGCTGGCCATCATGGAGCATCCGAACATCGCGCGCATTCTGGATGCTGGCGAAACGGACATCGGCGCACCTTATTTCGTGATGGAGATGGTGAAGGGCCGCTCCATCACCAGCTACTGCAAGCAAAACGAGTTGGATCTGCGCCAGCGTCTGGCGTTGTTCATTCCGGTCTGTCGTGCGGTGAATCACGCGCATCAGAAAGGGATCATCCACCGCGACATCAAGCCCGGTAACATCATGGTGATGGATGAGGCCGGCAAGGCAGTGCCAAAGGTTATCGACTTCGGCATCGCGAAGGTTTTGGAAGGCGAAGGCTCCGGACACACGATCGCCACCGGTGTCGATCAACTCGTTGGCACGCCGGGCTACATCAGTCCGGAGCAAATCGAGCACGGCAGTGCACAAGTGGATACGCGTTCCGACGTTTATGCTTTGGGTGGTGTCTTTTTTGAACTGCTTTGCGGCAGGGCGCTCATCACGCCTTCAGACATCGCACAGAAGCCGATCCATGTCCTGCTGCGCGATTTGGCTGAAAACGATCCGCCTAAGCCCTCCACCATCGAGCCTTCCGTTCAAGGAGATCTCGACTGGATCACACTCAAGGCGCTCGAACGTGATCCAGACCGCCGCTACGGCAGCGCGGACGATCTCGCGGACGACATCACGCGCTTTTTGAAGTACGAGCCAATCGTCGCGCGTCCGCCGAGCCGAAGTTATCTCATTTCAAGATTTGTTCGTCGTCATCGCATCGGTGTTGCCGCAGCTGCGGCTATTGCACTTTCCGTCATCCTTGGCGGCATCATCAGTACCGCGATGTACTTCAAAGCGGAGCGTAACCGCCTCGAGGCCGAACGCGGCCGCGAGAACCTGCGCAAGTCCTACAGCCGCTCCGATGAGCAGATGGCCCGCCAGTTCACCGACAATGGCCAGTACAATGACGCCGTGGCCTTCCTCACGCGTTCGTTGCGCACCGATCCCGCCAACGATCTCTCCTCGACCAACTTGCTTTCATTGCTCGCGAATGTGCATCTCATCCGCCCGGAAATTGCACCGCTAGCGCTGCCGGAAGGTATGCCCGAGGCTTCCAAGGTCGCCGTGAGCCATCAGTCCGGTATGGTGTTAGCCGTGAGTTCCACCATACCGAAGCTTCTGCCCGCACCGGTGCAGACACCGCCGCCACAGCGTGAAACCATCTCCATTTGGAAGATGAAAACGGGTGAGCGCACCGATCATCCCATGCCCTCCGGCATATCGGTCACTTGCCTTGAAGTTACTCCCGATGGCTTGCAGGCGGTGATTGCGCGAAGCGACGGTGCCGTGGAGCTTTGGTCGCTCAAAGACGGCAAGCGTCGCAATCTCCTGCCACGTCTGCCTGAAATGGTCACCTGCGTGGCGTTTTCCGGTAACGGCGAGAAGCTGCTAGTCGGCAGTGAGATCGGTGCAGACGGCATGGGCGGCATTCATGCTTGGGATCTGCGCCAGCCGCAGGATCCCGCCCGAGTGATGAAGCAGAAAGGCGTGGTAAGCGAAATAGCGACGGATGACCTGGGTATCTTCGCCGCGTCCATCTACGGCGGCGACCCGATCAATCCCGCAGGCGACGACAGCGCCGCTACCACTTGGGATCTGCGCAATGGCCAGCCTGTTGGCGCACCCGTCGAAGTGGACAAGGGTTTGCTGCACGTCGCCATTGAGCCCACCCATGAACTGGTCGCTCTCGGCATGAATGACGGCACGCTCTACGTCGGCAGCTTCCGCAACGGCGGCGAAGTTTTGAAGCCCATCACACACGCATCCGCGATCACCTCGCTGGCTTTCAGTGCCGATGGCAAATCCATCATCGTCGGTGACGCTGGCGGTTATGTTCACATCTGGAACGTCGGTGATGGCAAGCTGCGCTTCCCTACTCGCCGACATGACGGTGAAATTTTCAAAGCCATGGCCGCGATGGACACCAGCCTCATCTCCAGCGTTTCCAAACATGGCGAGGTCAGTGTGTTTGACATCAAGACCGGAGCGCTGCAGTCAGCACGGCTTCAACACACCGTTATCGACGCCAAGATCACGCCTGACGGCTCCACACTCGTCCTCGCTCCCGGCGGCATCCCCTTCGTGCAGGTTTGGAACATTCATGAACGCATGTCGGGGCGCAAATTCGTCGATGTCCTCAACAAGGACCTGATCACTCGCATCAAAGGCCCAGAAGGATCACCGCAGCAGTTGCGCGACTCTGAGGCTGGCGGTGCTAACCGGCAGAAATCCCTTTATGCGGCAGCAGATTCAGACGGCACGGTGTTCATTTATGATGCGAAGACGCTAAAATCCATCGGTGAGCCGTTTCATCATCCACCCGCTGTGGGAGCCGTGACACTCACTCAGGATGGAAAATTGCTCATCACCTCCGGTCGTGACCGTGAAGTGCGCGTCTGGGACATCGCCACGCGCAAAAACATCGTCAGCATGCGCCATACGTCTTTTGTGCCAGTCCTCGCGCTCAGTTCGGATGACGAACGCCTTGTTACTGTCACCGATGAAGGCGAGATGCGTGTTTGGAATGTGCGCAGCGGCGACTGCCTGACCCCCGCCATCTGCGACACTCCGCGTGAACGCAGCGACCAAGAGGGCATCGTCGTCGCACGTGTCGCGGAAGACGGCAAAAGTATCCTCTTCCGTGTCTCCGAGCATGGTTTTTTCAGTGCACCAATGCCGCCGCAGAACACACTGCTGCCCGAGTGGTTCCTCAAATTTGCCGAAGGTCTCGCCCGGCGTCGGCTCGCACCTGAAGGCCGCATCGAAGTGCTGCCGCCAGAGGATTTCGAGGCCGCTGTTGCCGCCATTCCCAAAACGGCCGCCAAAGGTGAGGAAACCGCCGTCCGCTGGGCCAAATGGTTGCTCGCTTCGGCCGCCACGCGCCCGCTTTCCCCACTCGAAGATCAACCGTTTGACGCCTACCTCAGCTCCCTCAAAGAAGAGGGATCACCCGCCGCCGCTCGCGAACTGCTTCGCTATCGCCCCAAAGATCGTGACGCCGTGGAAAAGGCCGCCAAGCTCGTTCCAACGCCACCAAAGTGACTTCAAGCCGCGATCACCGCCGCGCGCGCATTTTCCTCCGCGCCGGTTTTTTGCAGGTAGTAGTCGTAATCGCCTGAGTACGGCGTGACCACGCCGTCACTGATGTGCAGCACCTTCGTCGCGAGACTGCGGATGAAATGCACGTCATGGCTGATGAAAACCAGTGTGCCTTCGAACTTTTGCAGCGCCAGGATCAGGCCCTCGATCGCCCAGATGTCCAAATGCGTCGTCGGTTCGTCCATGAGCAACAGGTTCGGCGGATCGACGAGGAATTTGACCAGATTCACACGACTTTTCTCGCCACCACTCAGCACGCGGCATTTTTTATGCACGTCCTCACGCTTGAACAAGAATGAACCGAGAATGCTCCGCGCTTCATCCTCGCGAATTTCTGGCGCGACTCGTTTAAGCTCCTCCAGCACGCTGCAATCAGGATCCAGCGTGTCGGCACGATGCTGCGAGAAGTAGCCGAGCTTCACATTCGTGCCCAGTTTGCGCTCGCCCTTCTGAAACGGCACTTCACCGGCCAGAATCTTGATCAACGTCGATTTACCTGAGCCATTCGGCCCCACCAGCACGGTGCGTTCCCCGCGCTCGACTTCGAGATCAAGACCGCGGTAGACCTGCTTCGTCTCATAGGCCTGATAAATGTCCGTCAGCGCGATCAGGCGCTGCCCACTGCGCGGTGGCTGCGGGAAATTGAAACGGAAGGGTTTCCGCAGCGGTCGCGGCTTCTCGAGCTTGTCCATCTTTGCGAGCTGCTTCTCTCGGCTCTGCGCCTGTGAGGCTTTCGATGCCACGGAGCGGAAGCGGTCGATGAATTCCTGAATCTGCTCGATCTCTTTCTGCTGGTTCTTGTACGCTTGATTCGCCCGCTCCCAGTTCGCCTCACGCTGTTCCAGATGCTCGCTGTAGTTGCCCTGGTAGGCGATGAACCGTCCTTCATCGATCTCATAGACCGACTGCACCAGCTCATCCATGAAATCGCGGTCATGCGAGATCATGAGGATCGCGCCGGGGTAGTTCTTCAAATAATTGCGGAACCACATCAGCGAGAGCAGATCGAGATGGTTCGTCGGCTCATCGAGCAGCAGCAGATCCGGCTCCATCACCAGCAGCCGCGTCATGTGCGCTCGCATCACCCAGCCACCGCTGAACTCACGTGCCGGCCGCGCAAAGTCCTCCTCCTTGTAGCCCAGGCCTTTGAGGATGCGTTTCGCCTTCGCCTCGGCCTGCGGATTCTCCAACGCGTCATGCTTGGCATGTGCTTCGAAATATTCCGGGCTCGAAACATCACCGCTAGCCTCGAACTCACGCAAAATCTTCTCCAGCGCTTCGATCTCGCCCGCCTTGCCCGTCGCGATCTGCAATACCGTCTCCTCGCCGACCGGTTCACTCTCCTGCGGCAGATAACCGACCGTCGTCCACTCATCACGGATGATCTCACCGGCATCCGGCGTGTCCGTTTTGAGGATCAGCGAGAACAATGTCGATTTCCCCGCCCCGTTCGGCCCCACCAGCGCCACGCGCTCGCCATAGTTGATGGTCAGCGACGCAGCGCTGAACAGCGTGCGGGCATTGAAGGTCTTGGTGACGTCGCGGATGGTTAGCATTGCCTTTGCGTATCACCGTGCCGCCATCACTGCACGCGGTTTGTGCTCTGTAAGGATTTTTGACAGCGGCACTTCCACTGCGTTTTCCCGGCCCAGAAACTCCAGCAGGATGCGCACGCGGTCCGCGCCACTGAGCATGGCGTTCACGATGCCCTTCAGCCCGCGCATCGGCCCTTCGGTCAATTCCACGATGTCACCGACCTTCACACCGACTTCCACCTCGCAAATCTCCACGTCCTTCATCTCCTTTTTCAGCTCTGCAATGGCGTGGTCCGGCACCGAGGTGAGGTTCCCACCGAAATCGACCACGCGAATCACGCTTTGCGCGTACTTCACCGCCCGCATCGACTCGATGGGAATGAAGCGGGCAAAAAAGTAGCTCGGAAACAGCGCTTCGATGAACCAGACCTTGCCCCGCCGCGTGTTGCGCTGGAAACGGATGCGCGGGCAGTAGGTCTCCACGCCCTCGAGCCCAACCATCAGCGACGCAGCGATGTGTTCACACTTTGGGCGGGTGTGGACGACGTACCATGCTGGGATGTTTTCCTTTTTTTCTTTCATACGGTGAACGGTCTCAAACTGTCTCTTCGCACCGCTTGGGCAACCTCAATCCTACCTCAGGAACATCGCGTTTGCGCAATTGGGAGGTCTGCGCCACCTATGCGCCCGTTTTCCCCTGCTCACAGCGCATGTTTGCCGATCTCTACGACTATCTCTACCATCAGTCTCCCACCGGCGGCATTCCGCTCAAGGGAACCGGCATCGTCGTAGCGCTGGCACTCATCGTGGCCCACGGCTGGGCGCTGAAAAATTCCGCCAAGACCCAGGCCTTCCTCAAGTCCTTTCCCCGCACCTACAAATGGGGTGTGATCCTCCTCTCGATCGATTTCCTCTGGGGCGTCTTCGCTCTCTCTAATATGGACATGGGAGAATTCTTCCACATGCGCAACACCTTCATCATGATCGTTGCCGGCGGATTCGTCGCCGTGTTGATCTATGTGAAGGAATTTCTCGCCGTGCGCGCGCTGGGTTCGCTCATGCTGCTGGTCGCCGGCCCCGTTTTGACGGCGGCCTTCCTCCAACCGCAAACCAGCCGTCTGCTGCTGCCCATCCTGGCCTACGCCTGGATCATTGTCGGCATGTATTTCATCGGCATGCCTTTCCTGATGCGTGACTGGATCAATTGGCTACTCGCCAAACCCCAGCGCTGGAATCTGATGGTGTATTCCGGCATCGCTTACGGTGTGGTGCTGCTCGCTGCAGCTATCCTGTTTTACTGATGAAGCCACAGCCCCGCGTTCTCGTCATTCGTGGCGGTGCGATTGGCGATTTCATCCTCACGCTGCCTGCCATCCGTCTGCTGCGCGAAACCATCGCTGGCTGCCATCTCGAAGTCATCGGGTATCCCGCCATCGCCGAACTCGCCCGCACTGCTGGACTCGCCGATTCGGTGCGCAGCCTCGAACATCGCACCATGGCTCCGCTATTCGCCAAAACGGCGCCTATCGACGAAGCGCTAGCCGAACACCTGTGCAGCTTCAATCTCGTCGTCAGCTTCCTCTACGACCCCGACGGTCACTTCCGCGCCAGCATGGAACGTGTTGGCGTCAAAACACTCATCGAATGCTCACCGCTGGTGCAAAACGATGGCCTGCACGCTTCAAAACAACTCGCGAAGGGCCTGGAGAATCTCGCCATGTTCTTGGAAGATGATCTTCTTCAGAAGCCGCTCTTCCCTGCCAGCGCAGAACGATCGCCCAAAATCATGATCCATCCCGGCAGCGGTTCGGAGAAGAAAAACTGGCCGCTAGAACACTGGCTGCGGCTCGCAGATGAACTGATTGGCCATGAGTTTATTTTCATCACCGGCGAAGCCGAAGAAGCCCGTGGTGTGAGGATTCCAAAGCACAGCCACTGGCATTCCCTACCCCTTTCCGAACTCGCGACCCGCATGAGCACGTGCGCCGCGTTTCTCGGTCACGACAGTGGAATTTCACACCTCGCCGCTGCATGCGGTGTGCCTTCGCTCCTGCTCTTTGGCCCCACTGATCCGGCGGTTTGGGCACCGCCGCAGCCTTGGGTGTGGATTTTACGTGAAGACAGCCACGATTTGTCTGCGCTGTCTTACGAGCGGGTGAAATTGGCCTTCACACAAGTTGTGTCAAAATCTTAGCGTGTTAGCTTGCCCGCTCATGTCCGACGATAAACAGCCCGCAAAATTTCGCACGTTCCTCATCCTTGGTGCTCCTGGCAGCGGCAAGGGCACGCAGGGCAAGGTGCTAGGTTCCATCCCGCGCTTCCATCATCTCGCCTGCGGCGATGTGTTTCGCTCACTCGATACCCGCACCGCACTTGGACAGAAGTTCGTCGAATACTCCAGCCGTGGCGAACTCGTGCCTGATGATGTGACTGTGCAGCTCTGGCGCGCAAACATAAAACAGCGCGTCGATTCGCATCAGTTCAAACCCGAGATCGACTTCCTGGTGCTCGACGGGATTCCCCGCAACGTCGATCAGGCCAAATACATGGAAGATGACATCGAAGTATTGAAGGTCTTCCATCTCTCCTGTCCTGACCGCACCGAACTGGCCCGTCGTCTGCGCAAACGTGCGCTCAAGGACAACCGCTTCGATGATGCGAACGAGATCGTCATTCAAAACCGCTTCGCCACCTACGAGGCTGAAACCAAGCCAATCCTTGATCACTACGCCGGGGATCGCATTGTCGATATCGACGCCAGCCAGTCTCCCGCCAAAGTGCTCTACGATATCATCGGCAGCGTCATGACGCTGGAAGTCTGGCGTGAGCAGGAAAAGCTGCGGATCTAGTGCGGCTATGCGCGTCCTTTTCATCGGCACCGGCGACATCGGCCTTCCTTCGCTGGAATGGCTGCTCAACACGACAAAACACGAAGTCGTCGGTGTCGTTACGCAGCCGGACAAACCCGTGGGCCGGAAACAGGTGCTCACCCCGCCGCAGATCAAAGTGCGTGCGCTCAGTGCAGGTATTCAAGTCATCCAACCGCCCAAGATTCGTCACGCCGTCGAAGAACTGAAGGCTTTCAATGCCGATGTCGCCATCGTCGTGGCCTACGGCCAGATTTTATCACGCGCCGTGCTCGATGTACCGAAGTTCGGCTGCTTGAACATTCACGCGTCATTGCTGCCGCGTCATCGCGGTGCCGCGCCCATCCAGGCCGCGATTCGCGATGGAGATGCTGAAACCGGCGTCACCATCATGTTCATGGATGAAGGCCTCGATACCGGCGACATCCTGCTCATGCAGCGCCTGCCCATCGCCGCTGACGACACCGGCGGCAGCCTGCATGACAAACTCGCGCAGCAAGCTCCCGCCGCGCTCGAAGCAGCCCTCGATCTCCTCGCCGCAGGCCATCCGCCGCGTGAGAAGCAGGACAACGCGAAAGCGACGCACGTCCGCAAACTCACTCGTCAAGATGGCCGCATCGACTGGACCCGCCCCGCCATCGAACTCGACCGCCTTATCCGCGCCTTTACTCCCTGGCCCGGCACTTCATGCATGCTTAAGGACGCGCAGATGAAGATTCATCACGCTGAAGTCATTTCGAGTGCCGATGCCTGCCCTGCACCCGGAACCATCGTCAATGTGAATGCTGACGGCATCATCGTAAGCTGCGGCAGCGGCCTGCTGAACCTGCTCGAAGTTCAAATCGAAGGCGGCAGACGCTTGTCTGCCGCCGACTTCTTGCGCGGGCACCCGCTTCAGGCGGGCGATATGCTTTTGTGAGCTGGACTACTCCTGCAAGAAGACAAACACGCCCTTCTTGTTGCCGATGACGACGTCCATCTTGCCGTCCTTGTTCACGTCGCCGGGAGTCACCTGCGTGCCGACGCCGCTGTTGTCGTCGATCTGATGCGGGATGAACTGTGTGTCTTTGCCATCGCGTTTGATCTCGAACCAATAGAGCACCGGTGCTGCATTCGGCTCATCGTCTTTCAGCGGCCCGTGAGCCCAACGGCGCTTGCCAGTGACGACATCCATCACGCCGTCACCATTCATGTCAGCGAGTTGCATCGCGTGAAGCTGGCTGAACTTCACACCAACGGGGCTTTCTTCGACCGTGCTTCCCATTAATTTGTGCTCGGTGAAGGTGCCGTCTGCCGTTTGCTCGAACCAACCGAAGCCGTAACCATGCGCATCGTAGCCAGTGATCACATCATTGCGTCCGTCGCCGTTCGCATCATAGACAAGCAGGAAGGAACCGCCGCGGCCACCGGCTACGGTGAAGAGCTGCGGGTGAAATGCCCAGTCGCTGTCGGCTTTGGTGTCCGCTGGTTGTTCACGCCAGCCTTCTTTGTCGAGAATGTCAGGACGACCGTCGCCATTCACATCACCGACGCCGTAGCCGTGAGTGTATTTGAAATACTTCTTGTCGTTCTCCGGTGATTTGGGCGTGATCGGGCGGAAGCGGGCTTTGCCGAAGGGATTGCTCCAGTCGATCTCCGCATAACCGAGCTGACCACCGGTGTGGCATACGAGTTCGGGCTTTCCATCGCCATTCACGTCTTTGAAATCAGGCGATTCATTGTCCGTGACATCAAAGATGGTGTGCCGCGTCCATTCACCGCCTTTGTTCTGCGGATTTTCAAACACCCACGTTTCCTTGCCCGGCCAGGAGTAAGCCAGGATGTCGCTCCAGCCGTCGGCGTTGAAATCATACGTGTAGGTCAGGAAGAAGTCGCTGTAGCCCTTCGCCGGATCGTACGGCTCCTTCTCGAACTTCGGCGCGAACTCGACGCGTTCCTTGAACTCCGGCCCCTTCCAGATGAAACGGCCCGAGCAGATGTCGTTGTTCCCGTCGTGGTCGAAATCCGCAAAATGAGCGCCTTCAGCGACGAATTCCTCGGTCAGCGTAAACTTTTTGAACTTCAAATCAGCGGCGCTCAGCGGTAGCGCAATCAAGAGGGTGGAAATGAGCAGTTTGGTCATGGTGGTTGGCAGGGAACAGCGCGAAGGCGAATGATCTTGCAAAGATCCAGCAAGCCGTGCCTTCGGCCGCCTCATTCCTGCCTGCAAGGCGGCACGTTCACTGCGCGTTTGGTTTTTGGAGCTTATCATTTAAAATGCGAAGCTCCGAACCCCCACATGACCCTGCGTTTCCAGTTTCCCTTTCTCGTTTTGGGCGGCCTTGCCGTCGCCTGCTCGTTCGTCTCAGCAGCGGACACGTTTCCGCCGGACCAGATCGAGTTTTTTGAGAAGAACATCCGACCTGTGCTCGCGGAGCGCTGCTACGAGTGCCATGGCGCGCACAAGCATCAAAACGGCCTGCGCCTCGACTCGCGTGCCGCTGTCATTCGCGGCAGCGATTATGGCAAAGTCGTCGAACCGGGCAATCCGAGCGCCAGCAAGCTGATCAAGGCCATCAATCACGTCGCTGGCGTCGAAGCGATGCCGAAGAAGGGCGACAAGCTCCCTGCGCCGCAGATCGCCGCGCTCGAAAAATGGATCAGCATGGGCCTGCCGTGGCCGGTGGAGAAGGAAGTGGCCGATCATGCCGCTCCAAAGGCCGATCCGATGCAGCACTGGGCCTTCAAGCCGGTGCAAAAGCCTGCGCTGCCCGCCGGCTTCAACGGCAATCCCATTGATGCTTTCGTCGGTGCGAAGCTGAAAGCCGCAGGACTCGATTTCGCCGGACCAACTGATCCATCTGCGCTCACACGCCGTCTCTACCTCACGCTGACTGGCCTTCCTCCAACTTTTGCGGACTTGCAAAAAAAACGCGACCCACAGTCCGTGATCAATGAACTCCTCGCCACATCCGCCTACGGCGAGCGCTGGGCACGCGTGTGGCTTGATGTCGTGCGTTATGCCGACACGAACGGCTATCAGGTCGCTGGCCGCAGCAATTTCTACCCTTACGCCTACACGTATCGCGACTGGATCGTGAAGTCGCTCAATGAAGACATGCCGTATGATCAATTCGTGAGCTATCAGCTCGCGGCGGATCGACTCACCTCTGCCACACCGAATTCACCGCATCTCGCGGCACTGGGCTTCTACAATGTAGGTGAGCGCTTCATCAATGATCGTGTGCTCATTACCGATGACCGCATCGATGTCGTGGGACGCGGCTTGCTGGGCCTCACCATCGGCTGCGCACGCTGCCACGATCACAAGTTCGACCCCATTCCCAGCCGCGATTACTACGCAATGTATAGCATCTTCAACAGCACTGATGAGCCGGAGGAGCCTGCGATGCCAATCATTGGCAAGACGGGCGATGCCAAGCAAGCTGCTGACTACGAAGTCAAGGTAGCCGAGATCACCAAGAAGGCGCTCGACTTCAAAAAGAAGGTGTATGACGAGCTGCGTTCCCCTGATCAACTCGCCAGCTATCTCGCCTTCGCGCAGGAATCGCAAAACATGGACAAAGATGCTGCGTTTCGCGGTCGCGCCGGTCAACTCAAGCTACGCGATAACGTCGCCTTCAAGTGGAAGAGCTTTCTAAAACGTTATGCGCTGGCAGCGAAGCCGCATCCTGCCTTTGTCGCGTGGAAACGGTATGCTGAAGCCAAGCCCGAACAATTCGCCGCCATCGCTCAAGAGATCGTGAAGCCTGAGGCAGGCAGCGATGCCATCATCGCGGCTGAGATTGCCAAAGCGTCGCCCAAATCGCTCCAAGACGTTGCCGCATGCTACGGCCGCCTTTTCGCCGAAGGAAAACTCGACGCGAAACTCATGCAGGATCCACTCTGTCCGCTCTCAGTGCCCGTGGAGCAAATGGACGGCTTCTTCACGCGCAAAGATCGCGATGTCGTGGTCAAAAACGAAAATGAGCGCACCAAGCTCGACAGCACGCATCCTGGAGCACCGCCGCGTGCGATGGTCTTGCTCGACAAACCGAAGCCACAGGACGGCCGCATCTTCGTGCGCGGCAATCCCGCACGCCAAGGCGATCCTGCACCACGTGCGTGGCTTACCATGTTTGGTGGCGAAAAATTCACCGATGGCAGCGGTCGTCTCGAACTCGCGCAGCATATTGCCAGCAAAGACAACCCGCTCATTGCCCGCGTCATCGTGAACCGTGTGTGGATGCAGCACTTCGGCAGGCCGCTCGTTAGCCAGCCCAGTGACTTCGGCGTGCAGACACCGAAGCCCGTGCAGGCTGAGTTGCTCGATTATCTCGCCGCCACCTTCATGGAAAATGGCTGGAGTTTGAAGAAGCTGCACACGCTCATCCTCACCAGCCGCACCTATCAGCAAAGCAGCCATGCCACGCCGGACAAACTCACCAAGGACGCCGAGAACGACCTGCTGAGCCGCTTCAATCGCCAGCGCCTCGATTATGAAACGATGCGCGATGCCATCCTTGCTGTCACCGGCGAATTGGATGCCGCCAAGCAAGGCGGACGTGCCATCGAATTAACCGCCAAGGACGCCGACACGCGCCGTACGCTTTACCTCAAAGTGGACCGCTACGATCAGGCCAGCGTTCCTGCGATGTTCGACTTCGCCAATCCTGATGGCCACAGCCCACAGCGTTTCAACACTACCGTGCCGCAGCAAGCGCTGTTCTTGATGAACAGCCCCTTCATGCGCGCCCGTGCCGATGCTGTCGCCAAAGCCACACCGCTCGCCGGCACCACGCTCGATTCCGAGGCCATCCGCGCCATGTATCACCGCATCCTTGCCCGCGATCCGCGTCCTGATGAAGTCGAACTCGCGAATCGCTTCGCAGCCGATGCCACCACACTCAATGCCGAGAAGCCGTTCCGCTGGAGCTATGGCCTGATGAAGTTCAGCCGCACGCCCGATGGCAAACCGGCCTTCGATGACTTCAAACCCTTCGCTCATCTCAGCGAACGCGGCGGTGGCGGCCAAAAACTCTGGAGCCCCGGCCCAAAAATCCCCGATCCCGAATATGGGCATGCCTTCTGGGCCAACTACGGCGCACACGCCGCGCCCAAAGACCTCGTCGTCACCGCTCGCTGGCATGTGCCGACCGATATGAAGGTCACAATCGACAGCGTCTTGAGTCGCGGAAGCGATCAAGGCAATGGCGTGCGCGGCTGGATTCACAGCAGTCGCACGGGCATTTTGGCAGAGCGCTTGGTCACGCCGAAAAATAAGAAGGAAAACATTCAAACCCTCACCGACGTGAAGCGCGGCGACATCATTAGCTTCATCGTTTCCAGCGAAAACGACACCAACAGCGACAGCTTCGACTGGCAGCCCACCATCAGCCGAGCTGACAACGGTGAACTCCTCACCAACGCCAAAACCGACTTCTGCAGCGCAGACCGCTGGCCGATCGGCCGCCAGAAGTCGCAAAGTCCGCTCAGCCAACTCGCTCAGGTGCTGCTGATGAGCAACGAGTTCATGTTTGTGGATTGAAGTGGTTCGCACACGGAGCGTGCAGTCCACTTTGCGCCCGACACCGTCGGCTCCGTTTAGGTGTCATGCCGCTCATGAGATCGCTGCTCCGCGCCACAGCCATCGTTTCATCTCTCGGGTTTGCGCATGGGGCGTGAGTCGAATCTGCCACATAGAGAATCTTGATCCATCTCCCATGAGGCTTGAATCGGTGTGTCTATGTCAGAAGATTCAGCCAAGTTTGAACTGCCCCAGCTCAGACGCCGTCGCAGGCAGAACAAATGGATCTGGGTGTTGTTTCCGCTCGTGACGATTATCGTCGCGTTCACTCTCTGGCAGGTGGTGCTTGTCATCCAGACCGCAATAAAGAAATCTGCTCATGAAGAAGTGGAGGGGATGCCTTCAAAAAAAGCTGGGGTACAATCTATGCCAGTTGCACCGACCGCGTCGCCAGTCGCGAAACCTGCGAACACGCTGCTTAACATCCTGCCAGGCTCCAAAACATTAACGCCTCCGCCCGCCGCTGCCGCCACCAAGAAGGAGGCTGATGCGGCAAAAAGAGCGAAGGAAACGGCGGCGATAAAAGCGGCGGCGGTAGAACTCGAAGGTAAAATGAAAAAGGACAGCGATGAAGCCAAAGCGGAGGTGACCGAGGCCACGGCGAAGGACATCGGCCTGCGCTCCGAGGTGAAAGAGAATTTTCGCATCGTGGCACGCATGATGAAGGAATTTCTCCTCGCTCGCAGCGAAAGTGAAATCGAGCCGCTCATCCGCCGTCCTTTTGAGGTGATGCCGAAATACCGGGAGTGGACGACAGCGGTGCCCGTCCAGCCAGCGGCGCAGTTCCAGATCAACCCCAAGTTCATCACCACCGACCGCTACTTTTTGGTCGGGGTGCCGATGGGGGATGGCTCCTCACGGTTGGCCGCGTTCGAAAAGCTGGGCAAGTCCACCTTCCGCCTCGACTGGGAGAGCTTTGCCGGGTGGTGCGAAAGCCGCTTTGCCGGCGTTCCCAAACTCGCATCAAACCGCCAGGTGCTCATGCGGGTGAATGCCCAGCGCTCGGCATCAACCCCACCCTTCCCAGTCAAAGAGGGCGGACTGTCCTTCACGCTGTCGCACCCGGACGAGCAGGCCACCCTCAGCGCCTACCTACCCGCCGAGGTCTTGACCCAGGGTGACAAGGCGGCCCGCTACTTGGCAGGCATGCAGAAGCGCGGGATGGTGACGCTGAAAATCTATGTAGATGATGAATGCCGTGCGCATGGCTGGGCCAAAATAGCCGCTGTGCCCAATGTCGGATGGGTGAGCGATCTGCAGATGGAAACCGGCAGCACCATTCTGTCGAAATAGTCCTTCCTGACTTGGGTTGTCCCGCCTGATCAGAAAAAATTGGCACGCGGCAACCGGAACTTTTTTGCAACAGCTTCGTGGCCTGCGGCACCTTTGATCCGGCAGGCCATGCAACAATATTGTTCCCATTCACCCAGTTTCCCTAGTGAAGCGTGGTCTGTGTAGCCTCCGTTGCGGTTTCGTTGCTTGGAAAATAACCACGCTGAAGCCATGGTTTATCCGACATGAAACGCCGCTGCATTCCGAAGTGGCGGCGTTTCAAACACTCCCACCCCAAAACACTCCGCACTCTTGATTATGAAATCCAAGATCACACTCACCTCTCTTGCCGCCGCTCTGCTGGTGGCAGGCACTGCGCATGCGCAGACTTCCGTCAAAGGACCCAGTTCGTCCGCCAATCCTTACCTGATCGGCCTTCAGTCCAACCTCAATACCTACTCCGTTCTCACCGCAGGCGACACCATCGGCGGCTATAGCATGGCCGGCATTCCCGACGGTCTCGGTGCTTTTGACAATGGCAATGGCTCCTTCACGCTGCTGATGAACCATGAGCTAGGCAGCACGGTCGGCGTTGCCCGGGCCCATGGTGGAATTGGTGCTTTCGTTTCCACATGGACCATCAATAAGAACACGCTTGCCGTCTCCGCTGGCAGCGACCTGATCCAAAGTGTTTATGGCTGGGACAAGGCCAATCAGCAATTGAACGCCACCCCTACTTCAGGCGTGGTCTTCAACCGCTTCTGCTCTGCAGATCTCCCTGTCGAAACAGCATTCTACAATGCCGCGACAGGCAAGGGTACGCAGGATCGCATTTTCATGCATGGCGAGGAAGGTGGTAGCACCGGCTATCAGCAGGCTACCGTAGTTACCGGCACGGATGCAGGCAAGAGCTTTACTCTCGGCAAGTTCAATGTGAGCACCGCCAGCGCCGCTGCCGCAACTGGCACTGCCGGCGCATGGGAAAACGCCCTCGCCAACCCGTTTGCCCAAGACAAAACCGTGGTGGTTGGCCCCAACGACGGCGGCACCAATATCATGAGCAACGCGCTTGCGGTTTACGTTGGCACCAAAAACACCACCGGCGCAACCGCTGTTGACCGGGCCGGCCTCACCAATGGTACGCTCAAGTTCGTCAATGTGACTGGCTTTGCCGATGGCAACGCGGGAACCCTTGACGAATTGTCCAGCACCACAACGCGTGCCAACGCGATTCCGAACAACACGCGCTTTACCCTGAGCGACACAGCCTCCACAACGTTCTCCCGCCCCGAAGACGGTGCCTGGGATCCTAGCAATCCCAACAAGTTCTATTTCGTCACCACGGATCGTCTCGACACCGCGAGTGATGGCATTGGCACTCAGGTGGGACAGACGCGCCTCTGGCAGATGACCTTTGATGACATCACCAATCCTGATGCAGGTGGCTCGATCAAAGCCCTCATTGATGGCCGTACGGTGAATGGACAGAAAGTGAACATGTTCGACAACATCTCGGTCGGCAGCGACGGCACGATCATGCTGCTGGAAGATGTCGGCAACGCGGCCCACAACGGCAAAGTGTGGTCTTACAACCCCACCACCGATGCGCTCACCCTCGTGGCGAAACATGACCCTAGCTTGAATGGTGATGTCGGCGTCGCTGCTACATCGCCCTTCAGCCAAGACGAAGAATTCTCCGGCATCATCGACATCACCGACATCATGTCCAGCAGCACCATCAATCCTGACGCTGCCAAAGGCCGCTGGTACGCTTTGGTGGATCAGCAGCATTACACAACGGGTGTTCCAACTGCCCAGGTGGAAGGCGGTCAGCTTCTGGTGGTCCATGCCGTTCCCGAACCTTCCCGTGCACTCTTGGGTCTGATCGGCTTCAGCGCCATGCTGTTCCGCCGCCGTCGCGCCTGATCATTTTGCGTCAATTGATTGCTCGTCAAACAGGCGGGGGTTCCGGTCTGGAACCCCCGCATTAGTTAAATGTGATTATGAAAATTGCTCTTCTGTCCGGTCTTCTGATCCTCGCGTCTTCCGCTTCTTTTGCAGCGACGACAACCTTGTTCATTTCGCGAGACACGACTTTGTTTCAGACCAATGCCGATAACAATCTTGGCAACGCCAACATCATCAGCGGCTCTACTTCACGAGATCAAAATAGCCGTGGTTTGCTCGAGTTCGATCTCTCATCTATTCCGAGTTCAAGCGTCATCACCGGCGTGCAGTTCCAGGCGGGTCTCATTCGCCAGTCCACTTCGCCTATCTCGAGCGCTTACTCGTTACATCGCTTCCTCAAAGATTGGACAGAAGGTGTAGGTGGTGCCGGAGCGGACAAAACTGGCAGTCCCGCTCTCACCGGTGAAACCACTTGGAACAGTCAGTATTTCGGTCTAACACCGTGGAGTCAGCCTGGAGGCGCTGCCGGGGTGGAATATGTCAGTACAGCCAGTGCCATAGGCCCATCTGTCAACAGCGTCGGCAGCACCTACACCATCAATTCCACGGCTCAGCTAGTGGCTGATCTACAGCTGTGGCTCGACAACCCATCTCAAAACCACGGTTGGATGTTGATTGCTTCTGCGGAAAATTCCGCAGATTCTGCCCGGCGTTTTTCGTCAAGTGAACTGCCCGGTTCTGGCATCACCCCCCGATTAATTGTAGAATACACCGCTATACCCGAACCCTCGCAAGGCATGCTGCTGGTGTTAGGAGCGGGTGGCATGTGCTGCCGCCGCTCGCGCAAGACCTGAGATCTTGCCCGATCCTGATGCGGTCCATGGACTTTTCGGCCCAGCTTTGACGATCTGTACCAAAACGGCAAGATCAGCCCTCTACGGACGTACATGCCGCTGAAAGTATCCCTCAACACGCACCCCTAGCATATCATGTTCCGCATTCCTGGCGTTTCCGGCAAAGACCTTTGTGACAAACATCTCGGCTTCTCGCGACGCGACATCCTGCGTGTCGGCGGTGGCTCGATGATGGGACTCACGCTCAACAACATCCTCCGCGCCCAAACCGCCAGCGCCGCCACCGCACCTGTGGGCGCAGGCCGTGCCGGCTGGGGCAAGGCGAAGCATGTGCTCATGATTTACCTCCAGGGCGGGCCGAGCCATCTCGATCTTTGGGATCCGAAGGAGAACGTGCCGGACAATGTGCGCAGTGCGTTCAAGACGATCCCGACGAAGGTTCCCGGTAAGCACTTCACCGAGATCCTGCCACAGCTCGCGCAGGTGAACGACAAGTTCACCATGATCAATTCGATGAGCTACACGCCGAACGGTCTCTTCAACCACACGGCGGCCATCTATCAGATCATGACCGGCTACACGACCGACAAGGTCAGCCCGTCCGGCCAGCTCGAACCGCCGAACGCGAAGGATTTCCCGAACTTCGGCAGCAACATCGTGCGCCTGAAGCCGCTGAAGGAGCCGATGCTTCCATTCGTGCAATTGCCGCGTCCGCTGCAGGAATCCAACGTCGTCGGCAAAGGCGGCGGTGCCGGTTTCCTCGGCAAAGCCTACGATCCTTACACGCTCTTCCCCGATGGCGATGACCTCGACATGGGCAAGATGGACCGCATCAAAATCGACGACCTCCAAATGCGTCCCGACCTCTTCAGCGTGCGTTTGGAGCGCCGCGCGAAGCTGCGGGATGCCATCGATCACCAAATGCCCGCCATCGAGGCTGCGACGAAGGATCTCAGCCTCGACAGCTACTACAGCCAAGCGTTGAACCTCATTTCCAGTGGCCGCGCACGAGATGCCTTCGCCCTTGATCGTGAACCGGTGTCGATGCGCGACCGCTATGGCCGCAACACCTTCGGTCAGAGCTGCATGCTCGCTCGCCGCTTGCTTGAAGCCGGCACCCGTGTCGTCGAAGTCATCTGGCCCAAGGTCGCCAACTCCGACAACCACTCTTGGGACCACCACGTTGGTCTCACGCAACGCATGAAGAATCAAAGCGGCCCCATGCTCGACCAAGGCCTCAGCGCGTTGTTTGCCGATCTCGACTCCAGCGGCCTGCTCGACGAGACTATGGTCGTGGTCCTCGGAGAATTTGGCCGCAGCCCCGAAAAAGGCGTGTCCACCTCCGGCAACGGCAACAGCGCCGATGGCCGCGATCACTGGCCATACTGCTACACCGCCATCGTCGGCGGTGCTGGCATCAAGCGCGGCTACATCCACGGCAAATCCGACGCCACCGGCTCCGCCCCGGCTGAAGACGCCGTGCATCCGACTGAACTCCTCGCCACCATGTACCACGCCGTCGGCATCGACCCCGAGACGATTGTTTACAATCATCTCAATCAGCCGCGTGAACTCGTGAAGGCCAAGCCGGTGACGAAGCTATTCGCTTGATATCAATGTAAGCAAAGAGGCAGGGCGAAAGTCCTGCCTCTCTTTTGTTACTCCAACTTCTGCGGCACCTTTGCCAGCAAACGCGTGTCGTAGCCCTGCTTCTTCATCCGCTCCAGAATGCCACGATATGTTGCTTCATCGAGCACCGGCTTGCGACTAAGCACCCAGGCGAGTTTGCGGTTGGGATAGCCGATCACGCTCCATTCATAATCCTTGTCGAGATCAATGATGAGATAGGGCACCCGCAGCGGCCAAATAAACTGCACACGCCATTCGGCATTGGTCGTTTTATTGTGCACCCACGCCACGCCTTTCCACTGCTCCAGCGGCGCATCAAGGCTGCCGCGGCGAAACAGGAAGATGTTGTCCATTTTGCCATCGGGACGCAGCGCGTAGCGGTCCAGTGTCCCGACCTTGCCCTTTTCCAATGAGTAAGGGATGTGCGCAAAGACAAACCAATCGCCCGCATAGCGGGTCAGATCGACGTGAGACACAGTTTTCAGCGGAGCGGGTTTCATGGAGGTGCAGGAATTGAGCGTGAACAGCGAAATGAGCAGGTAGCTAAGGATTCGTAATGGAAAGCGCATGCCAGATGAACGAATCCGATTGGCACATGGGCGCGAATACCATCGTATCATCTTCACATGCCTGCCACGCCCACACTCGAATCACGCCTCGCTGTACGCCAGCGCCCTACACGCGCCCATGTGATGCTGCAGCGCTGGGAGAGCTTGATCTTTCTCCACTGGCGCTGGGATGCGGCTGAAATCCAGCGCACGCTGCCGCCAGGCTTGTTCGTAGACACTTTCCAAGGCGACGCATGGCTTGCCATCGTGCCGTTTTTCATGCGCGGCATTCGCCCGCGCTTCTGCCCGCCGGTGCCGGGCATCAGCGACTTCCTCGAACTCAACGTGCGCACCTACGTCCACGATGAACAAGGCCGCCCCGGTGTGTGGTTCTACTCCCTCGATTGCAATCAACCGCTCGCTGTCTGGACTGCACGCACCTTCTTCCACCTGCCGTATCAACATGCCCGCATGCAGGCGGCGGTGAACGACAACGAGATCGACTACACCTGCCACCGTCGTGGAGAACCAGCCTCTTCGCGCTTCCGCTATCAAATCGCACGTGAAACGCATCTCGCAGAGTCTGGTTCACTGGGGTTCTTCCTCGCTGAGCGCTACCTGCTGTTCTCGAAGGCACCGAAGGGTATTCGCTGCGGTCAGGTAAATCATGTTCCGTATCCCCTTGCGGAGGCCAAGCTGGATGCGTGGGATGTGAAACCTCTGCTCCAGGCAGGCTTTGCCAATCCTCAGCGTACGCCCGATCACATCATCGGCTCACCGGGCGCCGATGTCCGCGTGTATCCGCTCACCGCATGAAGACCGTGATGCCTTCATCGACCAAAGGCTTCACTGCGCGCAATTTCTTGTCGCTGGAAGAGAGTTGCTTGTCGCCTTGCAAGTAGTCCGGCACCTCGTCAGAGGAAGGACTGAAGCGAATGCTCACTTTCGCATCGAGCTTGCCGCCTTTGAAGTTCGCGTAGCCGCCGTAGTCCCAGCTAAAGCCAGCAATCTGAAACGGCTTGCCGTTGATCTTCTCTACTTCCTCGACGGTCACCCCGCTCTTGAGTCCGTTTTCAAACTTCCACGCTTTGCCGACGACACGGATGTCCAACACGACCTTGGTCTTCTCTTTCTCAGGATCCCAAATGATCTCCAGTTCGCGATCCGTCTCGGCAAACAGCTTCGCCCCTTCGATCTCCTCGCCTTCGGCACCTGGGAGCTTCTGTAACTTCAGATTTTTCTTCCCGTAGGCACGCTCGATGTCCGTGCTCGTCATGCCGGGTTTGATCAAACCCACGCGCTTGCCCAGCACGATGGTGTTGTCGGCAGGATCAAACTCATCCGCACTGAGTATAGTAGCGAACGAGGCCAGAAAAAGAAGCAGGAAGCGCATGGGCCAAATACATCGAAAACTGCCCGTGAGATCAAGCAATCATTTCCCGAGCCGTGCTTCGATCCAAAACATCAAATCATCCGCGCTCCGAGCTTTGCCCACATGTTGCGCGCAAGCCCTTGCGGCGTTGGCAAACGCGGCATCATGCAGCAGGCGCTGCAACTCGTGCGCCACCCGCTTCGACGTGAACTGCCGCACGCTGAGGCCCAGTCCTGCACCAAGACCTTCTACGCGATCCGCGTTGTCCGGTTGATCGTGTGACATCGCCATGATGAGCTGTGGTAAGCCAGCGGCGAAGCCTTGGGACATCGTGCCGATGCCGCCGTGATGCACAAACACGCTCGCCTGCTTCAGCAGCGTGCTGAAAGGCGCATACTCGACGGTCAGAATATTTGCCGGTAGATTCGGGGGCACCTGTTTCGGCTCACGGGTCACAAAAACCGCCCGGCAGCCGATGCGCTGCACCGCTTCTGCCGCGACGGCGAAGAAACGTGAGGCCTGAACATTCGCGCTGCCCGGTGTGAATACGACGGGCTTTTCACCTGCGGCGAGAAACGCCTGCAACTCCGGCTGGAGTGCCTGCTCAGTCGCGAGGTCTTCAAGTGGGAAGGTCCATTGCAGCAGATTCGCCGGCCAGTCGGGTTGTGGCTTGGCAAACCATTCAGGAAACAACGCCAGCACACCATCCGGCGAGTCCCACCAATCGCGCCACAGGCTGCGAGGCGGTTTGACACCATTGGCTTCACAGATGCGCCTCACTTTGGGCAACGCAAAGAGATCGACGGGATTCGGCAGCGAAAACAGCAGGCGTTTGAACCAAACGGGCATGCGGCGGAGCCAGCGCATCGCGGGATGCAGCAGCGGCGTCTCATGCACGCTCAGAAACACCGCAGGCTGCAAATGCACGGTGATCAGCGGTGTGCCGTGCTTCTCACGTGCGAGGCGCGCAGCGAACGCAGTAACCGGCGCGAGCATCAGATCGACGTGTCCGCACTTTTCGATGGCCGCGAGATAGGACTCCACGGACTTCGCTGCGAACTCAAACACGACTTTGGTGCCAATTCCAAGCTTCCAAATGCGCGGATCGCGGACAATGGTCTCGAACTCGTCTTTTTCGCCCAACGGGATGAAGTTCAACCCCGCCTTGCGTGCCTGTTCTTCAAACAAACACGCCGTGATCATCGTCACGCGATGCCCGTGTGCCATGAGATGCCGTCCCAGCCAAATGAAGGGAAATACATCCCCTGCGCTGCCGAAGGGAAGAAGGAGAATGTCAGCCATGGTTGCCGTTCAGCCTGCCATGCGACCAGCGTTTGAGCAACGCGGGCAGCGCCGTCGGGCGCGACATTGTCACATAGACACCACCGATGACCGCACAGGCTCCGCAGAACCAGAAGATGTCGCCGGGCGTCCAGCCGAGGCGGATGTTCAGCTCCTTTTGCAGCAAGGCCGCAGCGCTGATGCCGACCCACGACAACCACGACGCCGCGCCCTGCACTGAGCCTTTGCGATCCGCCGGTGGGCGATGTTGCAGCACTGCTGCCAGCGGCACGATGAACATGCCGCCACCGATTCCCAACAGCGTGAGGCAGGCGGTGAAAACGGACTTGGAAATGTCATCAATACCGAGCGCGAAGCCCATCGCCGCCATGAGAAAGGCTCCAAGTGGAATGAGTCCATACTCGACGTGATCACCGCTGAGTTTGCCCGCTAACAGACTGCCTGCTGCCATCCCGACAGCCAGCGCGACCTGCAAGGCGCTGTTTTCCATCGGCTTGATGTGCATGACCTGCTCCGCATACAAAACGAGGTTCATCTGCAACAGCACGGCGATGAAGAAAAAGCCGGTGTTGCCGAGGTTTGCCCGCCACAGATCGCGATCCGTGCGCATCCACTTAAACTCACGCCACAGGTCGCCGAGGAAGTTGAAGCGTAGTGGTTTGTCAGGACTCGCGGCAGGAACGCGCGTGATGCCCAAGCTCATCAACCAGCCGACCATTGCGAGACCAAGCAGAATGCCGCCCGACCAAGCTGGTTTGCCCGAAAAGCTCTCAGCCAGCCACGCGGCGGCCAGAGTTCCAAAGATCGCCGCGAGAAATGTCAGCATCTCGATCACGCCATTGGCCCACGAGAGCTTTTTCGGCGGAACGACTTCAGGAAGCGATCCGTACTTTGACGCAGCGAAGAACGCACTGTGAACGCCCATGAGGCAGATGCTCGCAAGTTGCAGGCCCATCTTGCCCGAAGCCAGCGCATACGTGGCGAAGATCATGATGCCGATCTCCATCGTTTTCACGCCGATCATCACATGCCGTTTGCTGAAACGATCCGCCATCCAGCCGCCGAACATCGAGAGCAGCAGGAAAGGAATGGCAAAGTACATGCCCGAGTCAGACACCAGACTGTCGAGCTGCTCCTTCGGCATCTTCTGCGCGATCACCAGGTAGATGACCAGCCACTTGAGCACGTTGTCAGAGAACGCGCCTTGGAATTGCGTGCCCATCAGGCACCAGAAGCCGCGCTGCCATTTTTTTTCGGTTATCGTGGGAGAGGGTGAGTTCATGCGCGTTTGGCGGCGGCTTGTTCAGGCGTGGGGCAGATTTTCTTCAATACAAAGTGCGTGGGAATAAACACGAGGATGATCAGCATCGCGATCCATGTCACGAGATAAAGTTCCGCACTCATCCAGGTCTGCGGCTGCGCATCGTCCATGCCGAAGACGTAGTTGATGTTGCGCGGCAGATTCGGATCCGACAGCGTTTCGCCTGCTTTCGGAAAGAGGAAGAAGGCCGCAAGACACAAGCCTGATGCCGAGGCCGTCCAGCCCTTCAGAGCACGTTTGTCATAGCCCAGCTTGAACACTAGATAGACCAACAGGAACGGCAGCCAGCCATGAAACAGCGACAGGCCGCGCAGGAACAGCGGCTTCGCCCCATCGAACATGTAGGCCGTCATGCCCGTCATTTTGCTACCCGTAAGCTGCACGATGAAATCCACGCACCACAGCGCCTGCGGCATCAAAATGCCCACGGCAGGCAGCGAGATGAGCAGCGGACTCTCGATCCACACACCGACGAGCGTGAGCAGCAGCGCGATGTCGCAGAAGTAGAGAAAGTTCGTCGGGCCGTAGTGATACCAGTAAACGGGAATCAAAACCGCCATGAAAGCAGTGTAGGTGAGCTTGAGCCACATCGGGATCGCGGGTGCTGTGCTTGTTTTCATGCGAGGGGAGTATTCAGCGGGTAGCTCGGACAAGCCAATCGACCGTTTGTGAGTTTGTATTGAGGAAATGCATGGTTCAGGGCAGCCACGCATCAATCGTAGGCGAGGCAATACCCGCGATGTGATAGGCAAAGTAGGCTACCGCAGCCCCGGCGATCACGTCCAGTGTGTAATGAGCCCGCAGCACCAAAACCGTGGTCATTTCGCCCACTGCGATCACGGCGACGCTGATACCGAGCCAAATCGGCCCGACGTGGGCAATTTCCATCGCGCCGAGCACTGCCAAAGCCGTGTGACCGGAGAAAAAGAAATCATTGCCTACCTCATACGTCACCAGCAGTGAAGGACAGCCCGGATGCCGCCAGATCATCCCCGGAGGGGGAGGCAGCGTGCATATGGCCTGTGAAAGTTGCCGCAAGCCGAAAAGAATCAATAAAGCAATGAACGGCGCGAAACTGCCGCCAAACACCGCCAGCGCGATGACCGAGAGAGCCAATGCATCGATGAAGAACGAACTGACGATGAGCAGCCTGTTTGCTGCACGCTCATTGCGACTCAGCCAGCCATGCCAGTCGGCAGTGAGATCATGTATGAGATCACCCAGACCTTGACGCGGTGTGGTTTTGCGAGCGATGAGAATCTGCGTCCAATGCCAAGCGGCAAGCGCCAACACAACGACACCAAGGCGAACGAGAATGGTGGTAAGGTTCATGATTGGCGGTGGGTGAGGGATTGGGCCATGAGCGCTTCGAGCCGCTGGCGGATTTCGAGCGTGACAGGATCAGCAGGCACACCGCGTGGTCGTTCGGGTGAGACTTCAATCGCTTCACCGATCATCACGACGGCTCGCATCGGCGGATGCGGACGCGCTACGTCAGTGAGGTCTTCTTCAAACCGCTCCACGGTTTCCAGCAACCGCTCCGGCGCTTCCGAGTTGTCGAGATAACTGCCGGGATAGCAGTGCAGTTGTTGCAAGAGGTAAAGATCGGCCAGTTGCCGCCATCGGGCGGCCTTGTCGGCCTCGGATATACAATCATCAAGCAGATCAGGCACGATGGCGGTGCGCAGCGCCTTGATGCGCTCCATCGTGTCCTTGTCACGTCGCGGCGACTTAAGCCACTGCTGCTCTAGCGGCGAGAGCAGATGGTCGATCAGTGTGGCCACTCGTTCCCCCAGCGATCCGCTGCGGGCTGTGCCGAGGTATTCGATCTCTTTGAGCGACAGAAGTGCCTCGCCGAGCTTCGTGATGCGCTCCCTCATGGAAAGAAGCGTCTGCGGCTGCCAGCTGAGCTTGGTTTCGATGTCCTTGAGCACCGGGCGCAGCGTGGCCTCGAGATCGCCCTCAAAGAAGTAGCGCAGGAAAGTCGGATGGATCACCACCTTGCGTTTAGGGTCGATTTTAGCCGCCAACTTGGTACCCAGCCGCGCCATGAAGGCCACGCCGTCCATGATGTTCGCCAAATGGTCGTTGCTGCGCGTGATGAAGCCTTCCGGGAACACGATGAGCGGCCGCCGCGCCTCACCAAGAATCTGCGTCGCATGATTCAGCGACTCACGGTCCATGCCTTCCCGATACATGCTAAATCCGCCCATGCGCGGCAGCAGAAACGATTGTAACCGGCTCTGATGAAAAATATGCCAACTCGCCATCGTGCTGAAATCACAGCGCACATGAGGTCTGAGGCTGTGTCCGATAACCATCGGATCACATGGTCGGCAATGATTTGGCGCCATGAGCACCCCATGCCCCGCGTTCAGAGACTCCCGCAAATGTTCAGAGCCACTGCACTCGCAGGACCGGATGCCATAGGCTTTCCGCAAATATCCCGGCATCCAGAATTGAATGACCGTGCTCCAAAGGCGGCTGTTGCGCGAAGGAATGAAACGATACGGCTTGTCGATGATGAGCTGTTGCATGACGAGAAGATGCTCAGTCCAGCATCACCTATCGAATTGATAAAAGCCAAGTTGGTATTGAGCACATCAATGCTGCCCCTGTGCGATCTGCGCGGCCAGCTCTGCAATCAAAGTCGTCAGCGTATTGAGTTCGCGGCTGGGTTCTTGTTTAGGGAGCACCAGCAAGAGTTCTGATGTGGGCACAGGGGCGGCAAGTGGGACGAAGATGCAGCCACCATGCGGCAGTTTGCTGGCATGAGCAGGCATGACGGCGACACCTTCGCCAGCTGTGACGGCTTCGAGCATCATTGAGAGTGAATCAACTTCGGCAGTGATGTTCGGCTCGAACCCAGCTCCTTGGCAAAGACTGCGCAAAAATTCGCGGCGTCCTGGGAAAAACGCATCAGAGAGTGAAACCCATGGCTCACCCTTCAATGCGCCAAGCTTAATTGTTTTCTTTTTCGCCAGCGCATGATCTGCCGGCAGCACCGCGGCCATTTTATGACGTGAGAGGCGACGTATGTCGAATTGAGCGCGGTCACGTTCATCAAGATTGCCGAGAATGGCAGCGTCGAGCTCATGATTGCGCAGGCGATCGAGTTGAGCACGTGGTGGCAGCTCAAACAGGCTCACTTGTGCCTTCGGATGCCGCTGGCGGAACTCTCGCACGGCAGGAGCGACGAGGTCATCGAGAAATGGTGTTAGGAAACCGAGTCGGAGTGTGCGGCGAGCCTTGCCAAACTGCTCGCGCAACTGCTGCGCGCCCGTTTCGGCATCACAGACGATTTGTCGGGCCTTCGGCAGGAAAAAACGCCCCGCGTCGGTGAGGTGGATGCGTTTGCGGATGCGATCAAACAACGGCACGCTCAGTTCCGCCTCCAACACGGCGACCTGGCGGCTCAGCGCCGGCTGCGTGACGTGCAGCCGCTTCGCTGCAGCCGAAATGCTCAAATCTTCGGCGGCGGCAATGAAGTAACGAAGCTGATGAAATTCCACGCCGGATCAGACCACAGGCCAACGCTGTGTGCAAATCGTCCGCATCTTGGCAAGTCGGTCGATTCGCGAGCGTAGAAGCTTCACATCATGCCAATACCGCTGTTTCGTCCCTCCATGGACCGCCGAGCCTTTCTCACGGCTTCGACGATGGGATTGGCGTCGCTGCGATTTGGGCCAGCATTGAATGCATCGACTGGACCTGGCGTAGCGGCACCCACTTTGGCAAAGCCCGCCAAATCAACGGTGCTGTTCTTCCTCTGCGGCGGCGCGTCGCACATCGACATGTGGGACATGAAGCCCGAGGCACCGCTCGAGTATCGCGGTGAGTTCAAACCCATCCGCACCACCGGCGCGGACGTTCGTCTGTGCGAGCATTTGCCACTGCTGGCCAAGCAGGCACATAACTTCTCCATGGTGCATGGCATCACTGATGGTGGTTTGGCGACTGGGGATCATCACGCCGGGTATTATTACAATCTGACGGGTCACGCGCCGGACATCACCTTCAAGCAGCAGGGAAATGACCGCAGGCCGTATCCCGAAGATTGGCCTTACATGGGCAGTGTCGTCGGCATGAAGCGTCCACAGCATCCGACGCTGCCGCAGATCATTTCTTTGCCCCATAAGCCGAGCAAACTGCCATACACACGCCCTGGACAGTTCGCGGGCCGCATCGGCATGGAGCACGATCCATTTTATGTGAACGGAAGTTTTGATGAGCCGCTGAAGTTCAATGCGCCGACGATTTCCATGGGAGGCGGCATGACGGCTGCCCGCATGCAGGACCGCCACGCGCTCCTGAACGCCATGAATCAAGCGCGGCGAGAGCTGGATCAAGAGGCGGCAATCCAAAACTATGTGAAGCAGCAGGAGCGCGCCTTTGAGCTGCTTTCCTCCAGCAGCACCACGAGCGCCTTCGACATCAAATCCGAGTCGCAGAAGTTGCGTGAGCGCTATGGCAACACGATCAATGGCACCAGCCTGCTCATGGCACGTCGCCTCGTCGAAGCGGGGGTGCCGTTTGTCACCGTGTTCTGGAAAGAAGACGAAAGCATCGCCAACCAATGCAAGAGCGCGGGTGGATGGGACACGCATGGCGATAACTTCAACTGCTTGCGCAAATACTTGCTGCCACAGTTTGATCAGGCCTTCTCCGCCTTCATGGAAGACATGTCGGGTCGAGGATTGCTCGATGAAACACTGGTGATGGTGACGAGCGAGATGGGCCGCATGCCCAAGGTTGGAGATCGTCGCTCCGGTGGCACCATCGGCGCGGGTCGCGATCATTGGACCTCATGCATGAGCGTGCTGATGGCAGGCGCAGGCATTCGTGGCGGCCAAGTCGTTGGCGAGACCGATGCGCGTGCTGAATTGCCCAAAGACCGGCCCATTCGGCCTGAAGACATCACCAAGACCGTCTATTACGCCATGGGCATCAGTGATCTCGAGGCCAAGGACAAACTAGGACGTCCTTACAACCTGCTCGATGAAGGCAAACCGCTGACCGAGCTGTTTGGTTGATCGCTACCACTTATGCAGAGCATCATCCTTACCGTCCTGTTTCTCGCTGTCACTCTTCATGCCGAGGACTGGGCTCAGTTCCGAGGTGGCAATGGCAGTGGAGTTTCGTCCTCAAAAAATCTGCCGCAGGATTTTTCCGCTGAGCAAAACATCGCTTGGAAGGCTAAGATCGGCGACGGCATCGGTTCGCCCATCGTGAAGAACGGCCGGGTGTTCACCACGGCGATGTTGGGAGATCAAAAACTCGGTGTGTTCAGCTTTGATGCTGCAAGCGGCAAGCAGCTCTGGCGCAGCGACTTTGACACTGGCACGCTGCCGCGCATCACACCGCCAAACAGCCACGCGTCCTCGACGCCGGCAACGGATGGTGAACGGGTGTATGTCTATTTCAGCACCATTGGCCTGCTCGCCTTCGATTTCGCGACGGGCAAAGAAGTCTGGCGCCATACAATGACGCGGCCTGCTTACTTGATGGACTGGGGCGCGGCATCGTCTCCCATCGTGCATGACGGCATGGTCATCTTCTGTCAGGACGACGACCTCGCGCCCTTTGTCGTCGCGGTGGATGCCAAGACGGGCCAAGAGAAGTGGAAGACGCTGCGCAAAGAGATGCTCGCCGGTTATTCGCTGCCCGTGCTGTGCGAGGCGAATGGACGCACCGATCTCGTCATCGCAGGAAGTGGGAAATTGAAAGGCTACGATCCAGCCACCGGCAAGGAACGGTGGACCTGCAATACACTGCTGCGCACCATCATGACTTCGCCGGTGGTGCATGACGGCGTCATTTACATCGCCGTGCAGAGCTACGGTGATGCCACGCGCACGTTGAAGCACGCTTTGCTCGAATGGCTGGACACGAATCAGGATAAGATCCTCTCGCGTGACGAAACGCCCAAGGAATTCCATGAGCGATTCGATGCCTCCGACAAAAACCACGACAAAGTCATCGGCCCCGAGGAGATCGACACCGCGTTCCAATCACCCGACAACATGGCGGCAGGCGGAAACATCATCCAGGCCATCCAAGGCGGCGGCAGTGGCGATGTCACGAAAACGCACGTTCTCTGGAACATTGATCCGAAGACACCATCGAACCTCTCCTCCCCGCTCTTTTTTAACAATCGCATCTATGTGGTGAAAAGCGGCGGTATGTCGAGTTGCTACGATGCGAAGAACGGCAAGGCACTCTGGGATCGCAGCCGCCTCGGTAATTTTGGCGATTACTTCGCCTCACCCATCGCGGCGGATGGAAAAGTTTTTATCGCTGCCAAGAACGGATTCATCGTTGAGTTGGAGGACGGGCCTCAGCTCAAAGTCCTTGGCAAACATGACATGGGCGAGGAAATCATCGCCACGCCTGCCATCGCTGACGGTCGTCTGTTCGTCCGCACTCGCGAAAGCCTGCTATGTGTATCCGCCAGCGGTGCTCAGCCCGCTTTGGTGTCCGTCGAAAAAGCGCCATCCGCAGCGAATATGATCGAAACCACATCGCAGCCCGTGAGCGGCTCACGCGTTTGGAATGGTTACACCGGCAACGCCATGGGCCAGGAGGCTTGGAGCGATGCCGAGCTCGAAACGCGGCTCGAACAACTCAAGAAGCTCAACTACACCGCCATTGCGATTCCGAAGGTCGTTTCACCCTTCACGCCGATTCGTGTCGATGGCGATACTCCAGGCCGCAAAGCCTTCCGTGGCGCGACAACCTTCGAAAATCCTGACGTGGTCGCCATCACCGCAAGAATGCGCGAAAATGCCGCCAAGCTCGGCTTCGAGATCGTCACCGCCGAACCCGTGGAAGCCTCCGTGCTGCCGAAAAACGAATTCAGCAGCGAAAAAGCGCTCAGTGATCTCATCACGCCGATCTGCGGCGAAGGTGTGGCCGAACGGCTTTGGCTTGGCTTTCAAGCCATCGACAAAGCCTCGCAACTCATCGCGCAAAACGATCCCAAGCTCGGTGTGCCTGCACCAGAGATGCTGCTGCGTCATTTAAACTCGAAGGAAGCGCTGCCAGCCTGGCTCACCGAAGTCAAAACGCTCTACACCACCGCCATGAGTGAGATGTATCGTGCCAACACTCGCGCTCGCGAAGGATCGCGCAGTTTCACGCTCTACAACGCGAAGCGCCTGGAGTTCACCTTTCACTTCATCAGTTGCATCGAGGCTCTCTACAAATCTCATGATTCCGCCACCCGCGCCGAATCTCTTGAAGCCGCCATGGAGTCGATCTACAACGCTCTGAACTCCTTCTCGGACGTAGCTCGTGACTCCAGCGACCGTGGGGCCATCGCCCTGCTCAATGAATACGGCTACCGTGCGCTGCGGAAGGCGATCAAGGATGGCAAGTGATCCGTTTTGATTACCTGCCAGCATGAACTTGTGAAGCAGGAAGCATTGGAGGAATGGCGGCGGCTGCGCGAATGCACCGCCGTTATGAAACTCAAACTCCGCAAATCCAACGAACGCGGTCATGCCAACCACGGCTGGCTCGACAGCTACCACACCTTCAGCTTTGCCGACTACTACGATCCGGCGCACATGGGCTTCCGCAGCCTGCGTGTCATCAATCAGGACGTCATCGCTGGTGATGCTGGCTTCCCCACGCATCCGCATCGCGACATGGAAATCTTCAGCTATATCCTTTACGGTGCACTGGAGCACAAAGACAGCATGGGCAACGGTCGTGTGCTCAAGCCCGGCCAGATCCAGCTCATGAGCGCCGGTAGCGGCGTGACGCACAGCGAGTTCAATCCCTCGAAGACCGAGCCTGGAAGCCTGCTGCAAATCTGGATTCGCCCGCGTCAGAACGGCCTGAAACCCAGCTACACCGAATGGCATCCGAAACCGGAGCAAGAAACAGATGAGAAAGTGCTCGTCATCTCCTCCGATGGACGCGATGGCTCCGCCACCATCCATCAGGACGCCGACATCTACCGTGTGCGTCTTGGCGCTGGCAAGTCTGCCACGCACGAAGTCCGTGCAGGTCGTGGTGCCTGGCTCCAGCTCATCAAAGGCACCGTCACCGCCAATGGCACTACTTTGAACCCAGGTGACGCCGCTAGCACCGACGATTCTGGTACAGTCACCCTCTCCGCCAGCGAAGACGCCGAAGCGCTGCTCTTCGATCTCGCCTGATTCGTCCCAACCATTGCAAACCACCGTCAACTATCGTCAACAACTGAAACTCCCACTATGAAACACATCCCTACCATTGCTCGCCTCCTCCTAGGCATCATCTTCACCGTCTTCGGTGCCAACATGTGGCTGCATTTCATCCCGATCCCACCGCCCCCTGATGGCGCTGCGAAAGACTTCATGTTCGCTCTGTACGGCAGCGGTTACCTCACCGTGGTGAAGGTGCTCGAAGTCGCAGGCGGCTTGCTGCTTCTCAGCGGGCGCTTTGTGAATCTAGCACTGGCGCTCATTGACCCAGTCGTGGTGAACATCGCCCTCTATCACGTCTTTCTTGTCAAAGGCGGTTATCCAATGGCCATCGTGCTTGGGGTGTTGTCTCTTGTAGCTCTCGCGAGTCGCAAGAACTTCTTGAGCGCCCTGCTGGCCGCTAAATAATGCATCTTGGAGAGAGCCGGATTCGTCACTGAATCCGGCTCGTTTATTCTCATCTCATCGCTCATTCAATCACATGTCCCACCACTCTCTGTTCTCTCCATTTCAAGCTGGCGCTCTCACATTGCCGAACCGCATCCTCATGGCCCCGCTCACACGCTGCCGCGCCGATGCCGATCATGTCCCCACGCCGCTGATGGCCGAATACTACGCCCAGCGTGCCAGCGCGGGTCTCATCATCGCCGAGGCCACGATGGCGATGGAAGGCAACTCCTCCTTCTGGATGGAGCCGGGCATTTATTCAGAAGCACAGATCAAAGGCTGGAAGGTCGTGACTGATGCGGTGCATGCCAAAGGCGGCCAAATCGTGCTGCAAATCTGGCACGGCGGCCGCGCCTGCCATCCACTGCTGAATGGCGGCATCCAACCTGTGGCCCCAAGTGCCATTCCGATCACTGGCGATGAAGTGCACACGCCAGAAGGCAAGAAGCCCTACGTTACGCCACGTGAACTACGTGATGATGAGATCCCCGGCATCGTCGCTGGTTTCAAACAGGCCGCCGAGAACGCCAAAGCCGCCGGATTCGACGGTGTCGAAGTCCACGGTGCCAACGGCTACCTGCTCGATGAGTTTCTGCGCGATGGCGCTAACAAGCGCAGCGGCCCCTACGGCGGTTCCATCGAGAACCGCGCCCGTTTGATGCTCGAAGTGCTCGACGCCACCATCAGCGTCTGGGGTGCGGATCGTGTAGGCCTGCGCATCTCGCCGCTGAACAGCTACAACAGCATGATCGACAGCGATCCCGTCGCCATCACAACCTACATCGCACAGCAATGCAGCGCTCGCGGTCTCGCTTATCTACACATGATGCGCAGTGACTTCTTCCAGGCTCAACAAGGCGATGTCATGACGCCAGCGCGTGCTGCCTTCAAAGGCGTACTCATCGGTAACATGGGATACACCGCCGATGAAGCCGAGCAGGCCATCAGCGCCGGCCAGCTCGACGCCGTGGCCTTCGGTACCAGCTTCCTCGCCAATCCTGATCTCCCCGCCCGCATCGCCGCCAAAGCCGAACTCAATGCGCCGAACGCTGCTAAGTTCTACTCACCCGGACCTGCGGGTTACACGGACTATCCCACCATGGCCGCATGAAAACGATCTCCGCCACCGAAATAAAGACGCTGCAAGGAAGCGTCACACTCATCCACGTACTGCCGGAGGAGCACTTCGCGCAGCAACATCTGCCGGGAGCGGTGAATACCTGCGTGTATGAGATGGTCTTCCTCTCGAAGGTGGCCGAACTCGTGCCAGATAAGTCGGCGGCGATCATTGTATATGGCGCAGGTGCTCCCTCGCTCGATTCGGCCACGGCGGCGGAAAAGCTGGCGAAGGCGGGTTACACGAACGTGTGCGATTTTCGCGGTGGATTGACGGAGTGGCTGCAAAACGGACTTACCGTCGAAGGAACCGGCCTTATCAGCGATTCCATCAACCCCGACGGCATTTTCGAGGTCGATGTCGAAACCAGCGTCGTGCGTTGGACAGGCCGCAATCTCTTCAACCATCATCAAGGCACTCTCAAACTGGCCTGTGGCCGAATTGAGGTGCGAAACGGCGCTTTGAAGGCCGCCAGCTTCACGCTCGACATGAACGGCATCGTTTGTGAAGACCTCGTGGACACGGCTTACAACGCCCTGCTCATCCGCCACCTACGCGACGACGATTTCTTCGCCGTGGACCGCTTTCCAACCGCCGACTTCGTCTGCGAGCGTGCGGAGCCGCTGCAAGCCTGCACGCCCGGCACACCAAACTACACCCTTCATGGCAAGATGACGCTGCGCGGAATCACCAAGCCGCTGAGCTTCCCCGCCGTCATCGCGGCGGCGGATGCAGATCATCTGACTGGTCAGGCGCAGTTTGAACTCGACCGCACGCAGTTTGGCAGCCACTACGGCTCAGGCAGACTGTTTGCGTTCCTCGGCAAGCACGTCGTCAACGATCACATTCATCTCCACATCAAACTTCACGCCACTCGCACCACTCCATGAACACACTCGACGCCATCCAAGCCCGCCGCGCCATCAAGCACTACGATCCCGCTCACGTCATGACGGATGCGGAGATCCGCCAGCTTCTCGAAGCCGCCATGCAGGCACCCACCGCCTTCAACATTCAGCATTGGCGCTTCGTCACCGTGATCGATCCTGAAGTGCGGAAGCAAATCCGTGCCGCCGCTTGGGATCAGGCACAAGTCACCGACTCCTCCTTGCTCATCGTGATGTGCGCCGACAAAAACGCCTGGAAGAAAGAGCCCGCACGTTATTGGAAGAAAGCGCCGCAGCCAGTGCAGGACTTTCTCGTCCCGGCCATCGGTCCGTATTATGAAGGCCGCGATCAGGTGCAGCGTGATGAATGCATGCGCTCCTGCGGTCTCGCTGGCATGACGATCATGCTCGCCGCCAAAGCCATGGGCTATGATTCCTGCCCCATGGACGGCTTCGACTTCGACGCCGTCGCCAAAATCATCAAGCTACCCGAAGACCACGTCATCAGCTTCATGATCGCCGTTGGCAAAGGCACCCAGCCCGTATGGCCGAAGCCGGGTCAGCTTTCGTATGACGAGGTGGTGATAGAGAATACCTTTGGATGAACACCGAGCCTCGCTCCTCACGATGGACCGCAGTCATTCCGTGGCTGTTTGTGCTGCTGTGGAGCAGCGGGTTCATCGGGTCGAAGCTGGGAGTGCCGTATGCAGAGCCGTTCACATTTTTGACGCTACGGTATTGCATCGTGCTGGCGATCTTGGTGCCGATTGCACTCGTGTCACGGGCGCCGTGGCCGCAGAGGAAGGGGCAGATGATGCATGTGGCGTTCGCGGGGCTGCTGATTCATGCGCTGTACCTGAGCGGCTGCGTGTGGTCGCTGGGGCTGGGGCTGCCGGCGGGGATTTTGAGTTTGATCGTGTCGATGCAGCCGCTGTTCACGGCGGCGTTTGCGGGTGTGGCTCTCGGTGAGCGTGTGCTGCCGCGCCAGTGGACCGGGTTGGTGCTGGGGTTTCTCGGCACGGCGCTGGTGGTGGCGCACAAGACGGGCAGCGGGCTGACTTTACTGATGACGGTGCCAGCGATCCTGTCGCTGATTGGCATCACGGCGGGGACGATGTGGCAGAAGCGTCATTGTCCGCGCTTTGACCTGCGCACGAGCACCGTGGTGCAGTATGCGGCGAGTTTGGTCATCACAGCGGTGCTGGCGCTGACCACAGAGACGATGCGTGTCGAATGGAGCGGGCAGTTTGTGTTTGCGCTGCTGTGGGTGGCGCTGGTGCTGTCCATCGGGGCGATCAGCCTCTTAAATCATCTGATCCGCAGCGACACAGCAGTGAATGTAGCGAGTCTGTTTTACGCAGTCCCCGCTGTGACGGCGTTGATGGCCTGGGGCATCTTTGGCGAGACGCTGACGGGCTTGTCGTTCATCGGCATGGCGGTGGCCGTGCTGGGTGTGTGGATGGCTCGAGGGAGGTAAAACTCGTTTTACGTTGGCCCGATGCATGCGGTGCAGAGAGTCTCCATACCCATGACTGAATCTTCCTCCCGACATTTCGACGTTGCCATCATCGGTGGAGGTTTTGCGGGTGTGTATTGCGCTCAGCAGGTGCTGAAGCGGCTGGGGGCAGACCGGTTGCGCGTGGGAGTGATCGCGAGTGAAAACCACATGGTCTTCCAGCCGATGCTGCCGGAGGTGGTTGGCGGTTCGCTGTCGCCACAGCATGTGGTGAATCCGATTCGCATGATCTGCGACGGTGCGGATGTGCTGAAGGCGCAGGTGACGAACCTAGACATGACGAATCGTGTGATGACGTTGGATGGAGGGCGCTTCACCCCGGCGGTGAAGGTGAGTTTTGACCACCTGATGCTCGCTCCGGGTGCAGGCGTGGATTTGAGCCGGATACCGGGCATGTCGGAACATGCCTATCTCATGCGAACGGTGGGCGATGCAATGAAGCTGCGTGCAGCGATCATCAGCCGCATGGAGGAGGCGAATCTGATCAACAAGGCGCAATTGCGGAAGGAGATGCTGTCGTTTGTGGTCGTGGGCGGCGGTTACTCGGGTGTGGAGACAGCGGGGCAGATTCAAGATTTGATCGTGGGCGTGCGGCGCTACTACGACAACATCGAGGAAGGCGAGGCAAGCGTGACGCTGATCCACAGTGGAGATCGCCTGCTGAGCATGCTTGGCGAGCGATTGGGAGACTACACGGGCAGTTGTCTGGCGAAGATGGGCGTGAACATCGTCTTCAACAAACGCGTCCGGGCGGTGACAGCACGCACGGTGCAGCTCAATGATGGGACGACGATCACCTCGCATCTCGTCGTCTGCACGGTGGGAAATGCGCCTCATCCGCTGATCAAGGCACTGGGTGAAAGCGGTGTGGTGCCGCTTGAACGCGGCAAGCTGGTGGTGGAGGCAACGGGACAAGTCAAAGGGCTCGATAAAGTATGGTCCGCTGGAGATTGCGCCGTGTTTCCGAAAGCCGATGGCGGTTGCTGCCCGGAGACAGCGCAGTTTGCAATGCGCCAGGGCGCTTTGATCGGTGACAACATCGTGGCGAGCTTGCGCAAAAAGCCGCTGAAGAATTTCAAGTTCACCGGCCTCGGCGAACTGGCGACGATCGGACATCGCAAAGCGGTGGCGATGGTCATGGGACTGCGCTTCTCCGGATTGCTGGCGTGGTTCATGTGGCGCAGCGTGTATTTGATGAAGCTGCCGGGTCTCGACCGCAAACTGCGCGTGATGACAGAGTGGACTTTTGAGTTGTTCTTCCCGCGTGACATCAATCTTCTCACGCCGAGCTTTTCCTCACCGCTGGGGGAGATGCATCTGGAGGCGGGCGATTCGCTGTTCCGCTGCGGAGAACCGGCACAGTCGCTTTATGCTGTAAAAAAAGGCTGCGTGGAGATCACGGATGCGCAGGGGCAAATCGTGAAATCTGCCGTGGCAGGCGAGCACTTCGGCGAACGCGCGCTGATGGGTGATGGCATCTGGCGCTTCGACGCCACCGCTAAAGAATCGAGCGAACTCGTCGCCATCGACGGTGACACGTTCAAGACACTGGTGAAGAGCATTGGGTCGCTGGAGGCGTTGTTCAAATCGACCGCGCAGCAGTATCACCTGCCAGAGGATATTCAGAAGACTGTGGACGCGATCTCGGAATCCACACGTTCGGCCACAGCAGCGGATGTGATGACGAAGAACGTCGCATCACTCGATTCCGCTTTGTGCGTTCAGGATGCGGTGGAAGAATTTCAAAAGCACCCACACAGCACTTATCCGGTAACTGAGGCTGGAAAAGTCATTGGCCTGCTACGGCGCTCCGTGGCGTATGATTGGCTGAAAAATCACGGCCTCACCTGTCGCGATGGCTTGAAGGACCTGCCACTCACCACGCCCTTCTGCGTGCGTGGCGACATGCTGGTGCCGGAACTCGTGCAAACCCTCATGCGCACCGGCGTTAGCAAAGCCGTGGTCGTGGACGCAGAGAATCACCTGCTCGGCATGGTGACGGTGTTCGATCTGCTCAAAGGAGCGCGGTAGAATTTAGCCTTTAGATCGCTACTTCGGCATCTTCATCACCGGCGTCGGCCAGCGACTTGATGATCATGCCGGCAGCGACGGTGTTGTTGGTTTGTTCGTCAACGAGGACGAAGCTGCCGGTGGTGCGGTTCTTGGTGTAGGGGTCGAAGAAGATCGGCGCGGCGGTGCGGATGCGGATGCAGCCGATGTCGTTGAGGGCGAATTCTTTGTTCTCGGCGCTCTTTTCGAGCGTGCTGATGTTGACCTTGTAAAGCACATCGGTTACGACGGCGCGCACGTCATTGGTGGTGTGGCGCAGATGGAAGCGGCCACGGGGCTTGAGCGTCTTCTTGTCGGCGAACCAGCAGATCATGGCGTCGAACTCCTGGCTTGTTTGCGCAGGCTCATTGGCCTTCACGATCATGCCGCCGCGGCTGGTGTCGATTTCATCGGCCACGGTGATGCTGTAGCTGAGTTGGGGGATCGCCTCGGGCTGCGGGCCTTCGTACGTGTGAATGCCGGTGATCTTCGACTTCATCGCTGAAGGGTAAACGAGCACATCATCGCCCATGCGGAAGGTGCCGCTGGCCATGCGACCGGCGAAGCCGCGGTAGTCGTGCAGATTGCCGAGTTTGGAGTCGGTGCGGTCGGAAATGGGGCGAATGACCCACTGCACGGCGAAGCGCGCTTCATCGGCGGCGGTCTCGGCATGAACCTGAACGGTCTCCAGATGCTGCAAAAGCGACGGGCCGGTGTACCACGGCGTGCTGTCGGATTTATCGACCACGTTGTCGCCATTGAGGGCGCTCATGGGGATCGGCGTGACTTGCGGGAGATTATCGAGACCTTTGGCGAAGGCTTGGAAGTCGCCGACGATCTTGTCATAGACGGCTTGGTCGAAATTGACGAGGTCCATCTTATTCACGGCCAAAACGATGTGCCCGATGCGCAGCAATGACGCGAGGTAGGTGTGACGCATGGTCTGCTCGATCACGCCAAGACGTGCGTCGATGAGAATGATCGCCAGATCGGCTGTGGACGCGCCAGTGACCATGTTGCGCGTGTATTGAATGTGGCCCGGTGTGTCCGCGATGATGAACTTCCGCTTCGGCGTGGCGAAATAGCGGTAAGCCACGTCAATCGTGATGCCCTGCTCGCGTTCAGCACGCAGGCCGTCGGTGAGCAGCGCGAGATTCACATGCGCATCGCCGCGACGCTTGGAGGATTCTTCAACGGCGAGAAGCTGGTCTTCGAAGATGGACTTCGAGTCATACAGCAAGCGGCCAATGAGTGTACTTTTGCCATCATCGACAGAACCGGCGGTGGTGAAGCGGAGAAGAGAGGATTCGGTGGGATTGACGAGAAGGTCCATGATCTGAGGAAAGTGTGTTTGAAGTGGCTGGGCTACGGTTCTCGCTGAAATCAGAAGTATCCTTCCTTCTTGCGGTCCTCCATGGCCGTCTCGCTGCGTTTGTCGTCTGCACGGGTGCCGCGTTCGGTTTGACGGGCGGCGGCGACTTCGGCGACGATTTCGTCAATGGTGCTGGCGGTGGATTCGACGGCGCCGGTGCAGGTGGCATCGCCGACGGTGCGGAAGCGGATGGTCATTTCCTTCACCTTGGGCTTTTCTTCATCGAGCAGCGGGATGATGCCGGTGCTGGCGTCGAGAAACTGGCCGTGGCGCTCGATGATCTTGCGCTGATGGCTGAAGTAGAGGCTGGGGAGCGGGATGTTTTCCTGGCGGATGTATTGCCAGATGTCCATCTCGGTCCAGTTGCTGAGCGGGAAGACGCGGAAGTGCTCACCGAAGTGTTTGCGGCCGTTGAAGATGTTCCAAAGCTCGGGGCGCTGATTCTTCGGGTCCCACTGACCGAATTCATCGCGGTGGCTGAAGAAGCGCTCTTTGGCGCGGGCTTTTTCTTCATCGCGACGACCGCCGCCAAGGCAGGCGTCGTATTGGTGCTCTTCGATGGTGTCCAGCAGGGTGACGGTCTGCAGTTTGTTGCGGCTGGCGTTGTGGCCTTTTTCTTCCTGCACGCGGCCGTCGTCGATGGATTTTTGCACTAGACCGACGGTCAAGGTCGCACCGATCTCTTGCACGAACCAATCGCGGTATTCCATGGCTTCGGGGAAGTTGTGTCCGGTATCGACGTGGAGCAGCGGGAACGGCAGCTTCGATGGATAGAAGGCTTTGCGAGCGAGCCAGGCCATGACGATAGAGTCTTTGCCGCCGGAGAAGAGCAGCGCGGGTTTTTGAAACTGCGCGGCGGTTTCGCGCAGGATGTAGATGGCCTCGGATTCGAGGAACTGGAGGTGCGTGATGGCTGACATGATGAATCAGATGATGGCGAGGAATTTAAGGAGATTGCGTGAGCTGAGAACGACGACAAGGAGGCCGACGAAGATCATGAAGGGCTTGTGCGGGATGTGTTTGGCACCCCAGGCACCGAGAGGCGCTGCGATGACGCCGCCGATGGCTAGACCGAGGATGATACTCCAATGCGTGAGGCCGATGGTGAGAAAGAAAGTGATGGATGCAGCGAGTGTGACGAAGAACTCGACGGCATTCACGCTGCCGACGGTGATGCGGACGTTGTTGCCACGCACGATGAGGTTTGAGGCCACGATAGGGCCCCAACCGCCGCCGCCCATGGCATCGACGAGCGCACCGCAGAAACCGAGTGGTGCTAGGTGCGTGGTGACATTCTTGGGAGCAACGCGGACGAAGGCTTTGATGATGATGACGATGCCCATGATGATCAGATAGCCTGAAACCCAAGGCTTGAGCACATCACCGATCTCGGAGAGCAAGTAAGCGCCAATGATGGCACCGATGACCGCTGGGATGAGCAAGCGACGAAACAGAAAGCGGTCCACGTTGCCAAAGGCGTGATGCGAAATGGCCGAGGCACCTGTCGTGAAGCACTCCGCTGCATGCACGGTGGCACTGGTGACGGCTGGTGGCACGCCAAAGGCCATGAGCAACGACGATGCGCTGACGCCATACGCCATGCCGAGCGCTCCATCGATCAATTGAGCGACGAAGCCAGCGGCGATGTAGAGCAGAAAGTCGGGCGGCAGTTCCATGGGTGCTTACGCTTTGTCAGTGACGAGCTTGGCGTGGAGACCGCATTCGTGTTTTTCGTCGCCCTTGGCTGGATCGTAGTAGGTGCGCTCGTTCGGCAGATCGTGCTCCAGCAGGTAGGCATCCATCTCCACGGGCGTCCAGTCAAGGATGGGGTTCACCTTGAGGCAGTTGAATTTGGCATCCCACATGATGGGCTGAAGTGTGGCAGCACGCTGGGGGTTTTGTTCTCGACGAAGGGCGGTAATCCAGACTTTCGGGGCGAGTTCACGCATGCCGCGCTCGAAGGGCTCCAGCTTCATGATGCGGCTGAAGGACTCGACGCGCTCAACTTCATCCGGCATCGGCACTTGGCCGCCATTCAGGGCTAGCCAATGAGCGGCGGTCATGAGCGGCAGATAAGGCTTCAAGTTCAGGTTGAGGCGTGCACGGCTCTTTTCGGCAAAACGGTAGGTTTCGGGGAGATTGGTGCCGTGATCGACCCACAGGATAGGAATGCCCGATTCCTGCTCGGTGGCTAGGTGCAGAATTACCGCCTCGTATGGACGAAAGTTCGTGGTGACGATGGCCTGACCATCGGCCTGAGCGAGCGCGGCCTGGATGATTTCCTGGGGCGACTTGCCTTTGAGATCGTCGTTGAGGGCTTGGATTTGTTCGGGGTTCATGCGGGGCGCGGATTATTCACCTGATTCTCGATGTGTAAAGTAGGAAATAGAAGATTTGGGCAAGAAAAAGGGCGCGGAAGTGATCCGCGCCCTTCGAAATTGGCTGTGACTACGAATTACGCCTGAAGCGCTGCTTCGATGATGTTCACGCGACGGCCGTCTTTGTCGAAACGCACATTGCCGTCCACAAGAGCGAAGATGGTGTGATCTCTGCCAATGCCGACATTGAGACCTGGGATCCACTTCGTGCCGCGTTGGCGGAGGATGATATTTCCTGCGATGACGGACTCGCCGCCGAATTTTTTGACTCCAAGACGCTTGCTCTGGCTGTCGCGACCGTTCTTGACGGAACCTTGTCCTTTTTTATGGGCCATAAGAGGGGAGTGGTGAAGATATTAGGCGTTGATGGCAGTGATCTGCACGAGCGTCTGCGGCTGGCGATGACCACGGGTCTTGTGGAAGCCCTTGCGCTTGCGGAATTTGAAGGTGGTGACTTTGTCAGCTTTGTGCTGCTTGATCACTTTGGCGGAAACGCTAGCACCAGCGACGGTGGGGGCGCCCACGGTGATGCTGCTACCTTCGCCTGCAGCGAGGACCTGATCAAAAGTTGCTGTTTCGCCTTCGGCGGAATCGAGCTTCTCCACGTCGAGCTTGTCGCCCACGGAGACTTTGTACTGTTTGCCGCCTGTTTTGATGATTGCGTATGCCATAACCTGAAAAGTGTTGCTGTCCCCGGAACAGGGGCGCGGACATTTCCACAGATGACTCCATTCGGCAAGGGAAAACTTGCCATGAATATTATCTGCAGGAAATCACGACACTGGGGCGGGCGCTCCGCCGAAAAAATGCGTCAATGCCTCCATCATGCCCTCACTGGCAAAACGGGAGGCGATGAAGCCACCGCGGGAATGAACAATCTGCTTCACGGGATCGACCGCATTGCCTGGGCAGGCGATCATCCGGGCGTGGCGCTGATCCAGCATGCTGAGGTCGTTAAAATTGTCCCCAGCAGCAAAGCAGGCGGATGAATCGAGGCCGAGCAAGCGTGCCAATTCACTCAGCGCAGTGCCTTTGCTGTAGCCACTGTGGGAAAAGCGCAGGTAGATGCCATTGCGATGATAGCCGATGTCCGGGAACTGCCGAGCATGTGTATCGATGAAGACGCAGATGCCATCGAGTTCAGCATCATTTGAAGCAACAATGCCCATTTCACCGGAATCACCGGTCAGGAAAGAGGCGTTGGTCTGCGTCTCGACCATCTGCTTGATGGCTTCAAGTGAGGACTGGTGCTCTTTAGCAAAGCGTTCCTGCGCACGCCGTGCCTGACGATTCCAGGAGCCGTAATCGGTCCAGCGACTAAAGAAGCCTGGTTTATAGATGTCGCTCTCCTTAGCGATAATGAAATCCGGCTCAGAATAGATGCCGTGCTGCGCCAAGCCTTGGATCGTCTGGCTCAAACTACGACCGGTGTTGATGACCCAGGCGGCGCCTTGACCGCGCAATGCTTGAATCATCTGCCCAAGGCCGGGATGAAACACAGGATCGCTTTCTGGATGCACCAGAGTGCCATCGAAATCGAAGCAGAGGATGAAGCGATGTTTGGGAGCTGCCATGAATCAGGGCGCGCATTCATGCCGCGAAAGTCGTTGGCTGCAAGACCGCGATCACACGCAAGATAATGGCACCACACAAGGCCCACAGCATTGTTTCGTAGATGATGAAAACTGGCAGCCGCATTTTCCGCCGCCGCGCGCGCTGCATCAGCGCCTCGCAGGCCCAGAGTAGGCTCAGAACTAGCGGAGGATAGAGTGCGAGATGACGGTTCCCCCAGGTTAGGACGGGCACATCCCAGCCAAAATCGAGCGTGCAGGCGACGAAGGCCAGCACCGTGAACAAAATCAACGGAGCTGTCTCGGGATGCAGCGCCTGCCCGGCATGCGCAGCACGCGGAGCCACAAACCAAACCACGAGCATGAGCAGCGCCAGCACGATGGCCAGAGCGAGCACCAGCACGCCATACTCATGCAGCGGTCGATCCACACTCCAAGGCCAACGCAATACTGACTGAATCATTTTTATGCCGCCCTGGCTCAAGCGCTCGCGCACCGCATCAGGCGCATGCGTGGCGATGTAGCTGGAGTAACCGGGCATTTGACCCGCAGGCATGGCCTGCAAAGACTCACGCGTTTGATGCGCCGCAGTCCACTGTCGCATCGCGTCTGCATCATCAAACCAGCGCCAGAAAAACGGTGCGGCATCGCCCAACTTCTGGTGCGCATCAGAAAGCATCGGCCCCATGGTGAACAAGTGGCAGACGACCAGCACGATCAGTCCCAACCAGTGATTACGCCGCACCCAGAGCGTCGTGCCGCCTTCGTGCGGCCAGTGCGCCATAAGCCAGCCCCACAGCCAGCGCAGGGTGCTGACACTGATGAAGACCATGACCAGCACGGTCGTCGTCGGTAGCGTTAGGTTGGCAAGCGCAGAGAAAAAGCCAATCACGCCATAGAGCCACAGCGAATTGCGCTTCAGCGCAGCCATACAACACAACCAGGTGAGCAAGAACAGCAGTTGAAACAGCACATCCGGCGCAAATGCCAACGCCGATGGCAACAGCACACCAAAGCCAATCGTCAAAACAGTAAGCAGCGCCGCTGGAATGGAGAATGCACGTGCCGCCGCCAGACCCAGCACGAGCAAAAAGCCCAAACTCAGGCCTGCGAGCCAGCGTTTACCTGCACGCATCACGCGTAAATCCTTAGCGCTGATTGCGCCAGAGCTTTGCGGATGATTGGCAGTCACATTCCATGCCGCGAGCCACGGCCACAGCGGTCGCACCACGCCATCGGTGCGGTGCGGCAGCCAGTCGTTGAGCGGTTGCGATACGCCTTTGGAAAAATCCGGCGTCAGATCGTGCCGTGTCGCGATGGCGGCATTCAAATACATCTGCTCCTGCGCATGAATGCTCGTGCTGGCTGCACTCTGTCTTTGAAAACTTTGCAGGTAAGCCCAGGCAAACAGCACCAAACTCGCGAACAACACCACCCAACGACCGCCACGCAGCCAAAGTCTTGTTAGATGCAGAAACACGGATTTGACCGGCATGCGTGCTGCTTAGTTAACGTGAAGTGGATTATTTCTTCGGCCGCACCTTGATCTCCACGCGGCGGTTCAGGCCCTGCTGCTCCACGGTGCCAGCAACGCTCACAATCGGTTTCGATTTGCCCATGCCCATCGCCTGAATGCGATCACTGCCGAGGCCGAGCGACTCACGCAGCCAGCTCACGACAGCATTCGCACGGCGAATGCTGAGTTCGAGATTGAAGTCCTCACCACCAAAGCTGTCGGTATGGCCTTCGATGATGAACAGCGAGTTTGGATTCTTCTGAATCAGGAAACCAAGCTTCATGAGGCTAAGACGAGCCGCTTCGGCCAGTTGATCGCTGCCATATTCGAACAGCAAATCCGTAGGCATTAAGATCGGCGCAGTGCTGCCGCCCATCGTGCCACCCCCACCGAGAAGATCATCGAGATTGCTAAAACCCTTCACGCGTGCGCCAGCAGCCGTCGCTGTGCCTTGGCTTTTCACCGCATCCAGCAAGCCGCTGTCCATCTTGCCACCTTCACCGGGATCAAGCGCTCCAGCATCGAGCAGCATCTGCTTTTCTGACACCGGCTTCGACAACACATCACGCCGCACGCTGGCCATCTCGGCAGCGATGTCGGGCGCGGCCATGGCTTGCGGCGCGAGCAACTTCTCCATGTCAGTCGCTTTCGGTGAACCGGGTGCGCCATCGCCGGGATCGTTCGCGCGAATGAAATTCGTGATCTCCTTCACGTTCGGCGTGAGGTCGATCTCCTGGTTCTTTGGCAACTCCTGAAGCTTGTCAAAATCGTCCAACTTCGGCTCAAAAGCCTTCATGTCCGGCAGATTGCCCGGCACGATGGTTTCGGGAATCTGCTGCACCGCATTCAGCTCCTTCATCGCCTGCTCGCTCAGGAGGATGCGCTCCGGCACCTCGCGCGGTTTGGCCGGTGTCACCGCAGAAATACCCAGTGAATCGAAGCCAACCACGAGCACCATGTGAAACACCACGGACAGAATCAGCGCGAACATCATCCACCATTTCAGGCTCCAATCGTCGCGAGAGCGAAAGGAGGACTGCGGAGTGGTCCACTCGGGGGGATGGGTGACTACGGCCATGACGTGCTCAGGCTAGCACGGTGGTCGGAGGATTGCACGCGTCACTTTAAGAGTGACATCGTCCCCGTGGATTTCGTATTCTGCCCTGCACTCAAACCCAAATTACCACCATGAACCGCCGCGCCTTCCTCACCACCAGCACTGCCACCCTCGCAGGCTCCCTCCTCGTCCCGACCAGCAGCCGGGCGCTCGATCTCACCCAGGCTCCCCTGCCCTACGCGCCCGAGGCGCTGGAGCCGCACATCGACGCCCTGACGATGACCATTCATCACGGCAAGCACCACGCCGCATACATCACCAAGCTCGGTGACGCGCTCAAAGCCGCCAGCATCAGCAAAACCGGCGCTTTGGAACTCATTACCGACCTCAAATCGCTCCCCGCCGCATCGCAAGCCGCCATCCGCAACAACGGCGGTGGTCATGTGAACCACACCTGGTTCTGGAAATGGATGGCCCCTGCCGGCAGCGGCCCGAAAGGCCCTGAAGGCAAGCTCGGCGAAGCCATCCAGAGCACCTTCACCAGCATCGACGACTTCAAGAAAGTCTTCGGCGAAGCCGGTGTGAAGCGCTTCGGCTCCGGCTGGGCCTGGCTCATCGTCACCAAGGACGGCAAGCTCAAAGTCACCTCCACACCGAACCAGGACAACCCGCTCATGAAAGGCATCGTCGAAGAAGCCGATCTTGGCACCCCGATCCTCGGTCTCGACGTCTGGGAGCACGCCTACTACCTCAAGTATCAAAACAAACGCCCCGATTACATCGCCGCATGGTGGAACGTCGTGAACTGGGCCGAAGTCGCCAAAGGTTACGCCGCCGCGACGAAGGCATGAGTGTAAAAAGCACTCAGTGCTTTGTGACAGCCCGCCTCCTCAGCGACTGAGCACTAAGCACTGCTTACTTTACCCCTTAAACAGGCACGCTTCTCTTTCTGAACCATGACCGGACTCATCGAGGTCAAGCTCACGGATTTGAACCAACTGTTCAACTCCATGGATCCCGCGCCCTTCCATGAGCGCGATCTAGATCACGATGCCGAGGAGTTCATCGTCAGTTGGGCACAGGAGCATCCGAAACAGCATGATTTGAAACTCGTCGTGCATCTGACAAAGCATTCCGCTGATGTTGCCGATGCCCAAAAGCTCGTCGCCGACTCCGTCGCGCATTACTTCGACTATCGCGCCGACATGACCCTGCATGAATTAAAACGCCTCATGCGCGAAGGCCGTGCCGCACTGCTCGTGGGGCTGGCCTTCCTCGGCATCTGCCAGCTCACCGCCACACTGCTCACACCGCCCGCCGCGAACTGGCAGACCGTCGCTCGCGAAGGCCTCACCATCATCGGCTGGGTCGCCATGTGGAAGCCGCTCGAAATCTACCTCTATCGCTGGTGGCCCGTCCTCACCCTGCGCCGCCTCTACCAACGCCTCAGCCGCATGCCCGTCGAAGTCCACTGCTCTCCCTCAACTTGAAACTTTAAACCTTAAACTTGGAACTCATTCCTTCATGAAAACCCTCCTCACCACCCTCCTTCTCCTCATTCCCGTCTTCGCATTCGCCGTCGACCCAGCCAAACACGTCAAAGCCGACGAAGCCGCCAAAATCATAGCCGAAGGCAAAGTCGCCATCATCGACGTGCGCACCGCCGACGAGTTCAAAGACGGCCACATCAAAGGCGCGAAGAACATCGACATCATGGCGAACGACTTCGAGGCCCAGCTTGCCAAGCTCGACAAAACCCAGCCCACCCTCGTCCACTGTCAGGCCGGTGGCCGCAGCATGCGCGCCCTCAAAGTCTTCGAAAAACTTGGCTTCACAAACCTCATCCACCTCGACGAAGGTTTTGGCGGTTGGCAAGCTGCGGGCAAGCCAGTGGAGAAGTGATTCAATCCACCTTTGTCAGTCTCTTCACCACTTCCGCCGCCAGCATGAAGCCAAACGTGCCGGTGACAAACGTGGCCGCACCGAAGCCCGAAGCACAATCGAGGCGAAGGCCGGTTTCGGCACCTTGTTCGGGTTCGAGCGAGCAGGAGCCGTCGGCCCACGGGTAAACCGGCTTCTCGGTGGAGAAGACGCAGGGCACATTCATCGTCACGGGACGATGCTGCTCGCTTTTGGCGAAGCCGTGATCGCGGCGCAGGCTCTGACGCACGCCTCGGAGCAGTGGATCAGCTCCGGCGTGGCCAAGGTCGGCCATCTTGATGACGGTGGGGTCACGCCGACCACCCGCGGAGCCGGAGGTAATGACGGAAAGGCCGCGCGCCTGGCATTTCGCGATGATCAGCGCCTTGATGGAGGTGCGATCGACGGCATCGACGACAAAATCGAAGTCCGGCGCGAGCAAGCGCTCCACGTTTGATTCGGTGAGGAACTCGATCACGCGGTTCACGCGGCAGGCGGGATTGATTTCGGCCACTCGGGCGGCTAGCACATCGACTTTGGTCACACCGATGGTGTGGGCGAGCGTGGGAAGCTGACGGTTCGTGTTGGTGATGCAGACGTCATCCATGTCGATCAACGTCAGCTCGCCAATACCGCTGCGGGCGAGCGCTTCCACGACCCATGAGCCCACACCGCCGACGCCGATGATGGCGACGTGCGCCGCAGCGAGACGTGGCAACGCTGCGGCTCCGTAAAGCCGCCCAATGCCGCCGAAGCGCTGGGTGTAGGATTCATCCATGCGCTCGTTTAGCGTCTGCGAGGCCGGAGATCAACCGCCTCAGCAATGATGTGCGCCGCGAGTGTTCACGTAGAGCGTATAGAGGCTCTGGGAGGCGGTAATGAAGAGGCGATTTCGTTTCGGGCCGCCGAAACAGAGGTTGCTGGCAGTTTCGGGGAGTTTGATGTGGCCGAGCATCTTGCCTTCGGGATTGAAGACGTGGACACCGTCGTAGCCGTCGCCGATCCAACCGGCGCTGGCCCACAGATTGCCTTCCACATCGCAGCGGATGCCATCGGAGTTGCCCTTGGCTTTTTTGTCGGAAAGCACGCCTTTGTTCGCGGTGAGAATCTTGCCGTTCTTCACTTTCGCGCCGTCCACATCATACACGCGGATGTTTTTCGGTGAGCCAGTGTCCACGATGTACACCTTCTTGTAGTCGGGTGAGAAGCAGAGGCCGTTCGGCTTTTCGAGGTCTTCGGTGATCTTGGTGATCTCGCCGCCGGGGTCGATGCGATAGACGGATTCTTTGAGGAGGAGTTCACCTTTGTTGCCTTCGTAGTCCATCATGCTGCCGTAGCCGGGATCGGTGAACCAGATGGAGCCGTCGGGATGCCCCGCGCCGTCGTTGGGAGCATTGAGCGGCTTGCCGTCGAATTTATCAGCGAGGACGGTAATCTTGCCGTCGAGTTCGTAACGGACCACGCGACGTGTGGCGTGCTCAAAGCTGATCTGGCGGCCCTGGAGATCGAAAGTGTTGCCGTTGCTATTGTTGGCGTTGTTGCGCATGACGCTGACGTGACTGTCTTCGGGCAGGTAGCGCATCTGGGCATTGTTCGGGATGTCGCTCCAAACAAGGTAGTTGCCGGTGCCGTTCCAAGCGGGGCCTTCGGCCCAGAGCATGCCAGTGTGAAGGCGGCGGATGGGGGCGTTGCCCTGAATGAGTTTTTCAAAATCGGGATCGAGCACGATGACATCGGGATCGGGATAACGCTCGGGCGTCTTGCCGGACCAATCGCGAGCGAGAAGCGTGGTGGTGGCAGCGGAAACGGCGAAACTGGTGAGGAAGGTGCGGCGGTTGGTGTTCATGACGGTGCGGTTGTAGCGAAGAGAACGTCGTATTGGCAAGAGATTTGGCTGATTTGGCCTACGGAATATGCGGAATGAACGGAAACCGGAGATTTGAGGGATAAATTTGAAATCATGCCAAGCAGGCAGGTTTCGGAGTTGTTGGCGGATGGCTTCGATGGCCAATCGAAGCTACAAAAAAGCCCCGGCTGCATTGCTGCGAGCCGAGGCTGATGAGTTGTCTTGAATTAGACGACGGGAGCGCCGGGTATGTCCTTACCGGGGATGGCGATGGGATATCCGCCTTCAGCGTCTGGTTTGACTGGAGGCTCGGATTCAAGGGTGATGATGTTGGGCATGTGCTGAACTTTGGAGTTCAGGACTTCATCCCATTTCAATTCCTTGCCAGAGTAGGTGGCCATGCGGCCCATGACGGCGGTCATGGTGCTTTCAGCGCCGTAATAGGCGTTGTTGAGAGGTTTATTTTCGCGAATCGCAGCCTGCAGGGTGTCGTGCTCGGTCTGGTATGGATCTGGATCGAGCTTCTTGGCGCCACCTTTGGCCTTGCCGTCCACATCTTTGCCACCGGGGCGGTATTTCCAGATGGTTTCGCCTTTGTGATTGTTGGCGTAGCAGCGGCCGCTGTTGTCGAGGTAGATCTTGCCTTTGGTGCCGGTGAATTCTTCGCGCACAGCGTTGGAGACGCCGGACTGGTGGCGGCATTGGCTGTTGATGCGGACACCGTTTTCATAGGTGTATTCGACGTAGTGGTGATCGTAGATTTGGGCGAATTTCTTTTCCACACGCTGCATGCGACCGCCCATGCCTTGGGCGCTGACGGGATGGCCACCGAGGAACCAGTTGGCGACGTCGATGTTGTGGATGTGTTGCTCGTTGATGTGGTCGCCGCAAAGCCAGGTGAAGAAGTACCAGTTGTTCATCTGATACATGAGTTCGGATTGGTCAGGACGCTTGTCACGGAACCAGATGCCGCCGCCGTTCCAGTAAACCTGGCCACCGGTGATGTCGCCGATGATGCCCTGTTCCTTGACCTGGGTGAGGGCTTCCTTGTAGCAGTTCTGGTAACGACGTTGGAGACCAACAACGACTTTGAGGTTCTTTTCGTCGGCGACTTTGGCCATTTCGAGAACTTTGCGCACGCCGGGGGAATCGACGGCGACGGGTTTTTCCATGAAGATGTTTTTGCCAGCGTTCACAGCGGCTTCGAAGTGATACGGGCGGAAGCCTGGAGGCGTGGTGAGGATGACGAGGTCGCAGCACTCGATGACCTTCTTGTAAGCATCGGGGCCGGCGAAGATGCGGGAGTCATCGACCTTCACTTTGTCGGGGCTCTTGTTGCGCAGGTTGCTGAGAGCGCCATCGGCCTTTTCTTTGAAGGCGTCAGCGACGGCGTGGAGGGTGATGCCCTGCTGCGAGGTGCTGAGTGCCTGGCCGGCAGCGCCGGTACCACGACCGCCGCAGCCGATGAGGCCGACTTTGATTTCATCGCTGCCTGCAGCCCAGGCGGATTGTGCGACGGTAAGGGCGCTAGCGGCGGCAGTGGTGCCGATGAATTGGCGACGCGATGTGGGCGCTGCCGTGGTGGTGGTCGGTGTGTTCATGGGATGGATGATGGTTGATTAACGACTTAAAAATCAGGCGAGTGCGTTTTTGATGAGCGCGAAACCTTCGGTGTAAACTTGCTCGGTGCTGGGGAAGAAATCGCGCCAGACGCGAGTGGCGGCAGCGAGATCTGGCAGGGCGCTGCCAAATGCCTCGATCGTCATCCAGCCGTCGTAGCCAATCTTTTTGAGGTGCTTGATCTGGTCAACGATGTTGATGTGACCGCGACCGGGCGTGCCGCGATCGTTTTCGGAGATGTGGACGTGGTTGAGCTTCCCGGTGGCAAACACGGTGTCGATGGCCTTGAAGGGATTCTTCTCTTCGATGTTGGCGTGGAAGGTGTCATACATCGTGCCGAAATTCGGACGATCGACGCGTTTCACATAGGCAGCGGCCTGCTCCATGGTGTTGAGCAGGTGCGCTTCGAAACGATTGAGTGCTTCGATGGCGCATTTCACGCCAGCGGCTTGAGCAACCGGAGCGATGGCGCGATGAACTTCGGCAGCACCGGCGAGTTCGGCTTCGGAGGGAAACGCACCTGTGAACTGGCCAAGAACTTGGTAGTAAGGACCGCACAACGTCTGTACTCCGGCATTGTGGGCGCATTCCAGAACTCGCTTGAGATGGTCGATGGCACCCTGGCGATTTGCCGCGACGGGACTGATCGCATTGTGAGCTTCATCTGGCAGTACCGTGACTGCGGTGCATTGCAGGCCGTTGTCCTTCAACACTTGGCCGATGCCTTTGAAGTGCGCCGGGTTGCTGACATCGAAGATCGGCACTTCGACGCCATCGTAGCCAGTGGCTTTGAGTTTTTCGATGACAGGGTAGTTCGCCTCGGTGACGTGGCCGGTATAAAGCAGAAGATTGAATCCGATTTTCATGGGTGGGAAGCGAAGCTAGGGAAGAGCGGGCGAATTGGCAAGGTCTGTGTCAGGAGATTTACCTTCTTTGGAACAACGAAGGCTGGCTGCACTCTGTTTCTCCTGAGTGCCGAAATCGCAAAGTGGACGCAATGGCGCCAAAATTGGCATTGAGAATGGGTGCGCTCGATTTCATTAGTGAGACGGTCGCTTGCCAATGCGGTTCGCAGGCCGAAATATACCCCTCTATCATGACTGCATTTCGTTTCATTGCCCTTGCCGCCTCGTGTCTCGCCTTAACTTCCTGTAACAACATGAAGAAATCCGGCAGTAGCGATCCCTACGCCTCGAACTACGGAAACGACGGCCACTACAATCCGTACCCAGGCCAAACCGGCTATGCGACGACTTCCGCTCCTAAGTATCAGACGCCACCAGCCCCAACGGAACCGGCGCAGCCTGAACCAGCCGCAAATCCTTACGCTTTCGCTGGTTCGAAGAAGACAACTCCTTCCATTTCCTCAGCTACACCCAAAAAGACGGTCGCCTCCAGCGCTTCAGCGAAGAAAAAGTCCACACCGACGAAATCGACCGCAAAGAAATCGACCGGGTCGAAATATACAGTGGTTAAAGGTGACACACTATCCGGAATCGCGAGAAGAAAGGGAACTACAGTGGCCAAGCTCAAGAGCGCCAATGGACTCAGTGGTGATCTGATCCGCCTCGGACAAAGTCTGAAAATCCCTTAATTCAGGGCGTTGCACGTTTTTCTGCTCCAAACAGGACTCTGACTCGAATAAATCTTTGGTTCACGCCGTCCATCATCCGCCATTTCTATCCATGCCTGCCTCAGCCGTGAGTGACCCTATCGAAGTCTCAGACATCGACTTGGTCAAACGCAGCCAAGCAGGCGACACGCGGGCCTTTGATATTCTCGTCACGCGCTACCGTGGGAGGATCTATGCCATGACTTACCACCTCATCCAGAACGAAACCGAAGCATGGGACCTCGCCCAAGAGGCCTTCATCAAGGCATGGCGCGCGTTGCCCAATTTCAAGCTGGATGCTGGTTTCTATACCTGGTTGTACCGGATTGCTCACAACGTCAGTTACGACTGGTTGCGGAAGAAGAAAATCCAAGGCGATGGTGAGTTTGATGATGAGCACACCTCCCACCGTGCTGCGGCCGGTGCCGAGACCGCCCCGAAAGGTGATCCCGCTCCTGATATGGCCATGCGCAATGCCGAAGTCGGTCAGCGCATCCAAGCTGCTATTGCCAAGTTATCGCCTGAACATCGACAAGTTATCGTTTTGCGTGAAGTCGAAGGACTCGCGTATGAAGAAATTGCCGAAATGATTCCTTGTTCACTCGGCACCGTCATGTCGCGCCTATTTTACGCACGCAAGAAACTTCAAGAACAACTCAAAGACGTTTATGAAACCACCCTCTGAAAATCACGATCTCATCCGCTGGCTGGATGGCGAGATGAACGACAACGAGCGCGCTTCGTTTGATGAGCAGCTCAAACACGATCCTTTGCTGGCCAAGGAGGCTGAAGAACTGCGGGCTTTAAGCGCGACCATTCGTTTGCATTTGCCTGCTGAAATGAAAATGCCGCACGCGGACTTTTTTAACTCGCAGATCCAAGTTCGCATTTCTCAAATGGAAGCCGACGATGCACGTTCAAATGTAGCATCAGCACCAACTTGGTTCGCTGTGTTCCGTTGGCTGCGTCAACCATGGTTTGTGGCAGCAGGTGCCGCAGCATTAGCAGTCCTGAGCTTTGTGTTGTTGCGTCCAGCGCAAGACGCTCCGAGCCAAAGCACCATTCTCAGCTCATACACACCCAATACACATGTGCGCGCCCACACATTTCATGACGAGGCCGCTGACGCCACTGTCTTGATGCTAGATGGCCTAGATGAGGTGCCGGCAGAGAAGAAAATCTCAGGCATCACAGTGCAGCGCAGTGAAATGGAGCCTGAATTCGCTTCTACCACGCTATTCGATGCAGAAGGTGAGCGTCTGCTCATGATTTCACGCGACTCTACTGGCTCTCCGTTGATCTGGACAAAAACGCCTCGCGGATGAAAAACTTCCTGTCAGCACTTTTCCTTTTTTCGCTCTGCGTCACTGCAGAAGCCCAGGAAAAAACTGTCCCAGTTCAACCGCTGCCCACAGTAAAACCTGCAACAGATGGCCGCGTATGGGGCGCATTAATTTTTGCCACCAATGATACCGCACAACTCACTGGCGCGGCTGAACAGGCCCCAACTCACCTGCCAAAGCTGAATGAGCGACTGGCCAAGGTTTTCCCTTTCAAGCATTTCGAGATTCTCGGGCAGCATCAGCAGGACATCTTTCGAGAGTATGAATCATGGGTCGTTCCCTCGCGTGATTTGTTCATGAAAATTGATTCCAAAGGCCCTGCGGACAAGGGTGGGGTCAATTTGCATTTGCAGGTTTGGCGCGAGCAACAAGTGCTCGTCAAAAGCGACGCCGTTTTGCGCGCTGGCAGCCCCCTATTCATCGGTGGCCCGCCATGGAAAGAAGGTCGTTTGATTTTCGTGCTCTCACTTGATCGCAAGTAGCAGCGATAGCTCCTGCCTCTGATGAAAGCAGCGGTTCAAAAGTGGCCGCAAATGATATCGGAAACACCGCTTATCCGAAGGCACAAAAAACCCCGCATCTCTTACGAGATGCGGGGTGATGTTTAATCTGGCAACGTCCTACTTTCGCATAGCCTTTCGCCATACTATCATCGGCGCAACAGCGTTTCACTTCCGTGTTCGGAATGGGAACGGGTGGTACCACTGTGCCATGGTCACCAGACTGCGATTCACGAGCATGGATTAGATGTGTGAACCGAGGTCTGACGACACTTTCAGGAATAGTTCCATGACAACTGCATACGGGGTGAATTGAATTCGAATCGAGCCTTAGAACCAGGCTTCAGTTTGAGATGATCAATGTAAGACAAACGGATGATTAGTACCACTGAGCTGAACGCATTACTGCGCTTGCACCCGTGGCCTATCAACGTGGTAGTCTTCCACGATCCTTCAGGGAAAGCTTATCTTGGGATGGGCTTGGCGCTTAGATGCTTTCAGCGCTTATCCCTTCCGCACGTAGCTGCCCAGCGATGCTCTTGACAGAACAACTGGAACACCAGAGGTGCGTCAATTCCGGTCCTCTCGTACTAGGAATTGAACCCCTCAATTCACCTGCGCCCATGGAGGATAGAGGACCGAACTGTCTCGCGACGTTCTGAACCCAGCTCGCGTGCCGCTTTAACCGGCGAACAGCCGGACCCTTGGGACCTTCTCCAGCCCCAGGATGCGACGAGCCGACATCGAGGTGCCAAACTTCATCGTCGATATGAACTCTTGGATGAAATCAGCCTGTTATCCCTAGCGTACCTTTTGTCCGTTAAGCGATGGCAATTCCACATTAAACCACCGGATCACTTTGGCCTGCTTTCGCATCTGTTCGACTTGTAGGTCTCACAGTTAGGCTGGCTTATGCCAATGCACTCAACACGTGATTACCAACCACGCTGAGCCAACCTTCGCGCTCCTCCGTTACTCTTTGGGAGGATACCGCCCCAGTAAAACTGACCGGCTGACATGGTCCCACATCCGGATTCACGGACTGCGGTTAGATCGTTCAATACCCAAGGGTGGTGTTTCATTGACGACTCTGCGATACCCGAAAGTACCGCTTCAAAGTCTTCCACTTACGCTAAGCATGGAAACCAAACGACCAGTGACAGCTTACAGTTAAGGTGCATAGGGTCTTTCCGTCCTTCTGCGGGTAAGCAGCATCTTCACTGCTAATACAATTTCACTGAGCCCCTCGTTGAGACAGCGGACAACTCGTTACACGATTCGTGCAGGTCGGAACTTACCCGACAAGGAATTTCGCTACCTTAGGACCGTTATAGTTACGGCCGACATTCACGGGGACTTAGGTTCAGAGCTTCGCCTTGCGGCTAACCCCTTGCCTTAATCTTTCCGCATTGGTCACGTGTCACATCGTATACTTGGACTTTCGTCTTGGCACAATGCTGTGTTTTTGATAAACAGTCGGTTGTCCCCTTTCACTGCGACCCTCCGAGGAGGGCATCCCTTCTTCCGAAGTTACGGGACTAGATTGCAGAGTTCCTTAACGAGGTTTCACTCTTTCGCCTTGGTATATTCTACCCACCCACCTGTGTCGGTTTGCGGTACGGGCGGCCATGGAAAGGGCCACAACGCTTTTCTCGGTGGTCGGATCAAAAGACCGGATTTGGGTTGCCCCGCCTCCTTCTGCCACTTTCAGCCGGCATGCTTTCTCAATTTCCACGCACGTGTGGTTTAACCATAGCCGGTTTGGGAATATTAACCCAATGTGCATCGCCGACGCCATACGGCCTTGACTTAGCTCCCGACTAACCCTGGGACGAAAATCGTTGCCCAGGAAACCTTGGGTTTACGGCGGGGCGGGATTTCACCGCCCTTAACGTTACTTATGTCTGCATCCTCACTTCTGAACGCTCCACAGTCAGTCACCTTCGTGCTTCGACGTGTTCAGAACGCTCCCCTACCACTGCATCGACCGTAGTCGATACAATCCAGAGCTTCGGTATACCGCTTATCGCCAATCATTTTCGGCGCGAGATCTCTCGATGAGTCAGCTATTACGCACTGTTTAAATGGTGGCTGCTTCTAAGCCAACATCCTCACTGTCAATGAAATCTCACTTCCTTTCCACTGAGCGGTATTTGGGCACCTTAGCTGCAGGGCTGGGCTGTTTCCCTTTCGACAATGAAGCTTATCCCCCACTGTCTTACTGCCATGCTACATTCGAGGGTATTCGGAGTTTGATTGAGTTTGGTAGACGGGTATGTCCCCTAGCTCATTCAGTGCTCTACCCCCCTCGATCAGCGCATGACGCTGCACCTAAATACATTTCGGGGAGAACCAGCTATTACGGGGCTTGATTAGCCTTTCACTCCTACCCACAGCTCATCCGAGAACGTCTCAAGGTTCACCAGTTCGGTCCTCCACGTCGTATTACCAACGCTTCAACCTGGCCATGGGTAGATCGCCTCCGCTTCGGGTTCAGCCCGTGCGACTTGTCGCCCTATTCGGACTCGCTTTCGCTCCGCCTCCGTCCCAGAAGGACTTAGGCTTGCCACACAGACTGACTCGCAGACTCATTTTGCAAAAGGCACGCCATCACCGGACAAGCCGGCTCTGACACCTTGTAGGTATGTGGTTTCAGGTACTATTTCACTCCGCTCACGGCGGTTCTTTTCACCTTTCCCTCGCGGTACTTGTTCACTGTCGGTCACTAGCGAGTATTTAGCCTTATGCCGTGGTCGGCACATATTCACACGAAATTCCACGTGGATCGTGTTACTCTGGGAATCCCTAGGCGGTGTCGAGTTTTCGGTTACGGGCCTCTCACCCTCTTTGGAGCGATTTTCCATTCGCTTCACCTAACTGTTCACCTGCCACATCGGGCCCCAAACCCCGGAAGTAAACTTCCGGTTTAGGCTGATCCGCTTTCGTTCGCCACTACTGACGGAATCGCATTCGCTTTCTTTTCCTCGCCTTACTGAGATGTTTCACTTCGGGCGGTATTGCGTCGACGCTCCTATGAATTCAGAGCGTCACGTAACGAGATGAGTCGTTACAGGTTATCCCATTCGGAGATCCCCGGGTCAAAGCCTGCTTGCGGCTGTCCGGGGCTTATCGCAGCTTACCACGTCCTTCATCGCCTGCTAGTGCCAAGGCATTCACTACATACCCTATAAATCTTACATTGTTAATTCATCTCTTGGTGGTGCGACTTGCGCCACACCAGAAATGTTTCGCCTGATTCTATTAACTTATCTTTTCGAAACCTGTTGGTTCTCAAGATGGCTCAATTGAATTTGTTTTCTACCCTGTATGCAGTTGTCAAAGAACTTAAAATCCTGAAAAAAGAAGAGTGCTGAATGAATGGTGGGCAGGACTGGACTCGAACCAGTGACCCCCGCCTTATCAAGGCGGTGCTCTAACCAACTGAGCTACATGCCCGCTGATCATTGATGGTGGAGGTTAGGAGACTCGAACTCCTGACATCAAGCTTGCAAAGCTAGCGCTCTACCAACTGAGCTAAACCCCCGCTCAAGGCACTTGAAAACAAAAAGACTAAATTGTGCGCTGCGGCTAGTGGCACGCAGTATAAGGTTTGTGATGGCTTTCGCCGTTTCACACGCCGTCTGTCTTGCGACAGCGAGGCGTCGACCTTGTCCATTGATAGGCGTGAGCCATTGGACATTCTCCATAGAAAGGAGGTGATCCAGCCGCAGGTTCCCCTACGGCTACCTTGTTACGACTTCATCCCAGTTACCAGTCTTGCCTTAGGGCGCTGTCTCCTTGCGGTTGACGCACGCACTTCGGGCGAAACCAGCTTCCATGATGTGACGGGCGGTGTGTACAAGACCCGGGAACGTATTCACGGTACCGTAGCTGATGTACCATTACTAGCGATTCCAGCTTCATGGAGTCGAGTTGCAGACTCCAATCTGAACTGAGCCCAGTTTTATTGATTTCCTCCACCTCGCGGTCTCGGTTCGCATTGTACTGGGCATTGTAGTACGTGTGCAGCCCTGGTCGTAAGGGCCATACGGACTTGACGTCATCCCCACCTTCCTCCTCGTTGATCGAGGCAGTCTGATTCGAGTGCTCGGCATAAGCCGGTGGCAACAAATCACAGGGGTTGCGCTCGTTGCGGGACTTAACCCAACATCTCACGACACGAGCTGACGACAGCCATGCAGCACCTGTGCAAAGCGGGTATTGCTACCCTATCCGGCTTTCACCGGAGACACAATGCATGTCAAGACCAGGTAAGGTTCTTCGCGTTGCATCGAATTAAGCCACATACTCCACCGCTTGTGCGGGTCCCCGTCAATTTCTTTGAGTTTTAATCTTGCGACCGTACTTCCCAGGCGGCACGTTTAACGCGTTAGCTCCGGCGCGGACGCGGTCGATTGCGCCCACACCAAACGTGCACCGTTTACTGCCAGGACTACCGGGGTATCTAATCCCGTTTGCTCCCCTGGCCTTCGTGCCTCAGTGTCAGTAACTGCCCAGTGACCTGCCTTCGCCGTTGGTATTCCTCTCGATATCTACGCATTTCACTGCTACACCGAGAATTCTAGTCACCTCTTCAGTACTCTAGCATGGTAGTATCGGATGCAATTCCGGGGTTGAGCCCCGGGCTTTCACATCTGACTTACCACGCCACCTACGCACCCTTTACGCCCAGTGATTCCGAACAACGCTTGAGACCTCTGTATTACCGCGGCTGCTGGCACAGAGTTAGCCGTCTCTTCCTCTTGTGTTACCATCAATTTGCCATGCTATTAACACGACAACCTTGTTCACACATGACAGGAGTTTACAATCCGAAGACCTTATCCTCCACGCGGCGTCGCTCCATCAGGGTTGCCCCCATTGTGAAAGATTCTCGACTGCTGCCACCCGTAGGTGTCTGGACCGTGTCTCAGTTCCAGTGTGGCTGGTCGTCCTCTAAGACCAGCTACCCGTCGTAGCCTTGGTGGGCTTTTACCCCGCCAACTAGCTGATAGGCCGCGGACCAATCGGGAAGTGGCAGGCCTTGCGGTCCCTGCCTTTAGTCTTTCGACCACATGCGGTATTAATCCAAGTTTCCCTGGGCTATCCCCCGCTTCCCGGAATGTATCCACGTGTTACGCACCCGTTCGCCACTAGACCATCGCGATATTGCTACCTCAATGATCCCGTTCGACTTGCATGTCTTATCCACGCCGCCAGCGTTCGTTCTGAGCCAGAATCAAACTCTCCAAAAATTTTTGCTGGCTTTATTTCAAGCCAGCCAAATTGACTGTGCCTGTTTAAACCACAGGCACCTGCGCACTTATTCGCGCAGCGCACAATTTAGCCTTTTGTTTTCTAACAACATTGCTTGGCTTTCGCCTAGCTACATTGCTTCTTATTTTCTGAAAGATCGTTTCTGAATTTCGGGAAATGTGAGCTGCTAAATGCGTCTCGCGCTTCCTTGTTTCAGCCGCTGTTTTTCGCTAGCGGACGAGCAGATTAGTACAACTCCGGGACCCTGCAACATCATTTTGAAGTTTTTTATTCAAAAGTCGCAGTTCGTTGTGAAACTTTTTCAATTTCAAGCCACTCAGTGAGTTGACATCGGCTCAAATCTTTACCGCAGGAACTTGTCTACAGCTTCTGGCCAACATGCCCCCATCTCGCTACAGCCCCTATAATACAAGGCGCGCAGCCTCAGTGGGCACTTTCGATTTCCGCTTCGTTTTATTCTGCTCGAAGGCGGCGGTTGAATAAACTCAAGAAGCCACGCTTCGCGGTTCAGTCGTCATCAGCGCATGAATGATTACGCGCTTCTCTGCTTCTTCATCACTCGATATACCAGCCAAGCTGCGATGTTGATCACTGCCATTGCGGCGAGCAATTGCATAAACGTGTGAGCGAGACTGCCTTTACCCAAGCCGCTACCCACTAGGCTGAACGCAACATTCAACGGTAGGTAGCCAAGCATCGTTCCAAGAATGAATCGGCTGTGCCTTACCGGCGTCATTCCTAGCAGCACATTCAGCACAAGGCCCGGCACCATCAATTGCCGCACCCAGAACACCCGCATGACCGAAGGTTTCTTGAGTAACTTCTTCAGCCAAGGCCACTTCTCTGCACGCGATTCTGCCGCACTTCGAAACCCATGCCGCGAAAGCACAAACGCAGCATACGAACCCAGCGTCGATCCTATGAGTGAAAGCCCCAAGCCTTCGCCAAAGCCGAAGATCAAGCCTGCTGCAGCACACAGCGGTAAACGGGGCACGCCTAACATCACCACCAGGGCACAAGCTGCCACAAACACCGCGTGCGCACCCCAGCCAAAGTCACGCACTAGGCTCTTCCACGTCTGCACGTTCGTGATCCATGCCTTTAGCGGTGTGAAATGCGCTAGCGCCATGAACGCCGCCACCAACAGCACGGCCATGAGTACTTGTCGTGTCTCCTTATTCAACGCACGCGACGTCTCCTGCTCCACCTCGTTCGAGATTGAGATATCGAGAGTCTCGGATTCCTGCGTGGGATCTTCGGGCATCGGCATCATTGCAGCTTCCAAAGCTTCGAGTCGGTGCGCACGTAGATTGCGCCTCCTGAAATAGCTGGTGTTGTCAGCACCGTCTCTTTGAGTTCGATTTCCTGAGTCACCTTGCCTTCTGGAGCCTCGGGATCAATCACCTGGAAAATTCCGCGCTCATTCACTGCATAGATGTGCTTTCCAGCCGCCACGGGTGAACCACTGAAGGGTCCCTTTAAACGAAGCTTCCAAAGTTCATCGCCATTCTTGAGGCTCGCTTTGATCACCACGCCTGCGCCATTGACCACGTAAATGTATTCGCCCAGCACCAGAGGACTCGCCGTGCCTGGATTCAGCTTCTCATTGCGCCAGATCTGCGTCACCGAACCCTTTTCCGGTACCAACGCTGTGATGCCGTGAGAGACAGCGTAAAGCGCCTCGCCTGTCACCACGCTCGAAGGAATCGTGCTCGCGCCATCACTGTAATCCCAAACCGTCTTTCCAGTCGCAGGCTCTACGGCTAGGATTCCCTTGCTCGACTGCAAAGCCACCGCGCCCTTCCAAACCGTCGCGCTCGACCAATTTGCTGCCTTCGGGCGATCCATTTTCCACTTATTGCGTCCTGTGGCCACATCCAGGCCTGCGGCAAAGGACTCGCTATCATTCTCGCTCTGCACCACCAGCGTGCCATCCACCACCACCGGCGACTGCGACATGCCGAGGCTGTTGCTCGCATTCGCGTAATCAAACGTCAGCCCACGCAACCAAAGCAAATTGCCCTCCAGATCGAACGCGAAGAGGTCATTCGACGAATAGAGCGCAAACACGCGATCTCCATCACTGCATGGCGTCGGCGCAGCCACACTCGTTTTCGGATGCGTCATCGTGCGGCCCGTCGAACGCATCGCGCGTTCCCAGCGCTTCGATCCATCTGCTGCATTGAAGCAAAACACATGCAGCGTCTCTTGCCCCGGCCCACTGGCACAGGTCACGAAAACCTTGTCGCCCACCACAATCGGTGCCGAAAGCCCGCGACCCGGCAGATCTGCCGTCCAAGCGATCTTCACCTCCGCAGCTGGCACCTTTGCTTCAGTTGAAACCGCCGCAGCATTCGGACCGCGGAATTGCAGCCAGTCAGCCTTCGCCAGACCTGCGGCAAGGCACATCAACACAAACATCGAAATCGTTTTCATGATCATCATCGCGTTAAAAAGTTACTTCGCCGCCAAAATCGCCGTCCCCGTTGCATCACAGACGCGCAGTTGGAATTCCCACTCCGTGGTCCAGTTTTCCGTCTGCTCGTTTTGGCAGCACTTCACCAGCAGCGTATTCTTCCCCTTCTTGAGCTGACACGGCAGTTTGTACTGATCCAGCTTCGCCCCGCGATGATATTCATCCCGCGCAAACAGCAATTCGCCGTTCAGCCACACCTTCCAGCCGTTCTTGCAGCCGATGCGAATCTCCGCTGTGCGATCCTCAGTGCTGAAGAAATCCGTCGCCGCATAGCCCACCACACTTTTCTCCATCCCGAAGGGCTTGTTGAAGTCGATCTTGCCGTACTCGTCCGCGCTCGTGAAATCCACCCACTTCGCCGGTTTCACCTTGCCCTCGTAAGTCGCGTCAAACTTCAGTTCCTTCTCCGGCGGATACACCGTGTCGAACCCACCACGATCCGCGTTGCTGAACGCCGCAATCATCTTCCAGTTCATCAAAAAGCCAAAATGCTTCGGTAAATCTACCTTCTGACCCAGATCGCGTAGCTTCTTCGCCAGTTCCTTGATCTGATCCTCATCACGCGCCCCGCCAAGGCCCTTCCCGAAGGCCACGATTGCTGCATCCTTGTCCTTTTTCTCCAGTGCCGCATTCCCCGCCTCGATCAACTTCGCCACCGGATGCCGCCGCAGATCCGAACTCGGGTCCTCTAGCAGCGTCGGCGTTAAATCCTCCGCCAGCTTCAAATCGGCACCGTGTATCAAATCAAACGCCACCACCCGCGCTCCAGGACTGTTTTGTGTGTCCTTCAAAAACGCCACCAGTGCCTCCACCGGCAACTTCTTGGCCTTCAGCGCTTCATCCGCGATCACACCCACGGCCGCACGCAGCCAATTCTCCGCCAGCGGATTCGCGCCGTTCATGCCCTTCAGCACTTTCGGCAGATTCGCGGCATCCGCCTTCACGATCTCCTGCCAGGCCTTGCCTGCAGCCTCATTTCCCAGTCCTTCTTTTTGCACCGCACGCAATGCTTCGATGGGTTTCGACAGATTCTCCGCCGCGTGCAAAGACACAGCGGCGCAGGCCAATAGAACAAGAACGGGTGATTTCATATTAAAGGAGCAGCAAGCTTTCACACAGAACGCACCGCGCCAAGTAGCACTTTTGCCATGTGAGGATCGGGAAGCATCACTTCGCCGCCAGATCGTAGCAGAAGATCTGGTCTTGAGCGCGCACGAGGAGTTTTTTGTCATGAATGCTCGGGTGCGGCCAGCTTGGGCCTTTCACGGCGGGCAGTTTGAAGGAGCCAAGGAGCTTGTAGCCCGTTGGGGAAGCTTCAAGCAGACCCATGGTGCCGTCTTGCCAGCGGAAGTACAGTTCGCCATCGGCGCTGATCACTGCGGCGCTTTCGCGACCGGGGCGTTCGCTCTGCTCCCACACGACTTTACCTGTTTTCCATTCGAGGCAGACGGGGATGCCGTTGTTATGACCACTGCCGGCGTAAATATAGTCACCGATGCGCACCATGCCGCCGTGGTGATTTTGGAAGGTGGCCGCTTTGAGGAAGTACTTTTCTTCCATTGATACGCCATCGCCGTCTTTCTTGAGTTGAAGCAGCGCTGCGCCGGTACCGTAACCGGAAGAAGTGAAGACATAATCGTCCCACACGAGCGGCGTAGGGATGTTGGCGGTGCCGTTAGCCACCGCATTGTAAGTCCACAACGTTTTGCCATCGCTAGCACGCACGCTGACGAGTCCGCGGCCCACCAGCGTGATGTACTGCTTAACACCGCCGCCGTTCGAGATCACCACGCCGGTGTAGCCTGCGCCATCCTTGCCTTTGGAGCCGACATCGGCTGGCAGAGCAGATTTCCACTTCACCGCGCCGGTTTTCTTATCCATCGCTGCCACAATGCTCTCATTGCCGCCCGGAACGCCGATGACGAGATCGCCATCGACGAGTGGAGATTCACTGTAACCCCAACCGCTCATGATTTGGCCACCGAGGTCGGCGGTATAACTCTTCCGCCAGAGCAGTTCGCCGCTTTCGACATCACAACAGGCCAGGATGCCATTTTTGCTCACCGCATACAGCCGTTCGCCATCAAATGTCGGCGCACCGTTCGGCTGATCGCGCTTATCGCAAATCACCGTGCTCCAGGCTTCCTGCTGCGTCTTCAAATCGAAGGCCGTGATCGACACACCCTCCTTGCGATTGCCGACCACGAACACACGATCATTGCCCACGGTGACCGATCCCATGCCACCGCCCGCGCCCTTGATCTCCCACAGCAGCCTCGGTCCGTCGGCAGGCCACGATTTGAGCAAACCGGTCTCCGCCGAGATGCCATCGCGGTTAGGGCCGCGAAACTGATACCAGCCGTTCGCCACGGCGATGGTTTGAGCGGAAGCGAGGGAACTCGTCGCCAGAAGCGACCCGATGAGAAAGCGCGAGAGATGCATGCAAGTGGCAAACGCCCGCCAGCGGACGCTTTTTCCCAAGCAGTCACGAAATCGCCTGCAAACTCGACATGAGACGAATCAGGGGCACTGTGCGCGCCCCTTTCCCCATGCTCTCCGTTTCCAATGTCAGCAAAGCCTACGCCGGTCGCACCTTGTTCAGCCAGGTGTCGTTTCACATCAACCGTGGCGAGAAAATCGGCCTGATCGGCCCCAATGGCGCTGGCAAATCGACGTTGTTTTCGCTCCTGCTTCAGGACACCACGCCGGATGATGGCCAGGTGGTCATGGAACGCGGCATCAGCTTCGGCTTCCTGCCGCAGGAGAGTGCACCGATTGAGGATGTGACGGTGCTGGAGCTGGCGACCGGTCATGTGGACGAGGATCATCGCTGGGAAATCGAACCGAAGGCCAAGCGCATCCTTAGTGGCCTCGCGTTTCGCGAATCCGACTTCGAGCGCAATGCCCGCACGCTCAGCGGTGGCTGGGTGATGCGCGCGCATTTGGCCCGCCTGCTAGTGCAGGAGCCGGATCTGCTGCTGCTCGACGAACCGACGAACCACCTCGACCTCGAATCGCTCATCTGGTTCCAAAACTACCTCCAAGGCTATCCGGGCGCCATCCTCATGATCTCGCATGACCGCGAGTTCCTGAACGCTCTCACCAACAGCATCCTTGAGATCGCCCACAGCAAGATCACCCGCTACGTCGGCAACTACGACAACTACCTGCGCGAGAAAGCCGCGCGTGCCGAGCAGTTGCAGGGTGCCTACGACAACCAGCAGCGCGAACTCGCCAAGATGCAGGCCTGGGTGGACAAGTTCAAAGCCAAGGCCAACTTCGCCTCTCGTGCGCAGGACAAAGCGAAGATGATCGACCGCATCGAAAAAGTCGATGCGCCCGTCGCCGACGCCAAGACGGTGAAGTTCCGCTTTCCGCAGCCGATTCGTAGCGGCCAGCGTGTCATCCGTGTGAAGGACGTTGATTTCGCCTATGGCACGCAGCCCGTTTACAACGGCCTCAATCTCGAAATGGAGCGAGGCGAGCGCACCGTGCTTGTCGGTCCAAACGGCGCGGGCAAATCCACGCTGCTCAAACTTCTCGCCGGAGCGCTCACACCGCAGGCCGGTGCCTGCGAACTCGGTCACAACGTCAAACTCGGCTACTTCGCCCAGTATCGCGGCGATGTGCTCAACATGCGTCACACCGTGCTCGAGTCTGCCATGGACCTGCCGAGCCGTCCTGGCGAAAACATGTGCCGCACCTTGCTCGGCTCGTTCTTGTTTCACGGCGACGACGTCTTCAAGCCCGTCGGTGTCCTCAGCGGTGGTGAAAAGTCACGCCTCGTGCTCGTGCGCCTGCTGCTCGATCCACCGAACTTCCTGCTCATGGATGAGCCCACGACGCATCTCGACATGGGCAGCATCGACGCCCTCATCGGCGCGTTGGAGCAATACGAAGGCACGCTCGTCTTCATCAGCCATGACGTTCACTTCATCCGCCAGATGGCGAAGCAGGTACTGCACGTCAGCGCTGGCGTCATCACGCCCTACGCCGGGGATTATCAATACTACCTCGACAAAACCAAGTCCGGTTCCGCCCGCGAAGCCTTGACCGCAACACTGCACAACGCTCAACCGACCAATTGGGCCGCTCCCGCCGTGCGTGAACCGCCCAAAAGCAAACAACAGCGCCGTGCCGAAGCCGATGCACGCAATGCCTACAGCAAAGCCAAGAAGGAACTCGACCTGCGCATTTTCAAGATCGAGCAGGAACTCGCCACGCTCGACAAGCGCAAGCACGAGATCGTCAATCTCCTCCAAGAAGAAGCCACCTACGCTGACGCCGCCCAGTTCCGCGTCCTCAGTGCCGAACTTGAAGCCGTCGAGACCAAAATCCCCAAACTCACCAGTGATTGGGAAAAGGCGACGGAGGAACTGGAGAAGCTGGTGCCTGTGTAAGGCTGGACGTTTGCACCGAATTCTTCAAGCCACCGTGCAGATCTGCACGCCCTGCTTGAGCGAGGCGAGCTTATCGGGGCGCTTCGGAATGAACTCCTGACCGAGATAGCCGACGTAGCCAGTTTCCTGGATGGCTTTGATGATGGCGGGGTAATAGAGCTCCTGCGTTTCGTCGATCTCGGCACGGCCGGGAACACCACCGGTGTGATAATGCGCGAAGAACTCATGGTCACGGCGGATAGTGGCGATGACATCGCCTTCCATGATCTGCATGTGGTAGATGTCGTAGAGTAGCTTGAAGTGTGGTGAGCCGAGCTTTTTGCACAGCGCGACGCCCCAGGCGCTGTGATCGCACATGTAGTCGGGGTGGTTTACTTTGCTGTTCAGCAGTTCCATCACCAGCGTAACGCCGAGCTTTTCGCAGAGAGGAAGAAGACGCTGTAGGCCCTTGGCGCAATTTTCGAGGCCTTGCTCGTCGCTCATGCCGTCGCGATTGCCGCTGAAACAGATGACCTGTTTGAATCCGAACTCCGCAGACTCCTTCAACAGTGGCTCATAGGCCTGCACGAGCAGGTCGTGATGCTCGATGCGATTCCAACCCTTCGGAATCGGCCCGATCTTCACGCCGCCAGGACCTTCGATGGTGGGATAGCTCACCATGGCGCAATGCAGGCCGTGCTTCTTCACCGTGGCGAAATCCTTCGGATCGAGCAGTTCGACAGATTCGAGGCCGATCTCCTTTGCAGCGAGACAGAAATCCTCCAGCGGAATCTCTTTGTAGCACCACTTGCACGCGGAGTGACGCAACTTGCCGCCCGCAGCCTTGTCGGCGGCTTCAATCTGCGTTTGCAGCATCGCCGCGAAAGCGCTGACACTGGCGAGGGTTCCGAACTGACGGCGGGAGAGGTTGGAAGGAGACATGCGTGCAGCCTACACGGATGGCATGTGGGATTCCAAGCACAGAATCAAGAACCACCACACTTCCTTCACACTTGACGTTGCACCCGCCCCACAGCCATGCTTGTAGCATGGAAGACACACTCGTCAGCGATCTCGACCTGATCTCGATCACGCAACTGCGGCAGGTCGCCAATCAAACGCCACAGCCTTACCGGTTGCATCTGCAGGTTGAATCTCGCATCGAGAAGACCACGAGTTCCGGTGGCCCGTTTTTCGAGGTCAAACTTGTCGATGCAGGCGATGCGTTCGTCTGGCGTGTGTTCGACAACAACCCGCTGTTTCACGATGCGGCCAAACTCGCGCGCAACACCTTCATCCAGCTCGCCGGGCAGTGGGTAGATGGCAAATACGGTCTCGAACCTCGACAAGTGCAGATGCGTATCCTTTCGGAGGAGGAAATGAACACACTCCTGCTCGGTGATCCCGACCTCGCCGGACGCCAGCATGCCGATTACAACGACATCGTGGCTTTCATCGAGTCGATTCGCGATCCACGGCTGCTGAAGCTCTGTTCCGCGTTTCTGGAGCGTCATGGCGAACGTTTTCGCCGCACCGGTGCTGCCCGCAAAAATCATCACGCGCGGCGTGGCGGCCTCGTGGAGCATGTGGCGCAGATGATGCGCTGCGCGCTGGCGATTGCGGGCGTTTATCCGACTTTGAACCGCGATTTGATGATCGCTGGCGTCCTATTTCATGATTGCGGCAAGCTCTGGGAGAACGCGTATGCCGAATCTGGCTTCACCATGCCCTACAACCTCACCGCCGAGATGCTCGGCCACATTCCGCTG
>Ga0209086_10000031_pt1 | contig 125781 bp, 111 predicted proteins | sample M_130207_XF_Meta_FD_187312 | JGI IMG/M metagenome (GOLD analysis project Ga0209086, IMG submission 187312) | Freshwater microbial communities from Lake Montjoie, Canada to study carbon cycling - M_130207_XF_MetaG (SPAdes) (version 2) | ecosystem: Environmental > Aquatic > Freshwater > Lake... | reverse complement strand
TTTTTTTTTTTTTTTTTTCTTTCTTTTTTTTTTTTTTTTTATGCTTCTTATCGCTCTCGCTGTCACTTTCGCTCTCACTTTCGCTCTCACTTTCACTATCGCTATCACTATCACTATCACTATCACTCTCACTCTCGCTCTCGCTCTCATTTGAAATGTTCTCTATTGATTTAGGGCCATCGTCATCATTATCGGGACTATATAGAAAATCATCATCGTCGCATGGATAATCTTTATTACTAAATCTTTCTTTCATTTTAATAGCAATTACAACATTCATACAAGCAATTTTAACTTTGTTGTTAGCAGAAGTAGATTGTGATTTAGCTAGAGCCAATTTAGCTTTAGATTTAGCCACATCAGCTTTAGCTTTAGCCACATCAGCTTTTGCACTAGCTACATCAGCTTTTGCACTAGCTACATCAGCTTTTGCATTAGCAGCAAAAGCTTTAGCAGTAACCTTATTTTTTTTAGCTGCATCTAGATTATGAAATTCGTCTAGTAATGGATGAATCTCTTTTTTTTTATCAGGAGTTGACATAAATCTGTATATAATTATAAGCGCATTATATTTATATTGTGTTTATAATTATATATTTATACTCTCTTTTGCGTTGATTGTAATGAAGACATATCTTGATCTCTCTGTTGTTGATATTGTTCTAGAGTCATTCCTCCTGTAGAACGACCTTGTTGCTTATCACTCTCATCCGTAGGCGTACTAATAGTGTCCGCATAATTTAAAGGAACGTAGCTATGCATTTGTCTCATTCCGCCATCTCCCTTTGTATTCATCGCTTCTGCATCCATATCTAAAAAGCTATATTGATCCGAGGCTATCCCAAATCCGCCACCTCCTCCTAAACTAAAAGCCATTGGTTCCATATTATTTTGTGTGGCTTGTTTTGTAACTACCTCTTGTTTTGGTTTAAGGTGGTTGTATATATTATCACCATAAAGAACATTATAATTAGCATTTAATAATAGAAGTGCTGGAACCTTACTCACATTTTCAGGCATGATAATTTTCTGTCCATTTTCTAAAACTATGTGAACCTTCCCCTTTTCATCTTTTATTCTTTTATCAATACAAATAAAATGAATATCCTTACTTACTTGTGTTTTTGACAATGTTTGTAATAATTTTTTAGAATGTTCACAAAAATTACTATAATAAAGAATAGAACTCATTAGTTTTACTATATAATAATGTTTTCGTATCATTTTTTTAACTCATTTTCATCGATTTAATTATTTGTTTGTTTGGTTGATTGATTGGTTGGTTGGTTGATTGATTGTTTTACAAAAAAATTGATTGTAAAATATATTAAATAGGACGTATTATATAATAACATGAATCCCCGTATTGAAAACGTTTCTGAAGATAATGACACACTCACTTTTACCTTAAGTGGTGTAAATGTAAGTTTAGCTAATGCTATTCGTAGAACTATTTTGTCGGATATTAATTTAGTTGTATTTAGGACTACTCCTTATGAAGCAAATAAGGCAAATATTATGGCAAATACCACACGATTAAATAATGAAATTTTAAAACAACGTCTCAGTTGTATTCCTATTCATATAACCGACCTTGAAATGCCCCTACATAATTATATAATGGAAGTGAATGTTGAAAATATGACAGATACTATTATGTTTGTTACTACTGAAGATTTCAAAATTAAAAATGTAACTACGAATGAATACTTGTCCGAGAAAGATACCCGTGCTATATTTCCTCCGAACGATTTAACTGGATATTTTATTGATTTTGCGCGCCTTAGACCCAAGATTTCTGATGAAATCCCTGGCGAAAAACTACATCTAACATGCGAGTTTTCGATCGGAAATGCTAAGGAAGATAGTATGTTTAATATTGTTAGTAGCAGCGCATATGGCTATACTCCAGATAAAGAAAATATGGAGGTGGAATTAGGAAAAAAACAGCAGTTTTGGAAGGACAAAGGTATGAGCAAGAGTGAAATTGAATTTGAAAGTAAAAATTGGCGACTATTGGATGGTCTACGAGTAGTTAAAAAGGATAGTTTTGACTTTGTTATCGAGACGATTGGAATTTTCACCAACCACGAAATAGTTAAAAAAGCGTGTGCTATATTGATTCAAAAATTGGAAAAAATGATCACTATTATTGAAACGGATGAATTGAAAATTACACCATCTGATAATACATTGAAGAATTCATATGATATCCTATTAGAAAATGAAGATTATACTATTGGAAAAATGTTGGAGTATATTTTATATACTAAATTCTTTGAAAATCTAGCAACTCTTTCTTATTGTGGATTTAAAAAGGCGCATCCCCATGATTCGGATAGCATTATTCGGTTGGCATATAAAGACCCATCTGATAAGGCTATCGTCAAGCAAAACCTGTTGGCGTGCATTACAGATGCTCTAGCAATATATAATACTATTTCTGGGAAATTTTAGAAGGAATATCGTAGCGGTAGGTAAGTAGGCTTAGATAAATAATATTTTTTATTTGGAAAATATTATTTATGGAGGAAAAAGTAGTTGTCGAAGGAATACGAAATCTCCCTACTCATAGTTTTGTAGCGGCTCTATATAGTCAGCTTTGATGATATCAATGCGTCTCTTTCTCATAGAAGAATTTAAACAATACATTTGCATCGAAGGATGTATTTTATTAACATAATCAATCACCACATTTTTTGATACCCACTGCTTCTCCAATCTTAATTTATTCATATAATGTTGATGAAGATTATACATGTGACTCCTGTATTGATCTGGAAAATCTGTGAGTGACATATCTTTATAAATGTAACATGCTAAATAATTTTGAAATAATGCCATAGTAAATGCATGCAAACTATCTCTAAAAAAGGCGAAATCCTTTTTATTTTCAGGAAAAAACGTTAAGTAGTTACTCACACTTCCTTGTTGACGTAAACATAAATATTGATACTGCAGTTTGGGTTGATTTCCTCGTAAACTTCTAACATATTCGAATACTGGATTCCGCATTTTACTACGTTCCTTCGTCAATTTGTTTCGAAAAACAACTCCTTGGATATCGTAAGGTGTATTCATACTAGCGTAGTTATATTTAAGATCTATATAATTTGACCAATCTGTGTATATTTCAGGATATTGAATAGTTGTATGTTTCAAATATAATGCAGTTTTGATTATCGATAAATCAATCACTGATACATTTACTATTCCGTTTTCAGTATTACATATTTCGTATGCTTCTACCAAATATAGTGATGGTTTATTAAATGATTTCACTATTCTATTATCTGGATGCTGTAATACGAAACTATAACAAATATTTTTATTTAGTTCATTTAAATCCATATTATTTGCATATGCTGCCTCTATAAACATGATTCTAAATGTTTTTGATTGATTGTTTGCATATGCATTATAAAATGAAGTGGCGCCTCCAATAGTATTACGTGTGGCAATTTCCCATGCACCTGCTAAATTTATAGATTCGTCCCAGAATACATTGATCATTGTGCCTTCTACAAATTCTTCTGCAACTATATATTCCGTTTTTTCAGGATATTGTGCAATAAATAAATATGATGAAATTGATTTAGGTGGTGCAAAACTTACCACTTTATTTACACTATTAAGGATTACTGACCTAAGGGGACCCAACATTGCTATTAAATCGGTCGATAAATAATTCTTATCATATCTAATTATTTTATAATTTTGATTGTTTTTAGTAGTATAATTTACCTTACTTAGTTTTAGTGTATTTGGGGATTCTTCACCACTTAATGGGTCGCTATTTACTAATTCTACAAACCCTGGAATATCAGTTAATACGTATGGTGGTGTTATTACAGGTGTCATTTCTATTGTTATTTGTAATAATAGAAAGTCTTTAAACTTTATTTTAGTTTGTTTCGTCTTTCATGTTTTGTAATTCAAAAAAAATTCTACTATAAATATAGGATAATGTCATCACTTGAATCATTGAAAAATCCACAAGAACAATCTATATTAGAAGAAAATATAGATAAGGAAATAGATGAAGAAAAAGAATTAAAAGAATCAAAAGAAGAAGAAGAGGAAGAAAAAATGGAGAAAGATGGCTTAGATGAAGAATTAGAAGAGGAGAAAGAAGAAAAGGGGCAAATAGTTTCATTGCAATTAGGGGATGTTATTCAAATAAAAGCGTCATCCAACATTAATTATAATAATAAAACATTCATCATTGATTATATTGATTCCACAAAAATCATGTTAATCAACGTAGAAGAACTCAATAAAATGAAATTAAAAATCAACGAGGATGGAACATTAGGAGATGGTTCTATAGAATCCATCGCTCTTTTATACCGAAATGATAAATTAGGTTATGCTAGACAAAATGGACTCATTCCAGATACGTGGGTAAATGTTTATTTCGGCGGGGATATACCCATCATTATTACTGGAAAAATTACGAATATAGAAGAAGATATGATTGAAATAACTAGTTTTCCTGATAATGACGTATTGTATATTAATTTTGCATACAAAGGTATTCCAGAAGACATCCCGCTTGAAACTATCGAAATTAGAGAAGCGCCTGAAAAAATGCCTGCAAGAGGTTCTGATGAATTAGGAGAATTAGAGGAGCCTTCTTTAGCGAAATTAACGTCAGACGAAGAATCAATAGAAGCATTCGAAGTAGCTGATGTAAATGAAGACATATATAATATACCTACTATCGATGTTAAAAATAACATTCGTGAATTTATAATACGAGCAGATGAATTGCAATTTGGAGAAGAATATGGCTCGATTACACAACTTGTGAATGTTGATGTAACCAAAGAGAGATACAATGTAGATGCTCAAACAAATGATCTATTAGATGAAATACTTTCAACCATTCCCAACGCTCAAAGAACGGCTTCAGTCCTGAACAACGTACATATTATGATTGAACGTTTTAAACAATTACGTGTGGATTTTTCGGAATTTGATGAACGTAATACTATATCTGGTCTTATACATATAAATGCTAGTTGGAAACCACTCGCCAATGATCTCACTAAATTGAAGCATTTATTATATTGGATTATACCTGTTGCTAAAAATGTTAAAAAGGTGTATAATATTGGTGTTGGTAGTGGTAGTGGTATTAGTATTGGAGGTGGTAGTATTGGAGGTGGTAGTATTGGAGGTGGTAGTATTGGAGGTGGAGGCGAGGACGAAGAAGGAGGTGGGGAAGAAGGAGCAGGAGAGGGTGGAAATGGTGAAAATTCCGATATAGTTCAACTTGATATCAAAGAAGATGTTGAAAAAATGAAAAATATTGAAAATACGTACAAACACAACGATGTCCCCGACGAACAAAATAAATATATCACTTTAATGACCGAATTAAACCCATATTATACTCCCTTTCAAGATATTAATCCAGAAAATGTGGGTGACGTAATTACCGACATTAATATGATGAATGATCTAAATGTGGTTATTGATAATTTAGGGAATTTTTATTCTACCATTGCCGAAAATGATTTTGCTAAAACCCGTCGATTTGTCATCTCTAAATACAATTTGGGACTTAAAAGATTAGAGGTAACGCAGTTTACTGGAAGTAAAATGATAGCACATAGAGTCAATTTGACTCCTCCTGATGTATTATCCCTGAAATCGATAGTTACTTTACCCGAACCAACTATTCGTTTCTCTCATATAAATCTTCCTGGAACCAATATGTTAGAGAAGGCTAATTTAAACTCTGTATTTTTAAACTATTGGCAACTACTCAAAGAAAATACACGTGTAGACACTATCAATGTGGACAATTTGGAAGAAGAAATTGATTTTAATGAAGATACATATATAAATCATATCAAAAATTACACCTTGTCACATACAGACGAAATGAAGGATTTGACGAATTATCAAATATACGAAAAATTTTTAAAGGTGGTTGTTCCAAAAACCAAAGTATTGTTCAACCTCGTTAAAAAATATATCAAAGGAAAACTCTCTCTTGTTGATATAGTGCAATATCTTGAACCTTTTTTGATTTATACCAGCGATTTAACATACTTTCAATACAAAGAAATAAATGAATTTATTCATTTGAAAATATCTGAATACAATAAAAATTTTATCGAGCGCAATAAACAATTTTCTTTATTGAAAAATGAAAACAAATATAGCACTATTCATAAACCAAATGCGAAACATATTACTGCTTTATTACCCGATCCCAAAATGAATAAGGAAATATTTGAAGATAGTTATAATGTTGATGCAGACAAACAATCATTAACTAACTCGGAACTCATTCGAAAAATAAAATTGATGGATTTTGGGAATGCGTTTGATGCAGCAGTATCAATGGAAAATATGTATCTTATGTTACCCGAAAATGTGGGCGAAATAATAGATGGAGAAAGGAATGCGTATGATGATAAAATCGCATTGGAACAACAATACAATGCATGTGCTACCTATATTATCGCAAAACAATACAATACTATTGAAGAACTTGAACGTGATAATGGTAAGCAAATTTACTTTGATAAGAAATTTGATAAAACCCTTTATAGTATGTTGGATGATTATGAGAAAGACCAGCATAAAATGGCTCCTGAGGTATTTCATGCTTTTTTGACTGATAAATTGCAAAAAAAATATAGATATCCCGAAGAAGAGGCGTCTGATTTGGCAGAAACGTTGATCGGTGGTGTCGGAACTAAAAAAGTGGTAGAAGGAAATTATGCAATGATATATGATAATAATACCGATGTTATTAGTTACTACAAACGACATGATAACAGATGGGCTATAGATGATAATATTGACCCGGATATTATGTTAAATAATCAAAACCTTTTGTGTAATTTTCAAAATAAATGCATTGAGGTTGATAAGAAATATGGTAGTTCTACTGCTAGTTCTAGTACGAATACCTCTACTTGCGAGCCAGTCACCTTGAATAAAAGTACGTTGGTACAAAACGCACTAAAAGAAATGGTAAATGAATTTGATAAAAATTATGCTGTTTCGAAAGATGCATTAGAGGCGCGAATTTCTAGTCAATTTGAGTATTATACGAGCATTATTCATAAATTGACTGAAATGCATTACACCAAAAAATTCAAGTATAATGATGCACAATTTAATCTTGGTATTAAAATTGATATATCAGACACTGAATCTGATGTCGTTATATCTCCTTACCTTAAATTGAGAGATATCATTCTAGGACAAGGTGACTTCGTAAAAAAACAAAATGATATTATTCAATTTGCTATGAAATTTACAAAAGTGGCGTCTGATAATTTCTCTCTTAAAAATGCAGAAGATCTTCATTGGAGATATTGCATTAAAACCAACACCAAATTATTGCCCACATTTTTGTACACATTGGCAGGAGTCTTTGCAAATGATCCCGACAATTATGGCAATGCCACCGATATAATTATTAAAGAAATTGGTACATTGAGCGATGATGGTGATGCATGGGTTGATAAAAATAGTGGGTATATTATTAAACGTATTGATTTTGATATTGATGAAGGATATGAAGAGGGGTATAAAAAGGTAAGTCGTTCTGTTATGGAACAAGATGCGGGAAGTTCCATCGTTAGCGGTAAAAAGGAACCTATCAAATATACGACACCTGAAACAAAAATGATGGCGAAGATTCTTTCGGCGTTATCTGAATTCATGGGAATAAATGTAGAAGATCAACGAGAATTTATCATTAAAATTGCGGCGGCAGCTCTCATATTAGCATTGCCCTCAGAAGAACTATACATTAAGAAAATGAATGAAATGTCTAAAAAGGGAAAAGAAATACCCGACTACAAATATGCTTACAATCAAACCATTTTGTATTTAACATTGGGTGCCTTTTTAATCGGTATTCAAGTAAGTATTCCATCTATAAAAACCAGAAAAACCTTTCCTGGATGCGTTAAATCATTCGATGGGTTTCCGTTTGAAGGTGCAGGGGATATGTCTGGATTAACATATCTTGCTTGTGTTGCGAATAAAATAGTAAAAGAAGATCCATGGTCAGCTCTTAAAAGTTGGCCCGGTAATAAAAAACAAAAGGATGAATCCATCGCGGAAAAAATAAAGAGTCAAATTGAGAAATATTATTTAATGGATGTGGATGTTGTTAGAAAATTTGGTGAAAAAACCGAATATTTATTAATAAATCCAAATCAAACAATACCACAAGAACACGATATTGCAAAATGGACAAATTTTCTACCTCCACTTAAACCGATTAAAATCCCGCAACTAATAAACATTTCTAGTGACTTTAAAAGGACTCTTCTACAAGATTTTAAGTCTGCTTCCGGAAATCAAAGAGAGAAAGTGTTGATTATTCAGTCAAAAATCATAATGTTCTCTCTTGGAATTCAACAGAAGATACAAAAAATTGTAGATAAAAAGAAATTGTTGCTCTCGAATAGTGCCAATGAACCTTTTTTAGAAAATGCTTGTTGTAATGAAAAGGGTGAATATATCACTATTAAGTATTTCGAGCATGAAGATTCTGATATTACCACGTATAATTCCATCGTTCAAGAATTGTCTAATATTCTGGATGATATAGTAGCCATTACAAAATCTCCTTATCTCTTTTGCAGGGAAAATTCGAAAAATATTTACCCCACATTGACAGATGAATACAACGAAGAAACAATTTATCAAGCATTTATTATTTTATGCAAATTCAATTCGGATAGTCTTTTAACAGAAGAATTAATGTCTGTATGTTCAGAAAAACCCGCGAACTTTAATAAAAATGATACTATCGGTGAAAAAATCAAAAAATTAAAGCAGGATGGGAAAAATTATACAAATCAATCATTTTTACGACTGATGCAAATCATTAATCGTTCAAATATTATTAAAATCTCATTTGATACACCAATAATCACACCTGTCCAAGAAATTAGAAATGCTCTTGAAGTGTTAAATGTGGACAATGATAAAGTTGTTCCTCTCGCATTAAGAAAGCATATTGATTCATTGTTGGATACATTTGATATAGCAGTTACGGAAGATACATTGGAAATGAAAAATCTGAAGGACTATTTGGGAGATGAAAATGATAAATTGAGAGATAAAATTGTCAAATTTATTGGGGTTTCTCTCAAGTCATCTAAAAAGTTTTCCAAATCTAGTATTTCTAACATAAAATCTGTTTTGGAAAATATAATGGTATGGGATGACTCTGAAGTGACTGATAAGGATGTGTCTGAATTAAATATTTCAGATGATATTGCATACAATTCCATCAATTTTATGAAAGAATATATGCAAAATATATTGAAAACTTTTCCCGAAATCATTTTGAATAAAGTGGATTATAAATCTGTCCAAATACCGAAATATTGGGACTTTTCTGAAAAACATGAAAATGATATTCGAAATAAAATAAGTGAATATTATGTCACATTACGGGCTTTTTATGATGACACATCCATTCATAAAGTGATGAATTCTATTCCAAACGTATGTAAAAATTTATTGTATTTGACTAATAGAACTCCTTCTTTTACTGACATACATTACAAAGGCTCGAAAACATCTTCTATATTTGATAAGAGAACCAGTATGCTTCTATTTGAAAATTATTTCTTGCAGGCCTTAGATGAATATAGAAAATTAGGTAGTAATGCATCTATGATAGTGAGAGAAATAGAAGCACAACCTTCTTCTTCTTCCGCTTCTTCAGAATTTACCGAAGATAATACATTTACTACTGAACATGTAGAGGAAAGGGGCCAACGTCTTATCCCGAATATTCCATCTGAACTATTAAAAGGTGAAACAAAGGAGTTGAACTTAAAAATTGCGAACTTGCTAGTTACATTTTTGAATATAATGACCCATCATAAATCATTAGTTAATATAAGCTACTCCAAAATCATGGATGTTGTATTTAAATCCAAGGAAAGAGAAAAAGACACATTTACTGATAGATTACAGGCTTTGACAGATGAAGAGAGAGATATTGATACCATGCTCAAAATCAATAAGTTGGGTGTTTGGGGCAAAGGATTAAAAAAGGGGATGACTACATATGTTAAGGAAACTTATGATGAAGAGCGAGAGGCGATGGAGAAATTGGCGGAAATAGAGAAGACCTTACGCAAATTTCAAAATGTGAATGATAATAATATTGAACAATTTACAGATGATTATATAGAAGAACAAGCTGTTGCAAATGATATTGAGCGCGACGAATATGATATGGGACAAATGACAGAAGATTTCATGGATGGAAATCCTTATGGCGATGAAGAGGAAAATGCTGAAGATTATGACTAGTTTTGTTTGTGTTTTGTTTGTGTTTTGTTTGATGTTTTTTGTTATTGTTATTGTTTTCGATATAATTATATTTTTTCGATATAATTATATATATAATTTATAAATGTACAGAGCCTTTATTTCAAAAAATCCAACACTTGTTGCCATATTATTATTTTTAGTTATTTTTGGAACCATCACTATTGGAAAACCTGGATTCTTGTATAATATTGATGGAAGTCTTCGAGAATTCGGGATTGGATACCGAAATAAAACCATCTTTCCTATTTGGTTAATGTCGATAGTTTTAGGCATTTTGTGTTATTTATTTGTATTATATTATAATACACATCCGTATTTTTCTAGGTTTTACTAATTTGTGGTTGTATATATCATAGATTGTGTTTTCTCCTTTTCAGCTTCATCCTTTTCTTCCTGAGCTAAGAATTGTTGATGCGATGCCTCCATCGCTGCTAAATCTTTAGTGCATCCTCTTTTTACTATATTATATTGAATAATAGATGTTAATAGAATGGCAGTGTATATGTACCACAAAGCCTCACCTATATTATCTCTCAGAACGACTACATCTAATAGTTGTTTTTGTAAATCCGCTGATGCAGTCGATCCTGCTACTTTATATTCATCTTTCATTAATGGAGTTAACATACCCCAATAGTCCATAAAATTTTCTGGAACTATCTGATTTATTAAAATCGACATATTTCCACATAATTTAATAATTGCTTCCGCTGCACTTTGTAATCCTTCTTTAGCTACTTCATCCCCTTTACTTGCATCATTGATTTTTTTACTAATATCTGTATTATTTAATAGTTGAGTTAACACATTATTTGCTCTACTTGAAACCGCAAAATATCCAATGACATTCGAAAATGCGGTTTTAAACCCAGGGAAAATAATAAGCACGACTATTAATCCTCCAAAAACAAAGAGCCATGGAATAAACGTCATTAATGCAGCTGTTTGTATATTTTGTGTTACACTTCCACCACATTTATCCATGATTACTTTGGCATTTATTCCGAATTGTGATAAAACGATAAATGCAAAATATATGGCTAAACCATACATCTTAAATTTTGTATAACCTGCATACAAATCCGCATTTTGTAGCATCTCTATGGAAGGATATGGCATGAACATAAAAAATAATATAGTTATTATAGTGAATATTATCAATGAAAAAAATGAGCTATCCATTATAGATATTGTGTATAATTTATTTTGATATAATAAAAGTATTTATTAAGTTGTTTTATTTATGGATATTGGAGAATTTAATAAACCGACTTTAATTGAACCAGGAGTTAAATATTTCTTAAATGAAACATTAAAGCAATGTCACATTTTCAAAAATAAACACAATAACCATATTATGAATATTGTTTTGCTGTCTGGATTTTTTCTTCTTTTAGGATTAATTTTATTATATAAATACAAAGGTAAGCTAACCCCCGCTGATAAAATTATTAAAAACAATGAAAAAAAACAATACATTTTGTCGAAAATTAAAAATTATCAAGATGCAAAACTACGTGCTCAACAAGATTTAATTACGGGACTTCCACATTGGAATGGATAGTAGGGTCTGTATACGTATTATTTTATATGTTATTATGTAAATATTATATAATGTCATATAGTTTTAAAAACGTAGTTTTATTAGTAGTATTTAATTATTCAAATTGCACATGTAATAAAGATGTAATTTTAAAACTTTATGAAACTTATTTCAAAAAAATAATATTTTATTCAGATTTACCTGAAATACTAGATGATGATATTAATTATATAAATATAAATAGAGGATATAATACCCATAATATATTTAAACATTTTTATAACAAATATAATGATTTAATAAATGAAAGTGATGGACTTTTTTATACTATGGATGATAATATCATAAATGTTAATATTTTAAATTTATATTTAAATAATAAAATAATTTATTTTCACAATGAATTAACAAATTATGAAAAACGTAATGAAGAATGGTGGTATACTCCTTATGGATTAAATGCTGTTAAAAATTTAATTAATGATAGTGAGTTTAAAAGATTTAATATAGATTCATTTTGTGGTGGAAATGGATATGTTGGATTTAGCGACTTTTTTTATCTACCAAAAAAATATTTAATAAAAGAATTATTTGATTTATTTGAAATTTTTAGCAAACATGAAGTATTTTTGGAAATTGCTGTCCCTACTATAATTAATAATATCGAAAAAAATATAACAGGGTATCAGCATTTTACACATTATAATGCATGGCCAAATCGTGATTTTTTTATATATAAAGATAATATTTTTAACTCTGCAAATAAAGATCATAATCTGTTTTTACATCCGATAAAATTTAATCAGAACCCAATTAGCAAAGAATGGTTAAAAGAAATATTTTGTAAAGAAAAATGTGTTATTATAACTACTATTAACAAACCATCCGAAACTATTTTGAAACATATAAATAATACAGAATATGATGTTATTATTGTAGGAGATAATAAAACACCGGATGATTATAAAAGTTTAAATTGTATTTATTTAGATATTTCAACACAAAAAAAACTTTTCCCAGAATTAACTGATTTATTGCCTTATAATCATTATTGTAGAAAAAATTTAGGATATATGTATGCTATTAAGAAGGGGTATGAAATAATTTATGAAACTGATGATGATAATATTCCTTATGACAATTTTGATAACATTTTACTATGCAATAATATTCAAATAATTACAGAACAAAATAATAGATGGATTAATATATTTAAATATTTTACAAATAATGCTTATATTTGGCCTCGTGGATATCCATTGAGTTTGTTAAAAAATAACCCAAATTATTTAGTTGAAGATACACTCTTGAAACCTTCAATTATTAATGGATTGGTTGAAAATGACCCCGATGTTGATGCTTTATTCCGAATTATTTGCAATCATCAAAATAGCATTCATTGGGATACTAATAAAAAAATATTAGTATCAAATAATAATGTTTGTGTTTTTAATACTCAAAATACATTTTGGTTAAATGCCTCTATTTTTATTTGTATGTTAATACCATCGTCAGTATCTTTTAGATATTGTGATATTTTAAGAGGAATTATATCTAATATTATTTTGAAAAAAACCAATAACTACATGATGTATTCATCTCCAAATGTAACTCAATATAGAAATGAACATATTTTAATAAATGATTTTAAAAGCGAGTGTGAAATGTATATTCACAATGAGAATATATTGAACTTTATTGAAGATAATATTAATAAATGTAATGACATTAAAGATATTATTGTATGTATTTATAATAATTTATTAACTAATAGTGTTATTACTACTTTAGATATTACTATTTTACATAAATGGTTAGAATATTTTTAATTTTTTATATTTGAAATATATGAAATTTCAACATATTATTTCTTTAGGAGAAGATTGTTTTTTTCGTTCATTGATTGATAGGTATAATATTAGAAATAAATTTCCATGTAGAATGCCTTTTGATGGTAGCATTCATCCTTATAAAGAAACGTGTGATCTTATATGCAATAATTTTATAGATTATACTAAAAATATTACATTTGAAAATAATTTTTTTTACAATCATGATAAAAATATTATGTGGAATCATGAAAAAACTGATAATATTGATAGTTTTTTATATCAAATTTCTAAAAGAATAGATCAATTTGAAACTATATGTAAAAATAGTGAAAGTATTTTATTTTGTATCCATTATAAAAAATATAACACAGAATTTGATTTTGATTTACTAAATAATATTATTCAAGCAAAATATCCACATTTACGTTATCATATTTTTATTTTTAATAATTATTGTAAAGAATATTATAAAAAAATTCATTTGAATAATACATATGTAAATATATATTGGGATTCTCCTATAAAATGCTGCAATGAAATTAATGACGATTTTGTCCGACAAATGTATATAACTCAATATGGTAAGGATTTTTCATTAAATGTACTTAAAGAATTGTGTTCTATCCTTGAAGAAGACGTTTATAAATATATTTTGAATGAATCCTATAATTTTGATGATAATTTGTCGTAACTCTTTCGACTATCATCTACAAAATTTAGTAGATTTTAGTCGAATAAGTGTGGATGCAAACACTAGCCGTAGAAATGTAAAATAATTATATATTTATAATTTATAATATATGGATGCCACACAAGAAAAAATATATCTTAAAGCATTAAATACATATTATAAATTGAAAAATCAATATGATGAAAATCACCAAAAGGATATTCATAAAATTATTAATATTAAAGGTCTCAGTTGGAAGGAAAAGCGAGATGAATTTCAAAAAATGAAACGAAAATGTATAAATTGTCGTCGACCTGTTGGAACAATATTCACTAATAAAGCCAAAGCATTAGAAGATAAACATCTTTTAGCCATGTGTGGGGATCGAAATAACCCATGCCCTTTAAATTTTGACATAAATACTAGTTATGTAGCCATTATGACTGATTTTATTAATGACGATGAACATGAAATATCTGAATATAAAAAACAAATTATTGTTGATAAAAATGATTTATTGTTTGGATATATTACTGCTGAACAAGCAGTCGCTAAATTCGATAGCGTTAAAGAAAGCATTGTTAATCGTATTAAAAATTATGAATTTGAAATGCAACAATATCTTTCTGTTGTAGATAATCCTATAAAACAAGAATTGTTAAAAAAAATGCAAACTGAAATAAATGCAAATATTTATGAAATGAAAACCATGATGCGTGAATTCAATAAAACGCAAAATACGCAATATATTGCTGATATAGTTGCATTAAATGTGGCCATGTCATATCCTCCTGACGAAGATCATGAAATAATACCCAAACTCACTAAATTAATGAACGCAAAATATGCATATAGTGCGGTTGAATATAATGGTGTGGATGATACTTATCATTTAATTCAAAAACCACATGTAATAGTTGAATTTGAACAAGATCTTGGTGAAAAAGAAAGGGGTGTCATTTCTATGCGGGAAGGACTTGATAAAAATATAAAATTGTCGGTTAATGTTCTTCAAGAAGACATGCCTTCATTACAAGGGGTTAAAGCTAAAAAACCGGTAGCAATAGTGGGTGAACAAAATCCATTAGCAGAAATGAATAAAATATGGGGAGATCGAGATGTAGTTGCAAATGTTCCTCAAAATATAGAGGCTAGTAATTTTTTACCAGATGGCACGATTGCTGCATCTGAAGCCGCTAATTTAAATTTAAAAATAACATTTAAAAATGGGAATTTAATTGTTACAGATCCAAAGAGTGGAAAAATTTATAAAGTTACTGCTGGAAAATAAAACTCCGAAGGCATTGGCTAGAGAGAGCCATAGCCACTACAAAGTGTCATGAAGACGCCAGCCAAAGGAATGTGATTATAATTATAATATATAAGTAGATATATAAGTAGATATATGAACCAATATATATCATTGCCCGTATTTATTGTTAGTTTAGCACTTGGATTATTTTTTGTATATATCATGGGTCCTGATATGAAAACTATTTACGTTTACCCTAACCCTGATAATGTAGGTAAAGTACAATATAAGGATAGGGCGGATAATTGTTTTCAATATCAATCAGTCGATGTGAAATGTCCCACCAACCCATCTTTAATAAAAAGTACTCCTATTCAAATCTAATATCTATATAATATAAATGTACTTGGCAAAATTTGTACATACTAAAACAGGTAGATACTTAATGTCTATCATATTGGGATTAGGATTGGCTTCCCTCTTTAGAACTATTTGCAAAGAGAAAAATTGTATCATCTTTAAAGCCCCTCCTCTCGATGAGATGGATGGAAAGGTATACAAATATCAAGACAAATGTTATACTTATAAATCTGTTTCGACAAAATGCGACGCTTCTAAGACAGATGTTATTGCATAATCAGTACTTGCAGATTATGCGTAAATATCATTATAATCAAATTCTGTATTATAATTATATGGGTGATAACAATAGTACAAGTATAAATGATTTACCAACTGACCCCGCCGGTGGTGGGAGTATTGGAGGAAACGTTAGCTTTTCTGCGAATGAAAAAATATCCACTACACAACCTACTAATACAACTCAATCATCTATGTCTTTAGATCAATCGACTATCGCACAAATAGTCAATGGTTTGCAACAAGCCAGCTCTTCCGGTTTGACTCAATTGCAGTCTAGAGATATTCCTAGAACAACAGAAACATTGACTCAGGATGAACAAATTCAACCTAACTATATCCCACAAACTAGCAATCACGACTACATTAAAGAAAATGAAGACAATGAAGACATTATTAACAATTATAATAAGAATGCCGATCATGATAATAGTTTAGATCAATTATATGATGAATTTCAAACACCTCTTTTGCTCGCCATTTTATATTTCTTATTTCAACTACCCATTTTCAAAAAATATTTATACCATTATATCCCCGCATTGTTTTCAAAGGACGGCAACACCAACCTGTATGGATTTATTTTTACGAGTGGCTTATTCGGTTTTATATACTACATGTTGTCCAAAACGATGGTCAACTTCAACAAGTTTTAGCTGGAGGAAAACTTTTATTCACATCTCCATATTCCGTCGCTAAAGCTACGGAATATAATCAGAAAACAGCTGGTCACGATGTCACCATTCGTTTTCCTTCACATAACATCAAAAATAAAATATAAATTATATATATGATGAGTAAAATTCTATATTTATTTCTTGTAATAATAATGATCATTCTATCTTCTTTAGTAATTGAACCCTTTATAAAAAAATATTTACAAGAAGGTTATAGTAATTATAAAGGAGCTTTAGTGGGTACAAGAGATTATCCTAGTGTCGTTGACAAACCATTATTAGGTGAAAGTTTCCCTTTGATTGGAAAAAACAATGTAAGCGACAATAATTATAGTGATATATGGTGGCATTATCCTATATTTAAAGTCGGATCGTACGCACAAGTAACAAATAATTTACAATACCAACGAAATCCTGATGATGGTAAATGTTCTACCGCCGAATTCTGTGGTGCTCTATACAAAGATAATGAAATTCACACAAATGTATCTCACCCTTTACCTCCTGTTCCCGATACACCTGGAACACGTGTCGGATATTATAGAACTCCCGATGATTTATTTCTGGGTCCACAACCTGGACCGCTATTAGAACTTCCTGCATTTACTTCGTAAATCAATTTAGTTTCATCAAACGATTCTGTCCTAATTTTTACAATATTATTAAAATTAGGTATTGTTGATGCTTGCATTGATGTCAAATTTATCTCAATTTTCCCATTCTCTTTATTTACATTTAATAGACACCCTTGTACAGGTTCAAATACTTCGGTTTTTTTGACCCGTTTGTTTGGCGCACGATGCGTATACCCGGAAATCCTTTCCTTTTCAATCGTTTTCCATATATCCTGCAATGCTCCAATATTATCTTCAAACCATTTGTTATTCCTTAAAACTAATACACAACTAACCTCTTCTAACCTCCAACAAATATTTTTAATCCAGGTATATCCTTTATTTACATTTTCTTCTATTATCATTGGCTCCCAAATTTCTTCAAAATATTCTTTTATCATTTGCAATGGTTTATATACATAATGAGGATTACCATCTCTATTTGAAAAATACATGATGATCCCTTTCAGTTCTCCTTTTGATGATGTTAAGAAATCTCCATCTTCTACAAATACACTTTCTGCTTCATATTCTACAAATTTAGTCTCTAAAAAGTCACATTCATTTAGATCACACGTTTCCATTTGAAGTTGCATTTGAATCCAATACTCCTTTATAGGTGTTCCATCGATTTCACGGCTTACTGGGTTTTTAATTTCAAGCATACGACCATAATTAGGTAATGATGAATCGGTAACTATACCATCTGGACTTGCCCCTATAAATGAATATTTTTCGTGCTGAATACATCCAAAATCTTGCACTTTTGTCTGATATTTATCTTCATAATACATAACCGATACTGGTTCAAATTTTTGACCCCAATGTAATGGCGAGTTTACATTTATATGCGCTGGCGCTGGTGTTGTAACTGACGCTGTCAATGAAACGGACTTATTACCACCCCCTTGTTTTGAATAACATTTTTCATAAATTAATTGATTTTGTGTGCTTTGATTTTCAAATGCTTTGTATGCATTACTGGCCGTAATCAAATTATTACGAAAATCATACCATTCGGGTGTTCGTTGTTGCGGTTGAGGTTTATTCTCTAAATTGGTAATTTGGCAAGCCATTATGATCTTTTCAGCAGCGCTTTTGTGTATATGAAATGTATCTAGATATGACCTAGGAGGTATAAAATGTAAATAGAATAATTCCAATGCTACATCTATCAATTCGTCAAAATCGTCCTCATCGTCTTCATTTAATAGAATGTTATTATCAAAATCAAACTCGGTATACATAGATAATAACTCTTTTACGTTTTCAATCATAGCTTCTTGAAAATCTGGATCGCTTATGGCGGTCGGATTATCATCCATAAAATCATACATTAGGTGGAGACACATATCAATAAATTTGGGTTCTTCATCTGGGGAGAAGAATGCAACTTCTTTTTCTTCTCCAATTATAATTTCATCTATTATATTTATTAATTCTGGTAATTCTGATAATAGCATAATTATATATATTTATTATATTATCAATAGTTGTTTCTATTATGGTTTTTACTATTATTTCTATGCATTGTCATTGTCGGAATCGGAATCAATTTTTTGATCAATACCGATTTTATTCGTGTTTTTAATAGTCTTTACCTTTTTGGGAGGTAAACTCTTTAATGTGGATACACGTTTATCCATATTCTTAAGTGTAAAATGTTTATTGGACTTGGTATAAAATAACGCTGGAATCTCTTTTATGTCACCCGTTACCTTATCATATTCCACGTCTTTTACTCTTTGTAATTTTTTCCTATCTAAACAATCTTTCAAAAATGCAATCAATATATTTGCTTCTTCCTGAGTCAAATTTTTTGTTTTAGTATAATTATCAGCATAAACTAATAACTTCTTTGTCTTCATGGTTTTATCCAGTTTACACCAGGGCTCATTTTGGTTATTCACTTTATCGTCTTCTAGGAATTTGTCTAGATTGGTTAAATCATTTACTGATAATCTTTTTTCTGAAGTAGGTACACCACTTAAAAGCATTGTCTTGTATTTAATATTTTTAAGTTCGACGCATTCTTCTTCTTTGACTTGTTCCATATTACTATATTATAGAACGATGAGTTTAACTCAGTTTCGCAAATAATAATATAATTACAACTTTCTATATTGGTTTAGTTACAATATAAATTTTATAGTATAATAGAATATCATACTACTACTATGGAAGAAAACGGAGAAGGAAAGAAAATAACTATTACTGGAACCACCAATCGATATCTTGTTAAAAAATTATTGAAACTGGATCCTGTTATTAAAAAAAGAAAAGATGCTGCAAATGAAGATATACCTCCTGAATATTTTACTATCGATAAACAAAGAGAAATCATGAATGATTTATGTGAAAATAATTCTGATATAGAATACTATAAATTTATAAAGGGGCAAATAGATAAAAAAATATCCAGTTATAAACAACAAGACATAGATAAAAAAATATATGATACGCAACATTTTATTACATTTGAAACTATCATAGAAAAACTGAAGGAATGTAACCTGACTTGTTATTATTGTAGTCAAAAAATGTTCTTGTTGTATGATATCGTGAGAGAAGCAAAACAATGGACACTTGACCGCATTAATAATGATATTGGGCACAATACCGACAATGTATTGATCTCTTGTTTAGAATGTAATTTAAAACGTAGACGAACAAATAAAGATGCCTTTTTATTTACAAAACAATTGGTTATAGTTAAGAATAAAGAATAACTGGAGAATATAATGGATTGGACATGGAGTAATGGCGAGGTTTGTGAAAGAAGTCCTAGAATACAAAAACAAAACCAACAACAACAATATGCTTTGCAACAACAAAAGCAACAACAACAGAATTTACATAATCAACAAATGGCACAACAACAATCTTTATTATCGGAAAGCGACCCATGGTCTTTAGATGAATTTGGTAAACAATTTTCAAATAGTACTTCAATGAATAAGAGAGAAGATACTTATAATAAAATATCCGAGAGAGAAATGGTTGGACAAATGGGTCGAAATCCTTTCATGATGGAAAATAATTATTTACATGATGTCATTACCCAAGATGATTTCTTAAAACCTATTAGCACAACTGGTGAAAGAGAAAAACATCATAATTATGAATAAATATGCATTTTACTTTGGAAAATGCTTAAAAACAACATCCAAATACTTATTAATAATGTCTGCAAATTATACTACCCAAAATGATTTACTACTTAATAATTTAATGGATTTTTATAAAGACACGGATAGTTTAGATAAAATGTTGAAAATTATTACAGGGGAATCTAAAATTTCATTGCGAATAGTTGATTGGTTTGTTACAAATTACGCTAAGAAAAATTATACTACCTATGCTATTGAAGATCCTTCTTATGGTAGTAAAAGATTTAAGGTGTATGTAGATTACAAATTGAAATTGAAAGCTTATAGCAAGGCCAGATTGGATCCTTTTTGTAGATGGGAGCGCATCAGTATTCCATATAAAGGTGATACTTCCATCGAGACCACTATTGGTCAATTGAACTTTTTTAAATGGGCGTTGGAAAATAAAATTATTGAATACATCGAAAATAATTATGATACCATTGAAAAAGATATGAATAGCAGGAATAGTACTTCTAAACGAAAGGAATTGAGTTCTGAAAATTCCAAGACTAGGAAGAAGAGAGAAGAATTGTCTATTTCTGCTACCAAGAGTATTAAAAAGGAAAAGGTGGAGATCGTAGTGCAGTTTAATTAGAATTTGGAATGATAGCTTTACGTTTCCATCCAATAAATATCAACTCAAAACATAATTTAAACATATGATTATATTTACATTATGGGGAATTCCCAATCGATGCAAAAAATAAATTTTGAAGATGTCCAATTAGCATATAAAAACCCAGAAATATATTTACTTATCAATACTTTATCTGAGTTAGAACAAGGATGTTTAATACCTGGAACTATTACTGCTATACAAGAAGAAGAACTAATAAATAAATACGTTAGAAGTAATAAAAATGTCAGAATAGTTATTTATGGGCGTAATTCAAATGATGAAAAATTATATAAAAAATATCAACAATTAATGAGTCTAGGATTTGTGAACATATATGCTTATATAGGCGGAATGTTTGAATGGTTGTTATTACAGGATATTTATAGCGCTGATGAATTCCCTACTACTACATCCATGAGGGATATTTTAAAATATAAATCGGGTCAAAGACTGAATATTGGTCTTTTGGAAAATGGATAAATTATATTATGTTATGTTGGTATTTCCGGTATTTCTGGTATTTCTGGTATTTCTGGTATTTCCGGTATTTCTGGTACGATGGGGTCACTAGGTATAGTCGGCATAGTAGGCATTTTGGGTAAAAAATAGGGTATCGTTGATATGTCTATTTTTCGAATATTCGGTATAATTATATTTGGAATCATTGGTACTATACACACGAAACTTAATACACAAACTAAACATAAATACATATAACTTGATTTTACACATTTACATGTACATGACATTTATTATACGGACAGATTTTTATTTTTCATCAACCAATCCATCATTAGATAACTCATCCGCTCTTTTATTTTCACTCCTATATACGTGATCATATGTTATCAATTCGAAATTTTTTTCTAATTTTTTAGCTTGTGCAAATGATTCTAATAAATTTTCAGATTTAACCTTATATTCGCCACGCATTTGTTTAATTACTAATAGACTATCACCCTTAATGGCAATTTTACGTATATTTCTATGAGATGCTTCTTTCATCCCAAGAATGAGACCCGCATATTCAGCCATATTGTTTGTTTCTTTTTTTCCAACAAAATCACATGCTCCCCATATTTCAATACCATTTTGATAAATTACCGCACCTGCGCCCGCTGGACCTGGATTACCTTTACTACATCCATCAAAATTCATAACATATTCTGCATGAGCAATCGTATTCACATTTGTCTGCATATCTTTCCTCGTATTGTTGCTATAGGAGTATAAATGTGCAATCAGTTTCAATTATTATTTTTATGCGATTCACCCATAAAAATAATGTAAGTATAATGTATATTATGAAATCGTGGAATCTTTTATATGCATTTACATTATTGCATGGTTTTTTGTATGCATTCGCGGGTGATACGGAATGCCCAAAAACGACGGCTGTATCAGGAGATAGAAGAACTAATAAAAACGCATTTAGAATAGTTCAATATAACGTCGAATGGTTATTTGTAGACTATTATAACCAAGCAGATTGCCCTGGGGAGCAATGCACTTGGAAAAATCAAACAGAAGCCTTGACACATCTCTCTTACGTCTCTAATGTTATAAAGGATATAAACCCCGACATAGTGAATTTTTGTGAGGTGGAAGGATGTGATGAACTTAATATGATTATTGCAAATTTACAAGATACTAGCTACAAATCTTACTTAAAAAAAGGCACTGATAGTGCCACCGGACAAAATACAGGTATGATTACTCGTATAGATCCTCTAGTTGATTTATATAGAACAGAAGATCGATATAATTATCCCATTCCTGGATCAAAATGTGGATATACTGGTACGCCTGGGACATCTGGTGTGAGCAAACATTATATTACAGAATTTCGATTAAATAATGTAGATGTTGCATTCATTGGAGCCCATTTACTTGCGTATCCGACAGACCCTGAAAGGTGTGCTGAAAGAGAGGCACAAGTACAACTTTTACAAAAGGTCATTGTCGATTATTATACACGCGATTACGAAATTATTATTATGGGAGATTTCAATGATTTTGATGGGAAAATATTGGATGCAAATAATAACAAACCTATCTCTCAAGTGCTGGATATTTTAAAAGGCAATTTTGGTGCTTATTCTGGAAAATATCAATTGTATAGTGTGGCAGATACGATGGCTCAACCATTGCGATTCTCAGATTGGTGGGATAAAAATAATGATTGCAACTCTACTGCAAACGAGTTTTCTATGATTGATCACATGTTGGTGACCAAATTTATAAAGGATCATATTACTATTAGTTATATTTATCAAGATTATGATGAGTTTTGTGGGAAATATAACTCAGACCATTATCCAGTGGTGATTGACTTAGTTATTTAAGGTCTATTTCGTCTAGAACGTTTTTTAGTCATTCTTCTTTTACTTTTTCGTTTTTTTGTTCTACCCTTTGTTTGTTTTCGTTTTTTCGTGTTTGTCGGTTTCTTTTTAGTCAGTACAATCCCCCCTCCTATTTCAATATCAAATTGTTCATCATCTTCTAATTTATGTTGTTGTTGTTGTTGCTCTTCTATACTCCTCTGCTGACGCTCCAGAGTATCATCAGAAAACTGCTGGTCGCTATGCGACCATCTGTTTTCCTCCAATTCATATTGTTTTTGCAAAGCTTTTATTTTTTGCCAAGCTTGCATTTTGTATAGATGTTGTTGAGCTATTTTTTTCTTTATATTTTCTTCATATTCCTCGTCATCTTCTTCCTCCTCTTTAATGTTATCCCTTTCAAATTTAGTTAAATGATATTCTGGTATCGTTTGCAATTTTGGTTTGAAATTTGGTGATGCACGAGATATATCTATCGGTAGAAAATTTGAGTTTTTAATTGAATTCATAATATAGCTGGATAAAAAAATATTTACAAAATTTATTACTCTAATATTGGTACTGAATGGATTAAATTCCGTAGCGTTAATGAAGGAGTTTCGCATTTTTTCTAATATTCGATAGCTACTCCATCTCTATCTAAAGTTGGCTCCCCAACATACCCAATAAATGCATGAATATCTCGCACCCATTTTTTTAATTGGTCGTCATGATCGAAAATATTTATATTGCCATTTAAAATAAGTTGTCTTTTATAATCGTCTTCTTGGTTATGTAAAACATTATGTATCATATTCTCATGATATTCGTGACATTGTTGTAAATATTCTAGAGGAATCACGTCTTCTCCCATTCTAGAACGGCGTGCAATGCGCTCATGACAAATTTCTGGATCAGCATTTACATATATCACCTTATCCACTGGACACTCCTCTGCAAATGTATCAAACCATCTCGAATAGATTTGATAATTTACGTCTTCGATTTTACCCGATTCAAATAACATCTTGGCAAATACATATTTATCTGTGTATAAACTCCTCTCAGTAATAATAATGGCATTCGGGTTTTCTTTAATGGCTGTTTTTAATAGCGCCAATCTTGAAATATATGCCATCATTTGAAAAGAGAATGAATAGCGTTCTTGGTCCGCATAAAATTTTTGAATCATCGTTTTCCCTTCATTATCTTTAATGGATTCCCAATCATCCACAGGTTCCTTCAAGAATATAATGTTGGAATAATTTTCAAATGTTTTTTGAAGATGAGCCAATAATGTTGACTTACCCGATCCAATATTTCCTTCAATGGATACTATTTTGAATCCATTACTATTGCTACTACTACTACTACTGCTACTAGTAGTAGTAGTAGTACCAGACATCATTCTTGCGTTTTCTCTGAATTCTTGCATGGTTGCTATTAATGTATATTATATGATGCCTCCATTTTAAGTTAGTTTATTCATTTCAATTTTCTTTATAAATTTTAAATAAAATTGAAGTTATATAAAGATATATTACTAATAATACACATTATAAATCATGGATCTTAATCAACGTAAACTAAGCAAATCTGAATGGGAATCTATTGAGGTCCCTGTATCATCAGAGGAAATAGAAATATTAACATTAATCATGAATGGATATAATAATGTAAATATTAAATACAATAAATTTGACTCCTTATTTTCATTCTTGAAGATTGAATATTCTGAAACTATGGAGGATCATCTATATAATAAATATTTCAGTAATAAATTACAAGAATTAAAACGAAAATATGGTCAGAGTTTAACCATATTAGATGCTTTTGTAGTATCAGCTAAAACAAGTCCTGCTGTTAAAAAAGCTGACTTAATTCGCATTGAAAAAAATGATGTTGCTAAAATGAATGCTGATAAAATATATGAGCATTTATTGATTGATATACTAGAAACACTTTTACAGAACAAGAACAAAAACTCGGAAAAATGGTTAACACAATATTTTACGCTATATAAATTATTAAAAAATAATATCGATCACTTAAACAAGCATGTTGTCAATATCATTCAAAATGTCTTACGAAAATTTGAAGATGATATTATTATGTCTGATATGGTTGCCAATTCTGTAGAATTCATCGAAAAAAATACTTTGCTATTGAAACATGCTGATATGTTGCTATATGAACACCAGAAAAGGGTGTTTACCTTGATGCGCAATCCAGGTCCAAAATTAGTGTTGTATATTGCTCCCACTGGAACCGGTAAAACTCTTTCTCCTATCGGTATTTCTGAACAATATAAAGTGATATTTGTGTGCGCTGCAAGACATGTTGGATTAGCCTTGGCGCGAGCTGCCATTTCTGTTAATAAAAAAATTGCGTTTGCGTTTGGGTGCACTAGCGCGGGGGATATTCGTCTACACTATTTTGCTGCCAAAGAATACAAAAAAAATAAGAAATCGGGGGGTATCGGGAAAGTAGACAATAGTATAGGTGATAAAGTAGAAATTATTATTTGTGATGTTCAATCCTATTTATCGGCCATGTACTATATGCAAGCATTTAATCCTGTTGAAAATATCGTCACCTATTGGGACGAACCGACTATTACCATGGATTATGACAATCACGATTTGCACGCTATTATTAAAAAAAATTGGTCCGAAAACAATATTCCAAACGTCATTTTGTCGTCGGCAACTTTGCCAAAATTACACGAGTTGACCGAAACTTGCGCGGATTTTAAAGAGAAGTTTGAAAACGCGCAAGTATTTGACATTATTAGTAATGATTGCAAAAAATCCATCCCATTACTCAACAAAAGTGGTCATGTTGTACTACCTCATTATTTAAGCGCGGACTATAGCCAAATATTATCAATTGCCACACATTGTAATAATAATTTGACGTTGTTGCGATATTTTGATCTGAAAGAAGTAGTTGATTTTATTATGTATGTTGAGACAAATAATTTTGTTCCAAACAGCGCAAAAATAATGCGACATTTTGGATCATTTGACGATATCACTATGCAAAACATTAAAATGCATTATTTGTTGTTGTTAACAAAAATTAACCCAGATGCATGGTCTACTATTTATGCTTCATTGTTATCCAGTAGATCCAAACGAATTACTTCGAATGATTTGATTGATCCAAAGGGGAATGAAGTAAAAAGAGTCGGTATTGGTGCTGGCACTAGCGGTAGCACTACTGCAGATAGCGCCATTTATGTTACAACAAAAGATGCATATACATTGACCGATGGTCCGACTATATTTCTTGCATCAGATGTTGAAAAAATTGCGCGATTTTGTATTCAGCAAGCCAATATTCCTGCAAAAGTCATGGATGATATTATGGAAAAAATAGAATTCAATAATAAAATTAATGATACCATTACCTCATTGGAACACGATTTGGAAGACATTGCAGAATCTAAAACGCAAAAGGGTAGTTGTACAGATAACTCACGTGAAGCTCAAAAAATGAAAAAAACAAGCAGTAAAAATAAAGACGCTGCTACAAATGATAAAGATGCGGATGTATTACAGATGAATAAAGATTTGGATACCTTGCGAGCTATGATTAAAACAGCCGAATTGAACGAGACATTTATTCCAAATAAACAACTGCATTTGCGGAAATGGGCATATTTATTAGATGAAGCTGACGTGAAAAATCCGTTTACTAGCAATATTGATGATGAAACTATAGTGGAAATCATGTTGTTGCCCGGGGTGAATGATAGCTGGAAAATATTATTGTTAATGGGTATTGGGGTTTTTACCAATCATACTAGTATCGCCTATACGGAAATCATGAAAACCCTGGCCGATCAACAAAAATTATATATGATTATCGCCTCTAGCGATTATATTTATGGAACAAATTATCAATTTTGTCACGGCTACTTGAGTAAAGATTTGTGCTTGACGCAAGAAAAAATTATTCAAGCTTTGGGTCGTGTTGGTAGAAATAATATCCAACAAACTTATTCGGTTCGACTAAGAGATGACGAACAAATTAACAAGCTGTTTTGGGAAGAAACGAATAAACCCGAAGTCAGAAATATGAATATATTGTTTAATAGCAAAAATATGGGTTGGGATACCGATAACGGGTATGTAGAAATAGAGGAGTCAGGGTCGACATCCGTGTAGGGTCCTAGGCGTTGCGTTGTTTAGTGGTGTTTGTAGGAAAACTCTGTAGGTATTAAGTCGAATGAGTTTTGTATTTATTTGCTTACATCTATGTAGAGTTATATTATTTGTATTTTTTATTATATTGTTATACGTTATAATGGAACATAAAAAAGAAGAAGAGGAGAGTTCTATAGCTGACGAGCTTGCTGAAGTTGTTGTTGTTGTTGGTAAAGTGGAAAAAGGAGCGTGTTGTTGTATGCGTAGTTGCGTCAAAGGATGGTCTTTATTTCTAAATGCATGTGAAGCTGTTTTATCCGGATTATCAAATATGTGTCTATGTTGCAGTGCATGTTGTTTGGGATGCAATAAATGTCTTGAACAAATGGATTGCGATGGAAAGTAGTAATTTTTCCGATTATACTCCGTAGACGAAGTCGAAGGAATAGAGTATGTACTCCTCCACTGACGTTCTCAGTGGACACTACGTGTCCACCAAGTTGTTCGCCTTCGGCGAACAACCGGAGTATAATCAGAAAACTGCTGTTCGCGTCGCCACTGCGCATTACATCCGTTTTCCTCCAAACTTATAATAATTCATTTAACCCTTCATCAAAATCTACATTAATTGTCCACCCCAAATTTTTCAATTTATCATTGCTAATATGATATCTTTTATCATTAAAAGGTCTATCCTCAATATAAGTTATCCAACTATCATAATCTTTTGTTCGTTTAATACTATAAATTAATTTATGAGCAATTTCTCTAACACTATACTCGTGATGCTCATCGCTACCTATATTATATATTTCACCAATTACTCCCTTAGCAAGTATAAGTTCTAATGCACTACACACATCTAATACATGCAGAAAAGCGCGCAAATTTGTACCATCGCCTTGTATAGTCACCTTTTTATTTTCATGTAGTTGTTCAATAAATCTAGGTATTAATTTTTCAGGATATTGATTGGGACCATAAACATTGTTTCCTCGTGTAATAATAATAGGCATTTTAAATGAATGGTAATATGATTGTGTGATTAATTCTGCAGCAGCTTTTGTCGCAGCATATGGATTTGTCGGACATAATATTGTATTTTCAGTCTTTTTCTCTTCGTCTTCTTTAATCATCGATTCGCCATACACTTCATCGGTCGAAATATGAATAAATCTAACAATTTTTCCATATTTTCGCGATGCTTCAAGCAATGTATGCGTTCCCAATACATTGTCATTTGTATATTGAATTGAATCGTCAAAGGAATTTTGAACATGAGATTGTGCTGCAAAATGAATAATAGTATCTATTTTATTATTTTCTAAAATATGTCGCAATAGATCCATAGAACACAAATTACCACGAACAAATGTGTATCTATTTGAAGTTTGAATTTCTGGTTTAATATTATTTTCACTTGCACAATAATACATTGCGTCTAAATTAACTATAACAGCTTTTGGGTTTTTATAAAAATAATAATTTATAAAATTAGATCCAATGAATCCACATCCTCCTGTTACTAAAAGATTCATGTATACTATTGAAATATATCTTTAACTGAGATATTTTACGAAATGTCTACAAACATTTTAGTTTACAACCCACACTTTTGAAATAATAATTATTATACAATATATTTTTATCTAATGCTTTTGCCAAAGTTTTATCACTTATTTTTAATTGTTTGATACAATCATATTTACACACGAATTCTTTTACGAGTCGGTGGTCTTTATTTTATGAACCACACTCAATGCTTACATGATTAGTTCCGATCACTTCTATAATTTCAATGTATATTCCTGAACTTAACATAGAACCTCTATTACGATCTTTGTAATCTTCAAAATCATAATTAAGATGATCTTCACATTGAAGACTATGAAAGTAATCTTTAGTTATTTTTATAGAAAGCCATTTTTCAACCTCTAAAATAGCTTCTTTCTCTGTTTTATATGTTTCAAAAGTTAATGTATGTTTTTTTAAATTTCTTACTATTTCAAATGTGATGTTTTTAATATATTTATCAAGCTTGCCTATTGTTGTATCATACACATAATTAAATACAACATTATTATCTACCAAACTAACTCCATATTTTTCACGAATTTTTAATTTAAATAGTGATATTTGTTCATGTAAATCGTATTCATCCGGTAAAACCATTTTAAGATTAAATCTTTTTTCATCGTCTCTTTTTTCAAATACCAAATGTGGTTTATTACACATTGTAATTAATGACACATATTTTGGTAATGTTGGATTTTCTATTTCTGGATAAACATTATTTTCTAAATTATAAACAACCTTATTAGCTTGTTCAAGTTTTTCTATAATAGATACCTTATTAGATTTTGTAGTCACCCATGGCTTGTCTAACTTGGGATGTTTTTCAACTTTGAAAAATTCTCTAAATTTATTTTTTTCTTTATTGTATGACTCTTTATAATACACAACATACTTTTTCATCATATCCTGAGTAAGTCCTTCTGGCAAATCCTTTGCACTAGTTTTTCTTTCTCTTTTTGTTCCAGGTTTTATACCTTTTGAATTTTGTTCTTGTTCTTTTCTTGTAGCTACTCTTAAATTTTCTAATGTATTATTTAAAGGATTTTGGTCTATGTGGTCAACGCTTACATTTTTTGTTCCCACACCATTTCCATAACAACCCATTATTATTTGATGGATATATAATATTTTATTTGCATCAATATGCGATTGAATATAACCATTACCACATTTGTAAAATGTTAGTTTTTTTTTATTATTATTAATTTGTTCAAAATCTAACATTTTTTGATAACTTTCTTGGCATAATTTTATAAGAGTTCCTTTTTCACAATACATTAATAAATAAAATTTATCATTTTCAATAATTTTCCATATAGGGTTCTTAATTACATATGCGTCTTGGCCTAAAGTTGAATAATGACCTTCTATATATTCAATAAATTTATAATTTTCAATAATTGTTTTATGTATTGGTGGATAAATTTCAACGTTACACCTTCTGATATCTAAATTATTACCATTTTTAAAATTATAGTATTTATGATCAGGATTAAATTTAAAAATAAATTCCAAATATGATATTCTCTTATAATTTGTTCCATATGATGGATATATATCATTTTCTGATGTAAATATAAATTGTTTGTTAAAATTAATAATATTATCTTTATCATCTAAATCCATAAGATAAATTTTATTAAAATATCTAATTTCGCCGCACATTAATTCTTTGTTATAACCATACAATGGTTTCATTTTATTATTATGAGATGTAAAATTGTCTTCTACTTTGTTTTCAATTTTATTATTATCCATATTATAATTTATATAATATTGATGTCTTTAAATTGTTTTTACGAATAATATATGTATTATGTTTAATTCGCTTAATTGCTGTACGCTAACCCACCCATGCCTGACATAATGCGGAGAACATTGTAGTTGGTGGCATAAACACGGACTTTGGCAGTTCGTGTGCCTTCAACTGTAGCGTTGGAGAGGACAAGCTGGAGAGTAGCATTGTCAATTCTGGAGAAGTTGCACGTCCCTGAAGGTTGATGTTCTTCGGGGCGGAGAGCAAATGAGTACACGTTGATACCTTCATCGGGGCAACGGGTGTGCGCTTGGTAGGGTTGAACCCAAGAGAAGTAAGACCCTTCACGTTCAGAGAAGCGATCTTGGCCGTTGAGTTGGAGCTTGGCAACGACGACGGGATTTTGTCCCCAGCAGTGCATGTCCAAAGAGGTCTCAGAAAGAACGAATGTTCCGGCATCAGACACTGTGGACCCTTCGTTGTGGGATTGGTTGACCCAAGCATCGTATTGAGTTTGAGACAATCCGGCGGCGGCAGCTGCGGCGGCATTGCCTATAGTCCCAATGTTGGTTCCAGAGAAGTTGGTTTGGTTGTAGAAGTTGGAGTATTGACCACCAGTCCAGTATCCGGAAACCATTGCATCAAGAGAGCCAGCATCTTCGAAAAGACCACGGGCATCAATGAACTCATTTTGACCACTTTGGCCAAGAGGACCTTTAAGCTCCATGGGTCCACCGAAAGCGTGGATGGCATTGGGAAGGGCATCAATAGCATCAGTGTAGTTGAAGGGTTGGGCGCCAAGAACTTTGAAAAGGGTGGCGTCACAAAGGAGGGAAGAGCAATAATCAACGTTTTGGTCGGGTTGGACAACCCAAATCAACTCCTTAACGGGGTGGTTAAAGTTGAGCTTGATCTTGTTTGAGGAGCTGCCGACAGATTCGTCGCCGGTAAATTGAAGCTGGGAGATGAGGTATTCGTGGGGATTTTGGGCAAAGCGTCTTCGTTCATCAGTGTCCAAGAAGACATAGTCGACGTACAAAGAAGCAGCCACAAGCGATTGATTGTAGGCGATGGTGGCAACAACGGGAGTTCCGGCAGGGTATTGATAACTTCCGTTGTTGGTGAGAGCCTCTTTGGTACCACTATTGCAACTGAGGGATGTAACAGCCCACAAGCACTCATCAATAGGGCGGATATCAAGGTTGATCTTGACTTCGTGGTATTGGAGAGCAATCAAAGGAAGAGCCAAACCGGGGTTTGTGCAAAACCAGAATTGAAGGGGGATGTAAAGGGTGGTCTCAGGGAGTGCGTTACGGGGGGCGCACACTTGACGGGGAGCGATGGAGTCGCAAGGACCATCAACATCAGCGAAAGAGGGATCGGTGATGAAGGTGAGTTGAGTCACGTTTCCGATCATTTTGAAGTAACCACGTTGTTGTTCGGCAGTCATGGTAAGTTGGTTCCAGATGTGCATCCAGTCACCATATTGGCGGTCAATTCGTTGACCTCCAATTTCGACCTCAACTTGGGCGATGAGTTGTTCGCCGGGGAAGTCCAACCAACGGGCATAGACAGAGGCGGTGTTGGTAAGAACAGATGTGGCGTTGCCCATCATTTGGTTGATCTCGGGGAGAGTAACCTGAAGATAAGTGCGGTAGCACAAATCGCCATTTCGGCTGATAGTGCAAGTGACACGGCGGCCAAAATCGGCTTGTCCATTGAAAGTTTGTTCAATAGATTCGATCGCAAAATTTGTGTACCTGCGATAGGTGACCTTCCAGAAAGTGATTTGCGGATTACCAGTTAGATAAACGTCTTGAGCGCCATAAGCGACGAGTTGCATTAAGCCACCTCCCATATTATATTATTCCTAAAGAAAAAAATTTTTTTGAAATGAATTTAATTCAATCATTATTTTATTTTTAATTCACCTTTTTTACCTACATAAATTAAAAATTTTAATTCAATATTAAATTTATATTTGAACGATGTAAGGGAAGTTTTAATGAGATTTTGTAAGAAAACGTAGGAGTTAGCCGAAGTTTTCGGATTATATTTTGTAGTTTTAGAGAAGAAATATGGAGGAATAAAAGGGTCTCCGTACTACGGGTATCCTTTGGGTCTGAAGGAAGAAAAGGGTATACGTGGTACGTATACCCTTTGGAACGAGTTAAAGTTTTCCGGATTAAGCTCTTTCAGAATACTCCACTAGCGTTCCATATTCTGATTCTGTAAATGCGCGTTCCGCTCAGTGAGATCCCCTACTAACGTTATGGAGCTTAGTTGATTTGATGATGAAAAAAGGATATATGTTCAACATATATCCTTTGGAAGTTGGAGGAAAACGTAGACACTGCGCAGTGGCGTAGCGAGTCGAAGTTTTCCGATTATATTCCAAAGGCGTTAGCCGAAGGAACTTTATAAGATCCCTGCATTTTATGCTAACAATCTATTCATGTCTAAATTCTTTTTCATAAAGGTAAGTAAATAGGAATCTAAAAATACCTCTTTTTTCCCTTCGTGATTTTTTGAAAATATGTAAGCATCCTTTCGCTTCTTAATAGACCAACCATCATTGATTGCGTTAAATACAAAAAGCATTTTTTGAAATTTCACATTGTCAATCGTTATTGCATAACTGGAATCTTTTTCAGAGCCAATCCCGCCTACATTTTCAATTTTAATATTTATATCCATTTTTTCTATTTCTTCATTTTTATTCATCTACTAAAAATCAAGAAATTTTTAATTTATTTTAAACTTGTCCATATATGTTTTTCATAAATTACAAATTAAATAATAAATGCAAATTTATAGTAATAGACTATTATGCCTTCTTTTAAGCCTAAAACTACCAAAAAAATCAAGGTCAATAAAAAGAATTCGACGACTCTTGATGGTAAACATAAGGAATTTGTCAATGAATTTCATAAGGATGAACAAGATAACATTCCAAAATTAAAGTTGGAGAGAGAAAATATTAAACTATTGCTTCATAAAAATAAAGAAGAAAGGACATTGACTATTGAACAAATATTAGACTATAAAGATCGTGTTGAAGAAATCGGTACATTAATTAAATCCCTTAAAATCAAAAAGAAGGATTATTTTTTAGACAATTCGGAATTTATTTTCGACTATTTTGAAAATAAAAAAAATATCTCTAAAGGAGATACACCTACAAATAAAAACAAAATATTGGATAGCTTCTTTAAAATTAAAACCGAAAATGTAAATGTCATTGAAAATAAAAACAATAATATTTTCCAAAAATACTTAAGTAACATCGACGAGTCTTTCTTGGACATTAATTCATTTATTACCTCTACAGATATATGTCAATCTTGTTATAAAGGCGAATTAATACCCATGGATGATGAAGGGGTATTAATTTGTAATATATGTTCCACGAATGTTCCATACCTGATTGAAAACGAAAAACCTTCGTATAAAGAACCACCCAAAGAGGTATGCTTTTACGCTTATAAAAAAATCAATCATTTTAAGGAAATATTGGCACAATTTCAGGGAAAGGAAACTACGCAAATTCCTGTTGAAGTGATTGAAAGTTTGAAACTACAAATTAAAAAAGAACGCATTGATCTTGAAAAACTTACATATTATAAGGTAAAGGAATTGTTGAAAAAACTGGGCTATAATAAGTATTATGAACACATCAATTTTATCAAAGATAAATTGGGCATCAAACCACCGATAATATCACAAGATTTGGAGGAAACTTTGTGCAATTTTTTCATGGAAATACAATATCCGTATGCAAAACATTGCCCCGATTATCGCGTTAATTTTTTGCATTATTATTATGTTTTATTTAAATTATTTGAATTGCTGGGGGAGCAACATTATTTGCCGGAAATACCCATGTTGAAAGATAGAGAAAAATTGATTGAACAAGATACCATATGGAAAAAGATTTGCGGGGAATTAGATTGGGAATTTATTGCTACTATTTAGTTTTTTGAGGAAAACGTAGTTACCGCGTAGCAAGGAGGCAGCCGTAGCGAGTCAAAGTTTTCCGACTATATTCCTTACGCAACGATGGCGCCAGCCGAAGGAATATTACTAGGAGAAAGGTGATGGTGGTTGATCATTCTCTGTTTGCATATTATCTTGTGAAAGTACTGGCGATGGTTCAGGCGATGGCTGAGGGGTTGGCTGAGGCGATGGCTGAGGCGATGGCTCAGGTGCTGACGCAGGCCTCAATTCTGTTAAAATGCGATCATATTCTTCCACTATAGCATTAATATCTGGACAAAATCCTTCTTGGTTACAACACAAATACACTAAATCATAAAGCTGTATTATAACATCAGGGTTTAATACTTGTTCAGCATATTTTGTTTTATATTTGATATATTCTCCAACACATTTTAAAATTACTAAACCGAGTGAATAAATATCTACTCGCTTTAATAAGTCCATTTTTTGACTTGCCATATCTGTGAAGCTCTGCATTATTAGGTTAAACGACCTTAGATAATTTCGGATACCTTCATCATTAGTTGATAATGCGCTTTTAAATTTCGATGCGCTATTATATGTGCTAAAATTTGAGTGTAGTAATAAGTCATAATTGAACAATTTTTGACCTACTAATGTTTTTGAATATTTGGTAGTTTTTTCTACTTGTTCTGGTGTAAATCCTATATCTGATATTATGTTAAAAGGTTCAACCAAATACTGATACATTCTAACGCGTATGCTGTCATCATTAAAAGAATTTTGGTTCATATACAAATTTTCCAATATATCCCTAGGATTTTTCATTACTACTTTCGTAGTATCTAGGGGATGCAACGGAACCGAAGGTGTAGTTGCAGACCCAGAATACGGAACGTTAGTGGAGTATTCTGATGCATTTTTATATGGAGAAGCTGCATTATATGGTTTTTTTGGTATAAAAAAAACGCTATATACTACGATGGAAGGCCAAACATAGTATTCAAATGCTTCTGGCATATTTAACATATCTGTTTTTTCATTCGCGATAGATCTCAGATCTGAATTGTCGCCTATTTTAAATGTTCCATCAATGGCAATAATATTAACTGCCTTTAGATCTCCATGAATAAAACCACGTTCTTGTATTTTTTGTACACCTATTACTACGTTTCGTAATTTGGTTAAATTGTCAACCAAGTTAATATCATCTATTGGATTTGAATCCGAATTGGTAATAATGGATGCGATATCTGATGTCCCTAATTTTGAAACAACCATCGTATTCCAATTACGAGGCAGTTGATTTGTTGAATTAAGTATTTGGCTGCTTTGTCTCAATCCATCTCGACTAAACCTCCATGCTGGATTATTATATGGAGCATTATATGGTATTCGTCCTAATGCGTCTCTATTGATTTGACACATTTTAATCGGCAAAATAAAATAGCGAGACATTTCGGCTATATTAAATCCTCCGTCTGTCAATCTCTTGACAACATCCATTTCTTGCGCTGCTTTACTCGATGTATCCAGCAATCTAGAATTTTCTAATTCATTTTCATAAATCTTACCTACTTGTGTCATTTCTTCTTCGCCTTGAACATCATCTATCGATTCCTCTGGTCCATCATTTCCAGCGGCACATGGAAGTCTTGGACCATTAAATAATACCCCAAATGCTCCTTCACCTGCAAAATACCCTCCTTTATGTTTTTTAGGGTGTTTTCGTTGTTTTTTTGTCCCATTTTTTTTGACCCTCACTCCACCAACTTGTTTATTTTTATTTTTTATTGATAGTGAACGTTTCTTGGCAGTCAATTCCTCACCCGTATTGCAATTCCACATACCACCTTGAAGTTGCACTATTTTATTGGTTTTCCTTCTGGGTTTTATTCGTCGCGTCATTTATATAATATGATATTTATTTATCATATTATTTTGCTTACCTAAAACCGATAACCTACATATTTAAAGACCTCCGGGAAATCCGACCAAATTGGCTCCAATACCAAATCCAGCACCACCTCTAACGGAGGGAGAAAAACTGGGTGCATATGTATCCAAAATAGAGAAAGTTGCAGCGGCAGTAAGAGCCAAAAGTAGGATCTCCTCAATGTTCAATGAGCGTTTAGGAATGACGAAAGCAGCAATCGCCACGATAATACCTTCAAATAAATATTTGAGGACTCTTTTTACAAGTTCAACGACATCAAACATACTTATATTAATTATATAGAAAAAAATATATTGTTTCATAATAAACTTAAAAGTAACGAATCAAATATATTTATAAATGAGTAATTCCAAAGAACAAGCCCCTAAATCTTCTATCAGTTTCGAAAAGAAAATGAACAAAAATGGCAACCCCAATCCTAAATACGTGGACTTGTTGGAGGAAGATAAGCCTGTAGCTGGACAAAAATTCGTATGCGTTTCCTTCGTCTCTCCTGAAAAAATTGTGAAACAAAAGGAACTATTCTTTTTTGAACAATTTTTGCAAAAGTGGGAGTTTTCCAAAAGTATGGAGAAGTTTGTCCAGTTTCTGAGTTTTATTTCATTTAAATACAAGCTTACTTTTGATGATATTACTAAAGACTACCAAGAATTTATTAAAGAAGAGCAATCGACTATCGCTAAAAGCAGTTTGGATGACGAATACAAGACCTTTTTGGATCAAAATGAGGAAGATTTGGAAAACGCGTTTAACGTAAAATATAATTTCCAAACATCTACTCGAGGACTAAAGGTGAGAGGTGTATACCCCACTCTTGAAGAGGCTGAACTCCGATGCAAGATGTTGAGAGAGTTGGACCCCAATCATGACGTATTTGTTGGCCCTGTTGGTCTTTGGATGCCTTGGGACCCCGAGGCTTACAAGACGGGTCGTGTGGAATACATTGAAGATGAGCTAAACCAACTTATGCATGAGAAGACCAAGAATGAATCTTTTGCTAAAACCGCATTCGAACAGCGTGTAAAGGAAACAAAGAAGAAGGCTATTGATGAGAATATCAAATTGGCTGAGAAAACGGGTGCTTCTTTGACACAGAATATCGATGCGGAAGGTAATTTGGTTGGCGTTGGACACATGAACACCCAAGAGGCCGCATTGAATGAAAAAGAAAGCGACACTATTTCCGCCGCTGATATTCGTGCTGAGTTATTCGATGGTGAAAACATTATTGTGGGGAAAACCGATAATGGACAAAGTGAGTTGATTAGTGGTCCCTTTGCCAAGAAAAAGGTGGAGTAATCGGTTTTTTGATTGGTGGGATAGACTGGGCGATGACTATAAGTTTTTCATGTTCTTGAACTTGTTCTTGTTTTATTGCAGTGGGTGTAACAATAGTTGTTACCGATTTTACTATTTTTGGTAATTGCGAAATGTTTTGTTCAATACCATCTTCCATTCTTTCTTATATTATATTACTATTTTTTAAATAGTAATGTAAACTTACACTATGCTGTCGCAGTACAATAGTAATAATTCCCTTTATACACCACTTTGTTTTTAATACTTAGACTCATTTTTGATGCACATACACTCTCATATTGCGCAGCTTTTGCGATCGTTTCCCATGTAGACAGCACCTGATCTGTACCCACCTCTCTCTTCTCCACTCTTTTACCAGTAGACGACGTCTTTTTATGTTTGTGTTCACTGCTCTTCAACGACAATCCATAATATCCTTCATTTGAACCCTGATCCGTCCAAACTACCGCTTTTAATGCATACTCACAAGAATTCAAATAATCTTTTATGTCTTTCATATCATTGTCGGATACTTCCTTGTTTAGACTTTTTTTCCATCTTTGATACTCTTGGAGTAAAACTGAATTCAAAATTTTTCCGCTAGAAGAAAATCGACATACTTCAAATAGACATGTTTCCACATCATTCGCAGCATACTTCTTTTTATATTCAATACTCTTAAGTTTCACTCCAATATATCCATGTACCACCTGATCTTTCTCTTGTTTTGAAATTCTGGCTGCCTTGAATCTTGTATCCAAATAATGCTTCAGTGCATGAAATATTTCCTTCTTTGGTTTTGTTTTACACCATATACGATATTGCCCCTCCATATCTACCGATGACTCCTCCACATCACTTCTAACTATGCACATTTGTTCAATGAATTCGTTGAATTTTTGCGTCAATTCGTCTTCTGGTAGTAATGCATTTTGATATACAGACTGGGTCTCCATACTTGCACTCGCAATGGACGTTTTTTGGTTCTCTATGATTTCTCGCATTCCATTGATTTCCAGAGTTAGTTTGTTGATCATTGTTTTATCCTTTTCCATGTTTTCTTTCAAATCTCTATTCTCGTTTTCCAACTCGTCATTTCGTTGCATCAATTTATTGAAATTGTCGATACTATATGTTTTTGAATGAATGATATCTTTTATATGCTTGGAAAATTTTTCAATCGTAAAATTTGTGCTGTCATACGCGACAATTTCGGTCTTGTTTTTTCCATTTACTTCAATGCTACGAATTTGTCTTTTGATCTTGGGATATGTCTTGATCAAATTCTCTATTTCGACTTTATTTTGAACTCTAAACGCCGCAACCAATATAAAATTGTCGTACTTCTTGCGATGGTCTACCACTCTTGTCGCGAGATCGTTTGTATGTCCAAATTTGATTAAATTCTCTGACGCCTCATTTGTATTATTTATCGTTCCAAAATAGATACATTCTGTATTCACTGGAAATTGAACGATTGTTGCCTGTTCGACAGCTCGTTGCTTTTCTTTTTTTGTATTCTGTATTGTGTTATCTTTTTCGATTATGATATTTTCTTTTTGTTCCAATTGGAGTCTCAATTCGTCGGTTTCTTCTTCTACTATTTTATGGATGACTTCTTCCATCTTCATGTAATATTCGTGGATTTCTGACGCTTTTTTTGTTTGTGCTTTTAAGCATAACGATTTGAAGCACTTAATGGTTAGCATGATAGTTTGCTTGTTTTGACCACCCCATTTTTCATCTTGCTTAATAATATAATTAGTCGAATTTTCGTGATTATCCAAATTGGTAAGCACCGATCCTTGTTCAAAAACTGCTTCCGAAGTTGCGTGAGCAAGATTTTTATAATCTATGTCAATCTTAAAATGTTTTTCTATCATTCTTATAGCATTTTGTTTAGTAGAAAACCCTAACCATTTCCATAGATTATCTAAATCAACGACAAAATCCATGTTTTTATCATAATTTAAGTAGCAATAAAAACTACTTACGAATAATTGTTGTTCAAAACTAGTAAAATTTTCCTTTATTCTTGTTAATAATTTATTATTGTAGACATTTGACAGCCTGGCTATGGGGTTCTTTTCAATAAGTTCAACGATGTTTAACTCTTGCATCTTATTATAATATGTATAAGAGGATACTCTTTAAGTTGTTATCTTGGTTATTATATAAAAATCGAGATTTATAAAAGCAAGATTATAGTTTACCTGAAAATAATATCACATTTATTTCTCTCAATACGTTAGATAAATCAAATGAACTTGCGTTTGGATTGTATCTAATAATTTTATTTCCTAATGACAATATATAGTCTTCCCTAACCTTTTCTTGTATAGCATCTCTATCAGTGTGATTATTTTCATCGCACTCAATTACCAATTTATAATCAATAAAATACAAATCTGCTCTATATTTACCAAATCCATATTGCCTTTTTACATTTAACATATTGCTGTATGCATTCTCAATAAATCCTATAGTTTGGTTTTCAATACACATGCCAATATTTACATATTTCACTTTATCACTGATATCTACAATATATCTATTTCTCAAATTATATGAATTCTTTAATAATTCATACACTGATTCAGTAAGCATAAATACAATTTTATTTTGACCACCATTTTGTGGTGTATTTTTAAAATTATCTTTTTCAACTATATAATTAATATAATGAATATTTTCTCTATAATTTTTTCTTAGGTGTCTTACCATGTTCTTTTTTGTTCCTGACAAATATAATAATTCATCTAAATTTCTTGTAAATTCGCTCATACAACCTTATTATATTAATTTTGTTAATATAATAAATTATATTTCAATTTTATTTACAAAAGCGGTCCTATAAAAATCTTGCTCATCCAAAATGATAAGCGAGATTTTATACTTACCACTTACCATTTGCTCTTTTTGACATTGATTTTGGGTCCTTGACCGCGTTTTTTGACATTGTTTGGGTCATATTTCTCCTCTTCTTCATCCGATTGTATATCTTTCGACAAATCCCAGAACTCTTTTGACCCCAATTTGAAGTCATTGTGACTATCAGCCTTGTACCAAAACACCTGATCCGTTATTTTGTTCGATTTGGATGTGTTGTTGATCACTAAACACTCAAAATTCTCGGTGCACTGGTCCATCACCTGACAAAACGACTCGAATGTCGGAAACATGCCAGCATAGTTGTCAAAAATGCGTTTCCGATTTGCGATATATGGCTCTCTTAATATAAAAACATAGTCGATATTCGTGCGGAGATTCGGAGGAACTCCCAACGGATATTGCATTGTGATGATTAACATGATCTTCCAATGCCGTCCATTCATAAAGAGCAATCTCATCATCTTATCTTTCGTCCATGAAGCGTCATAAAGGCAATCATCTAAAATAACAAAAGTGCGCGGGTCTATTGTGCTTCGTTTGTAAGTCTCCATTTCCTTTCGTATTTGTCTCAATACAGATTTTTGTCGCTTTAATATGTTCTCTATGATCGCAGTATTGTACTCATTATGGATAAACAATTTGGGTACCATTTTTCCATAAAAACCATTTCCCTCCTCTGTGCCCGCAATTACAACTCCTATTGGAATATCCTGATGATAATATAAAAGATCTCTTACAAGGTATGATTTTCCGCATCCTCTTTTACCTATAAAAACTACAACCGGACCACTTGCTTCTGTAGCTTTAAAGCTAATGCTACTCATTTGAAATCGTTTTAATTCGAGACTCATAAAAAATATATATATAATTATATAAATTTTTTTTTAATATTTATAATACGCATAACTTTCAACTATCTACATTTGCAATGGTTATGGCTCGCAGCATGTTATATTATAGATTTTGATCATAAAACATCTCTATTATTTCTATAGTTTTTTCTGATTTATTTTCTGGATTACTCCAATATTCAATTTGTTTTTGCAAACTTTCTAAACGGGATTGCCAATTTTCTTGATCTATAATTTTACAAATACCTGTCTGTTTCGTAATTCCCCAACATGATTTTATTTTATCACCTGATTGGGATAAATATTCATCAGGATTTATTCGAATAAATACTATAGGTCGATGATTTACATCCTGTGATAATTCCATAAGCCGCTTATTGCTACATGAACAATCATATTTTTTATGTTGATTTTCATCTACTTCAACTATAATTACATGATATCCTAAATCTAATAGCATATCTGGTCGTTTTTTTGAACAACCATCAGTTATAATTTTATCATTTATCCAAGAAACATCCGGAAATGTATTTGTTACAAATTCCTCCACAGCAAATTCTTTTGTCTTGTAGTTTCTTGCAACTACTTTATCTGGATACGTATGGATAAAACATCGTAAACAATATCCTTCATATTTCTCTTGGACACGTATATTACAAAATAAGGTTTTACATTTCGCATGCCTAACATCTATCATATTTTCGTCTTTACAATTTATACAATACCGAGCATACAATCCTTCTATATTGTAGGTAGGTTGAGATTTTCCACAAAAACATCTATTATTACGTATATCAATCATTCCTTCAAGCTTACATTTAGAACAATAATCACCAGGCAAACCAATATAATTAAAATTTGATTGAGCTTTTCCACAAAAACATAATCTATGTACCAAATCTATCATTCCAGGTGTTTTACAACTAGCACAACATATGGGTTTTAGACCAGGTAAATTAAAGTTGCAACTGACACCGCATGCACATTTTATACATTTTACACGTTTTACATTTATCATACCATCTAACTGACACAATCCGCAATATTTTCCAAGCAATCCTTCATAATTAAATGACGGACTTGCAGTCTTACCACATACACATCGTTTATCTTCTACATTTATCATGCCACCCAATTTACATAATTTACAAAATTCCGCTTTTAATCCCTCAAAATTGAAATGTGGTCTTACTCCACATGAACATAATTTTCTATTTGGTTCAATCATATCGTCTGTTTTGCACGAGGTGCAGTACTTTGCAGGCAGTCCCTTTAAGTTCCATCTAGGATGCTTTCCACAACCACATGTCTTATTGGCAACATCCACCATATTTACCTCTTTATGAGCTAAACAATATGTAGCTTTTGATCCAGTTATTCCAAATGTAGCCTTTTTACCACATTCAACGTTTCCACATTTTGTCATTCTTATATAATTACTAAATATTATTATTTAAGTAATTCTCTCGCACTACACCTTAATATCTCTATTCCTCAATCTTTCCATCCGCCTTCAATTTTTTCCGTAAATAGTAACTAGCATTGTATTCTTTTTTCTTATCGGGTGGAATAGGTTTGTTTTTAGCTCGAGCTTGGATTTCAACCTTATGATTTTCATAGTATTTTTTAGATCTAGCAGGCGCCGTATAATTTTTAAGATGCTCTTTGGTAGCATTTAGCTCTGTCTGAAGCGACGTATTTTTTTCTTCTAATAAACTAATCTTTTGCAGCAATTCAGCGATATCCATACTAATATCCATACTAATATAACATACCTATATATTTTTAAACCAAAATATCGGTTATAACCATTTTATGATCACTGATCCATTTGGATCCATCACCATGTATAAATTTATAATATTTTATTTTTATGCTTTTTGCAAATCTAGAAGATAAATAATAATCAATTAAGGAAAAAATGGATATAAGTTTAATTTATATTATATTTATATCCCAAACAACTATGACGATCAACTATGAGAAAAGGAAGAATACTGAACTATTTACGGCTTTTGCATCAAAAGAGTTGACGAATCTCTCTAACATGCAAAACTACATACCCATTTATCAACGTTTTTTCTCTCTGAATGAGACGAATTACAACTCAATAAATATGAATCACAAATGGCATATCACAAACATAGTAGAAAACGACGAGGACAACCATAATTTGTTCAAATGTAGCTTAAAAAATGGAACTACTAATAAAATCAAAAAGAAGAGTGTCTTTTTCAAAATGGCCCCGCTATTAGATCCATTTAAATTTCTAGTAGGAAAATATGACTTAACTGATAAATCACTATTTCAATTACCACAATTGGATTCAACAAATGAAACCATCAATGCAAAGGTTTTGGAGCCCAATAACTCCGCCTATGTAGATGGATTTTTTTCATTCTTATCTAGCACGCTCATTCATAAATATAATTTTGCACACGGGGTTGATTATTATGGTAGTTTTTTAGGTATCAAAAATTCATTTAAATTGAACGTGATTGATGATTTGGACTATTTATGTAAATCCGATTTTTTCATTAAAAACAAGAATGTATTATTTCAAGTAGAAGATTATGAACATTTATATAACGACGAAGAAGATGAGGATAATCCCAAACCACTAGTTCATCTTAAAATAGATCACACCTCGAGCAATAAATCAATGTCCTCTGTTAAATCGATACATGACGACTTATTTGATAACGTATTTGTTACTGATTCTGAATCTGGTTCTGGATCTGGTTCTGGATCTGTAAAAGAACATATGACCTTGGATGACCTAAAAGAAAGTTCATTGGATTTAGTAGACATGACAAATTCCTTCGAATTTTCAAAGATAAATGATTCTAAAACGGCCACTATTAAATCGGGATCTACTTGTTCATCAAGAACATCCCACACATCTTCTGGTAACGAAGGCGAATGCGATGGTGGAAATGATGATGAAACTGGTAGCGAAAGCGATGGAATAGAAAAAGAGGATGGAAAGGAAGAAAAGGATGGAGAAGAAGAAGAAAAAGAAGGAGAGGAAGGAAAAGAAGAGTGGGAAGACATGTCTGATAGCGAGGATGATGAAGATATTAGTGATTTTGAAGAAGAACGTATTGACGCGACATTACCAGAATTTCCGGTGAATGTTATTTGCATGGAATATTGTGAAAATACATTTGATTCTCTCATTGTTAATGAAGATTTATCAGATGATGAATGGTTATCCGCATTTATGCAAATTATTATGATTTTAATAACATATCAAAAGGCGTTTTCATTTACACACAACGATTTGCACACAAACAATGTCATGTATAATACAACAGATGTGGAATTCATATATTATTGTTATAAGAAGAAATATTACAAAGTCCCCACATTTGGTCGTATATTTAAAATCATTGATTTCGGTAGAGGAATTTACAAATATGACGGCAAAATATTTTGCAGCGATAGCTTTCAAAATGGGGCTGATGCAGCAACACAATATAATACAGAACCCTATTTTAACGAGAAGAAACCTAGATTAGAACCCAATTATAGTTTCGATTTATGTAGATTAGCGTGTTCTATATTCGATTACGTCATTGATGATATAGATGATATGGCGGATATTATAAAAGAAGATCCCATTGCAAAATTGGTTATGGAATGGTGTTTAGATGATAATGGAAGTAATATTTTATACAAGAATACGGGTGTTGAACGATATCCCGATTTCAAATTATACAAAATGATTGCAAGATGTGTACACAATCATACCCCACAAAATCAATTAAATCGTCCGGAATTTGTATCGTTTATTGTAACCAAAAATATGATTTCCAAAACGGCGACTATTATGGACATTGATGAAATACCATCTTTTAGCTGCTCGCCGTAGGCGAACGATAGATTGCGTTTTCCTCCACAAAATAAATGTCATTTTATAATGTATTACATAATATGACATTTGGGTTTATTCTAACAAGATATGTACATTCTGTAGTCACAAATAAATATTGGAATGAATGTATCAAATGTATTAGACAATTCTACACTGAAAAAATCATAGTTATTGATGATAATAGTAATCAAGAATATGTACAAGCTGATTTCGAATATGACAATGTAGAGATAGTTCAGTCGGAATTTCCTCAACGCGGTGAATTATTACCCTATTTTTATTTCCACAAATATCATTACTTTGACAATGCTGTTATTTTACATGATAGCGTATTTATTCAAAAAAAAATTAATTTTAATAAACTGGAAAATATGGGAATGAACGTGATTCCGTTATGGCACTTTGACAAGTGTAAAAGTGAAAATATTAATAATACGAGAAGAATTGCGAATTATTTGAGCAATAATCAAAACGTATTAATAAAAATACATAATAGTACTCCTTTTACTTCATTGCAATTAAATGTAAACAATAACAACTCCGATTGGTATGGATGTTTCGGATGTCAATCATTTATTAATTACAAATTTCTTACATTTATACAAAATAAATATAAATTATTTAATTTATTACATGTTGTAAAAAAAAGGGACGATAGATGTTCACTTGAACGAATCATGGGTATATTATTTTATATTGAATATCCGAAAATATGTACTCAAGGTTCTATATTTGGATCTATATTTAATTATAGTATATGGGGTTACACATATCATAATTATTGTAATGATAAACAAATGAACAAAATAACTTTACCAGCTATTAAAGTGTTTAGTGGGCGTTAGAATCCTGGATTATCAGTAAAAACAGCTGGGTTTGTAATGTTTTCACCAACCTCCTGCATAACTGGAGACACTTGATCAATAATAAAACTTCCAGAAACTACACTAAAATATACTAATAGGGCATCTCGAATTAAAAATTTCAATGGTTTACTTTCCTTATCAACAAATCTCATTTCAATAAACTTTACTATTAAAAAAACAACAGCTATAATTCCTGATACAATAAATATATTAGACATGTAATATATTTATAATCGTACTTTCTTAATTACTATTTTACGCATATTCCTTCGCTAAAGCTACGGAATATAATTAAAAAACTTCGACTCGCTCTGCGTCGTCTACGTTTTCCTCCATATTACTACATATTTTATTCTAAAACTTCTACATCAAATAACAAATCTGGCATTAGACTAATATCTGGAGGATCTATGTCATGAATGTCTAAATTATTCAATTGAATATTTTGATCGGTAATGTTTAATCTAACATTCTGACCAGTGCTACTACCACCACCATAATCATCATCTTCGGATTCTAATCTCTTTCTCTCAGCATTTCTAATATTACTGATTTGTTCTAATCGTTCGTAATCCTTTGAAGCATCCACCTCATGCTCTTCATTAAATTCATTTCTTACAAAATCAACATTATTAAATGACAATTTAGATGACAAGTCTTCCGGTTCTAGATTAGGCATGCTTGTAGTAGCAAACGTTTCTACTACAGATGGAGAATATGGAGGTTGTTCACTTACTATATGCGCTGGTGTAGGAACGGCATTGGCGGTACCAGCTGCGGTCACAGGTTTCACCGCATTCGGGTCATCAATCAACTGCTCTTTGATTTCTTCTATAACGTCCTCTTCCACAGATTCATCCATATACGCCCTTAATATCGTTTCAACCGGAATACTATCTCTAATAGTAGTCAATATACATTCCTGTACTATTATTTCCAACTCACGATGATTTTTCTGCACTTGTAGCGGGGCAATATTGATTTCAAATAAATACACATTCTTATATATTTTTCGGGCAACATTGATATAAACTTTATGAATAAAATCATCCAACTTTGGAATATTAATATCAATCTTCTTTTGTTTTTGTCCTGCTCTCATAGCAGTCAATAATTTTAGTTGAATAATATGAACACATTTTATCAAATCTTCTAAATATTCACAAGCACTTCTCTCTATAATTCTTTTGCGCTCAATTTCAATAATATTTGCATTCCATTTGGGTATTCTGCTAATAAAATTTTGAAAGGTCATTAAATATTTGTCTAATTCATTGTTTTCCTTGCATAATTTCAAGGCTTCATCAAATATTGATTTTAATCCTTCATTAATTAGGGGGGTTAATATAGTCAATAATCTACTTCCCCACTCGTTTTTTGACTCGTGAAGAGAACTAATTGAAAAGTCATCCATTTCTACATAAAGCTAATATTTTCTAAACTGGTTTCTAAACTTAAATATAAAAAATTTAAAATAAACATTATTAACAATGTTTCATTTCTAAACTCTTTTCTAACTTTATTAAAGGCAAATAATAATTCGTACCGCTTTTTATCCGTTAAATTTGTAAATAAATTATGGTTTTCTAATAATTGAATTAAATCCATGCCACTATATCCCTTTTCATATAGTTTCGTTGAAAATAATAACAGGCTTTCATCAAGTGCTCCTCCTCCTGCTCCTGTTGCTACTTTATTATCAGTATCTGCTAGATTATCTGTAACAACAACATCAACGCTATCCCCTATCAGAGGAGCCATTGTTTTTAATAAATTCTTTTTTAACCATTCTATTCTTAATTGTTTTACATCCTTTAATTTGAATGTCTCTGCCAAATTATACCTATATAGATTTATACTCTGTCCATTCACGACAGGTTCTGGTACATATATTTCACAAAACCGCGACAAAATCGGTTTTAATAATTTATATTTATCTTCCACTATTATAAAAAAACGAGTTGTGTGACTGAATAACTCAATACATCTGCGTAAGGCAGATTGTGCATCAATAGTTAATTTGTCTGCGTTTGACAGAACTATACTTTTAAACACATCACCGCCATTGGAATTGATATGCGTCTTTGCAAAAAATTTCAATTCATCTCTAATAAATTTGATCCCTTTTCCGTGTGCGCAATTCACATGCATTACAAAGGTTTTTATTTTCTCTTTGTCTCCATTGTAAATAACATTTATGAATTTATGCACTATGGATTTTTTTCCACTTCCCGATTGTCCATGAAATATTATATTCGGGATTTTATGTATTTTATAAAAATAGTTTAATTTTTCCATTATAGATTCATGAATAGTTAATGACATAATTGATATAATAATGTAATTATTTTTTATATCAATATTACACGAGAATAATATTTTTGTCCTCCAGAAAACTTCGGATCATAGCCGTACAAATTATACCGCTGAGGTAAGACTATGTGTATAAGGATTTTGCCGAAAAACGTCTAGGAGATCCGGTGAAATTCTCTCACATCCAATATTTCTATTTTCAATAGGAGCATTTACCTTCCCATATTGTTCCATTCCCAAAGGTGTTTGGCCACTTCCATTTGGACCAGGCGCCCACATGCGATTGTTATTGCGATCGCCATCAATTCGCGCAATATTCACATTCATCTGTTGATTGAATACCTGCATATTTCCCTGATTGGTTCTACTAACAACAGACTTCTCCTTAGATTCATTATTTGTTTGCATATAGGCAGCGGAATAATTCATATTTCCTGATCTCGCTGCATCGCCACCAGCGTTTCCTATTGACCCGCACGTAGTGCTATCACGTTGATTCGCAATCGCCTGCTGTTCTGCGGTCATATATCCACCGCCTTCGATTTGGTTTCCAACATAAAAGTTCGGTTGATATAGTGTGGTTTGTTTTATAGTTGTACTAGTCACGTCATTTGGATTAATAACATAGTTTTGAGCGGAATATGATACGGCGTCCCCATAGACACGAATATTAGAACCATATTCTTCTTTTCTAGATGGTCTAAATACATCCATCAACGGCGCAATAACTGCCCCAATCGCCCCACTAAATCCACTCCTAAATGTATCAGGTTGTCTCATCGTGGCGCGATTATTCGTGTAATTGGTATGACTTTTATGTGCATTATCTTTGTCCGTATGTGGACCACGATTCGATGCGGAACTATGTCCTACATCATTCGTAGCCAACTCATTTCGTCGAGCTTCTTCGAAATTTTGAGGAGCATATCCCCCGTTCTTTTCTGTCGGGGCGGCTACACCTGCATAAGATTGCGTAGTAACACTTCTAGTAGTAGGTCTATCTTCCTGTATGGATCGAAGCATCTCTCCCTTTTCTTGTCCCGTTGTTGTTAACCATCGATCCTGTGTTTGAATAAAAAATGTGTCCGGATGATTTTTCTCCACCTTTCCTATTTTTCCTACATTTTGAACATGAGAGTAAGAAGGACCTTGATGATTGTCTAAAGTATATTCCAATTTCGGATTTGTTGCAATTCTTAGTTCATCTACTGTTTTGGGAAGCCAGACATTGCGAGCTTCCATTCCAGAGTTGAAACCATGACTGCCTTCTGCGGTGTAACCTTTGTCTAAACCAGGCCCAACATGTATCGATTCAAATGGCTTCACATTGTTATTCACCATTCCAGGGTTTACTCGAGATTGATAGAAATCACTCATGTTAGGCGCTCCATTTGACCACTGCATATGCTCCTGTGGTTTAAACAGAGGCGCTTGCTCTATTTTTTTAATTATTTGGGATCCAGAACCGACCATATTGTCTAAAACTGTTTCCGCCATATTTTCCCCATAAACTTGGCCTTTAATTTTACCTCCATAAAAAGGGACCATATTATTGTGTTCAAAATTCGAGGTATCTACATAATTACCAGTCAATGAATACATTTCCTGAATATGATCTCCTACTTTGCCGCCTGCATTTTGTTTCTTTTCGTATGCATTTTGGTTAAAGTATTTGTCAGAGGCTTGATTCGGATTGGGATAATTAGTAGTTGTATCGACTAATTCTTTAATATTGGTAACCGGATAATTTTGAGGCGGAATATTCGTGTTAGGTAAATAATTCTGTTGCCTTCCCATATTTGTATAATTTTCTATTTTCTTTTTTTTTTGTGAATTGCTAGATGTTGATTGATTACTTATTACAAATGCTCCAGCTAATGCTAATAGAGGGAAAGCCAATTCCATAGTGTTATATATATTAAGTATTATATTTTTTCAATACAATACTTATTACTTTTCTAATTCTTCTTTTAATTCTAATTCTAATTCTGTGTAAATTCCTCCATTACATTGCCTTTTTCAAAATCCTTTTTGATCGAATTGCATCACAAGAATTATCACTAGTACATAATTCCGTTCCACCTATATATTTACCTTTTACGGGGGTAGATGGTAAAGGCAAATAATTGGTAGGATTTATAAAAGTGCATGGCACTTGGGCAACAAAGTTATCTTTCTCTAAAATTCGTGTACTCAAATTATTCTCAAACGACATACATGTGTTTTCTTGTGGGTTCAATGGCAACATATACCAATTTACTTGTTCTAAATCTCGTGCAGTCCATGCTGGCATAATAGTGCGGGATTCTTCTGTAAACATTGAAGTATTTGTTGGGTATTGAATCGCTTGTGTAGGCACATTGTATTTTTGATATTGGTCTTTTCCTAAACAATCTTTACTTAGCGGTCTATTCACCCCTTTTAATTCACTTTCTAAATTAATGCTATTTGTCATTAAATTCCCTCCCCATGTTTGAATTCTTACTTGTGGATCTGCCATGTAGGATGGTTTGTCACCATTTCCAGGCACATTTAATATCCATCTTCCTTGATCTGTTGATTGTTGTAATTGTTTTGCTACTCTACATGGATCATCATGAAATCTGGTAAAAGCCATATTATATTACTATTAGGTTATATTTTATATCATTGAAATTTATTTATTGGGTACACTACATCCATAAATATGGTCCAGAGCCTTTTACTGACGTTTCGGATTTTAATGGTTCAATCGCGATATCACCTCGTTTACCATGTACTATCCAATAAAATTTACCATTTTCACCATATACTGAAAAGACATTATTGATTATTTCGGAAGCACTATATGTCTTTGTATTACCATCATAAATATGTGTAATTTGAATAGTAAAATCTGTTGCCAAATTTTCAAGATAATCTGGTAACATTATAGTTGTATTGTAGTTATTCGTTATTTCCCCTTTGCCTCTATAATATACACCCGATTCTGGTCCTTCTAAACAGGCATGCACCAAGTATTTATTGCTCTCTAACGGATGGTTTATAATAAAGGTTTTATTAGCATAATGCCATGCACTTGCTCCTGGGTCATACCATACTAATCCTGTAGCACCTGTGTCGCCTAGGGCAGTGATTGTTGGAGGTGGCCCGGTAGGACCCTGTGGCCCTTGCATACCTCTAGGTCCAGACGGACCCCCCTTCGATTTACAACATTGTATTTGACTTAAATATTGTGAGTAATTTGACATATATTATATGATAGTATAATATATTCATCTATAGATAAAACTTCTAGCTTGTATAGTAATGTTAATGATATATGTTTACGTAGAAGGAAGACACGACAAACACAAACGTATCGTTCCGAGCGACGCCACATCATATTTAACCACTAAAGGCAAATCATTTTCCAAATAAATCTCAATTTGAGAACACAAATTAGTGCATTTAATAAAATACCCTAAATTCTTCAAAGAAAACTCACCTTGAATCACCTTACTAGACTCTTGCTTCAAAATAAATCCCATCGACCCATCAGATTCAGCGCGATGAATTTCCGCCGATGCAAATTGCCCAGAACATTTAAATATCAATTCATTACCGACCGATTTAATCTCCAACTTGTCAGAAATACACGACAAATCGCGAATAATCTTTTGGAAATCCGCTGAGGGTAAATTGATAACCGACGAAAATTTCACATCAGGATACTCCAATTCATCAGGTTCGGGCTCAATCAATCTCAACTTTTGAGTCTTACATTGTTTAATCTCTCCGTTTTCGAATTTCAATGCTAAATGAGAAACGATCCCATCCGCATAATCCGCATTTTCAATATAAATAGTCAATGTGTCATCATTGTCTATCGAATTAATTAATTTGAATAAATGAAACATATTTACACCAATAATAATTTTCTCTTTTTTACACTCATAAAACTCGAAATTTTTCGCTTCCAAAAATAAATGCGCTAAAATAGTGTGCGACTTGTCCATATTAATAATACGAATTCCATCCGGTTGAAAACTAATATTTGTTTCTAAAAGAATGTCTTTCAGTGCCGTCATGAGTGTTCTAAAAGGGGCAATTTGAACAGTTTTAATTGTCAATACATTATTATCTGTATTAAAACTCTTTGAAGAAGTTGACATATTAGTTAATTTTTATCAAAAATCTTTAAATGCTTATGTCTAGAAAATATTAATATTTCGAATTTGAACGAATTGTTTTGTACTTTTTACCTCCACAAAAAAATATAATATAAAAATGTATTTAAAAACTTACACACATGTTATTATTAAATGACAGACTTACAACTACCAGCAACGCACAGCGTTCAAACTTATTTCAATAAAATCCAAGAGTTATTTCAAAAATATGAAAATGATTCGTATATGGCTCAACGTTTACATTTTCATGTAACCAGCATTTTACCATCTACACTTGAAAACGAATCAAAAAATCATGAAAAACGCGTTTTACGTAATCACTTTTTAACCAATGAACAACAAGTATTTATTCAGGTATTTTTGAGCAAAAATCAATATTTTTATTTACCAAATAACAATTGTTTTTATCAATACAATGGTCAAAAATATAGCGCGGTGAGAGAAGACGATATTCAATATCAACTACTATCTTCCATTTCTAATGATAGAACGTTGATGCAATGGAAATACAAAACAAAGATTAACATTATTAAACAGATTAAAGATCGCCACCTTTTCAGTGAAAAATTTAAACCAGAAACTGATACGATTCAACATATATTGAAGTTATTGTGCTCTACTTTGTTTACAACCAAAAATCAAGTGAAATATTTTTTAACTATTATTGGAGACAATATTCTTAAAAAAAGTAGTAATCTCATTTTTTTGACAAAACCGAAAACAAAAAAAACTATAGTGGAATTGGAAAATATTGCATATATCACTATTGGAATACAAAATATTACTCATAATTTGGTAACTAAATATCACGAAAATTATAACTATGAAAATTGTCGTTTATTAAAAATACGTGATAACATTGATGCTGATATATGGAAGGATATATTACGACAAAATGGGCTCGATCTATTATGTGTTGCAGCACATTATTCCAATCGTTATGGATCTTCTGAAAATTTTATGAATCATAATACCGACGAATCCCTAAATAACTACACCCTATATTTGAAAAATAATAACATAAATAGCATAGTTGACAATTTTTGTAAAAACTCGATAGATAATGTGGTATCGACAAATACAATAGATAATGATACATCTATTACTCCTACACTTATACCCGCACCTACACCCGCACCAACTACTCCATCCAAGTTTAGTATCAATTGGAAAAATATGCACTACATGTGGAAACAATACATTTCAGCGAATTCTCTACCAAATATGATGTATTCTAGTGCATTGAAAATTTTATTAACCGAACGTTTACAATATGATTCTGCTGCTGACACATTTTACAATGTAACTAGTAAATATTTACCAGTAGTAAGTGACTTTATTCGTTTTTGGGAAAAAAATATTATTGTTTCTGTTACACAACCTAATGAATTCGACAATGAATTTGAAATAGATGAATTGTGTGATTTATTTAAAAAATGGGCATATAATAAATCAAATAATTGTTGCTCTAGTGGAACTATTGGTGAACATGATGTGCTAAAAATTATAAAACATTTTTTTCCAACTATCGAAATTATAGAAAAGAAATATGTGCTAAATGTTTCTTGTATTTTATGGGATAAATTGATCGATATAAATGCATCTATTGCCATTACAAAGACACAATTATTGGCCACTACTAGTAATAATGCAGCGAGTTCAAATACAAATTTACTCCACTTAGTACCATTTGATGAAATTTACGATAATTATTTCAATTATTGTACTAAAAATAAAACGGCATCTAATTCTTCGAAATTCGTCGTCAGTAAACGTTATTTTGAAAAATATTTGGATATCACCTTTTCGGAATTTATTGAATTTGATACCTTTATCTCTAGTAACTGGTATATGGCATAACTACAGCGACTATGCAATGCGACTATGTAATGTGTAATTAGATTACACATGACATAATAAAGTTGTTATATTATTCTGACAAACTACGTTTTCATGCAAAACGTTTATCGTCGTCTTCGTGTCTTGCGTCCACCCGCCAACCCTGTAGTTGCGGCATTTATTTCGGATCCAATGAGGTTCCCACCTCGTTTATTGGATCGCGATCTTCTCGATTTAGAACCAACCTTGATAAATCCGAATTTACCTTTCTTGGTGACATACCCCGCCTTAACTAAACGCTTTTCTTTCTTGGCACTATGGTGCTTAGATTTGGAAACTATGCGTCCATTCTTGTTTTGCAAGAGGTTATCCTTCTTAAGTCCACCGGTAGTTTTGTATGCGGTTCCATGAACAACTTGGGCTCTTGATCCAACCAACATCTCATATTTTTTACCATGAATATGATACATTCCTTGTGCGTCTTTAGTATAACGAGTCATTATACTATTATTAGAGAAAATAATAATAATGAAATGGTTATTGCTATACCTTTCTTTTTTTAGAAATATATGGAGGAAAATAGATGTTTGTAGGAAAACGTAGGCGTTAGCCGAAGTTTTCATACTACGAATATATGGAAAATATATGACGCACAAAATATATACCTCCTCTAAAATTTATTTTTACCACTTAATCTTCCAATCCCTCCCGGTTGACCTTCATATCTACCTAAATATTGAGTTCTATTTAAGGTTCCTGTTGTCGCACTATTGCCAAATTGTATAGTTCCTCCAGGCGATGTTCTTATTGCATTCACCACACGATTTGTTTGCGTTAATGTCTGGTCTACGTCCGCATTGCTATTCAATACTTTACTATTTATTGGTTCAGGACATTTATATGGCGGACATGTAATATTGTAGATTGGTATCGTCGGATATTGAAAATAAATAATGACTACACCATCCGCACCAGCCCCATATAAATTATAAGATACACTTGCGCTTGGACTTCCACCACCTCCACCCCCACTTCCATAAGATGTTGCAGATGTACCATTTCCACTTGCATCAAAAGAACCATTTCCACCATTTCCCGCCCCAGTACCGCCTAAACCACCATTATTACCAACACCACCAGCTCCTCCACCACCACTAGATGAGCACAATATAGTAGTGTATCCTCCATATAAACTAATATTTTGACCATTTTGACCAGGGTAACCAGGTACAGCAGTACCTGGACTTACAGCCCCAGGTAATCCTGGAGCATCCAATATAATAGTAGCTGCTCCACTATAAGTGTTACTATTTGATTGTGAAGGGAATGCTCCGAAACTTCCATGTCCAGCTATTATTTGTTGACCAAAATTAGCTCCGTTTACTATTCCGGAAGTATTTCCGTTTATACCTATTCCGTCCCCTATAGGACCACCCCCACTACCAGCTATTGCAATAATAGGAATATTTGCACTTATATCTATAGTTCCTTGCATTATACCACCACTTCCACCACCAGTACTAGTTAGTCCAAAGTTGTTAGATCCACCACTCGCACCACCCCCAACTATTAGAAAATTTATCGTCATATTTGTGTTTGTTATAAAAGCGCCTGTTCCTACTGGAAACGTATACGACACATAATTATTAGGATAATTAGTTATGATAGGTGATCCATATGTTGTAATATTAGGTAAAGGTAAAATAATATCATTATGTTTATTAATATTGCAATTTTTTATGCACCTCGCAAATGAATTATTTCCTGGGCCAAAAAATAAAGGCATAATTAGTATTGTTATAATATAATATCACATTTATTTCTAATTTACATTTTCATTGCAATACATTTCTTTTTTAATAAAATTGAAATTAATTTAAATCTAAAGTGGAATGATATATTATTAAGAAATGAGTGCAATGAATGCAAAAGATACTATTTTAGCGAATAAATACCAACAAAAGACAGACAAACAACATATTCTGGACAATCCAGACACATATATTGGGTCCGTTGAACACATCGAATCAGTCCAGTGGATTCTAAACGACGAGGGTAATAAAATTGTGGAAAAAAATATCGCCTACATTCCAGCATTATTCAAATTGTTTGATGAGGGTATCGTCAACTGCCGCGATCATGTCATCCGCATGCAACAAGCCGAACATAATTCTATTCCTAACAGCTTACCTGTCACATACATTGACATATCTATTCAGGATGACGGAACTATTACTATGACGAATGACGGGAATGGGATCGATATTGCTCAACATCCCGAATACAATATTTGGATTCCAGAGCTCATTTTCGGTCATCTTAGAACCTCTACAAATTACGATAAAACAGAGAAAAAAATTGTCGGGGGTAAAAATGGATTTGGATTTAAATTAGTGTTGATTTGGTCGACTTACGGATACATTGAAACCATCGACCATGTGCGTGGTCTGAAATACACCCAAGAATTCCGCAATAATTTAGATGTGATTGAAAAACCGAGTATTACCAAGTGCAAAAGCAAACCATATACCAAGATTGTATTCAAACCCGATTATGCTCGCCTAGGCATCCCCGGTCTAACGCCAGATGTCATTGCACTCTTGAGGAAACGTGTATTCGATGTCGCCGCTGTCACAGATAAATCATTAAAGGTCAAATATAATTCCCAGATTATTCCTGTTAAAAATTTCCAACAATATATCGATATGTATGTGGGTGGTAAAGATGCGGTTCAGCGTGTGTATGAGGAGGCAGGACCTCGTTGGGAATACGCAGTAGCGTTGTCACCAACCCATGAATTCATCCACGTGTCATTTGTAAATGGAATTCATACTGCCAAAGGAGGAAAGCATGTGGAGTTTGTTCTGAATCAAATTACGAGAAAATTAGTTGCCTATATTGAAAAGAAGAAGAAGGTTGTTGTAAATGCCAATAGCATCAAAGAACAGCTCATCTTATTCATGCGATGTGATATTGAAAATCCATCATTTGATAGCCAGACCAAAGATTTTATGAATACACCTTCTGCAAAATTCGGGTCTACATGCTCAGTAAGTGATAAATTTATTGAAAAATTGGCAAAGATGGGTGTGATGGATGCGGCATGTGCCCTTACAGAAGTAAAAGAGAATAAGGCTGCAAAGAAAACAGATGGTACCAAATCCAAGAATGTTCGCGGCATTCCTAAGCTCATTGATGCGAACTGGGCTGGAACAGAAAAATCGAGCCAATGTATCATCATCTTTTGTGAGGGAGATTCAGCAAAGGCCGGTATCGTTTCTGGATTGTCTTCCGAAGACAGGAACACGATTGGTGTCTATCCTATGAAGGGAAAGATATTGAATGTGCGTGGCGAGCTCGTCAAGAAAATTGCGGAAAATAAAGAAATCGCCGAAATCAAAAAAATCCTAGGACTAGAAACAGGTAAAGAATATGCGTCTATAAATGATGTGAACAAGTCACTACGTTATGGTCGTGTACTCTTTATGACTGATCAGGATTTAGATGGATCACATATCAAAGGATTATGCATTAATTTATTCCAATCAGAATGGCCAACTCTGTCACACATTCCTGGATTTATCGGTTTTATGAATACTCCTATTTTGAAGGCGAGAAAAGGCGCACAAGAAATGATATTTTATAGCGAAGGCGAGTATCAATCTTGGAAAGAGGATAATGATTCTAATGGGTCCAATGGTGGATCCAAGGGATGGAAAATTAAATATTATAAAGGGTTGGGTACCAGTACTGGTAAAGAATTTAAAGAATATTTTGCGCATAAAAAATTGGTTGGATTCGAGCATACTGGTCAAGTAAGTGATGATGCGATCGATATGGTATTCAATAAAAAACGTGCTGATGATAGAAAGGAATGGTTGGGTGGGTATGATAGAGAAAGTTATTTGGATACAAATCAGACGATGGTTCCTTATGAGGAATTTATTAATAAAGAACTTATCCACTTTTCAAAATACGATTGCGATAGAAGTATTCCTAATTTGATGGATGGACTGAAAATTAGTTTGCGGAAAATATTGTATTCGGCTTTTAAAAAGAATTTGACGACAGAAATTAAGGTTGCACAATTTACTGGATATGTATCTGAGCATTCTGGATATCATCATGGCGAGGCGTCGTTAAATGGTGCGATAGTCGGAATGGCGCAAAACTTTGTCGGGTCGAACAATATCAACCTGTTGATGCCTAACGGACAATTCGGTACTCGTCTGTCTGGTGGAAAGGATAGTGCTTCTGAAAGATATATCTACACCCTTCTGAATAAAATCACGCGTAATATATTCCCGGAAACCGATGATAAAATATTGAAATATTTGAATGACGATGGACTGCTTGTAGAACCGCTATATTATGCGCCTATTATTCCGATGTTATTGGTCAATGGATCTAAGGGGATTGGTACTGGATTTAGTACTGATATTATGTGCTACAATCCTACTGATATTATTCGATATTTGAAACTGAAATTGACTGGTGCAACGCTTGCTCCTGCAGCAACAGCAACAGAGCCAGTAGAATTCACTCCTTATTACGAAGGGTTTACTGGAACTATTAATAAAATTACAGATAGTAAATATTTAATCAAGGGAAAGTATGAAAAAATGGCAGCAGATAAATATCGTATTACAGAATTACCTGTTGGAACTTGGACAGATGATTTTAAAGAATATCTGGAAACTCTGACCGAAACTACGGATAAAGCTGGTAAGAAAATTACACCTGTTGTCAAAGATTATGATGATATGAGTAAAGACACCAATGTGGATTTCATCATTACGCTGCAAAAAGGGAAGGGTGAGGAGTTGGAAGCCATTGCCCTAGATAATGGATGTAATGGGTTTGAGAAGATGTTTAAATTATTTACTACAAATACCACTACAAATATGCATTTGTTTGATGCGAATGATAAATTGAAAAAATATGAGGCAGTTAGTGAAATTATTGACGATTATTTTGAAACCCGTTTGCAATTGTACAAGGTTAGAAAGGATTTTATGATTGGTGCGCTTGAAAAGGATTTAGTTTTATTGTCGAATAAAGTTACATATATTAAGGAAGTGTTGGAGGGGACTATTGATTTGAGACGAAAAAAGCGTGATGAAGTCAGTAAGATGTTGTCACTTAAAGGATATGATGTTATTGATGACGATGATGATTATAAATATTTAACTAAATTACCGATGGATAGTGTGGCGGAAGAAAACGTGGATAAATTAGAACAAGAACATCAACAAAAAACGGATGAACTTGTGCATGTTAAATCGACCACTATCCAGCAAATGTGGCAACAAGAATTAACTGCATTAGAGGCGGAATATTCTAATTATAAAGAGGCTAGAGAACGCATTATGTCTGGCGAATCAAAGAAGATTGCTAAAGCGGTTAAGAAAACTACGACATCTTCTAATGCGGTCAATGTAAAGAAGTCGAAGCTTAGCGTAGTTGTGTAAATAAAATGTTATTATGTATCGTGTAGTTGTATATTGTGTATTGTGTATTATATTGTTTTTTTTTAACAATATAATTTATTGGGATTGTTGGAATGCTTATTTAGTTTGACTTATTTTACGATCTGCAGCGATCCGTAGACGAAGTCGAAGGAGTTCAAACATCATCTATATATTCAAGGATCGAATGCATATTATCTAATTATATCAACTCTATTTTACTTTCTAAATGGATTCCATGAGAGAAAAAGTAATCGAACAAATTAAAACCAAGGTTTAAGGATCAGCTGTTTATCGTTATTTTTTGCTAAAATAGGAGGCGCCATTGGTTTATACATAGTGGAAGCATCACTGATATATTTGTGGTACCCTTGTGCTTCTCCATAAACTTGAGGGATGCAGTAATCCCACACCATTCGGTTTAATTCGTATATTTGTTTATTAACATGGGTAGGCTGATTTGCTGCATGTTGTAGAAAAATACTGCGCATAATAATTTTAAGTGTGTCTTCATCTTGATTACTTATAGTATATTGCCCATTTGATCTCTTATATACTCCGGTTCTTATACCATTTTGGATAATAGTAATGTTTTTGGAAGAGAAAAACCCATCAGAAAGTGCTGTGTTGTCCCAGATGCCAGCAGTGGGATCTCTGTATGTAGCACATTGATTGACTGGAATTTTATCATACATTTGGAATAAGTCCTTCATTCTAGGTCCATTTATATCTACTCTACCATTGGAACTTCTTTGCATTTATATTACTTCTATAAAAAAAATATATCCTTTTATTTTATAGATATGGCAAGTTTTCAAGGGATCGTTATAATAGTTGCAGTTCTTCTTCTAATTATATCGTTAATTCTAATTGGTGTCTTGTTAGTTAAGAGCAAAAACACCGAGCAATGGCCACCGATGCTAGGCGATTGTCCTGATTATTGGATTGATACGTCAGGTAATGGATCCAATTGTGTCAATTTGAAAGATCTAGGAACATGTAATGCAATAGCTGGAGATGGAAAACATCTCACTATGGATTTCTCTGTAGCTCCATATACTGGAGCTGACGGACTATGCCAAAAATATGTGTGGGCAAACAGCTGTGGAATTACGTGGGATGGAATCACTTCTGGTGTGACGAATCCATGTACGCCTCCAGTGCCTTCTGCTTAAGCATATTTTGACGGCTTGGAGGAAAACGTATATACTGCGCAAGTGACGAGTCGATTCGAAGTTTGGATATGTAAATCGTTAATTTTCAAAAATAAAAATAAATACAATATTTATGGTCAATTCAGTAATTTATATAGGTAAATGTGGTGGTGCTACAACAAAACAGATATTAAACATAAATAATATTGAACATCAAGAAGTTCATCTTACGAAACCCGTATTTAATGAAAATTATAAATATGTGATTATAATAAGAAATCCAATTGATAGATTTATATCAGCATTTAATTGGAGATATAAATTAGTTGTATCAGATAAAACTCAAGAAAACAGATTTATAGGTGAAAAAGATACATTAATAAAATACGATAATGTTAATAATTTAGCAGAAAATATTACTAGGTTTGATATAAATAAATCATATATTCATCATATTTACGAAGATATTAATTTTTATTTAGATGACTTTTTAGGAAAATGTAAAAAGGGAAATATAATAGGTATAGTTACTCAAGAAGATTTAGAGCATGATATTGAACACATTTTTAATATATGTGTCAAGAATATACACAAAAACAAAAATAACACGATTATAGATAAATATATATCTAATACAGGATACGATTTACTTAAGCATTATTTGTATAAAGATTATGAATGTATAGATAAATTGTTTGCTATGGGATGTCTATCTGATAAACAATATAATATATTGTCTAAATAATCAGTATTTTACATGTCCATATTCCTACGGCTGGCGCCTATGGAATATAATCGGAAAAAATCGATTCGCTTCAAGGATGTAATTGTATTATATATTTTACAAAATATGTTATATATTTTATAATTCTAATATATATAAAATATGTATTACGATATCATTATTATTGGAAGCGGTATTTCAGGGTTATATGCTGCATATAATATACAAAAAATGTCACCATCTACTAGTTTCATCATATTAGAAAAGTACAAAAAAAACTGGATTGGTGGAAGAACTAGTAATGATATGTTTTATGGAACACAAATAGTCACTGGTGCCGGTATCGGTAGAAAAAATAAAGACAAATTATTAATTCAGTTGTTAAATGAACTTGATTTGCCATATGAAGAATTTCCTTTTACACCATATTATTCAACACAAATTGATAAAATAGTGGACATTAAAAAGGTAACTCAACATTTAAAAACTGAATATAACAAACATAAAAACCAAACGAGAATTACATTCAAAGAGTTTGCTAAACCAATATTAGGTGATACATTATATAATGATTTTTTAGTGTCTGCTGGATATACTGATTATGAAAACGAAGACGCTTTTGACGTTATACAAAATTACGGAATGGATGACAACGCATGCTGTTGGAAAGGATTATATATAAATTGGAAACAACTGGTTACAACGCTTCATAAAAAAATTGGTATTGATAAAATAAAAACATCTATGAATGTGGCGAGTATTAAGAAAACAGATGAAAATCCATGTCTCTTTTCAGTTGAAACAGATAACGGAATCGTATTTGAATCTAATAAAGTGATAGTTGCTACAACTATTGATAGTATAAAACAAATAATTCCTGGTGCTTCTAATAAAAATAGTATTTATAATGAAATTAAAGGGCAAACCTTTCTTAGACTATATGGTAAATTTTCAAAAAAATCATCCGAAATAATGAAACAATACATAAAAGGATACACTATTGTTCCTGGTCCTTTACAAAAAATTATACCGATGGATGCAAGTAAAGGAGTATATATGATTGCGTATTCCGACAATACAAATGCCACCCTTTTAAAAAATTATTTAGAAAATACGCCAGAAAATAGAGAGGTGATTTGTTATTTCATAGAAAAAGCATTAGGTCTTCCTGATAAAAGTTTAGAATTAATAGCAATCAAAGACTATTATTGGCCTATCGGAACACATTATTATACTCCTTTATCGAATAAATATGAAAATAGAGAGGAATTTATTCATACGGCTCAACATCCCGAAAATGGTATTCTTGTTGTAGGAGAAGTTGTAAGCGATAATCAAGGATGGACAAATGGCGCACTTTCTAGTGTAAAAGCGGTATTAAATAAAAAATGGATCAAAACATTGTGTTAGCTAATTTAATTTATCAAATAATAACCATGATACCCTATTGAAGCAAATCCTAACATCAATAATAGTTCAAAGTACAGCCTTTGCGTTTTCTCTCTATTTAGTCCAATATAAAGTAATAGAGGACCAACAATAAAAATATGTATATAGTTTACCCAAGGATTCATCCCTACTTGTAGTTTTTTATAAACCTTAAAGCTGTGATACAAAATGATTATTATTCCTAATGTTGTCAAAATGGGATACATAAAGGTAGGAATATTTGATCTCGTAATTCCTACGTATAAAAACAAACTACCAACTATAAGTATATGAAATAAATGAACAAACAAACTGGCGCTCATATAAATAATCAAATATTATATATTATTTTATCACGATAATATATAAATGGATAGTCCACAATTAAAAATTTTTGACTATAACAACACTGAAGTCAAAAACATTCAATCTGGAGGCAAAATAGTGCGTAAAGTTTCTATTAAACGAGGAAAGGGTTATAAAAGTATTAGCACCTATCATAAAAAAAAACATACAGGAACTGCACGTAGAACGCTTAAAACTGCTGAAATACAAATGATAAAACTAGGAAAATTCATACCTGGATTATTTAAAAATTGCAAAACATGTGCTGTGAGCCGTAGACGAAGTCGAAGGTGAGCGATTGAACTTCGAAGGAGTTCTCCAAGAAAAATAAAAAACATGCAAATATAATAAATTGGCGAGCGTTACTTAAAAAAGAGTACTACGGCTTGCCATATAAATTTATTATATTATTCAACGGACTTAAAATAAATCGAAAAGAATTCGAAAAAGAATCCAACGGACTTCAAATAACCAGAAAAAGGCACCTGTTACTGAAAAAAAGGTACTACCGCTTTAAGTTACTTTGTCCATTTATTATATAATTTGCAAATAAAAAGTCCAAAAGTATTCCAGAGTTTGAAAAATGGACAAATATATTTGTCCATTTTTTGAATTCTTAAAAAAGTCTTGGAAAAACACGAAAAAAATAAGCCAGAGCATAATTTTTGCATGCTTTTTCATTTTGTGAGCATAAGAAAAAAAAAAGTGAAATATTTACAAAAAAAAAGATTTAGAAATAATTTTATAAACCTAAAATATAGAGTAAAAATGATAACCCCAATTACCCCAATTACCCCTAAATTTATATGTGATAAATGTGTATTCATAACAGGTAACAAAAAAGATTTTAACCGACATTTATTGACATCTAAACATATACATGATAAAGAAATGATAAAAAAAAACCCATTACCAATCCAAAGTAAATTATTTACATGCATATGCAGTAAAACATATAAACATCAATCTGGATTATGCATACATAAAAAAAAATGTAGTATGTTAAAAGCTAAAGTAGAAGTGGTAGAAGTGGTAGAAGTGGTAGAAGAATTAAAAGAAAAGGAACATGAAGGAATCACAATAAAAATGTCAGATATACAAAATGCAATTCCAAACATGGATATGAGTTTAATATTTTCTTTTATGAAAGACACACAAGAATTCAAACAAATTATGTTGGAACAAAGCAATATTATATTAGAACAAAACAAAATCATGTCAGATTTGGTAGGAAAAGTGGGCAACACTACCATAAACAACACGCAAAACAATCATTTTAATCTGCAGTTTTTCTTGAACGATACGTGTAAAGGTGCGATGAATGTAAAGGATTTTCTGAATTTTATCAATGTGGATTTGGAAGACATTGAATACATAGGAACACACGGGTATGTAGCAGGAATTTCCAGGATCTTCACCAAGAATCTAGCGAGGTTGGGAAAGTATGAGAAACCAATTTGGGTAACGGACGAGAAGAGGGAAACGATCATGTACAAAGAGGATGGAGAATGGAAGAAAGACGATGATCATATAAAAATGAATAAAATATCAGTAGCAATAGAATTCAAATGCATAAAAGCACTCACAATATGGAGAGAACTGAATCCTGATTGGAGAGAAAATGATAAGAAAGGCGAGTTTTTAAATATAATGAACGGATGCGTATTTGGAGGTGAATTAAAGACCAAAACCATATTTTATCATCCGCCCGATAAAGATCAAAAGGCAAAGATAGTGAGGAACATGATTCAGCATTTGAAAATTCCTAAGAAAAACTAGAATGCAGAAATCAACATAAAAAGAATATGAGTAGAAGTATAAGATGGATCAATTAAATATAAATAGTCTTCTTAATAGAGAAGAGAGTGTATCCAAATTTAAAGACATTTTAAAAAACTTTGAATTAAATAAACAAAATGTATTATTTAAAAAAGGAATATACGTTTATGGTGAACCGGGAACGGGAAAAACCACATTCGTAATGAATTTGTTGAAAGAAATGGATTACGATGTAATCAGATATGACGCCGGTGATATACGTAACAAAACTATTATTGATACTATTACAAAACATAACATGTCTGATAAAAATATCATGAGCATGTTCCATAAAAAAGTCAAGAGAATTGCCATCGTTATGGATGAAATTGACGGCATGAATAACGGAGATAAAGGAGGAATTAACACATTGATTAAATTAATACGTCCCAAAAAAACCAAAAAACAAAAGTTGGAGGAAATTACATTAAATCCAATCATTTGTATAGGCAATTACCACATCGACAAAAAAATCAAGGAGTTGATGAAGGTGTGCAATACTATTGAATTGTGTAGTCCAACAAATGCACAAATAACTTCTATTATTACTCCTTTAATGCCAAATATGAATGATGTTTTAATACAAACCATTATCAAATTCGTGCAATTTGATTTACGAAAACTCAAAAACATTTGCGAAATTTATAAAAACAAACAAAATATGTTAAATACCGAAATGATACAAAATATATTTCAAATAAAATCGTATAATGATGATACTAAAAAAATCACACAAAAATTGATTAACAATCCGTATTCGATAGATCAACATTTAACTATTATGAATGAAACAGATAGAACCATAGTAGGGCTGTTATGGCATGAAAATATTATTGATGTATTAGGAAAAGTAAACAAAAAGATATCCGTACCATTCTACTTAAAATTGCTACAAAACATGTGTTTTGCTGATTATATTGATAGAATCACCTTTCAAAAACAGATATGGCAATTTAATGAGATGAGTTCTTTCATTAAAACGTTCAAAAATAATAAGTTATATCACGAGACATTTAAAAAAAAACCAAAATATAATCCACAGGAAGTGAGATTTACAAAAGTATTAACCAAATATTCAACAGAATATAACAATTCCTTGTTTATTCAAAATTTATGTCAGCAATTAGGGATGGATAAAAAAGATTTGTTCTCTTTTTTTCTAGACCTGAAAAATAAGTATGACGATACTGAAATATTGGCACTTTTTGAAAATTATGAAATTACAAAATTAGACATAAATCGCATTTATAGATATTTAGAAAAATACACAAAGGTGGATGCAGTAGAAGATGATGAATGCGTAGATGAAAAAAGTGACATAGATGAATAAAATAACACATGTCATAAAATCAACACAAAAAATATAATAACAACATGGTAACCATGTGGTTATTTTGTAAAAAATAATATACAACAGAACTACATATCTTTAATAGCAGAATAGTTTTTCGTATTCCAATATTCCTTTGTATCGCTACTTATGGAGATCGAGTGATGCATGTGTCTTTCGAATTCATCAGGAGAAGCGAAAAACATAGTAGGAGATTGCGGTCCGGTCTCTCCCGTAGATAACGTAACCTTAAAATATAAATCTTCATGTTTCGAACCAATTAGGTGATTATGATAACGTTCCCCGGTAATAGCGTTTCTAATGGGACATCCTTGACTTCCAGATGCGTAAAATGCAATCTTTTTGGATTTCAAATAGGATTTATTATTTTTTTCCACAGAAATCTTTCTAGTAATTTGTATGTATCCCTTATCACTTTTGTTCATTTCAGCCATTAACTTGTTCACCTTCTTCTTTTGAGAGTCAAGCGAAAACGCATCTTCATCCACATTGGTGGGATCAAACCTATCATCATAATACATCTACTACTGATTATAATTTTATATTTGACATTGGTTTTAAGTCTTTTACATTTCAAATGTTTATTACTTCAGGCGGCTTTGGTAGCTCCATTTTTTTCACCGCCTTTTTCTCTGCAATTTTTGCAGTTATTAATGTAGATATTTTCCCCTCGAGATATTTCATTTTTTCCTTCAATGTATCATTTTCTGTCATCAATTCTTTCACTCTTTTCTCATAATTTGCAAACACTTCATGTGGATTTACAAGTACATTTTGAGGCGGTCCACCATTTACTCCTGGTTGTTGTATTATTGTCATGCCAGGATTTTTTTGCAAAATCTCCTGCTGTTGTTGCTGTTGTTCTAGCTGTTTCAAATATTGTTGCTTCATCATTTCTTCACGCTTGGCGGTAATTTCTAGGGTTTGTTTCACGACATCAGGTTTATTTTCAGGTCTACCAGGTTCATATTCGGCTAAAAGGACATCAATGGACTCCATAAAAAACTCCTTAATATCTGGCTCCTTGACAAAATCGTCAACTTTAACATCGGATAATTTTACAAAAGGATTATCGACCCCCTGACCAAGTAATGTTTTTTTGTCGAATGAATTATGTACATGTGAAAAGACTAAGATAGTTTTGAATGGATTCATTTGAACAAATGGAACAGTGTATTCCTTCAAGAAATGTTTCTCTTCTGCTAGCGCAGCATCGTTGTCATATTGAGTTTGTTTTAACAATTCGCGACGAAAAGCAAATGTAGCGGCGGTGGAATGATTCGGTCCATAAGGTCCAAATTTATACATCTCATTGATATGTTTAAAATATATAAACATTTCGCTGCTGCCAGCACATAAAGCATGTGGGTTCTTTTTCAATGTTTCCACAGCATGAGATACACGTTCGGGAGGGTAGTAGTCATCGTCGTCCATATAAACAATAATATCACCCTTTGATTTTTCATGCATCAGATTTCTCTTTTTCCCTAAATACATTTTCTCGTCATATTTGAAATATTTTATTTGTGGGATATGAGATACTAAATCTTCAATTTTGTCTGTTCCATCATCGATAATAATCCACTCCATTCTCTCTTTAGGATATGTTTGGTGTTGAAAACATTTGATGATATTTTTAATAAATGGTCGTCGATTAAATGTGGGAGTACATATACTCACAAAAGGCATGCTTTGAAGTTCCTTGTATTGTTTGATAGTAAGTTTTCTTTTACCATCCGCTGAATTAGACATGGTATATATTTATAATACAAGTTTTTTTTATATTATAAATTGCTATTTTGATATAGTCTATAATAAAAAATAAAATATATAATTATAATATTATGGCGACTTATTCGATAGATCAAATTGTTGCTAGAGGAAACGACGCCATCTTTGGAGATGTGACTATTATAACAGATGTCAATAATATTACTACTATTGATATGTATACGTTTTACCTTATTGGACAAACTACAACTACCCCTGCATATTATATATATACTTCGTCTCCAGGTATGACCATAAATGGCGGTGTAATAGCTACTGCTACCTTTAATAGTAATAGTAATATTATAGGCATATTTCTTTCTAAAGGTATTACAGGAATTAATAATGCATTTAATACTATGACAAATTTACAATATTTACAAGTACTTAATGGTGTTCTAACTATAAATACAGGAGCTTTTACTGGTTGTACTAAATTGAAGCCTATCTCTCCTTCTTTACCATATCAAGGAACAATATACACATCTTTGTATGCAACATCTGTTATAACTAATTTTTTTGGTACTAATAATACGAATGGATTTTATCTTAATATATATACAACCCCCGCTGATAGTTATACATTAATAGATATCGTTAATAGAGGAGAATACAACCCCGTATTTGGAGATATTACTATTATAGTCAAAGATTATCCTTCACCTAATGGTGTAGGTAGACCTACTTTGCCAGGCGGTGTAAAATCGACTGGTTCTTTTATTTGTCCATTATATTCATTTACATTTGCAGGCATAATGAGTTTGCCCGATATTTCCGCGGCTATATACACTACGAGTCGAACCAGCCCAATAACATCAATAGCAGCAGGTTCATTTAATGGTGTAAATCACCTACTAGGGGCATTTCTATCTTCTTCAATTACAACTATTGAATCCGATGTGTTTAAAAGCACTATCAATTTAAAATATATAGAAATACTTAATAGTGTTACATCTATAAATTCAACCGCTTTTATTGGTTCTACTACTTTGAAACCTATATCTCCTTCTTTACCCTATATAGGAACAATATACACATCGACACCCCCCACAGAATATATCAGTAACTTTTTTAATAACAATGGGTTTTATCTTAATTTTTTAAGTTTATCCACTAACGTTACACCACCTGTTTTATGTTTTAAGGAAGGATCAAAAATACTATATTACAATCGCAAAACAAATCAGGAACAATATATTGAAATAGAAAAATTAAAAAAAGGAGACATAGTAAAAACATTCTTACACAGATACAAAAAAATAGAACATATAGGAAATTCAAAGATGTATAACAATGTCAATAATATTCGTTCTATGGACAAATTGTACAAATGTTCTAAAACACAATATCCTGAGTTGTTTGAGGATTTGATCATAACGGGAGCTCATTCTATTTTGGTAAATGATTTTAAAGATAACGAGAAAGAAAAAACATTAGAAGTCTTATCTGACATTTACGTAACAGACAAAAAATATAGATTGCCTGCATGTATTGACAAAAGAGCCCAAATATATGAAGTAGAAGGAAATCATACTATTTGGCATTTTTCTTTGGAACATGATGATTATTACATGAATTATGGTGTTTTTGCCAATGGATTATTAGTGGAAACTGCGAGTAATTATACGATGCTTGAATGTTCCGGACTAAATATAGTATAATCTTTCGATACTCATCCTCCGACGTTACATCTAACGTATAATATATAATATATATTTTATAGTATATATTTTATAGTATATATTATCGATAATCATGTGATCCGTAAATAACCTTTATTGGAAGGAAACGTAGGATTGCTTGCATATTACTTCGGCTAACGCAGTATTGTCGAAGGATTATTGTTCCACTATCAAAATCTTTTCCATAATTTTTCTACTGGTATTCTTTCTTGAAATTACGCGTTTTCCGCCTATTATAGGCTTTTCCAATAGTATGTGGTCAAAGTCCTTCGCCAAATCTACAGAGTTTCCTTGCGTAGTCACAGACCCAGAATCAGGAGCGCTAGCAGGTGATTCTGACAACCCTGCATTTTGTCCTTCTTTATCATCTGTCAATTCGATTTCATCATTCTTTTTTTGTACCGATTCTTGTTGTAATTCTTTTTCCTGTGCCGCTGATTCTTGTTCTTTTTTTAATGCTGCAGTCTTTATAGCTTGATCAACATCTGCTACCAATGCATCAGCAGGGGATAATTTTGTCGCTTGTGTAAAATCATTTTTCCATCCAGTTGCACCAGTCGGTACATATTGTTTGTACACATTTGTAAAGAAATATAACAGCAAGCATGCAACTACCGCAATGAATGCTTCATAACCACCGAAACAGGCGTTGGCATCTACTATTACAAAAAAGGAAATGATATACATGATCACACTCATTTTATATTTTAGAACATTCATCAAAGCATCCTTAATAGAATATGATGACTTAGTAGCACCTGCACCAGCACCAACACCATCCACCTTTTTAGCTTTCATAAATAGTGGTAATAACCCACAAAATATAGTGCTTAATGTAGCAACTGCAGGCACTATGATTCCAAGCCCAAAAAATAAAAAGACTAATATAGCTACCCAAACTACTATAAGTGTTTTCCACCAATTCATAAAAGACCACATACTATTGGAAGTCCATGCGGTTTTATCGCTAGTAGTAGTAGAAAAAAGCAAGGATAAATTATAAAACCATAAAAATGCAAAATAAAATCCATTTATAATGCTGGTACAAAAGTTGACAAACACGGATAAAAATGGCGCTAAGAATATGATTATACTTTCATTAAAAAAATTGTTAACCATAGAACCATATACCCAATTTATTATAGCTAAATTATTCGCCAATATTTGTTGGATAGTTGTAGCAATGTATAAATAAAAGGAATTGCCTGCCTTCGGATCTTTTAATTTATTTAGATATCCAATGAATCCCTCCTTCTTCAAATCCTCAATGTTTTCAGTAAGAGGGAATATTAATTTGGTAGAAAATATCCCTTCCGCCGTTTTAACTATATCTATATTTACTACTTTATCACCACCAATGATGATGGGTATCACATCGGTATACGGAGTAAAATTCATATCGGTTGGTAGAATATTAGATTGAGCAACACGACAAGTGTATACGAGACAAGTCCCCACTACAACTACTATGCCTAATACGAATAGTTTACCGAGTAATGTTAATAGGAAGGAACCACTTTCTTTCATGGTTATAGGAGCAGGTCCTTTTTTATTTTTAATTGCGGAGTTGTCGGAATTATCTGACGAATTTGTTGTATTAGACATGTTATAATAAAATGATATTATTTATTTTGTATTTATTTTGTATTTATAATGTATATTGGATGAAATCGCAACAAATATATATTATAATATTAGCATTCGTTTCTATCATTTTAATGATAGGTGTATTGATGCTTGGCAATTATGCGATAAAATCAGGCAAAATAATAGAATGTTTTGATAGCGCAACCCCTGATATGGGTGATCCATATACAAGTCATTCAGTAGACCTACCAATAAATACCACATATAGCTGTAAAAATATGTGCGGACCAATGGCTAGATGTTCTATTACAGGTGAACAATGTTTGTCGGATATAGATTGCTATGGGTGTAAACCAATAAAGAAACAGGATGAGAAACAAGAACAAAACCAAAAAACACATGCAGCTATAAGAGGTCAAAATGACGCGGGAAAGTTGACTACCCAAGTTACCCCCATGTATTCAGTATTAACGACGGATATAGGAACACAAGCGACACTAATAAACGACAAATTTGCGCCCCCGCCGCAATATAATCAAGGCGTGAATACATGGAGAAAAACATTTAATGTAGGTCAGGAGCTGTTTGATAAAAGATATAATCCAGGGTCGATACCATATATGCCGACATATCCAGATCGGGTGACATTATCTGGGCAATTCATAGACAATGGTCCTTTGGCATCAAATGATTTTTTGTAGGGATAAGCATAAAATTTTATTATACATATCCCTATGTTTACGCAGTACTCGCAATATATTCTTTAATTTTATTACACACGTAATCGACATCTTCGATAGTCATTCCGTGGTGGGCCCCTAATAAAAAACCTTCTGCCATGATTCTATCTGCATTTGGAAAAGTTTCTAAATATTCTCTATAAACTGGATGTCGAGTGATATTTCCTGCAAAGCATACACGAGTTTGAATGTGATTTTCTTCTAAAAATGTTAATAATCCTAATCTGTTTTCATACATAAAAGGTATAGCTAACCAATCTGAATTAAAAGTGTTAATAGGTAAAGTTATTTCCTTAACATCCTTTAGATTATCAATATATCTGTTAAACATAGCTCGTCGTTTTGATCGAATTTCTTCAATTCTAGAAATTTGTACAAGCCCAAATGCTGCATTTATTTCGGAAGATTTCATATTGTATCCGATTGCCCCATATAAGAATTTATAATCATATGGTATTCCATCAACAGAATATTCAAAGCGGGTTTTAATATCTTCAGAATTATCTCCAATTCTACCCCAATCTCTAAACATGGTAGCGCGTTTTAATAAATTTTCAGAATTAAACATAACCATCCCTCCAGAACCAGCTGCGGTTATTAAATGACTTGAATAAAAGCTAGTAATTGAAATATCTGTCTCAGGTGTATATGTAATAGTATCTGCAGAATCTTCAAATAAAATAACATTTGTTCTTTTTCTAATTTCAACCCAATCAGGTTTTGATCCAATAAGATTTGGTAGTAATATTACCTTTGTTTTATCCGTTATTTTTGAACACACTTGTTCTGGAGTAGGTACATATGTACCTATTTCGACATCACAAAATACAGGCTTAAGACCACATTGTATTATAGGTGCAAGAGTAGTAGAAAATGTGCATGCAGGAGTTATAACTTCATCACCAGGTTCTAAATTAAGTGCGTTTAACCCTAAAAGAATTGCAGAGGAACCACTATTTACAAAAAGTCCATATTTTTTACCGAACAATGTAGATACTTCTTTTTCAAATTGGATACTTTTGGGACCGAACCCAGCCAACCACCCATCATTTAAACAATCAACAACTGCTTTAATTTCTGCATCGCCGTAAGCTTCTTTTTTATTAGGTGCATACCATATTTTTTTTTGCATATTGTATTATAAAATGTATGGATATAATTTATTTAATTATTAAATGTAAAGTTACCCATTTTATAATGAGCAGGTTTTTTGAAAGGATGTGGAAGGATTGGAAAATTATTTTTGACTATGTTTGGTAATCCGCTAAATATATTTATATCTTCAATAAAAGGTATCAATGTCTTCTCTTTCACAAAATGTTGTATATCGATCCATTGGTCTTTTATTAAATGCATAGTTTGCAACGCAAAAGGAATATTTTCTACACCATACGCAATGCCATATAATTTATTTATGTTTTTATATTTTGTATATGAAGCCACACCAGTCATATTTAACCATTGTGTTTCATTTACTCCTTCTATAGGATATATTATTGAAATACATCCACATAGTGCTGCTATAATAGAAAAAAAAGTCAAAGGATCATATGATATAAAATAAGTATATTTATTAAAAATAGGTATACTATCTATAGGAGTAAGAGCATCATTAATTTTAAATGAATTTGCAGGAGGTAAAATAATTTTTTTATGAAATATGTGTTTTTTTCTCATAGTATAACAATAATGATTGTTTCTCTGTAAATTTAAATTGATACATTCGGGAGGAATATAAATACAAGATAACAATTTGTATATATTACCTATTTTATTTGGGTGAACTGAAAATTTAGTTTCTGCATTAAAATAGTATACTAAATCATTCTTACCCCATGATAATATATGTTCATTATTATAATGAGGACCTAATATCCATCTTACTACATATTTTGCATTTAAAGGATTGCCTATAATAGTTTCACCATAAATAACTATAGTTTTGTTTAAATCCAAATCATTATTATAATTTTTATTGAATATAGCATTTTGTGTTTTGTTAACATTGTATATTCTTACATTTATATTTAATTCATCCAGGTATTTTGCTAATAAAAAAGAGCAGACTATTCCTCCACATTTTATATCAAAACTGCAATTATTTGATGGATATATTAATATATTTTTTGTAGAAGACATTATATATTTGTTATATTTACTATTTATATAAAATATAAATATAAATACTTATTGCAATTATATTATATATGGAGGATAATCCTTCGACTATGTCTACGGATTATAATCAGGAAACATCGGCTTGCAAGCAAGTCTACGTTTCCTTCCAAAACGTAGATACTGCGCAAGTGGCGAAGCGAGTCGAAGTTTTCCGATTATATTCCTCGCGAAGCAATGGCGTTACCCGAAGGAATATGAAAATTTTAATAACTGGTGGGAATGGAAATATAGCACAAATGATAACTCGAAATTTAAATGGTAAAAATGGGTTTGAGATATCGAATCCATCACGTAAAGAATTAAATATATTATCTTTTGATGAAGTGAAAAAATATTTAACTATGAATCATTTTGATATATTGGTACATACTGCAATAGAGGGTGGAAGAAGAACCAAAGAAGAAACAGGTCAAGTAGTATATAATAATATGTTAATGATGGAAAATTTACTATTTTTTTCAGATAAATTTAAAATGATTATTAATTTTGATTCGGCTGCTATATATGATCGCACAACAGATATATTAAATAGAAAAGAAGAAGATGTATTCACTATTCCAAAAGACTATTATGGTTTTTCAAAATATGTAATACATCAACGAGGATTACAACATGATAATTTTTATAATATTAGAATATTTAATATATTTCATGCAAACGAAGAATGTAATCGATTTATAAAAGCATGTTTTATAGCAAAACAGAATAATACGGATATTATTATTCATGAAAATAAATGGTTTGATTTTTTCTACGAAGACGATTTTATTACATTAATGATGTATTATTTTAATAATGTAGTATCTTTAGAAAATTTACAAAAAACCATAAATGTATGTTATGATAAAAAGTATAAATTATCAGATATAGCTGAATTAATATTGCATGATAAAAGTAAAATAATAATACACAATAATGATGTATTGAATAATTATAGTGGGAATAATACTCAGTTACAAAAAATGGGGATACAATTTATAGGATTAGAAAATAGTATACAAATGTATAATAATATATTTACTAGTAATATATGAATACTCATTCGAGTTCGTCTACGGGGTATAATCGGAAAACTTCGAGTCCCCTCAATGCATCTACGTTTTCCTCCAACAATATACATGATTTTTTAATTAATTATGAATTATTTATTTTTGATTTAGATGATACATTAGTTAAAACAGAAGAATATCATTATAAGTCATGGTTATATATATTAAAGCATGAATTAGGAGAAGGTTTTTTTATAGAATTTGATATATTTTGCTCTAAATTTCATTCAAATAAACCAGATAATATACAGAATTATTTATCAAATGAATTGAAAATATACAATTTTGAAGAAGTGATTAAAAAAAAGAATGAGTATTACTTGAAATTAATAGATTTCGAGAAAGCACATATAAAATTAATTGATGGTTGTGAAATATTATTAAATAAAATAATAGATAATAACAAAAAATTTGTAATAGTATCGAATAGTTTAAAAAGTAATATAGATTATTTTTCAGAATTATTTCCTATTTTAAAAAAATCGTCAAAAAATTATTATCGTGAAATGTTTACATGTAGAAAACCTAATCCAGAATGCTATTTAAGAGTAGTAAGTGATTTTCCGAATGATAGAAAAATAGGGTTTGAAGATAGTATTACTGGTATACATGCTATGACATTGGTAAAAGAAATAGATCCAGTATTTATTAATATTCCATCTTATTATTATTATGATTATATAATAAAATCGTATCCAAATATATTAGTTATTGAAAATTATAAGTTCTAATACGAAAATTATGATATTATGTAATAATATAATATTATATGGTGGAAAAAAATATAGAATTGTTAGATTGTACTATTCGTGATGGAGGGTACGTGAATGATTGGAATTTTACAGATGAACAAATTAGAGAATGTTATATAGCATGTTCAAAATCTAATGTTGATTATATGGAAATAGGGTTTAGAAATTTTGGGAAAATGAAATTATTAAATAAATATGGACCCACATTTTTTTGCGACGAAGAATACATTAATAATACTATAGGTGACTTAAGTGGATGCAAATTAGCAGTAATGGTTACGATAAATGCATTTGATATTAATGATTTTGTACCGAAATCCCAATCAAAAATTAGCATGGTTCGAGTATTAATGGCGTATCATGGATCAAAAAATAAAGATGATTCCATATTGGATGTATCACAATTGATGGATGGTATTAATCAAATAAATATGTTAATAGAACTAGGTTATGAAGTTTCATTTAATATTGGTCGAATTGATAAAATGGATAAAAGTCAACTTTATGAAGTATGTAAACTTTTGTCTCAAACAAAAATAAAATATTTTACTATGGCTGACACATATGGTTCAATAGACTTGGATAATATTGAAAAATTAATTCCATATATTAAATTTTTATTTGAAGATTTATTTCATAGCAATATTAAAATAGGATTTCATGCACATGATAATATGAGTAATGGGACATGTAAAGCATTGCAATCAATAAAATATGGTGCATCTATTATCGATGGGTGTATATTAGGATATGGTAGGGGGTCAGGTAATGCAAAAACGGAATTAATTATGATGGATTTGAATAAAAATTATAATAAAAATTACGATTTTATTAATATGATTGAATATGGTGACAATCATATAATACATTATAAAGAATGCAATAACAATTTATGTTATAATGTGGTGTATGCATTATCATCTTATTTTGGTTGTCATGTAACTTATGCCATAGATATTATAGAGAACTATGATAAAATGCAGATAAGAGATATATATAATACATTTAAAAAATTAAAAGAGTTGAAAAAACATATGTTTTATTGGGAAGATTTATTTATGAAAATACATAATGAATCAAAATAACTATATAAATGATTGTAATATATATAATTATAATCATTTATGAAAGTAAAAGTTAGCGATTATATAGTTGATTTTTTTAATAAAAATGGTATAGATACACTTTTTACTATTACTGGCGGATTTGCAATGCATTTAAATGATTCCTTTGGAAATAATAAGAATTATAAAATATTCTATCAACATCATGAACAAGCGTGCGGACATTCTGCAGTAGGTTATAGTAAGACAAATGGTGCTCCTTGTATAGTATGTACAACAGCGGGTTGCGCTGCAACAAATGCGATCACCTCTTGCTTGATTGCTCATCAAGATAGTCTACCAATATTATTTATATCTGGACAAGTGAAAAGCACCGAATCTATTCGAAAAATAAACAATGATACAATGAAACTAAGACATTATGCTGGTGCAGATAGTGATATTATTTCAATGGTTAGTGAAATAACAAAATATGCAAAGGAAATATTAGATGTATCAGATTTAAATAATACATTAATAGATGCATTTAAAAATTTAATAACAGGACGACCAGGACCAGTATGGTTATCGATACCAGTAGATATTCAAGGTATGCTTATAAATGATACAGAAATACCAATTATTAAAAATACTATTGAAAATGTATTGTCAAATGACGTTGATTTAGAACAGATATATAAATTATTGCAAAGTGCAGAAAGACCATTAATAATAGCAGGAAATGGTATAAAGTTAGGTAACAGCATTCATAAATTTAATAAATTTATAACTAAATATAATATACCAGTAGTTGTTACCATTTTAGCAACAGACGTTATTGAAACTGACAATGATTTATATGCAGGAAAAATTGGATTGATTGGTGATAGACATGGAAACTTTACTTTACAAAATTGTGATTTATTAATTTCATTTGGATGTAGAATGGCTCAAGGTATAGTTGGCTATAGAGAAGACTGGTTTGCAAGAGAGGCAAAAGTAATATATATTGATAATGATCCAAATGAGTTAGAAAAAACAAATATTAAATATGAATTAAAATTGAATATGGATTTAAATACGTTTTTTGATAATTATAATTTTGACACGAAAAATTATGGATGGTGGATAGAAAAATGTAAATATTGGAAAAATAAGTGGATATTTGAAATTCCACAACATTTGTCAGATGAAAAAGGAATTAATCCATATTATGCATTAAAACACTTATTTGAAAATGCGCAAAATAATAAAATAACAATATGTTCATCTGGATCCATAGTGACAAATGTATGGCATATGGTTAAGATAAAAGAACATGATAAATTTTTGCATAGTAGTCAAGGGGATATGGGATTTGAAATACCTGCTGCTATTGGTGCTCAAATTGCAGAGCCAAATAAAACAATTATTGCTATATTAGGTGAAGGGTCATTTCAATTAAATATCCAAGAATTACAAACTATTATTCAATATAAATTGCCTATAAAAATACTATTATTTAATAATGGTGCATATGGAGCAATTCAAATTACTCAAACAAATTTTTTCAAAAATAAGTATGGTGTAGATGGTAGCAGTGGGCTATCTTTTCCTGATTCACAAAAAATAGCACAAGCATATGGTATATCATATTTATCTGTTAGAAAATATGAAGAGGTGAGTAATAGTATTGAACAATTTTTGAACTATGAAGGATCAATAATATTAGAAGTATTTTGTTGCATACAAGGAAGATATCCTAGGTTAAATGCTATTAAAAACGACGATGGTACTTTTACAAATAGACCATTTGAAGATATGGATCCGTTTATGGATAGAGAAGAGTTAAAAAATGAAATGATAGTAAAAATGGTGTAAAACAATTTAAAAGAATTGACTTTTTATAAAGTATAATATGACTGAACAAGCTCCTGCTTTTTTGTGCAAAACGACCACTTCTAAGGCCATTAATTATATTAAAGACTTAGAGTCGTTAAGTGATAAAAATGTTGCAGATTTTGCATTATATACTCCTATAAATTCCACTCAACGTTTTTTGGCAAGATATGAATTAATGAAATTAATCCAAAATATTCCTGGAGCTGTTATTGAAATGGGTGTTTGTTCAGGAAATGGATTAATGTCACTCATACATAGTCATAATATTATTCAGCCAACGTATCAATATAGAGAATTTTATGGATTTGACACATTTGAAGGATTTCCTAGTGTTCATGAAAATGACATTTCAGATGTTAATTGGGAAAAGGGTGATTTTGCAAATAATAGTTTTGATAAATTAAAAAAAATAATAGATATTCATAATAATTTTTTTTATGTTCCAACTAAAGTTAATTTGATAAAGGGAGATGCTACTCAAACTATTCCTGAATTTTTAAAGGATAATAGACATGTGATTATATCATTATTATATTTGGATATGGATATTTATGAACCTACAAAAGTAGCATTGAAAGAATTTTTACCAAGAATGGCAAAAGGATCTATTATAGCATTTGATGAATTAAATTGGAAATCTTTTCCAGGTGAAACAATTGCTACATTAGAGGAATTGGGTACAAAATATAAGTTTGTAAATTTATTAAATAGTCAAATAAATTATTGTGTTATTGAGTAATTTTATGTAATAGAAATTTACTTATAAAATATTTGTAAAATAAATAGGTATTTATTTTAAATGTGTATATATGATCACATATAATATTATGTTTAATTATATTAGTTTCTGTTAAATAATACAAATTATTATTTTGATTAATATATTTGTCTATGCTAATATATCGATTTACATCATGAAAACCGATAGCTATACCAGGAACATTACATAACCACCCTGGAATACATGAGGCTGAACCATGTTGGTAAATGCAAAAATTACATATTTTTGATATGATAAATGTTTCCTTAAAGTTAAAATCATTAATATTATAAATATCTGAAATTTCACTTTTTTGAATTATACTATTTGCTGTATCAATGTATTGATTTTTTATATCATTGTAACTTTGATTAAAATATCCAACATTTAACTCATCATATTTGTGGTTATTATTAGTAAACCCACTTAATATAATTGTTGATTCTGGATAGTCGTTTTTAAACATTTTAATGAAATCGCAAATAGTATTTGCTTGATTAACCATATTTCTTGATCCACATCTCAATATTATTAATAATTTTATTGCGTTTTTATTTAAATTTTGTATTATAAGTTTTGATTCCTCTGACATAGATATTAAATTATTGTTTATTATATTATTGTATAAATACAATTTCATATCTTCCGATACAAAGTGATGATTATATTTATACACAATTCCACGACCACATATATTATCAAATGAATTTATATTATTAGTCTCAACTATGTTTAGATCAGGATAATTTTTAGAAAAATATTCATTAAAATGCAATGCATTATTAGGACCAAGTATAATTTTATCTGTATTATTAAATATTTTTGTTTTTTGAATTATATATATACCCGAATATTCGTTAAAAATTTGATGACCTATATTATTATGATGACCATAAAAAGTTATGGTTTCTTTCGGTATAGTTCTTAAAAAATGTTCATAATCATTTAAATTATCTATTTCTTTTTTTTTTAATATTATTTTATTTAACACATACTCTGATACATTTAATACATATGTATAATATATGGTTTTTGATTCAAAATGTATCAATGCATATTCATTGCTGTTCATAAGTCCTATTCCTCCTGTAATAGAAGTTAATATGATATTAGAGCCTTTAAAGTAATAACAGCAAAATAAATCATTTCCTATTACATTTGGTTCACTAGTAACAAAAAAATAAAAATCACTTTCCATTATTTGTTTCGTTATTGGATGTATAATAGAAACCTGTTGGTTATTTATATTAGTAGCAATATAATTAAAACAATCTCTATATCTAGTTCTATTGCACCAATAATCATCCCCAATAATATTATTTGCATTAAAATATAAATTATATTCATCAAACACATCTAACTTATAATTATTTATCAATAAAATGTCAGAAAGTTTACATGAATGTTTATTATAATGAGATAGTTGGTTTTGGTTATTCATTTATATATATTATAATATTATTTTACTATATTTATTAGACACCATATTATTTATTGATATTCATTCGTTTTTGTCTATGGGTTTGCGTAGGAAAACGTAGACGAAGCAAAGCGAGTCGAAGTTTTCTAATTATATTCAGGAATGTCAGAGGAGGAGTAGTGGAAGAAGTTAATAAAATATATTTGACACTTTATTTAAATTGTTGTCATAATTGATCATGTCTTCTGTAAAAGTCCTTACATATTTTTCTTTATAATAATTTATAATATCGTTCCATTGATCTTTTACTAAATGTAGTGTGCTTTTTGCATAGTTTATATCTTCAAATCCATATGCAATGCCATATATATTATCTAATCCTTTAGACAATAAATAAGGTGCAACTGCGGTTGTACTTAGCCATTGTTGTTTATTTACACCCTTTATAGGATAAACTATTGACAAACATCCACATAATGCGGCTATTATAGTTAGAAATGTTAAAGGATCATATGATATAAATTGAGAATAAGTATTAAAAAAACCAATACATGTTTCTTGATCATGATGTCTTGTAATTTCAAATGATCCATAAGGTATCATCATATTATTATGATATGCAATGACTTCCGCTTTTCTAATTGCGTGACAACATTTATTATTTCTCGGTATATTTAAATTGTCACATTTAGGTAAATACAATAATGGTAACATTTTATATAAAATATCAATTTTCGTTGGGTTATTTGAAAAAATAGGTTCTGAATTAAAATAGTAAACCAAATCATTAATCCCCCAATTTGTATAATATGTTTTTCGCATTTCTTTTCCCAATGCTAATAAAATCCAACGAATAACCTTTTTACAATTCAAAGGATTTCCGCCAATGGCTTCAGGATAAATAACTATAGTATTATCATTAATTTCATTAATATTTGCAAAATTATTGCAAAAATTATTTGTATATGTTAATCCATTGTATATAAATAATTTTGCATAAATTATATCACTATGTAAATCATTAATGCATTTTGCTAAGTTATGAAGTGCAATCACGCCACCACATTCGGTATCTAACGGGCGAGTATAGACAATAATTTTTATTTTATTATTTATTAATCGTTTTTCATATATACCTTTTTCATGATATTCTTTGCATATGGATATTTCATCTATATTTGGATCATTATTATAATATTTATTTTTGTAAAATTCATAATTAAAATCATCATAATATTCATAAAAAGATTTTAAACTAAAATTTGTGTAACGTTTATTAAAAATATTATATTGCATAGATAACTCATGATACGTTTTAATGCTTCTATATTCTGGACAACCTACATCAGTTGTATACGTATAATAAAATGGATTACTTATTAATAATTCGGATGATTTATTTACTATTATAAAATGATGTTTATTCTGATCTTTATTATCATCTTTATTATCAGAATTTTCCAGTACTGGGGTGGGTGTGGGTAGAGAATTTGTTATCGGTCTAATTTGTGTAGATGACATAATATTTTGTATTTGTTTTTGAACACGATTATTATTAATCAAATTAATAATTGGAGGATTATACATCGATTTATCGAAAGGTACATGTTTTATCATAGTTTGCATTTGTTTATTTCTCGAAACATTTGAATTAAATATACCATTAAATCTCATTACTAATACAATATATAATATTTTATGTCAATGTACATAATATATTATCATACTTCTACAACTTCGTCTACGGAGTATAATCGAAAAAACTTCCTATTTAATGCGCAATGCGATAGTAATCGAAAGAATTTACGTCGCATAAGTAAGTCCCGCATTTCCACCAACAAACGTGATCATATTGATTCTCTCTTCAAACACAACTAAATTATAATTGTAATCATAAATTCTCCAAGTCGGCTTGTTAATGCCCACTATTTGTCCAGTTGCTGGATCGCATATAACCATGGATTGTGCTAAAGGATCCAACGGAGGAACTATCGTAGTCAATTCAAACTCAATAGTAGTAAATCTGCTCATATTAATGGCCCCTGATGGTTGTAGGTCAAACGGACTTGTATTCATGCAAAAATTATAACAACATAAGCCATCAGGTGCATTACCATTCGTGCGCACGTATTTTTCAATGAAATTATACACCCCACCCGGCTGCGTATTTTCCCTATATTGACCATCTAATAGCAACGCCATGGTCACTAAAATGTCTTTTTGGTTTTCAAAGTTGTAATCTCCAGTAAGCATCCAACAAGTAAGATGACCATTTACATCTACACCAGGACCTATAAGCACATTATGTGGATTACATGAAGCATCGTATCTAATAACAGGATATGTCTCATTTGGAGGACCAGTAGTAGGCGCCTGCGTCAAATCATTCGGCATATAATTATATGGCCAATTCGTGTAGTTGGACCATTCGTTTCTCAAATTGGCATCACTGCGTTGAAAATAAAACATGTAATTAGCGACCATCCCGAATGAATCCAGTTCCACCTTGTTTGCGCCCGTCACATTATAAAACACATTTTCCTTCACCTGTTTTATTAGATATTTCTGTTCCTGAAGGGCAAATAACCGGGATTCCTCATTGGACAAAAACCCATACGTGCAATTTAAATGGATATTGGAATTCCATAGGGTTCTGGTATCAACATAAGACCCTACAGCAAGAGACACATCCGGAGGAGTCTGTAAAAATCGATAAAATTGCATATAATATTTGTTGAAATTGGGGGCAACATATGGGTAATCATTTAGAGGATCTGAATCTAATACATCACGAATTTGAAACAACTCCTGAATTGGGCGCATCGTAATGTTTATATGTAATTCATTGTATTGCAATGATACTAAAGGAAACGCCATTTGTGTTTTTAACCCAAACCATGCATTTAAAGGGATGTATAATATTCTACCGCGAATAGAAGGTTCCGCACCCGCAGGATTAGGCGTGTAATAAGCATTCGGATAACTATTCACACGTGTTCCAGCATTGCCTGGGTCATTTAATTCGGGAACATTACCAGTCATTTTATCAAACAACGCCTTCTTTTCCGCCGTAAAATCACGCTGAACTGCTGCCAGTAAATAATCTCCCGAAAATTCCTGTAGGGTTTGATTCCCGCATGTAATCTCAATTTTCGAAATCATCTTGGCACCTATATTTTCGATCCATTTAAACTGATATGGGATCCAACGACCATCATCCGCATTCGAACAATCAGGGTTAATTTGTTGTGGTGGCATGATGGGACTAAAGATATTAGGAAGTTCAACGGACAAATAACAATCCATCAATAGATCAGCGTATCGGGGTATTTTGAAGGTAAAGTAGGATTCTTCTGATAACCGCAGTGTTTTGGATCCCTCGAAATTGACCACGAACTTTTGCATCCCGAAATTGGTATATTTAGCATACGTTGATTTAAAAAATGTTTTACTGGGGTTGCCGGTTAATATTATATCTTGTGCGCCGGTAGCGACGAGTTGCATTAATCCTCCTGCCATTTATTCGGTTATATTATACAAATAATTTATATTTAACTGATTTGAAAATAAATTATATTAGTCAAATACACAACAAATTTTAATATTCAATATTATATAGATAAGATACTATGGAGGAAAATAAATCAGTAATGGAAAAATCATGGGATGCAATTAAAAATATGAATGAAGATTTTGCAGCTAACATATTATTTGCAATGATATTAGTTGTCAGTATTTTGGCTCTAGTATATCATTTTTATCTGTCGGGATTATTAAAAAGAGAGTGTTCTTTTATGGATTCATTATATTCAACGAAAAACGGGTATATAAAACCGCTTAATAGTTCAGACCCGAATTGCAAATATACATTCAAAGATTATTATTGCAAAACCGCTTATAACTGCTGTAGCGGCGGCGATTATAAAAACGATTATGTATCTACGTGTAATTTAATAAATGTGATAAATCAAGGATGTAGAGCGCTCGATTTTGAGATATATTCTATAGGAAATGATCCAGTTGTGGCGACATCGACGTCAGATAGTGATTTTGTAAAGGAGACATATAATTATATTATGTTCTCTGATGTCATGAAAGTGATATCGGATTATGCATTTCCTAATACAGGTACGGCAAATAGAAAAGCGAATGATTGCCTTATTATTCATTTAAGGATAAAATCGACGAACCAGGCTATGCTTCAAAATTTAGCGGATATGTTTAAAAAAAATTACGACAATTTATTTTTGGGACCAGAGTATAGTTTTGAAAATGATGGACATAATTTAGGGGATGTACCCATACTAGATTTGAATGGTCGCATTATAGTAATAGTAGACAAATCATGTGGTACCGCTTTTATGGAAAATCGTGATTTTTATGAATATGTGAATATGACAAGCAGTAGTATGTTTATGCGCGCATTACGCTATTATGATGTTATAAATACCCCTGATTTGAATGAATTACAGGAATACAATAAAAGAAATATGACGATTGCTATGCCGGATAAAGGAATCAGTCCAGATAATCCAAGTGGAATAGTTTGTAGAGAAACAGGAAGTCAATTGGTGGCAATGCGATATCAATCATTCGATGTAAATCTAGAAGAGAATATTGCTTTCTTCGATAAAAACGGATATTCATTTGTTCTAAAGCCTGAAAAGTTGAGATATATTCCTATCACTATTCCTACACCACCGCCACAAAACCCAGCACTCAGTTATGCTACAAGAACTATTACTTCAGATTATTACAAATTTGATATATAATAATACAAACAACATAAAAGTAGTCATGTAAATAATATAACCACTAAAAAGAAAAATACATGAAGAGCTTTATGATATTTCAACGGATAGCGCCTAAGGAATATAATAGGAAAACATCGACTTCGCTACGTTGTTATGCCAATTGCGCAGTGTCTACGTTTTTCTCCATTCCTTATTTGGTATCTGATCACCATAGAGATATTTATCATCCCCGTCATCCTTTACCACCCATTCCTCCTAAACCTACTAAGGATAAACCACAACGACCTATACAACGTCCTATGCCTTATCCTCATCCACAACCCGACCCAATGCCTCATCCAAAACCTACTCCAATGCCTTGTCCATATCCAAAAGATGATGCGAACCCAATACCATATCCATATCCATATCCATATCCCATGCCATACCCCCTTTATCCATTATAAAAACCCAAAGCAAAAGCAAAAGTAAAAATAAAATCAAGATAAATAAAACATATACAAAACATATATAAAACATATAATGCGTAGATAAATTCTATGCATTATATATGAAGAACCAAAAACAATCAAAACATCAAAAACAAAACATATGTGATAAAAAAATGACATTTCAGGAATGCGAATTGACAATATTAAGACATGCTGTTGATGAAGCTGAAAAAAAAGTAGGAAAGATGGCAGTCAACTCTACAGATATAAAACAAATATTTTCAATAGTAGAGAATTTTATAAGACATAAAAAATTAATTCCTTATGGAGGTATAGCAATTAATGCGATTTTACCCAAATCAGATCAATTTTATAACACAGATATAGAATTACCCGATTATGATTTTTATAGCCCAAATGCTTTGGAAGACACTAAGGAGTTGTGTGATATTTATGTAAAAGCCGGATTTATCGAAGTAGAAGGGAAACCAGGTGTGCACCAAGGAACATTTAAGGTATTTGTCAACTTCATTCCAGTCGCAGATATTACCTATTTACACAAAGACATTTTTAACGAGTTAAAAAAGGATGCAATCAAGGTGGCAGGAATATTATATGCTCCACCCAATTTTTTAAGAATGTCGATGTATTTAGAATTATCGAGGCCGTCGGGGGATACTAGTCGTTGGGAAAAAGTCGCAAAAAGATTGGCATTATTAAATAAACATTACCCCTTGCATGGTAAGGATTGTGATAAGAGGGATTTTCAGAGAGAGATGGAAAATAAAGCAGACGAAGATATTATATTTGAAACGATTAAAAACACATTTATAGAACAAGGAGTTGTGTTTTTCGGTGGGTATGCAATGTCAATGTATTCGAATTATATGCCCAAAAACCAACAAAAGCATTTCAAAAAGGTGGCTGATTTTGATGTATTGTCTGAAGATCCAGATACGACGGCTACTATTTTGAAAGAACGTTTAAACGATGAAGGGATCAAAAATGTTAGAATAGTAAAACGACCCGCTATAGGAGAAATAGTTGCCCCACATTTACAAATAATCATTGGGAAGAATGATACTGTCGCATTTATATATCATCCGATAGCATGCCATAGTTACAATACGATACATATGCATAGCCAGGAAATAAAAATAGCCACGATTGATACTATGTTGAGCTTTTATTTGGCTTTTTTATATTCAAAGCGAAATTATTATGATACCGAACGCATTTTATGTATGGCTCAATTTCTATTTCAAGTACAACAGCATAATAGATTGCAACAAAATGGACTTTTAAAGCGATTTAGTATAAATTGTTATGGACACCAGCAAACATTGGAAGAAATGCGCGCCGAAAAATCGGAAAAATATAAAGCGTTGAGAGACAAACCAAATGACCCTGAATATGAGCAGTTTTTTATGAAATATAGACCAGCAGACCAACCACGTAAACAAAATAAAACACAAAAAATAGAGAAAACAGAGAAAACGGCGAAAACCAAAAAAACCAAAAACATGCGACGAAGCAATAAAAAACATTCGAAAACAAAGAAAGCTGGAATATTTTTTTAGAACAAACAAATAAACAAATAAACAAATAGAGGAAAACGGATGGTTGCGATTAGCAGTATCCCTACAGCTCCGCAGTGAAGAAACACTCTCCATTCTTACGTAAACAATATAATATTTGTTTACCTAAGCATAATCTTGCAATCAATTCTATATCAGTGCCAATCATATTACTCGGGGTAGTATAATCATATGTGATTTCATCCCCATCATCTATAATTTTATAAGAGCTATCATTCACATAATCTCCAATAAGGTCTTCACATATTTTTATTTTTTTTTCAACCATACCAATATGTGATGCGTCAAAATGATATGTGATTTCGCTATCAGATGTGTACCACGTACTATCCGAATCATCGTCATCATATAATTCTACATCTTCATCTATCATAGCTTGTTTATGTTCTTCAAAAGAAGCATAACAATCAGTGCAATATATTTCTTTGGCTAAATTATCAGTATCTTCGATTTCACAAGAACAAGAGTAAAAGTTTTTTACGTGTTTGTAATTTACACCGAAGTAACTAGCATCATCACTATTTTGAAAACCAAACCAAAATTTTCCAGATATTTGACCAAAGTAATATCGTCCCATTATGTGTTATGTATGTTATATGATAAAGTATAAGATACATAATGATATCAATTTTATTTTTTATAGAAACTCTACAGAAACTTTACAAACTATAATTTTCGATCAAAGTTATATAAATATCCCTCATTATTTTGACACCAATTTTACATGCAACAAACTCACCAATATTTTCAGGAATATACTTCCGAATGATCATATAAAAGTATACACTATAAAATAGCAGTTTTTCCACCACGACCTTTGAACCCCTATTATGGATAAGATGTTTGATAGACCAGTCATTGACATAACTGCACATTTGAGTATTCGTTTGTTTAATAAAAAAAAGATGCACATCTAACAATCCCGCAAGAATTCTATGAAAATTCGTTTTTTCATTTTTAACTGAAAATAAAGAACCAATCTTGTCATTACCGAACAAATCCAAGTATAATATTTTTTTGTGGGGACAAGTAGGTAATATATATGGGTTAAATCCATCACAATATTTATTTTTGTATGTTACAGAACCATCGATAATAAATGGAAAGAAACATGATTTGCGGATGGTTTCAAAAATATCAGATTTATTCTTGTATTTAGATTTCACTATTTTTTTACATTTTTCAACATTATAATACGTTATATAAACACGATTTGTCATAGTATTGCAAATATCATCTGGTATTATAGCGTCCAATTTCGAAAATACTACGTCAAATACATTCAATGTAAAATGAGTCTTGAAGTGATCAAGCAATATATCATAAATTTCAGAAGCTAAATGTAATGCATTTAGATGGTATAAAATAGCCGCGATGGATCCTATACTGCAGCCCGAAATTTTGTCTACGTGGATAAAATGTTGATTTTCCATTTCTTTCAAAAATAACAAAGCACCTATGAGATAGCTACCATTAAAAATACCTCCATCTAAAATGAGGTCAACTACATCACCTCCTTCCTGCTCATTCCTTCCCTTTTTCTTATTCTCTGGTAAATTTTTAATTAATGTTTTGATATATTTATCGATCATATAGTTAGTATGGATAGTATATATAGTATACATATTATACATATTGTTGTGGAACGAATTAGTCATCATATTTTAACATTCATCATGAGTCTCTCCATAAATTTATCAGAGTCGTCTTTGTACATAATATAAACATTGATAATCTCTGCAGGTGAATAAAATCCCTCCGTTATTTTTTTTAATTTATCATCGTCTATAGGTTTATTATAATATTGTTGAAACATAATGCTGATGGTATTATGTGATGCGTTACTCAATAGTAGACTAATATCAATACGTCCCGGTCTTATTAGAGCAGGATCTAATTGATCCCAGTGATTGGTGGCAATACATAATATTCTACCAGGAGTCTCTTTAATTCCGTCCCATAAATCTAAAATATCATCTAAGGTAATAGGTTCTTCATCCATATGTTTCATTGAGGTTGACATAATTTTATTAGAATCATTGTTGCTATCTATGATCGTTTTCAACACATCTTCCATTGATAACGTATTTGTGGGACGAATGGTAGAGTTATTATCTAGTCTTTTCTTTACTATGTCGCTAATACAATCAATATCATCAATAAATACTATTTTATCTGAAAACCCGATACTATTTTTTTTATTATTAGAATTATATCTGTCTTCAAAAAAGAAGTCTATCAGTTGTCCTTTTGTTTTTATTATTTTTAAGGACAATGAAATGATATGTCTTCCTGTTAAATTAGCCAAACATTTCACTAGCGAGGTTTTACCTGTGCCTGGAGGGCCGTGTAACCCAATACCGAGTGTATATGGTATACCCATATCATAATACCATTTTCTATTATTCAAAAAAAATGTGATCTTGTCAATAATATCTTGTTTATGTTCAAAAAACATATTGCCAAAAGTTCTACTACTTTCAAACGGATGTTCGCTCCAACATTCATATTTGTCATCAGTATATGTAGTTTTGGTTAGCGTATATATATATTTTTTATTATTTCGAGCCTTTTCAATAGTTTCAATGTATGAGGTTGTTATTTTATCTAAATATGTTTTCATCTCCACGAGTGATGTGGTATATGAATATAACACTATGTTTATTTTATCCGTTTTAGTAGATGATTTTGATTTTTCAGTATTGTCAACATCTTCAGATACTACGTCTGTAGTAGCATATATATTTAATTCTTTGCAAAACAAGAAGGGTGTTTTCTGTGATACTATAAATATATCAGAATTTGTTTTGTTTTTTTCACCATCAACATATAAATTGAATACACTCACAAATTCTTTTATCTCGTATATGCTATTATTATTATTTATATTATTAATTATATTAAACCATGCAGCTTTAAATCGATCGGAAAAAATAGACGACACAGATATTTGAGATGAATAATTATTCACTCCTATGCATTTTTTCCCTTCAATGACAATGACATTTTTTTTATATATCAGTGATTTTATGTAGTTGACAATATCGTGTCAATAATTGGATTATTTGTACTTATTTTTGAAAATATTGAAATGCGCACGGCATCATTAAATGTTTTGTAAATCATGTCATTTATATTTCCGAACGACATGTATGTATGATATAGTATGTTGTGATATGCTATAATATAACAAAGGTTTAATATAGTTTTACAATATTATACTATATTATATATTTATGAAACAAGTTTAAAATTTGACAGACATGATATAATAATAGAAATGGAAAACAACAAGGAAGACAAAAAGGAAGACAAAAAGGAAAACAACAAAGAAGACAAAAAAGACGATAATAAAAATAATGAGGACATGCGTGTGACCAAGCGAAATGGGCAACTAGAAGATATTTCATTTGATAAAATTCTAAGACGCGTTAAAAAATTAGGTCAAGAGGTCAATATTCAAATTAATTATTCCGCATTAATCATAAAGGTGATTGACCAATTATATGACACTATTTCCACTACAAAAATTGATGAATTGACTGCAGAACAATGCGCATCCTTGTCCACACAACACCCCGATTATAGTATTTTGGCAGGACGTATCGTTGTATCAAATCATCATAAAAATACGAGAGCATCATTTAATGATGTAATGTCACAATTATATTTTCATACAGATAATACTGGCAATATGGAGTATTCTGCTCCTTTAATTTCCCATGACACATGGATAAATATATCCAAAAATGCGGTTGAATTAGAAGAAATGATTGATTATAACCGCGACTATTTAATTGATTATTTCGGATTTAAAACCTTGGAAAATTCATACTTATTAAAAATCAATAAAGTAGTTGTAGAACGCCCTCAACATATATGGTTGCGTGTTTCTATTGGCATTCATGGAGATAATATGTCCGCAGTGAAAGAAACATATGATTTGATGTCGCAAAAATATTTTACACACGCAACCCCTACACTATTTAACGCGGGCACCCCTCGTGCGCAATTATCGTCATGTTTTTTGTTGGCTATGGAGGACGACAGCTTAGATGGTATTTATAATACGTTACACGACTGCGCCAGTATATCCAAATATGCAGGGGGTATTGGTCTTCATATTCATAATATTCGTGCAAATAATTCATTCATCAAAGGTACAAATGGGCATTCTACCGGAATAGTACCTATGTTACGAGTATTTAATGATACCGCGCGATTTATCAATCAAAGTGGAAAAAGAAATGGGTCGTTTGCCATCTACTTGGAGCCGTGGCATCCCGATATTAACGATTTTTTAGATTTAAAAAAGAATCACGGAGAAGAAGAATTACGAGCGCGTGATTTATTCTATGCCTTATGGATTTCTGATTTATTTATGGAGCGAGTAAAATCCAATGGCAAATGGACTCTTTTTTGTCCGAATGAATGCCCGGGGCTGGCCGATGTATATGGCGCAGAATTTTCACATTTATACACCCGATATGAAAATGAAGGCAGAGCTCGTAATACAATAAATGCACGTGATTTGTGGTATAAGATTTTGGACTCGCAAATGGAAACAGGAACGCCCTATATGTTGTATAAAGACGCCATAAATATGAAATCAAATCAGAAAAATCTTGGCACCATTAAAAGTTCAAATTTGTGTTGTGAAATTACAGAATATTCAGACGATAAAGAAACAGCGGTGTGTAATTTGGCAAGCATTGCGCTTCCTTCTTTTGTTAATGTTAGTGTTAATATTAATGGTGAAAATAGCAGTAAAACATTTGATTATGAGAAACTACATAGCGTTACCAAGGTAGTGACAAATAATTTAAATAGAATTATTGATATTAATTTTTATCCGACCCCGAAAACAAGACGAAGTAATTTATTACATAGACCTATTGGTATAGGGGTTCAAGGATTAGCGGACACTTTTATCATGATGGATATTGCATTTCATAGTGATGAAGCGAGGGAAATAAATAAACTTATATTTGAGACGATGTATCATGCAGCATTGGAACGCAGTAATGAAATCGCAATAGAGCGTAAATGTGCTATGTTAACTATTCATAAACAGATATACAAAAAAAATGTGATGGATAAAATTCAGACGCAACAACCAGACGAATATATAGACTTGGATTTAGACTTAGACTTAAGGTCTGAATTAGGACAAAACTTAGTACTAGAAAATATATCTCCGATCGCACAAGAAATAATGAATTTGGAATTAAAACATGCGGGAGCATATAGTTCTTTTGAAAATTCACCTGCATCCAAAGGAATTCTTCAATTTGATATGTGGCAGGTTGAACCTAGTGCGCGTTATGACTGGACTATATTGAAAGACTCTATCAAGGATCATGGATTACGTAATTCACTTCTGTTAGCACCTATGCCTACTGCAAGCACCTCACAAATTCTGGGATTTAACGAATGTTTTGAACCGCTTACTAGTAATATTTATAGCCGCCGAACTTTGGCGGGCGAGTTTGTAGTTGCAAATAAATATTTAATGAGGGAACTTATTGGACTTGGACTTTGGAATGAAAAAATAAAGAATAATATTATTGCGAATAAGGGTAGTATTCAACAATTAACAAATTTGCCGGAACATATTCGAAATAAATATAAAATAGTATGGGAAATGCCAATGAAACATTTAATAGACATGTCCGCTGACAGAGGTGCGTTTATATGTCAAAGTCAAAGTTTAAATTTGTGGCTGGAAGATCCAAATTATAATACATTAACTTCTATGCACTTTTATGCGTGGAAAAAGGGGTTAAAAACGGGCATTTATTATTTGCGCAGAAAGGCAAAACATCAGGCGCAGCAATTTTCTATCGAACCTGAAAAAAATACAAATGGACAAGATAATAAACAAGATAATGAAGAAGATGATATATGTGAAATGTGTTCTGCTTAGTTTTGATTTTTTGTTTGTTTTTGTTGTTTTTAATCTTCATTGCTATTCGCAACTAGCTCTCTAACTCTCTTTTGCGATTGCCGAATATACTCTCGTTCTTCCTCGGTGAAAGTCCATGCGCTTGCTTCATCGCGTTGATTCAATTGTCCGGTAAACCATTCCCAATCTTTTTCAGCCCAGTTCTGGTTATACATCTTGGAATCAGGAATAAGGAGCGCACTATCTATTTTTTTGTAAATTTCTTGAGGATTATTGAAACTCTTGATAAATCGCATAAACCCTTCAATGGCTTCTATTTCATCTACACTTGAACCATGTTTCTCAAAGAGCTGGCATTGCAGTTCATTACATGCTAATTCTAATGATTCGTCCAATACTGGTTCTACAGGTTGACCAATAGTTGAAAGGTTTACATATTTCATATGCAAGTCATATACACTAGGCACAGGTTTTCCGTCTATAATGACGTAAGTTCTGCTAATTAGATAGTGAATGAAAAGTATTTCAATTTTTCATGTATAAGTATAAAAAGAGTATACACTAAAATAAAAAACAATAAAACATTATGTACATTTTTATAGTTTTATTATTTATTTATTGTTTATTTTTTATTTTGTGTATTTATGGTTTATTTACATGCGTCATCTATAACCTTATCTATTTTTTCTTGTTGCTCTTGAGTTAGCATGGAAAAGTCAACATTTTCAACAACACAATTGGATATTTCAGAATACTCCACTTGCGTTCCGTATTCTGGGTCTGCAACTACGCCTTGCTCACGTTGTTGAGCAATGGTTCCGTTGCATCCCCTAGAAACGGCGTCATCATCTGTGTCAAATGATGCAGCGCGCCTTCTATCTGATAGATACATACGATAATCTACCTCTGATTCTGAATCATGATCATCCATATTCCTTCGGCTAGCGCCATCGTTGCGTAAGGAATATAATCGGACAACTTCGACTCGCTTCGCCACTTGCGCAGTGTCTACGTTTTCCTCCAATCCATAGTGGTATTCGGTGTCGGTTCGTGTCAAAACTGGTATCAGATCGGGAAGGGACGAATAGTCTGTTTCATCTATAAGTTCGTCCTCATTATCATCGCTCGCATCAAAATCAGCCCAGTTCCTACCAACCAATAGTTCTTCTGGAATATTCCTCATTTCATTAATTCGTAAAATAGCTTGTCTAGGTTCGTGGTCTAAACTACGTAAATAGTCACACAAACCGATAATAGCTGGTTGTTTTTCATCACAAAATCTATAAAGTAAATGTTCATACAATTCATCTACCATAATCCCTATCGTATTTACAAAAGATTTATCACCTACTCGTTTTAGGTCCCAATCTTTAGACAAATATTGACCTTCATCAAACACACTCGGTAGATGGGTAGTTGATTTATATTCATATTCTTGACCATAATTGAGAAAACCTTTTTGAGTACCAGTTTCAAATCCACAATTCGCACACATGCCTATACAACAACCACCCCAATATCCATAGGTTTGACAATTGGCACAGCCTAATATTCTGAAGAAATATTTCATTGCAAAATATTCTGGAACTTGTCCTGCGAAATCTATTTTTTTGCCCGTATAAGATATTAACTCGTAATATTCGCGTCTACCCTCTTTATACACGTTGCGCATACTAAAAGCTTGTGAAGTCATTGTCGAAATTTTAATTAGTTAAATATATCCAGTTATTAATTCTGCATATAATATATTTATTTAAAAGTCATTCAATTTTTTTTGAAAGTGTAAAAAATAACGCAATCTGGAGGAAAACGGAGATGAGCGATGCGAATCGAAGTTTTCTGATTATACTCCGTAGCGTAAGCGGAGGAGTATAGAAGTAAAAAACAATAAAACATTATCTACATTTTTTTTATTTTTTTTTTATGATATAATTACTTATCATTTTCTTCGTCTTGCATATACACCTTTGGACATTTAAAATGGGACAAAATTCCATTAAAATATGCTCAAAGTTTAGGTTTTTCATACCTTATGTATATTTTGTTTATAGCAATTCGGTAAAACTGCTTGATTACTTTTAATTTCTCTACATAGATAACTTGGTCTTTCCAAATTATGTATTGCTTGGTATGCTATCTTGTAGATGTTTGATGAACCATTGCGGTCTCTATTCCACTCACCACAACCGCTCTTACAGCGTAGTAGTCCGTGAACCAACCGCATTTCATCATATTTTCTTTCTTTCTTTGGATTTTCTTTATTCTTCTTTGGTTTTGGTCTTGGATTTTCTCTTACCATAAACTTCTCACATGCTCCTCCATCACAATTGGAGCATTTACAAGAAGTCCTAAACTCATCTACCAAATACACATTATATTTATTCTTGCGAAGCAAACTTCGTATTCCTATCCCCAATGTCGGTTCTTTGTATTTCATTTGTTGGCGTTGTTCCCAATCACCTATACAAATAACAACTTCATCTGGATTACCATACATCTTCCTAAAATTACTAATCATCTGCTGTTCATTTCGTTTGATATTGATATGTTTACCAAATTTCAATTTACGAAACAAATGCTTCGCATAAAATCCAAATAACATATTATTTATTCTGTTCTTCTCATTTATGTATGTCTTGAATTTGTCTAATTGAAGCGTCTTGCGGTTGTAATTGGATAACTCTGTTTCATAATCAATCACACTTTTTCCTTGTATTTTATTTGTTTTCATTCCTAAAATTATATTATTGTATTTTTTCATTTTGGTTTCCTTTCTTCGTTGATTTTGTGAATAACGAAATACATTCGCATCTTTGGAAGCATCGTCCACGCAATATATCAAATCTTCCTTACCAGGGTCAATTCCAACAATCTTCTTGTCTTGTAAACCAGAATAATCATTCAGTTCATCAATATACAATTCACGTGATATACCTTTTTTAGTGCTGGGTAATCTTTTACCTACTAAATCATCTCGTATAAATAATATGCTTACTCCAACACCATCCGTAGAAATCATATGATGGAACGAATATCCCGTCTTGCGAAACACCTTCTTTTCCGTGCGGAAAAAGAAATTCCATATTTTATCTTCGTGCTTCTTTGTATTGCCTTGATTGCTGTAATCACTTTTCTTTCCTTGTTCTTTTCGTAACAGCATATTTACCAATGTAATCGTATCTAACCGAATATAACCAGGAGCAATGCTACTTCGCAAAGGAAAAACATTACTGATAGTTTCCAGTTCATTTTCTACTTGTTTCATCATCGCAATCATACAAGGAAAATAATCAATTGGTTTACATTTCAAATCATAATATATGCTTTGTTTTTGGAACTTATCCTTGTTGGGAAGTATATGCTTCTTTTGTTGGGTAATCCATTTATGATAATGTGGCTGTGCTGTATAAGCAACACTATTATCAACATTTAGCAAATCATTCTTTATTTTTCGCAGTTCCTTTTCCAAATGTCTAATCCGTGCTTCCTTTTCTTTTTTGGTAGGAAATATTTTTCGTATCTTCTCAACAAGCATCTTCTTCCCCCAAACAACATTTACAAAACGTTCCACATAATCCACGTAATGTAATTGAATGTTATTTTCATACATAGTCATAATGTCTTCACATAAGTAGGAAAGAACATTACTCATATATTCATAATCTAATTGTTCTGGTTGCGTATATGGTTTGTAATGTTCTGTATAGAAAGCAGTAAGTTTGTCTTTTAGTTCAATCGTTTCTTTCTTGGGTGGTTTTCCAGTGTTGGTATGCTTTTCCCCACAAACAACTTTCATAACATTCAAAATCAATACCTTATCAATGTCTGGTAATATATGATTATTTGTTTCGTAATGATGAAGCATGTATAATTTTAGAAATTGTAAAGTATGAATAACGATTTTATGCGCCTTGATAACAACATCATTAATTTTTGTTGTGTTTATTTCAGGGTGTTTTAGTATGCTTTTTAGCGAGGTTTTGGTGGATTTGAAAAACTCAGGCGGTTTATCCTTTGGATTTTCCATCCTATACATTACATAAAGAAAATATTTTTAAGTTCTTTATAAAAAAATTAATTATTCCTAAATATTTTCATTTTTTTATAAAAATGGATTTTCCTAAATATTTTCATTTTGATTGACCGATAATTTTTCTTTTCGTTTTAAATATGCTTTTCGGTTTATTTCCTTTAACTTATCTGGATTTTCTTGTGATATTTTTTTCATTCGGTCTTTTGCTTTTTGGTTAACAAATTCTTTATTTCGCTCGTAATATGACCTTTGTGGTTTAGAATATGTTTCTAATTGATGTTTTAATTCTATATTTTCTGCTTTGAGTTTTTCATTTTCAATCAATATATCTTCTGTATTCATATCTAACATATTAAATATGTATATTTTTAAATAATTATGATTTATATTTTTTTAACTTACATTTACGGGTTGATGGTTTTCGTTTGTAGGTCGTATCTTCTTTTATTCCATACGCATACTGAAAATAGTTTTTATAGTTTTCTGTTTTTACTTTATCAATTGCTTTATCTACGTTCTTTTCTAACCCATCAAATGTGTATACATCTCTATTCTTTTTGGTATGTGTTTTTATTTGGTTAAAATACATTTCTACTGCGTTTGTGACTGGACTATATGGGATGGTAAATAAATATTGATTACCGCTTTTTAGTATTGCTTCTTTTACCATATCATTATTATGACTACCCGCATTATCTAATATGATGAGATTGTCTTTATATTTAGGTGATATTTGCGTTTCTATAAATTCTACCATTCGTTCTTTGGTTGTTCCACCTTTTTCGTAAAATATTTTTCCTACGCATTTTGAATTATTGATAGCAACTAACAAAGTAAAACTACGAAATACAAAATTATTATTAGTTTTGATTACGCAACGCTTACCTATAAAACATCTACTATATGATGGTTTCAAATGAGAACCAATACTGGTTTCGTCCAAACAAATAATCTTATCGAGTGGATATTTATGAACTTCGGTATAGAATGCTTCCATTTCTTTATTTTTATCGGTAAGTTGCTTTCGGCGTTCTTTTGGAAAATGTTGATGACGAGTTCGTTTTCTGGTTCGGTTGTTTGCTCTAATAACTCTACCTAAATGGCGTCTGGTAATATCAAAATCTTTATATTTAAGTTTCATATCAAATAAAAGTTCATCCATCGTAAGTTGTTCGTTCTTATCAATCATATTTACTGCGGATTTTACTTGTTCTTTATTTATCTTATATGATATCGGTTTTCTATTTTTTCTTGTAAGATTTTTATTAGTTTTGTATATTTGTATCCATCTCTGTAATGTTGATTTATTACAATCAAATATTTTACAGGTTTTTCTAATATTGTCCTTATTTTTCAAATAATAATTGACCGCAGATATTTTATAATCATAACCTTTATGCTTCATAATACAATAAAATAATATTATATTATAATGGAATTTTGTCCCATTTTAAATGTCCAAAGGTGTATATATCGTTTAGTTTGTAAGATAACTCTTGTCCTACGTGTTGAGGGTTAAAATTATTTTCAAGAATCTGTTGTAGTTTTGTCCAGTTGTAATCTCTCCGTGTGGCTTCTGGAGATTGATACTTGCATGTTATATCAACAAAATTCTCTAATAGTTGTTTTTTATCCGATAGTGTGTCGGGTGTAATTTCTATCATTCGGGTGGCGGCTATCATGGAACAAGGTTCGTATGACATTTTGAGGGAAAACGATAATTAATTATATGGTGTAACAATTTGTGCTATTTATATATTGGATAAAAAACAAATCAATTTTTATATAGCTACAAAAAAGGACAAAAGATTATAAAAAAACAAATGTGGAAGGAAACGTAGGCTTGCTTGCAAGCCGATGTTTCCTGATTATAATCCGTAGACATAGGCGAAGGATTATACATTTTGTTGTTGTTTTTATTTTTTCTAATTTTTTCTGTTTTTTTCTGTTTTTCTAAAAGTGTAAATCTAATTTAGTACGAGTCATATCCGCCATCATAATTGCTGCCATACATGATAGTACCATCTTCCGTCATGTCCCCGAAAAACCCTGATTCTTCCGCATCTGCATATCTGTCTGAATCACGAAGTAACTCTACAGGAAGTTCATGTTCATCGTCAAATTCTTGCAATATATCTTCTGTAATATGACAAACTCTTTTGTGCCATACCGCCAAGTCTTCATCATCATAATCTTCCTCACCATAATCCTCATAATCGTAATCCTCCTCATCTAATTCCTTCTCGTCTATATTTTCACCATCTAATTCCTCTTCCTCTTCCTCTTCCTCTTCCTCTTCCGTATTCTCATCTAATTCTAGAGACGATGGATTGGAAATGTAGTCGATGTCATAATTTTTATCTAAAATATAATCAATATCTATATTCTGTAAATATCGTTGATTTATGATATCAACTGGGTTTATACGGACATATTTGAAATCATTCATTACCTTTCCATAAGCCCAAACGACCTCATCAGATTTACCTAAAGAGGGGTGGTTATTTAACCAAGTGGACTCTACTATATCACTCTTATTAGTGATAATTTTTCTATTGCGCAATTCATTTATTTTGGACATATTGTTGAGATTCATCTGTGACATTTTGATAACTTGATGCATTCGTATATTTGATAAAAAGCATTTCAATTTTTTTATCAAATCATAATATTTATTTTCTTATTTTGTAGGAAAACGTAGGCGTTAGCCGAAGTTTTTTGGATTAAGCTCCGTAACGTTAGTGAAGGAGCTTTCTAGATTTCTTTGATTTTCTAGATAGCTTAGATCGCTTATATTTCTTTGATTTTCTCGATTTCTTGGACCTTCTCATCTTTCTTTTGCCACCAGTTGCAAACGCATTACTATCTTGAACTATCATAGCATTCCCTTGCAATTCGGCTTGTCTACGATCATAATCTTCTTTTTTTTCAGCAGATTCTTTAGCAAGCTCTTGTAATTTTTTTTGATAATCTGTATCGTTGGCATCTGCTATTGCAGATGCATCAGCAGCAGCTCGTTTTTCCAACAATCCAGTTTTCCTGAGGGCAAACATAAAATATATATTATAACAATATAAATATTTTTATAATATGATATATACCCCATTATGGAAGCCACCGCCACTAAAACACCTAAAATATCTTACGGAATTAAATATAAATTTTTATCTGAATATTTACATAAACCTGATGCAGAACAGCCACTATTTTCAAAATTAGTGACTACTATACTTTATTTAAGAAAAAAAAATGGATATTATGTAGATGAGACTGACACTTTTTACAAATTTGCACATGTAATCGATGACAACCTTTTCGAAAAAGAGGTTCCGAAAGATAAATATAAACATTTGTTGGAGTTTGTTATTTTCATAGCACATGCATATGTTAAAGAACAAACAGATTACGCCGAAGAAGCCAAACAAAAAATATATACAAAATTAGACATGTATGCAAAAGCGTAAACAATATATACAATATATTCCTTCGGAATTCAATCACTCTCCTTCAACTTGTCGATCATTTCCGCCAATACACTATTTTCATCACGAATGTCTTTATCAAATTTCATTTTATAAAAACACCTTAAACAAACGACGCTGTCATGTAATGAATTATGCAAATTTGCGGGAATATATCCAAATAAATGCGTATGTAATTCTGAAAGAGATGGAAATTTCACATACTCCTTTTTTGTAGTTTTATACACTGCTTTAATATTACATAACTCTAAACTTGATTGCATTGTGCAATACAATTTAGTAGAATCGAGCAGCATACCAATTTTATCATACCAACGTTTGCTTTCTATCTTACTATTTTGCACCGATGTTTTTAATCGTACTAACTCAGCTGCCAGCATATTCAAATCGAACTCCATATTATGAGCAATGACTAATTCAGCTTTTTCAAACTCTTGAAGAAATGGTTGGATTGCTGCACTAATAGGTATCCCCTTTGTTTTTGATATTACATTTGTAATTCCATGCAAGGCTACACAAAAATCACTAATGACTACATTTTCAGGAATATCGATGATGTCGTCAGTTATACAAATTACTTGAGACAACTCAGTATCATACACTATATAACTCAATTGCACTATATGTGGCCACAATGCCGAATCCATTATGGATGGCTTTCTACCCTGTGGCAAACCCGTTGTCTCGGTGTCAAATATTAAAATTCTCATTTTGTTATTTTCTTTATAATGTATTATATTATTATTGCTCTAATTAGTTTTACAATATGATAAATCATTTAAAAGATTTCAATTTTTATTTCAATAAACAAACTTATCTAAACAAATTCTTTACAAATACCAAAACTACGTCTATGCCAAATGGTGATACCATGCTCTTTAATACCATCAATGTGTTTTTTTGCGCCGTACCCTTTATTGCTATCAATGCTATAATGTTCAATTAAATGGGGGTTTTCTAAACATAATTCTTCAATATATGCATCTCTAGCTACTTTTGCAATAATAGACGCTGCCGCAATGGCGGAATATTTATTATCTCCTCCTTCCACACATACGTAATCGACTTGTTCTATCATTTTTTTTGTAGAATTATAAATAGTGAGTGGTTTAAAATAATTACCATCTACTAACAATTTGACTTTATTATGGTCTATAAGTGGCGCTCCCTTAATAATAGTTAAACATGCATTATGCATGGATAATTGCGTGGCTTGTAATATATTAATCGAATCAATAGTAGTTTCACTTTCGTAAGTAACAGACCACGATATCGCATTTGCTTTTATATATTCCGCCACTTCTTGAATTTTATTTTTAGAATGGAATTTTTTACTATCTTTCATTTTGGAATGATCAAAACTATCATCTTTAGGTAAAATAACCGCCGCGGTATATACTCTTCCAAACAAAGGACCTCTTCCGACTTCATCTACACCGATTTCAATAATGTCTGGGTCCGCGCAGTAGTAATGCTGCAATGGTTGCTGTTTTACTCTAGTCTTTTTCGCGGTTGTTATGGGAGTAGTTGTGGAAGTCGTTGCTTGGGTCGTTACCATAGAATCTATTACTTCGCTATCGCTATTATGTTGTGACATTTCTGTGTAATTGTATGTTGAATATTCTATTTAGATTTATTTGAAATCAATTTTATATTTTTAATTATTTTCACTATATAAATTATACATACTATGACAATGAGCAATAAGGCCATTTTTCTTTTTATAATTTTATTATTAGGACTTATTTTGTGTTCTTTTTTAGGAAGATACTATTCTGAAGGGTTTACATCATCATCTTCCACAACCGCTACTGAACCCAATATCGGTGTTACTGCTAGCAGTGGAACCAGTGCAGCTAACAATGTAGCAAATTCATATGACAATTATGACCATTATAGCGGCAGTGCACACCCTACCACATTTTATGGACCTAACGGAGGAACTGCAAAATTGGTGAATGCAAACGGACAATATGCCATTACGCTTACAGATAGCAATGGTAAAACGACCACTTATATGGTTCAAGGTGCGGATACAGGTGCTAGCGCTAGTGCCAGCGCTAGCCCAACAACAAATTCTATCATGGCTAACGTATCCAATAAAACCTTTTACGGACCCAATGGTGGAAGTGCCAGTGTATATGCCAGCACCAATGGACAATATGCGATAGAGATAACATTGCCTAATGGAACATCTACTATTTATACCGCCACAAATAGTTACATGTACAACGACCAATCTGTTGCTAGTGCTGCGGCAGATAGTCCTGCAGCTACTACTAGTGGTAGTGCTACTACAACTACCCCTACTACAGACTACACAAATAATTACAAAAAAAATTATTACAACGACCCTAGTTTGACTGCCAATGGAGGCAGTAGCAGTAGTAGTAGTGCTAATGAAGATGGAGCATATGATAGTTCTATGCCCCAAGGCATCTCCAAAAGTATGATCGCCCCTGGACAAGAAGACCTTTATATATTGAAATCAGAAATAGTTCCTCCGGTGTGTCCTGCGTGCCCACAAAGCGGTGCATGTCCCCGTAAAGAAAAATGCCCTGCATGTAAACCTTGTGGCCGCTGCCCTGAACCAAATTATAATTGCAAATTGGTACCTAATTACAGCGCCACCAATCAATATCTTCCTACCCCTATACTAAATTCGTTCAGCACATTTGGAATGTAAGAAGTTCGAACGTGTAGTTGCATAAAAAATTGAATTGCAATTTTACCAATTATTGTATAGTAATCAAATATACTTACTATACTATAAAATAAAATAAAATGGAGGAAACCCAATCTACACCGCAGTGCGGGAGCGAAGAGCAGTTTTCTGATTATATTCGAAAACGTGACTGGATGAGTATGACAATAGATTATAAAAAATGTACAAAAAATGTATTATGTATATTTGCTGCTATATTAGGTATAGGTATACTTTCTGTAGTGGTTGCATTTATGACATTACTTGGAGGAATAATTTGTATATTATATATACTAAAATCATTCAGCGAATGTATAGTACATGATGTAACCATTATACTGAGTTATTTATTTTCATCATGTATGCTTGATGAAAATAATCCAACGGATGATTCTGGGTCTGCAACTACGCCTTGCTGTGCAATGGCTCCGTTGCATCCCCTAAATGCAGAACATTTTATTGTAGAAATAAATGTAGCAGATATAGAGAAGGATAAAGAGGACACTGATAATAAATTACCAGTAGCAGTAGCAGTAGCAGTGAATCATCAAAAAATAATACCTTATACTGGGGTATAGTAGAGGAAAACATTTATTACGAGAAATAATTTATTACCTACTTTTCACACACTTTTTATCAATGTTAAAGGTATCCACTTTTTCTTCTTGTGGAACAATATTAATCACACATTTTGACTTCTTACCATATAGCGGTTCTGTACATCCCTTTTCTTTTTTAGATGATGAATTCTTACGTGTTTTACCTAATTTGGAAAACGTGAACAATTTAGGTTTGTCGCTATCCGTACACCTTGAACGGAAATGTTCATATCTTTCTCTCACATCACAAAAGGTCAAATTAGATTTCTTATGAAGCATTTTGTTTACCAACTCATGTAAGTTATAAATATATCGGGAAAATGAATCGCGATCTTTCATATCTGCCATAGTAAGGGGTAGTTGTTTAAAATTAGTTTTCAAATTTATGCGACAATATTTGCAAGGTAACACATATTTTAAACTATGTACAAAATTACGATAGTGTTGCTTATCTTCTGTAGTGGGGTGGACAGGATAATTAAAACTCATTGTGTGTAAATAATGCCACATAGGGCTCCCCCATACTGATGTTAACATGCCGTCACCAGAATTATACTCTTTCTTTGTGTATATTTTTTTTGTTTTTCTAGATGTTGTAGGTGAGCGACTAAACTTCCGAACTTTAGTGAGGGGGTTTGTTTTATTTTTACGCGTTTTGGTTTTGGTTTTAGTCATGCTATTATATTTGAAGAAATATATATTTCCCAAATTACTTATTATAAAAAATTGAAATAATTTGAATACTTTAACAGATATGCACCCTTAAAATGATTGAACAATATTATAATATTTCATATAAAATAGACATAGTTATACATAAAAAATATTTGGAAGACACTGAATCTGATGCGCTGTTACATATTGTTTTATCAGACCCAAAGCATATTAAACACGCATTAGTAACTAAAGCAGGACAACCTTCAAAAAAACGGAATGGAGCAATATATGGAGACCGAAATGAATACGTAATCACGTATAGAGGTCAAATTATAAAAAAACCAGTATATCCTTGGAATTCCGAATTCAAAGAACTTCGAAATAAAATAGCTGAAACCACCGAGCAGAAGTATAATACTTGTGCTTTACAAATTTATAATTCCGGTCAAGTTGGAATAAAACCACACAGAGATAAAGAAATGAATGCGGGTTCAAAAATATCGAGTATTTCACTAGGAGAAACGCGCATTATGAGATTTGAACGTAGTGGGTTTGAGGCAATCGATATTGTGCTAGATAAAGGTGACCTCTGCATAATCAATTATCCTACAAACAATTATTGGCTACATTCTATTCCAACTGATGATACAACACAATTGAGAGCTAGTTTGATATTTAGAAATTTCGACTAATGCAAACAAAGGAGTTTATGAATGGCTTGTGTAGAGTAACTATCTTTAGCAGTATAATTGGGTTCGGCATTGGTGTCATTGATATCGGTAAATTTACCGATAGTGACTTCCATTATTTTTTTGTAATAAATAACATCATTTGCATAATCACATTTATTAATCTCCACTAAAGTTCCATCATGTTTTCTAAATAACATCGCTACTATATTTATTGCTATACAATCTTTATTTCGTTTACTATATACTAATTTATTCTTATCAAATATATATAATATGAATATGAATAAACCAGTTCGTTTTACACCATCATCTTTAACTAATACTGGAGGAGCGGGAGATGGAATGATAGGTAGAATGAAAAATATGGCGTCGGGAATATCATACACTTATGTAGCCATTGCGCTCGTCATAGTTATTATCATCGTCATTATGTACTACATGTTTAAAAACCAACTTTCTTCTATGTTTGATACTGCATACAAACCAAACAGCGAACACATTATTAAGGATGGTATGAGCTCGTCGTCGGGACAAGATGTGGAATTGTTGTTTTTCTCTACAGATTGGTGTCCGCATTGCAAAACGGCAAAACCGGAATGGGAACAATTGGTATCAGAATATGATGGAAAAACTATTAATGGTAGAAAGGTAATATTTACTGATGTAAATTGCACAAATGAATCACCTGATGTTGATAGGATGATGGATCAATATCATATTGAAGGATTTCCTACTATTAAATTGTTGAAGGACGGACAAGTTATATCATATGATGCCAAACCTACAAAGGCGACATTGATTCAATTTTTGAATACTGCTGTTTAGAGTAATGCTGCAGTCACTTCTGCTTCTACTTCTAATGCTAATTTGCTGCGAGCCGTAGACACTGCGCAGTGTGTCACAATGAAATGGGTGAGTGATTGAACTCCGTAGTTACTGCGCAGCGCGAAGGCAAACGAAGGAGTTCAGCTGACATAATACTGCGAGCCAATAGAAATTCTTCTGCTGCTTTAATTCCGTTATCAAACAATTCCTGTCTAATTATTTGAGAAGATATAGCCGATTTAATAAAAGATAGGCTCATCGAAGCCGTTTTATAAATGACTTCATGTGGGATACTAATTTGTCTCCCTTCCGTGTCGACATTAAAGATCAATTTGTTAACGAAATTGATAATATAATCTAATATGGTTGATTCATTGTCGACTATATTATTTTCAGGGCGTTCATATTGATTTCTGAACCCAAGTATTTCATTCACGTCAGGATTCTGCTCTAAACAATAACTCAGTGGGTAATTTGTGGTGACGCCGCCATCCATATAACATTTGTCTCCTAGACACACGGGTGATATTATAATGGGTAGCGCACTAGACATATGTATAGCATGTAATAAAGATAACTCCGGATGTGTCTTGTATGATATATCTTCCACGACGAATTGATTGATTTCGAGTGTAAAAAAATGCAATTCTATTTTAGAATATTCATAAAACTCTTGCATGGTAATGTTCATTGAAATATCACGGGCTTTAAAAAATGGTTTGAAAAAGGTGACAAATACGTCGCTATCATACAATCCTTTTTTGGTATACGCCACAAAAAATTGATTAATCTGAAACGGGTAAGCTTCATGCCATGGTCGTTTTATAATATAGTCGGAAATAGCAGCCCAATCAAATTTCAAAGCCAATAAAACGGCTATAATAGCTCCAGCGGATGTGCCGTAAATTTTTTCCACATCTGTAATATTCCAATATGCATTTTGCTCTAAATGTTGTAATGCTCCCAATCCTTTAATTGCATTAGGTCCACCTCCAGATAGCACCAAATATTTTATAGTCATAGTCAATTACTTAATAATAATACAATTGTTTTAATTAGTTTTTTTCTATAAACCATATAAATGGCTAATATTTTTACATTAGAAAATGTCACAGACTTCAGTGAAAAGCTGAATATCGATGATTTATACGAAAAAAAGAAGCAATATGATTTAAGCAAATTAGCGCTCTATAACAAAATTTTAAATAGGATTCATGTGAGGATCAAAACAACCGCGAGACAAAAGATTGATGAGCAATATTGTTGGTTTGTTGTACCCGAAGTTATTATCGGCGTACCGAAATACGACAATGGCTTATGCATTGCCTATTTATTGGATAAATTAAAAGAGAATGGATTCAACGTCAAATATATTCACCCGAATACGTTGCTCATTGCATGGGCACACTGGGTTCCCTCTTATGTAAGAACAGAATTGAAAAAGAAAACAGGCATAGTAATCGACGAGTATGGAAAACAAATATCGCAAGAAGACGGCGATCAATTAAAAATAGAAAATGGTAATAACACCCCCCGAAATCTCGATGAAATGATGTTCAAATTAAAGGATCCAAACGGCTCATTGAATCTCTCCAAAAATCAATCGCTGCAGAATAAGAAATTCACTCCCATTAATTCGTATAAACCACAGGGTAATTTGATTTACGACGAGGATTTAATGAATAAATTGGAAGATAAATTCCTTTGATCGTTCTTTAAGTTACTTTGTCCATTTATTATATAATTCTGCAAATAAAAAGTCCAAAAGTATTCCAGAGTTTCAAAAATGGACAAATATAAATGTCCAATTTTAGAATTCTTAGAAAAGTCTTGGAAAAATGAAAAAAAAATAAGGGAGAGCATAAAATTTTCATGCTTTTTCATTTTGTTAGCATAAGAGAAATTTTTTGAAAAAAATAAAATTAAAAAATGATTTAGGAACTTTTTATGTCAGTATAATATATACTTACAATGACTGACAATCTAAGTTCCAAAAGTTCTTCGAATTATTGTTGTAAAATATGTGACTATACTACGTCTCGCAAAAGTCAATACGATAGACATAATTTGTCGGCTAAACATATAATACTGCATAACAAACTTACAAATATTACAGAAAATGTTACAGAAAATCTTCAAATATGTACATGTACTTGTGGAAAATCATATAAACATCGTCAAAGTTTATTTACGCACAAAAAAAAATGTTCTATATTAAATTCATTAACAGAAGAAATAGAAGAAATAGAAGAAGAATCCGCTTCAATAAAACAGCTAAAAGAAAAAGAGAAAGAAGGAACCACATTAAAAATGACGGATATAGAAAATGCAATTCCGAACATGGATATGAATTTAATATTTGCTTTTATGAAAGACACACAAGAATTTAAACAAATAATATTAGAACAAAGCAAGATCATGGCAGAATTGGTGGAAAAAGTGGGCAACACGACCAACATCAATACTCAAAACAATCAAAACAATCAATTTAATTTGAATTTCTTTTTGAATGATACATGCAAGGGTGCGATGAATGTAAAAGATTTCATGAATTTTATCAACGTAGATTTGGAAGACATAGAATACATAGGAAAACACGGGTATGTGGCAGGCATTTCCAGGATCTTCGCCAAGAATCTAGCGAGACTAGGAAAATTCGAGAAACCAATTTGGGTAACGGACGAGAAGAGAGAGTCGATCATGTACAAAGAAGATGGAGAATGGAAGAAAGACGAAGATCATGTAAAAATGAATAGAATATCAGTAACAATAGAAAACAAATGCAGGAAAGCAATCACCTTATGGAGAGATGCTAACCCAGATTGGAATGAAACCGATAAGAAAGGACTATTTTATAGCAATATGAATGGATGCATATTTGGAGGTGAGCTAAAATCAAACATATTACATTATCCCCCCGATAAAGATCAAAAGGCAAAGATAGTGAGGAACATGCTCCAACATTTGAAGATTCCAAAAAAAACACAAAAAAATGAAATGATATAATATTTATATAGTATATGACGGATACGACAAAACAAAATAAAACAAAAAAAACAAAACCAAAACAAAACAAAACAAAAAAATGCAATCAGACATCACGTTTAGCATTCAATAGTTTTGAAGACGAATATGAAAATTCCCAAATATATAATTTAGATAAAGCAAACGCAAATATCGAAACGGCTTTAGTAAAACTATTTAAAACTCCGTTTACTCCATCAAAAATAACCGCTCAAGATGATTACTATACATACATTAATTACAGATGGTTAATGGAGACAAGTAAAAGTTCAGAAAAGTATTCAAAAAGTAAAAAATATTTCTCTCAGATTGACGACTTTAGGTTAAAACAAGACGAAGTGTATATTCAACTAATAGATATAGTAAAGGAATATATCAAAACAGACAAATCAAAAAAGGCAACGGCTATTAGTAATGTATACCATTCTTTATTATATTTAAATTCGTCATCTATAAATCGTCATGCAAATATTATGAGAGAATCAATACAACTATATATACATAATGATAATCTTTGGGAGTTTTTAGCTCATATTAATCACCAAGAAGTAGTATGCTGGGCATCACCTATATATTGGAAAGTGATACCTGATGAAAAAGATTCTACAAAATTCCGAAATAATATTGCGATACCTCAGTTATCGTTATATGATTACAAAATGTATAGCAAAACAAAAGACCCATCTGAAACGAAATCATATATAAGTTATAAAAATAAGGTAAAAAAAGAGTATTTCAGATTTATAAATAGAATATTTCAATCATTTTATGGAAAGGATCACGGATTTAAACCACAAGATGTTTTTGATGTAGAATGTGATATATTAGAGGCAATGAATTGTTATACCATTGCAAATGATGCGGAAAATGGATATAATGTTGTAAAGTCGGAAGAAGCGGAAGCAAAATATGGATTCAATTGGTCAACATTTGCCACATTTTTAGGATATAAAAAGGCCCCTGATTTTTTCATATGTGATAGTTTGAATTACTTAAAATGTATTTGTGAGTTATTAAAAGTTAACTGGAAAACACCAAAATGGCAGGCTTATTGGAATTTTATATATTTAAGACAAATGGCTCGATTTGATAAAGATGCCAGACACATTTATTTCGATTTTTTTGGTAAATTTTTAGCAGGTCAAAAAGAAATGTTTCCGTCAGATATATACCCTATATTTGGCCTATCTATTACATTTAACACATTTTTAACCGAAGAATACACAAAGCATAATTTTAACGAAAATCTTGTCAATTATGTGGAAAGAATGGGATATGATTTAATAAAAGTATACAAACGAATCATTAAAAGAAATACATGGTTGAGCCCCAAAACAAAAAAATATGCCTTGCAAAAATTGGAACATTTGAAACTGGATATTGGCTACCCGAAAAAAATGAGAGAGGATCCTTTATTAGATTATCAGTCAGATGATGCCTGGGGAAACATGCAAAAAATATCATGGTGGCGTAATAGCAAATATATAAGTTTAGAAGGAGAAGATGTTATTGACATACCATATGTTGACTGGCAATCATTCAAATTAGTCGGTCAACAATCATATATAGTGAATGCATTTTACACTCCAACATCTAATTCCATCTATATTCCGTTGGCCTATTTACAGAAACCTTTTATCGACATGGATGAAAGAGGAATTGAATATAATTTAGCTCATTTAGGCTTTACATTGGGTCACGAAATGTCCCATTGTTTAGATGATTTAGGAAGTCAGTATGATTATAAGGGAGATTTGCATGATTGGTGGACTCCAGAAGATAGAAAGAAATATCAGAGTATTATTAACGACATAGTTAAGCAATATGAGGAGTATGCAGCATATGATGGTATTAAATTCGATGCATCTATCGGAGTGGGAGAAGACATGGCAGATATTTCTGGTTTAGCAATATGCGAGGAATATTTAAGAGATTTTCAAGATAAAAATGAGGATATCGTACCCATTCGTTCATTATCATTTCAAGCTTTTTTTGTATATTATGCGGTTCAAGAGCGACAACATATTTATAGAGAGGCGTTATCCGCGCAACTTAAGACAAATCCCCATCCGTTGGATAAATATAGATGCAATGTTCCATTATCTCGTTTGGAATTATTTAGGAGTTTATACAATGTTAAAAAAGGAGATAAAATGTATTGGCATTCAACAAATACTATTTGGTAAAAATCTATTCGAACAAAAATACAAATAAAAATACAAATAAAAATACAAACAAAAATACAACCAAAAATACAACCAAAAATACAACCAACCATATAAAATATTTAGGAATTTTCTATTAAAAAAATATTTTTTTTGTTTGGTATATATATAAATGGCAAAACGATCTAGATCAGCACGTCGCTCCCGAACTCAGTCAAGAACCCGCTCTCTTAAGAGACAAATGGCTCGCACCCGCTCTGCTCAACGCTCTGCTCAACGCGCGGTGCAACGCTCTGCTCAACGCACCCGCAGTCTCCAACGTCAAATGCAACGTGCCCGTGCTTAAGCGTATAATTACTAAGTAATTATATTGCTAGTGCTGGATTGCATAGACAGATATTTTATATCATTGGGTAAATGATATGAAAACAAACAAACACCATATTCTACCGCCATCGTGGCTCGCAGTAGAATTACTTTTCCTCCACTAATGGATTATACAAGACTTCTGCAGCCCTTTTTAAAGATTCAATCTGATTCTGTGTAGTAACAAATATTTGCGCCTCCACAATAGCCTCATACAATTTAACTCCTTCCACGAAATCAGCCTCACATTTTAAATACAATTCAATAATAATATTTCTCGTCTCTTCTACGATGGATTGAAGCGAGATATCTGTGAGTTCAGGATTGACTTTTATCAACTCTACCTTGGTTTCGGGATCAACGACATAAACAAAAAGCCTATTTATGATGGTTAATAATTGCTGTTGTTTCTTATTCACCGATTTAATCATTTGTTTCAAATTGTTAGCATAATCAGCTAAAAGTGTATCATTATAAGTTCCACTGAAACTATTCTTTTGATCTACAAATTTTTTATCACAAATGGGTTGTTTGCTATAGTCCCGTAATTTAATATCACTAAATTTGGTAATGGTATCAGGCATTTCAATATTTCCTGAAAATTCGGAATAGAATCTTTTCAAATCCGAATGAAATTTTTCCTTGGTTGTATTAGACATGCCCTTGAATTTACCTGTTTTGTAGTCGTATTCGTCATCATAATATAAATCCATTAGTTCAGGAATTCCGGGCTCTTCTTCTAATGTTTTCAAGGTTCCATCTTTTTTAAGGTTGATAGAACAAACATCTGGTTGAATTTTTATAATTTCATCTTTATTTGAATCAGATAATTCATTGGGTTCATCGGGTTCCCCGATAGGTTTTTCTGCAGGAGTAGCAGTAGCGGGATCAGAGCCATCGCCACCCCACGTCATACCAGGTGTCGTTAATTCAGCCTCCACATTTTTCATCATACTCGCAGGTGTTTCCCCTTTCAATGCATTAATTCGGTTATCACATAAATTGAGCTTCAATACTTCCACTTTCGCCCATTTAGGGATGTTATCCTTTTCATATAAATTTTGTTTAATAACATTACCAAACATGTCTTTGTAAACATATTCAGGATTAATGGTAGTGACAATTGCAGAAAATAGATGAGCAATTTTAATATAAAATTTCGCAATTTTATTACAAACCGCCTCTTTTTTATGAATATCAGGAATATTCAAATGTTCTATATCCGTTTTTTTGAAAAAAATAATATTTTCAGGAGCTCCATTATCACCCATCCCCGATCCATTTTCAATCCTATGAGCTAAATGACTAAGCTCTAAATCAGTAAAATATTTATTAATAATGTTCGAAGTGAGAACAACCATTTTTTCACAATATTGTTTTTCATATAGTTTTCTTAAACTCTGAAAATCCATAGTTAATATGTAATGTGTAGCTATATAATCAAGCGTTTCACCCAATGGCAGATCTTTAGGAAGACCAGCAGCTACATTATTATTTGATTTCGTCGATGCCGTTGATATACTATTCCCCATATACCATTTATATATATAAAAAATTGAATTAAAAACCCATTATTTATATGAGAAGGATAGTATAAATGAGTAAAGAACAAAGTAAAAAACGAAAAGATAAATTAACAAATAAAACGGAATTATGGAGTGTATTTGATTCAGAAATATGTGACAAACCGAAAATCCCTTTAGAATGTATATATAGGGCTTGTGGTAATAGGGAAAAATGTGACCAATGTGCAGCATCATTAGCATTTTCAGACGAGGGTTTCTTAACATGTACAAATAATACTTGTGGAATCATATACAAGGATATAGTGGATCAATCAGCCGAATGGCGCTATTATGGGGCGGATGATAACCAGAATAGTGACCCAACTAGATGTGGAATGCCTATAAATCCGCTATTAAAGGAATCTTCTTTTGGTTGTAAAGTATTATGTATTGGTTCTACGTCATATGAGATGAGAAAGATTAGACGATACACCGAATGGCAATCTATGCCATACAAAGAGAAATCCCAATATGATGAATTTCAGCGAATCACTCTCATGTCACAAAATGCGGGAATGCCAAAACTTATTATAGATGATGCAGTCCGATATCATAAGAAAATATCGGAATACGAACTGACATTTCGAGGAGATAATCGAGATGGTATTTTAGCAGCATCTATTTATATTTCATGTAGAATAAATAATTACCCCAGAACAGCGAAGGAAATCGCGACTATATTTCATTTAGATGTTACTAGTGCTACAAAAGGATGCAAAAATGCTTTATCGATAGTTAATAATTTAGAGAAAGATATGGTGAATGCAGATAAGACGTCATTTTGTAAAACGAAACCGGAGGCTTTTATTGAGCGATATTGTAGTAAATTGAATATTAATAGTGAACTTACTCGTGTATGTCAATTTATAGCTATGAAAATAGAAAAAACGGAATTAATGCCGGAGAATACTCCACACTCAATTGCAGCGGGAGTAGTATATTTTATAGCACAAATATGTAAATTGAATATTAGCAAGAGAGATGTTAAAAATATAAGTGAGATTAGCGAGGTAACAATTAACAAATGCTTCAAAAAAATAGAAAAGCTGAAGGATGATTTGATTCCGGCAGTTATTTTGAAGAAATATTCGGCTTAGGAGCAAAAAAATAAAGCAATAAGGATAACGTATAAAGGAATAGTTCAATTTGTAAAAATAAAATAAAGGAAGTAAATAGAATGTCGCAACTACAACCACTAACGCAAACGCAACCCACTAAAATTCCAGCACGGGTGTTCATCGTTCCTTATAGAGATCGTGTTCATCATAAATTTTTTTTCTGTAATCAAATGAAATTTATATTAGAGGGACAAGATGACTATGAAATATATTTTGTACATCAAACAGATTCAAGGCCTTTTAATAGAGGTGCCATAAAAAATATAGGCTTTTTAGCAATGAAATCAAAATATCCAAACGACTATAAAAATATTACATTTATATTCAATGATGTGGATACCTTACCATTTCATAAAATATTTGATTATAAAACTACGCCCGGGGTAGTAAAACATTATTACGGGTTCGATACATCTTTAGGGGGGATAGTCGTTATAAAAGGAGGGGATTTTGAAAAAACAAACGGATATCCCAATTTTTGGGGATGGGGAATGGAGGATAGTGCACTACAAAGTAGGTGTGAAAATAATAACATACAAATAGACCGCAGTGTATTTTATCCAATTGGTAGTCCTGAAATACTTCAATTATTCGATGGAGTCTCTCGATTAGTATCTAGCAGAGATACCCAACGACTAAAAAATGATATTGGACAAGATGGTATTGCAACCATTCATTCTTTGAATTATACTATAGATGCAACTTCATTATGTCCTGATGATAATGTCTATGTAACTGATAATAAAAACACCTTTTATGTAAATGTAACCAGTTTTATGACGTTAGTGAGATATGAATTAGATAAATATCATGAATATGATTTGAGAGAACCGACTCGAAAAATATCACACCCAGATAGACAACAGACGAAATATGTGAATGTCAACAATGTGAAAAATAATGGATGGACAAATATACCATATATACCAACCGCATTAGAAAAGAGAGAAATGTTGAAAAATATGGCAGCGCAAAATAATGCACATGTACAGCAGCAGCAGCAGCATCGACCACAATATCAACAACATAATCAACATAATCAACAGAGAGTAATACAATCACATCTATTACAAGAGCAACATAACCCATATCAACAACGAAATTTGCGACCACCGCAACCGCATTTACGTAGACAAACGACATTGTCTCCAGATAGTCATATTAATGCATATGCAGCGGAATATGCACAACAAATAAATGTCAAACCTAAAGCTAACACCAGTGTAAATATTGGATTAGGTGGAGTTAGATAAGGAAAATGCATACACTATGAAGTGACGAAGAGAGTATCTAAGTTTTCGTGTAGTTGCTGTAGGAAAACGAAGGAGTTTAGATAGTTAGAATAAATTCTTTCGATATTATATAATAAACTATGAATTCAAAATATAGAAATAGAGGTGTATCTTTATTTAAAAAAAGATCGCAAAATAATACATGTTGTATAACCCCAGGCGTTGGTGGAACACCAATTACTTTTGGTACAACCGGATCAACCGCTTATAAAGGTTTAAGCAATATATATTTTAATGAAAAAACATTTCAAATAGAGCCTACTGATGTATCGAGTATTATTATAAGTTCTGGATTAAATATTGGTGTAGCTAGGAACTCATCTACATCAAAATATGATCACGTTGATACATTGTTATTTGATAGCAATTCTGGATTTAATATTATTCAACACGAAAATAAATCTATTACTATTGCTTCAAATGGTGCGGTTTCTCCGATTGGTGCGGGCCCGCCTCCAGATATATCATTTGGTACGCCGACCAGCACTTCAAGATATATTTATATACCTTGGACATATCCTGAACAAATTATAATAGGAGATACATATTTGCCGTATATTAACTCATTTACAGCTTATTATACCATACACGATATATCTACAAATATAATATTACGTGGTTCGGGATCAGACTATATTAAAGGACCTCCTAGCACTTCAAATCAACCACAAACATATATAACAGGTATAATTCTAACAAATGTGCCGTCTGAATCAAACGGGGTGACATGGATGCTCTTTCCTAATGAAGATACTAGCAGACGTTGTTATATTTATTATGAACCATTATTACACCTATTCTCAGGAGCTAATGCATCTGGCAGTATAACTGCATTTTATAGCAATTATTCTGGGTATGACAATGATTGTGTACAAACAATTGATGGGTTTAGTGCAGCGGGTGTACCAAGTATGTCTACTGATGCATCCTTTTCATATACTACTTTATCATTAAACACAAAAAATGTTGACATTTCTGTAAATGTAATTAATACAACGCCCTATACTAATACTAATAGTCCGTGGATAGATAAACTTGCTACATATACATCTACATATCAAATAGAAAAGTATAAATATACGTATGTGTCTAATGGTTCTACCATTAGATATGGAGGACCTGTAGCAGATACATTAAAAAATATCAGTGGAAATAATCAATCTCAAACTATTCATTATTTATATCCAGATATATCATATATGTTATACGAACAGGTTAGTAATAATTCATCACCTGATGCCAGTTATAGCTCTATATCAGGCGCCTTTTCATTCTATTCTCAGAGTTTACAAGTAAGAGCACTATGTTCAGAGCTAAAATTTCCAACATTGACACAATCGTTTAAATCATCATATTTAGTAACCGATACAAATAGACAAAATCTTAAATCAAATGTAGTATTTACAGATCAATCCGGTGATGTCAAGAGTGACCATTTTATATCTCCAATACACACACTTGGTACCAGAGGTAATCTAATATCCAACGGAACAACCTTATTAGATATTTCTTGTACTATAACTAAATCAGGGGATCCTACTCCTATTGATAGTGTAAGCATATCATACAAAGGGTTTCCTGCTATTATGCCAACGGCAACAACAGGACAAGGTATTTGTACTATTGAGACAGATGCTCTACCAGTAGATTCATATGCGGATTCTTTATCACAATATCAAGGGTTTTATTTAGAGACATCAAATAATATTATCACTTTACACACAAACTCGACGGCATTATTTTCAGCATCAAACCAATTAAATACGATTAAATTAGCGTATATTCGAAGAAATAATGTACTAAATACTACACATACAGATATATCATACTCTCCATACTCTTTTTACTACGATCCTTCTCCCTGTATTAATGCTTTACCGGTTTGGACAGATGTATCTTTTACTGCTGTTTTAAGGAGTAGTAACCCATCAATAACAGCAGCAAGACAAATTTGTGGGGTATATGTTTTGTCTGGTGCGGTAGGAGTAAATACTACTACTACCTTTATTAATTATGCTCTAGGAAGATATTTTTATAATAGTGGTAATATTATAACTTATAGCAATAATGGTGCTAATGTTTACGAAACATCTTTGGCTAATGTATCTCCTGCGATAAACCCAGCTACTGGTCATTTTTCTGAGACTACTACATTTAATACGAGTAACGCTTCCACTAGTGGTTATATATCGTATAATCCTAGTAGTAATACGTGGAGCAATTCATTTTATGTTGGTATTACTAACTATATTAATTGTTTAGGAAAAAGTCCAACAGAGATAGCACCCTCCTCCAAAAAAGTAACTTTTAATGGAATATGGGATCCCTTATCGATAAATGCTTTACAAGATTCATCAGCAATCCCTGTCGTCCCTGTCACTGGATCAAAAAATGGTTGTCGAGTAGAGACAGGTGTTTCGGATGCAACATGTCATTGGGCTACTACCATTGGTAGTTCAGGAGTAAATTTAATTATAACACCTTATCCTAATAATGCTTTGTTATCTGATAGTAGTAATATAGATTTGCAACTATCTAATGGAATTTATGCAACTAAATTGGGTAGCGTAGGAACAGGTTATTTGAATTATACGGATTCTTCGTATGTAAATCCTAGTATCTATAATGCGCCGTCTAATCCTGATTATAGTAGTATTCAAAATACTCATTATAGGTATGTCACATTTGCATGGATACTTCCACCAGGAACTAAAGCTGCTCCTCTTCAATATTCTAAGGTTGCATTTACTATAGATGGTCTTGTTGGAGATTCTATTAGCAATATAGATACTATACCCACAATAGGATCATCAAATGCAGAGTTTACCATGCAATATAGAATACAAAATGGCGATCCTGATAAGAAGGCTCCAAGTCAATCAAACAAGACTTCTGTTTGGATAAACGCTTTCCCTGGACCAACAACAAACACAATAGCAACAGCACCAGTCATAGTTAATCCCATTTATAATGGAAAGATAAATGGTGATGACACCGCTATACCTAATAGTTATGAATCAAATACACTAAAAGTATATTCATTAATTTCATCTGCTCCAACAACCACTACATCATCAGGAGTCGGTTCTTTTTATTTATATTGTAGAATTGGATTACCTATGTCAAGTAAAATAGGTTTTAAAACTATAATAGTATCATTTAGTTAAAGGTATGAAGGATTATGGAGGAAAACGGATGGCCATGAAGTGACCAGCAGTTTTGCTCATATCCGTTTTCCGATTATATTCCATAGCTTTAGTGAAGGAATATAATTTTTTTGATTATACTCCGGAACTTTAGTAAAGGATTATAATTATATTTATTGTAAAAAATATAATATAAAAAATATTATATAATGGTCGCTTTAACTGTTGACGAAAAACAGAACATTATAGACGATATGTTGTTAAAAAAATTTAAACAGACAGCTTTTACGTCGTCTCTTTTAGCTGCTGGGGGCGAGGCAGAAGGATCATCTGCTCTACAAATTCCTTCAAAAAATGTATGGGCGCAAAAAGTACCTGCCACTACTCCATTTAATCCAGCATTACTTGTATGGAATGCTGGTAACCAACTAGATTCTAGTGGCGAAAGAATTAATATTTACGACGGGTCGTCTAATACTTATATTTATACCAATACTAGTTCACCGATTACTAAAACATTACTTGGAGGACAAGGTAGAACTATTACTGGTAAATTTAACGCCATTGGACTTTATGGAAGTAAATATGTTCATTCATCTTGTCCATATGTAGCTTATTATGAATATGTCTCTTTATCATCAACAACTGCTTATGTTGCATATAGATATGCGAATACACGCACTGAAGGCTCAACCAACAACATTCCAAATACTGTTGGGAGCACAAACATATTGCAACCAGGTATTCCTAGCAATTATGATCCAGTGTTAAGTGGTTATAATGTTTATGTTTATGCAAATACGGCCACATCAAGTCCTACACTACTTCCATCTGTGTTGAAAGACGCGGCTGGTGATTATCCGTGGACTTATGATCCAACATCAGGTTATTTGACATTTACATCTACTAATGGCGTGAATGGTTCTACCCTTAATACAGCGGGTTGGGAACCATGTATCACATTTTGGAGATATGAAGGAAGTACACTCGAGACAAAATTGTCGAGTTTAGAGACAGCTATTGCTGCTGCTGCTGCTGGATCTGGATCTGGATCAGGATCTGGATCAGGTGTAAGTGTAGAATCTGACCCATTGTTTTACAAATATATAGTAAATCCTCCACTTGATGTATCATTTCAACCTCAAACCTGTGCGAGGACGGCTAGTCAAATTTTTATTCCATGGGATAAACCAGTACAAATATCCCTCGGGGCTATTCAGATAAATGCTCCTCTTATAACTGAAATTAATGCAGAATGGACAGCAAAGATTTCTGCCACAATTTCACCTGTAACTAAACCAATTTTATCAAAAAATACAACAATGATACCTTACTTAACAAGCTCGCCAAAAGTACCAAATACTAATTGTGTAACAGGAATAGTGTTAACTAATGTTGCTCAGACCCCTGCAATATCAGATCCATCAAATGTTCAATTTCCAAACGACGTCCCTGGCACGTTAAGAAGAGCTTTGGTAGTTTATGATCCTTCATTTGCATTGCTTGACCCTGCGGGATCTACATCCACAAATTTTGTATCTGTGTGGTATACTAATTATAATACTGACATTAGTGCTAATATACAAAAAAAAGGATTTGATATATTTATAACACCTGGTTATCCAACGCAACCAGGTCCACCTACTACATCCGGTCTATCTACCTATACCACTGCCGCCCCGACAACTAAATTTACACAGGGAACTCTTCCAACATATACAGATAATACTCTAGGTGCAGAAAACAACGCATTTCCACTTGCTAAATGGTATTTTAAATGGACTTCGGATGCGACTAATAGTATACGTTACAACGGAGGTCTTCCATCAGTAACATCCGATATATCTACTAATGTTATTCCTACTCCTACTACGTACACTTTATATCCTGATACAAGTTATTCATTAATACTACAAGTAGGTAATTCTTCTAGTAATAATAATACTACAAATTCAGGTACGAGTGGGCTAGTGGGATTGAGTGTGCCATCGGCTTCTTATACCTTCATATCACCATACTTGACCCCAAAAACTACATGGCCTTTAACACAACTATCATTATCATTCACTAATACACCAAATTCTACTTCTAATGTATCAATCGTATCTACTAAAGCTGCTGCTAGTGGTAATGTGTTTTTTGGAGCACCAACCGCTAATATGGTGGGTAGTATCTCTAATTTTGGCATTAATAATATTTATACTAGAGGAGTAAAGGATACTACTAATGATTTATTAAATATTGCATGCAGCATTACTGGCAGAGGTAGCGATACTACAAGTGTATCTTATAAGGGATTCGGTTCAACGCAACCAACATCAACAACATCAACTAATGGTAGTGTAGTATTTACTCCAGGAACAGCGGTAGATTCTTATATTTCTGCAACGTCTACTAGTGGATTTTATTTAGAAACAGGTACTGGTGGTACTATTACCTTAAAGTATAATGAAGGCACTACTAAATTATTTGATACATCCGGTAATGCAAACTCACTAACAACAGTGAATCTAGTTGTTACGCAGTATGGTAATGTTTCTGGGTTTGGGTCATCATACATAAACAATACATATACATACAATCCATATTCTTTTTACTACGATCTATCGCCCTGTACAAATGCTGCACCGGTTTGGACAGATGTAGCTTTTACTGCTGTTTTAAGAAATATTAACCCAACAATATCACCAACAATACAAATTTGTGGAGTAAATGTTTGCACTGGTTCAGTAGGAGTATCTACTACTACTACTTTTATTAATAATGCTCTAGGTAAATATTTTTATTATAGTGGTAGTAGTGGTATTATAACTTATAGCAATAATAGTATTAGTGTGAAGGAAACTACTATAGATAATGCAAGTGCTACGACAACCAATGGATATTTTGCTAATCCCACAATTTTTTCCAATATAGGTACCAACACTAGCGGCAAAATAATTTATAATCCTAGTACTACTGCGTGGAGTACTTCATTTTATGTGGCTATTACTAATTATATTAATTGTTTAGGAACAGGCTCTCCAACAGGGACACCCCCTGCAAGTATATCTTTTAATGGAATATGGGACCCATTGTCGATAACAAACGTTGCTACTAGTGCCAGTATCCCATTTACTCCATTAGTCGGGTGTCGAGTAGAGACAGGTGTTTCGGATGTAACATATCCTTCGACTACTACCATTGGTTCTTCAGGAGTAAGTTTAATTAATACAGCTTATCCTAATACTGAGTTGTTATCTGTGAGTGGTAATAGAGATTTGCAACTATGTAATGGAATTTATGCAACTCAAAAAGCTAGCGTAACAACAGGTTATTTGAATTATACATTGGCTTCATATCAAAATCCTAGCATATATACACAAAATACTGGTATTGATTATAGTAGTATTGAAAATAGAACTACTGGTTATAGATATGCCACATTTGCATGGATACTTCCTCCTGGAACTACTGCAGCCCCTTTGCAATATTCTAAAGTTGCATTTACTATAGATGGTATTATTATAGATGGTGTTTCTGGAACTATTAACAATGTAGATACTATACCCACAATAGGATCATCAAATGGATTGTTTACCATGCAATATAGAATACAAAATGGAGATCCTACTAAGAAGGCCCCCAGTCAAGGAAACCAGACTTCTGTTTGGATAAATGCCTTCCCAGGCTCTGGACTTACGCCAACCAGCGCAGCAGTCATAAGTGATCCCGCTTATAATGGGCAAATAAATGGAGATAATACTGCATTATTAAATGATAATTCTACGGCAGGTACATTAAAAGTATATTCATTGATTTCATCTGCTCCATCAACCACTACATCATCAGGTCCCGGTTCTTTTTATTTATATTGTAGAATTGGATTACCTATGGAGTGTAGTGTAGGGTTTAAATCTATAAAAGCATCATTTAGTTAAATTCGGTAACTTAATAAATCTCTTACCGCTTCCGGAGTTTAAGAACACTTCTTTTCGCTTTGCGAATAGAAGTATTCTACCATAATGGAGGATACTCCCGATTTACGTTTCAGAATACGATCAGAAAATGTAGATACTATGCAGCGGTGAGGCGACTCGAAGTTTGCTGTTTATATTGTCAAGGAAAATGTAGATGAGCAATACTCCATAGCTTTAGAGAAGGAGTATAAGTATATTTTAGTTATAATATATATATATATGTCTTGGCCGAATGGGAATCCTTCAGGAGCAGATATAGATAATATGTTATTTAAAAAATATCAACAAGTGCCATTTACTTCTATAAAGTTGACAGCATTATCTGAACAATCAGGGTCATCTGCATTAAAAATTATTTCAAAAAATGTATGGAGTGAAACTATTCCTAAAAGAGCCCCATTTATTACAACTACATCTAATATTCAATTAGGTTCAACCATTACAAAAACACCTCTAGGCGATTCGAATGGAATATATGGATATAAATATGTTGATTCAAGTTACCCCTATATTGTTTTCTATGAAAAGGTTAGGTTGATTGCTACAACTGCTAACCTTGCGTACAGATATATAGGTACAGATGCAAATAATGTAGATGAAAGCAATAATTTATTAACTTTAGGTATTCCAAGCAATTATGACCCTAACTATTCTAGTTATATGGTAAATGTACATGACATTGCTGGTAATTTACATTCATCTGATGACACCACATACCCATGGGTATATGATGGTACATCAGGATATTTAACATTTTTTCAACCAATTAATTTTATTCCGGTAATTTCATTTTGGAGATATGAAGGACACACACTTGAGTATACATTAAATAATATAGAAACTATTAGACCTCAAGGAGCACAAGGTGCACAAGGTGCACAAGGAACACAAGGTAGTAATGGAGTGCAAGGAGTGCAAGGAGACCAAGGAGACCAAGGAGTGCAAGGAGCAAAAGGAGACCAAGGAGCATTAGGAGCGCAAGGAGTGCAAGGAGTGCAAGGAGAAAAAGGAGTGCAAGGGGTACAAGGAAATACTGGTAGCACTGGTGCACAAGGGGTACAAGGAGTACTAGGAGCGCAAGGAGCAATAGGAACGCAAGGAGCAATAGGAGGACAGGGAGCAAAAGGAGTGCAAGGAGTGCAAGGAGAAAAAGGAGTGCAAGGGGTACAAGG
>Ga0209086_10000030_pt1 | contig 125993 bp, 127 predicted proteins | sample M_130207_XF_Meta_FD_187312 | JGI IMG/M metagenome (GOLD analysis project Ga0209086, IMG submission 187312) | Freshwater microbial communities from Lake Montjoie, Canada to study carbon cycling - M_130207_XF_MetaG (SPAdes) (version 2) | ecosystem: Environmental > Aquatic > Freshwater > Lake... | reverse complement strand
ATAGTGTGGCTTCTAATGATAAGTCCAGGGAAAGCTTAAAGATAGTAAGATCGTTAGCAACTGGAGAGACCTTTGTGATCGAACCTTTCGATCAGTTTCTCGAGAGTATATCTTGGTCTAAATAACCAGAAAGAGAAGTAATGAATACTAATTTATCAGTTACTCTTTATAAGTCTATGCACCTTCCGTGCACAGCTAAGAGCGTAGAAGAGACTACAGTAGTTAATTCAGACAGGTATCTAGACGTTCAAGTCTTATACCTTCCTGACTGTGGTTCAGGGTTATCTGTGGAAGACCGTGCTAGCCGAGAAAGTGCAGACAGAGATTGGTTTAAGATCCTTGTAGATCTTAACCCTAACATTGATAATCTTGCTGTAGCCGTGGACCACGCGTCTAAGGTGTTCATTGATACGGTTATGCCACGAACTATGCAGATAACTGTAACTCTAAGCGGATCAGCCGATCGCAATGAGTTTTGTACCAAGACCGTCTCCCTAGAGTACTCTAGGGATGTAAAGGTCGTATAGTATGCCAGTACCTAACTACAACCAGGAGTCTTTAGCCGTTGAGGTGCAAGGACTTACGTTCAACAGCACTCAATATGGTAAGCTAGTTGACTTCCTATCTGATCAAGAAAGGATTACTGAGTCTTGGCTAATAGACGACGAGTCTCAGTTGTCCCTAACCAGAAAAGGAAAGACTGTTGGAGGCGATAGAATATCCTGGTTGGCTTTACGCCAGATCTGCAAGAACCTATCTTCAGGTCTGGCTTCTTCTTTATCTGATCTTATAGGCCTACGAAGAGCAGCAGAGTCAATGGACGGGCCGGCTAGAATGAAGGCTGATCCTGATGATGACTTCACAGTAGGAGAAGCTGCTGCTCTTTATAACTTGGCCCTTAAGAAAAGGTTTGGAAGACTCTTCGGGTTTCAGGCAGTGAGAAATACGGAGACAAAGATAATAGAAGCTGTTGTTGGGTCTAGGTATAGGCGAATATCTAATAGCGAATTTCTATCGGCTGTTTCAAACATTATAGAGTCACTGGATCTGGAATTACAGTTTAGGTCTGCTGTACTCTACGATAGAAAGATATCTATTACGTATACCTTGAAGGGCTACGATGACTGCAGCCTAACTCCTGGACTACTAGTGAGTAACAGCGAAATAGGTGATGCAGCTATACGGGCCACTACTATACTTACCAACAGTGAAGACTGCGTTATGTCTGCTCCTTTTGGAAAGCTAGGACGAGTAGCCCACTCAGGAAAAGATCTATTGGGTAAGCTTTCACAGCTTATTACAGGAGTATCTTCTAGACTTAAAAATAACTTATTCTCTAAAGATAGCCTAAACGACAGGGTAGAAAGTAATAAGGCTAAGTCTTTAGGGTTTAAGGGAGAAGGGGAGGATGAAGAAAGGTTTAAACAGCTAATAGAGTTCCTCACTGATAGGTGCGGTATGCCATACATTACTGCAAAGAAATGTATATCAAAAACGTTAGCTGGATCTGACTTGGAAAGAGGCACATTTTCCATGCTGGAAAGGTCTACTACCTGGCCTAAGAAGTCCGTTATGTGTTTGGTTGAGGTAATTACCAAGGAGTGCAGAGATCAGGTCCTATTGAGTTTTTTTTCAAAAGACAAACTCGAAAGGGTAGCCTGGCCTTTGTTCTTTAATAAATTATCCGTTCCGGGAACAGCCGGAGAGTAAATTTTTTTCTATTCACACTGAGGTGTAACATGACCGATAAATTTGAGGCCCTTCATAACACTACAAAAGCCGCAGGCAATACTCATGAGGTAGAAGCTGCAGACAAGGTTAGTGGGGACGTGATGGAGCTAACGAAAGCTGAGCTAGAGCTCAGAAAGAAAGCTATAGACGGTATGGACGAGCAACTTCTAGCCATTTATCAGCAGGAGGTTGCCGCCTATAAAGACCATAGAGGAGACATCGTAAGTTTTAATTATGATAGAGGCACCGTAGCAGCAGAGGTAAATAGAAATCCCAATTACGGTACTGCGGCAATTGACCTACTAAGTGTCGCTCTAGGACTTGATAGGTCTACGATGTATAAAACAATGCGATTCAGTAATATGTATACGACTAAGGCTGATCTTGAAAGCACCTTAACTGATGCTGACAAGAGAGGAGTAACTCTTACTTGGTCTCACTTTGTAGCCGTCCTTTCCATTCCAGAAACAGAAGGCTCGTCTGACCCACATGAAGACAGGCGTAGAATGCTGGATACTGCAGTAGAAAATAAGATGTCCGTTAGAGCATTGTCTGCTGAAGTTAAGCTGGTCTATGGCAATAGCACAGCTACTAAGGTCAACACAGCTAGAGCTAATGTGAAGTCCTTATTCAAGCAGCTGGATGGGGGCAATACCAGGTTCGCGGTTAAGCTGAAGAGTAAGGCCGACGATTTGATTAGTGACTTTGACGAAGCCGTAGAGACAGGGTCGTCTGAAGACATTAAGCACTACCTAGAAAAAGCCTTAGCTCTAAAGTTAAGCCTCGATGCAGTTATTGACCTGGTAGGAAGGGTAAAAAGCTTCATAGATAAGTTCCCAGGTAAGATCAGTAGTGCAGTAGCCGAGAGAAAGAAGGTAGCTGACATGCGAGATGACTCTGACACTAAAAAGTCAAAGGTAGCTAAGTAATGGCTACAACCATCTGTTGTTTACTGTATGGTGACTATGCAAAGCTCGCTGATAGGTGCCTTAGGCCTATCAGCGAGCTTTATAACAATGGGGTAGAGGTGAGGCTTGGGTGCAACGAGATATCCCAAGATACAGAGGACTTAATAAACAAGCTACTACCACCGTCAGAAAGACTAACGGTGATAAAGCACAACCCTCAGGTATACAAGTACCCTATTATGAGGGAGCTATTTAACGTTAAGCCTATAACCACTGACAAGGTTATGTGGTTCGACGATGACAGCTTTATAAAAGATACAAACCCTATCGGCTGGCTGAACTCTACTCAAGAGTTCATGGATAATACCAAAGCCAACATGATAGGGTCCCTGTACTACATGCCGGTGTCGCATAAACAACAACAGTGGAGACGTCTCCACTGTTCTTGGTTTAAGCCTGAGCTCCACAAAAGTAAGGCCTGCTTTGCTACTGGAGGCTGGTGGACTATTAAGTCAGAGGTAATAACTAAATACGATTGGCCTCATCCTATGCTAAAGCACAGAGGAGGCGATGTATTATTAGGAGAGCTTATGAGCCACGCCGGGTTAAAGCTGGTAAGGTATAACACTGGTATAGGCATAAATTCTGACAGTGAGGGCAAAGAGTCACAATCAAAACGTAGAGGTTATGATGAGCCCCCAATTTAGCTGGAGTAAAAATGCGTAAAAAGGATATAGAGCATGAAAAGATTAAAGTGTCTGTCAGTAAAATACAAGACGTGCGTAAAAGAGTGCATGATTGTCTTCGCCCTTTTATTGGTAGTACTCTTTGTGGCGTCGTGTTTGATAGGGCTACATCTGCTCTTTCATTTTGTGTTCCCAAGTCCTGCATAAACATAACTTGTAGTCAGGACATGCTGTTAAAGTTTACTAGACAACCTGTAACAGCTAAGGATGTAAGGATTATAGGTGCAAGGGTTGCAGGTAACCTTGAGCACATAATGTCCGGTAACCCTATGTATGACAATGACTGGAGGTCAAGGTCTGGATGGGGCTTAGTCCAGGTGTTTGGAATAGAGAAGGCTACAAGGACGTTCAAGGATGGAGTAACTCAGTCAGGAGCGTGGCTTGACCTGGATATACATTCAGGACCTGCTAGTGGGTATAAGCTAAAGAAGTTTTGGTCTTTGGATATGTTTAACTTTGCTAAATATAGAATGGGGTTTAGTTACCCTACATCTAACCCTACCTCTAAAGCAGTATGCGGCTATCCATTTTTAGATGAGTCATATGTATTTGGCTTATACTTTTTAGGGTACTTTGATCACATGGCCCTTAGAGGAGATAAGCCGGAATACACTAAGTTCTTGTGCACTGACTACCTAGTAGATATAAACAGGAAGCTTTTAAGGAAGAGGCTTAGGTCTATACACACTAAGGAGGACTTTAAGTGCCCGACTTCTGTACCTGTTTCAACCCCCTGCCACAAGTGCCCTTCTGGCGTAGACGCGTGCGAAGCAGCAGTAAGAAGAAAGTCATACATATCGGGTGACTGTAAGTCGTGCGGGCAGTTATCTTGGATAGATCCCTATAAGTCTGACTCTTGCATTAATTGTAGTTCCTCGGTAAGCTTACACGTAATTACGGTACCTAAAGAATAGAAGAAAGGCAGAAGATAGTCATGGCAGTAAATATGATAGGACACCCAGACAAGAGAAGATACAACCCAGGCAGGGATATAGCCTATTGCTGGCCGTGGATTATGCGCTCAGCCATAGATCGCATTACATCTGGGTCTGGTGAACCGTGGGCGTTAAAGGTTATAGATAAGTACAACATAAGTAATGAAGACCTAGTAAAAGTGGCCAAGGGTTTGGCCACTTTTATGGCTTTATGCAATGACCCAGAGAAGTGCCCAGACAATCCAAAGGACACAGTAGAAGCAAGTGGTCTATTTGGGTGTAGCGAAGAGGCTAGATTACTAGTATACTCTGCGGTCGGAGAGACCATGTTGGCTGCTTTCTTTTTAGCTATCAGGGATGTTTTGTTAGAAGACGAACCATCTCCTCTTAATGATAAAAGGTTTGCAGAACTTATTCAGGCCTCCATGGATAAACTTTGTCTACGGAACGAGTCATTCTTCAGACGTTTTCTGAGGAAGATTAAGTCCTGGTTCTAACTAGATTGGATAGTCATGGATGATGGCAGTATCTGGCTACTACAGGCTGTATCTAAGCTTGGGCCCCTTCCAGTTAATTACCTAGTATTCGATGTTGAATCGACGGGACTAGATCTTAAGAACGATCTAGTGGTTCAGCTTGGATACGCTGTAGTAATAAATAAGAAGCTAGTAGACTGCTCTCATTACATACCAGATTGGACATCTGGAAAGGACAAGCACTTCTGTAACTGGCTGGAGAACAGAATGCTGATGACTAAAAATAGCATGGAGTCCCGCAACCAAGGACAGGGGCCTATGTATAAGCACAGCACTCATAGAATGAAGGCAGAGGGAGTACCAGTTGCCGAAGCATTTACAAACTTTATGGACATCATAAAGATATGTAAGGCTAATAAGTTAAGCCTTATAGCCCACAACGGGCTTAAGTTTGACCAGCCCATTCTTAATAACAATATAAAGCAGGTTCTTGGTGAGCATGAATCCTTTGAGTTTGAAAAGATTGGAGTTGGCTATTTTGACACTATGGCAATGGAGCGAGGATTGTACAGCAGGATAGTGCCATATCCTGAGGATGATTGGATGAGCTTTACCGGAAGACTTGTAAAGGAGGGAGGAAGAATATATTCTTCTTTAGATAGGCACTGTTCAAATAAATATAATTTAGTAAACAAACATAGTATGAGTGGTAGTGCTCATGAGGCGGATTTTGACTGTAGATTAACCCACCATCTTTTTGAAGAGTACAGAGAGATGTGCGAGAGAGTCCAGCAAACCATAATCAAAGAGATTAAATGAAATTCAACGTAGAAAAATATCCTGAAGACCTAGGAGAAAAGGTATCTGCCCTCAGGGTAGATAACACCAAGACAGTACTAGGATTAGACCTAGGTACTAACTGCGGGTACTCTTACTGCTTCATAAATACCAAAATTGAAAGCAAGACTAGAATACACGCCGGACAGCTGGATCTATCAGCCGGCCCTTACGATTCCGGAGCTATAAGATTTATACGACTTAGGCAGTTCTTGTCTGCTATAAAGCCTGACCTTATATGCTACGAAGACGTAAAGTATACTCCATCAGGACAGGGCTTTATGAGTGTAGGAGCTATTATAGCTAGAGCTGCCCCTGCTTGCGAATGGTTCGGAGCCCTTAAGGCTACAGTAAGTACTTGGGCTGAAGAGAATAATGTTCCTTGCTCTGGAATACCTATCGGTACTATAAAGAAGAGGGCAACTGGAAAAGGTAACGCAAATAAGGTAGATATCATAAAGGCTTGTAACAGCGAGTTTGGATTCGACTTTGACCATGAGGGTTATGAGAGCTCCGGAGTGGACAACATAGCAGACTCCGTGTACGTATGTGCTTTGGCGGTAGAAACTTATGGATTAGGATTTAAAGAACAGAAAGAGGTTTTAGATGCACGTTAATCACGTTAACAACAGTAAGGTAGCTCACGCTACAAAAGACCCTTTAAAGTCAGCCCTGCTATATGAGGCAGAGGGCCCCGGAAGTTTATACTTTATGGACGCCCTAAAGCTGTCTAGGATGCTAGAGACAGCAGCCTTGGCAGACGTACAGGCTAAAGCATCAGCAATGGGTGCTAGCAGTGAGGCAGTGGATAAGCTTAAGCGCGACGTGGTCTATATGGCCAGGTCAAACCCCATAGAGAGCTTTAGAATATCCAAGGCCTGTAGTAAGGCTTCAAAGTACCTATCAGACTCCTCTGAAAAGCAATCTAAAAGCTCTGGCTCAATACCTTCAAAAAAATGCAAGCCCCTGTATAACAGGGAGAAGTATATGCAGAGATTTGACGCTGGCTTAAACAACGATGAGCTTATAACTTCAAGCATACCAAACCTATTTACAGGTAAGAGAGAAGACCTAGACTTAGTTATCTCTTACATACTAGATAGGTGTGAGATAAACGAGAACTGTTGCTTGCACTTAAGCTCCAAGAGCTTTAACAAGAAGCTTAATAAGAACTACAAAAGACTTAAACCAGAAGACTGGGAAGGAAAGTTAAAGGCTAGGAATAACTCAGGCATGAAAGGCTTGATAGCTATAGGAAGCATGCTTAAGCCTCTTGAAGTGTTAATAGTAGATGACCTAAGCCTTGGCTATGGCTATTCTGATAAGGCTTACTCCAACCTTAGGAAGGCTCATATGTGCTACAATAGCTGCAGTCTTAGCACATGCGCTAGGGGCGTAGTATTGTTAGCGTTTCAAGAAGCTGTATCTGACGATAAGATAAAAGACTCTTTCGCTATGACATCTATGATTGAAAAGTCAAACTATTACGAATGTCTATCTGACGGTAAGAGTGTGTTCTTAAGGGATAAGTCTTTCAACCTAGTCCTAACTATACCTAAGGAGTAGCATGTCAGATAAAAGACTATCACATGAGGAAGTTGAAATCCTAGTAAGCGGAACTCCGGACACCGAATTTGTGGGGCGGGCTCCTGTAGACGAAGGCATAGTTGACGGCAAAATAGACTCACCCTCTATGAGTGAGCTTAAAAAGCTGCCAGCCTTGAAAAGAGTAGAGCTATCTGACTCTCTATCAAGCCTTACCAATGACTTTGTGTTCTTTAACCATACTATGCTGTTTTCAAAGGGAGGGTTAGACTTTGACCCACTCATGGAGTATCAGGCATGGTGCGGTAAAGATAGCGCTGTAAACTACATGGTATTCAATAGGAAGATATTCAATAACTTCGACTTTCCAGATAAGAGCGGAGGGCATGACAGCCTTCTAGCTTTCACTACTGTAGAGCACTGGCCCGTAATAGAGAAAGCCATAGGATCACTTACTATTCTTAATCGAAGTAAGGATTACATGTTTCTTTGTGAGCTGGCTAAGGTTAAGATACCTGACCCCAAGAACCCTAAAATGTTCATAGAGCCGTATATATGGAACCTGAGAGGATCGATCTGTAGCTGGGAGTGTTCAGGCTACCCAGTACCCCAGCTTATAAAGAAACCAGCTAACTACGAAGCAAAACGACTTATGAGGGCCATTAAAAATGAGCGACTTGACCCCTGATAAAAGATTCTTAAAGACTAAGACCTTTGTGGAAGAGAGAGTCTACGAGAGACCCGTAGGAGCAGCTCCAGATGACTGGCGCTTAGTTAAAGTAACAGAGCCTCTAGACGATACAGTTAATAACTGGGTTGTTAAAGAAAGGGTTACTATTGTAAGCACATCTCCTCCTGGAATTAACAGCAGGTGGCTAGACAAGGACATGACCAGTAGGGCAGTACTGATTGCTTTGACGATCATATATGAAGGCGGCATAAATGAACAATGGCCAGAACGAGTCTGATTCAGGCCATGAAGGCGGGAATGATAATAAGTTCTACCTTATGATCATACCCGCTCATGGTAAGCCGGAATGCAAGGAGTTTATATCGAAAGACGACCTTGTTTCCGAATTAAGATCCCTGTCTAAGAAAAGGGTATCTTGTCATGTATTTGAAGGGCAGCGCTGGCACATATCTTTACCTCCTCGCAAGCTTATTTCTCCAGACGGATCTATAGAGGCTGACCTATCTCACAATCCAGACTCAATAGACATAGACTTAGAAGGGTATCTTTTTGAAGACCCAGCTGTAGTCGACGACGAGGATGAATTCGAAGTTTAGCGGCATATCTATCTCCTAAATTCAGCTAAAAAACGCGTCATAATCATATGTTACGGCTACCCGCCGTCAACTGAAAGGGAGGGTGTAGATATGGAGATCATTGTTCTCCTATCCCTTGTCATATTTCTTGTCTGGGCGTGCTCGTCACGCAAAGGCAAGAAGCAGCCAGAAGGCGTAGTGTCCATGAGGCCTTACGTACTTCTGGATGGCCAACTCAGGGAAGTTGTCCATCGGAAAAGAAGCGGCCGATCCGTGGTGTGCACGGTGAAGCCTTTGGAGAAGGGCTGCCCTCGGGCCCGAGTAATCGTTCCTGCGGAAGGGAACGATATAACCTGGTTACCTAAAAGGTAACCTCTTTATAACAGGAGATAACACGATGTTATCAGCTAATGGAGTGGTAGGTGGTGGTGTTTCTGGTTTAACCAAAGCGGCCTTAGAGGCCTTATTTGGTGGCGCTTACGATAGTAACGCCTGGGTCCTATGGCTGCCTGATGACGGGCAGTCGACCACCTTTAAAGGTGGGGACTTATTCACAGAGGAGAGGGTGATAGCCCTCGTTCGCTACGGAAACAAGAACGTTTCCGTATGGAAGAGTATTGACGGTCAGATGACGCCTATGTGCGTCTTTGTCCCCGCTAAGTGGGGGTTTGGCAAGAATAAGAATATTCCCATAGCCTCAGCATACGCTGAGGGTCTATTGGGAGTAACACCCAACGATGGGTTCCTTGACCACCTTACATTGCCTAAGAGGGTAGTAGGCTTCAAGGATGCAGACCTGGAGACGTTTGACGTCTCGGAATGCAATCAGAAGTACCTCGCCTCTCTTGCTAGGTCTAACGACCCAGCAAAGATGGAGGCAGCATTCGAGGCCCTAAAGGCCAAGAAAATAGGGGGTATGAGCTTTATCCCCGAGGCGGTCTTACCGGACAGCTATGTTCGGGGTATAGACCAGCCTTCGTTGCTAGACCTTTCAGGTCTGATAGACCATTTCAGGGAGCCAATTCCCCAAATGGTTTACCAGACTGCCTTAACCAAGCACGGGCTTGGTTATGGCGCCGCCATCGGAGGAATCCGTAGGCGGGAGAAGAATACCCGAGGAAGGGCGTAAGCCTTTCCTCGGATAGGGCTATGGCGTTCTCTCCATAGCTTTGCAGGACCTGCGGTAGCGCTTATAATTCCTGATGCCAGTCAACAAGTGAGATAGACGTAGTGGCTAGCCACTACCGCTATTTAGCTTAGACGGCTAGGGTGTAGTATGCGCTGCAGTAAGAGCTGCCCTTCAATGGGTAGAGAAGCTTAGGGGCACAAATGGTAACTCCTAAGTAGTATTCCAGGCCCCTGTTCGGCTAACCCTTAACCGGGTGAACAACAGTCCAATACCGGTGCTCCCGGTTCTGAAGACTGGTTTGAGCGGGGGGCAGTTTAACTTCGACAGCCTCAGCAATGGGGCTGTCATTTAACATTAGCCAGGAGGGTAAGTAAGATGTTATATGAAGCAGAAGTTATTGGGGAGTGGCGGGTCGATGCCGCTGTCGAAAGACAGTGTGTGTTGGCCGCATTGAAAAGTGCCGAAAGGCACGGACCCGGAGATTTTCGGGTTTTGACGGCTACCTCGGGAGGTAGCGTAGACGTGGTATACGTAAAGGTATACCTAATTAACTAGACCTAAATCACAGGAGCCTTAAACGGCTTCTGTGATTTTTTTTTAGCTATTAGATATCGTTACCTAGGATTACTTCTAGTACTAGAGGGATACCGTATCCCACCATATATATGGAGGACATAATTAAAATCACATGATAGTAGGGATTGCCAGCTACGAAGTATCCTATATTATCTGCAATCCATACTATCCGATCTTCTAATCTCATGTTGCTTATTGCTCCAATAAACAGTAGAAAGTTATAGTATAAGTTATTGCTTCAATATACTCGAAAGGATAATCATGAACGGATATAACGGTCTAAGGTCTGTAACGGATGGATCAAACATAGATCCAAATAGGAAGACAACCAAAATAATCGTAGATCCTCATGAGCTGGACTCATTCACTATAGACATAAGTGCTATGAAGTCGGCAGCTAATCCTCATGCAGTAAAGTGGCCCGATAAGCAGGCTGATCTTAGGTCCCTCAACGGTGTGGATAGGTCAAAGTTAATATCCGACAATCTTAGAAAGATGTCTAGGGACGTAACTCAGGAGTCTCCCCCCAACCTAGGTACAGTGTCCGCTACTATTGATGGGGGTAATCACGCTAACCCGTCTGCAATGTTACCCGGTTCAGCCGTAACTCCACCGTCTGTAAGGGTTTATTTCGATATGCCAGGGCTGGCTACTCTTAACTCTAAGTATCATGGAGCAGCCTTAGTACCTGGGTACCTTGTCCTCACGACGGATATGCGGTATGCAGGCCCAGGCGAGTTTTACCCATTTACTAGTAAGCTAGCTAACGAGTCTTCGGCATACATTGGAGTTATGGTAGAGGGCATAGATAGCCTATTTCTCATCAGACCTCCAGCTATTACTCATAAGTTCGGACCTTACGAGCACTGCCTTGTACCTATCAGCCAAGAAAAAGAGCTTCCAGAAGAGATTAAGAAGAACGTTGATAAGGATAAAGAAGTGGAGGCGTCTCCACAAACAGAGTATGATGATAAAGTTGGTTATGAGGAATATGATAAAAAATCTAGCGACGATATCGGTGTACTTTAATATAAAGACATAAGATCGGTATCACATAAGCCTTAGGAGACTGGTTTAATGCCCGACTATTCAGAAGGAGCCCTAGGACGCGGATGGGCACTAAACGGCCGAGGGGATGAACCGTTTCCAGATCCATTTATGGATTATGCCTCTACAGTTATGCCTGAGAATATCAGGGATGGCCTAAGGTACTGCGAGTTTATTTTTCATTCAAACTCAATGATAAGAGAAGCGGCTAGAAGGGTCTTAAGCTATTTTATCACTGACGTAGAGATAAGAGGCTTAAACGGTAAAGACTTAGGCGATGACGAGCGCCAGAAGTATGTATCATTCCTGGCTGAGACTCTAGACATAAAGACCATCCTGCACTCAGTAGGCCTAGACTTTCTCTGCTACGGCAATAGCTTTACCACTCTAGTAGTTCCATTTAGAAGGTATCTCTACTGCCCTAAGTGCGGCCTTGATGTTCCACTAAAGAACATGATTAATAATCCTAGCTTTGCATTCAAGTGGTCCATGCCTGAGTTTCAGGCTGTTTGCCCTAAATGTAAGTTCACTGGTAACTGGAAGCGAGTAGACAGGCGCACTAACGAACCAGAAGAGGTGCGTATTAGGCGCTGGCCAGCCGTAGAAATGGAAATAAGACATGACCCAGTAAGGGATAACCGAGATTACCTGTGGCGTATACCAGAAGACTATAGGCTTCAAGTACGCAGAGGTGACCCCCAAATCCTAGAGACTGTACCATGGGAGATAGTCGAGGCCGTGGCCGCTAATGGGTTTCTTCTATTCGATAAGAAGGCTGTACATCATATGTATGAGCCTACTCTATCTGGAGTAAGGTCTAGAGGTTGGGGCATCTCTAGAACCCTAGTTAACTTTAGACACGCTTGGTATGTGCAGGTGCTTCATCGATACAACGAGGCTATCGCACTGGACTACGTCATTCCGTTTAGGGTACTAACTCCAGAACCGCAGTCTAGCTCAATGCCAGAAGCGGGTGATCCACTTATGAACATGGACCTAGGTGGCCTCAGAGGCCAAGTCCAAGCCATGCTCAGAAAGCGAAGAAGAGATCCAGCATCATGGAACTTCCTTAGCACTCCTATTAAGTACCAGATGCTTGGCGGAGAGGCTAGAAACTTAGCGCCTACAGATCTGCTAGAGGCAGGTATAACTAACTTACTTAACGGCTTTGGTATGCCAGCTGAACTATACAGAGGCACCCTTAGTCTTCAGGCTGCTCTTCCAGCTATTAGACTCTTTGAGTCCAGCTGGCAGTACCTTGTTCACTGCCTTAATAGCTTCCTAGCTGAGACCGTAAAGTCAGTAGGGGACGCATTTGGCTGGGAGCCAGCTACTTGCAGACTTATCAAGCCCTCTATGCTTGACGATGTTCAGCTTATCATGTCCAAGATGCAGCTTATGCAGGCCCAGCAGGTCAGCCAGACTGGCGTGCTTAGAAGTATGGGTATGGACTTCAAAGAAGAGCAAAGGCAGATTCTCGACGAGCAAAGATTTGTTCAAGAGGAGCAAGCCAAGCTTCAGAAGAGTATGGAAGACTCTTCTATTATGGAGCAAATGGCTCCATCTGTAACTGGGCAGTTCATGCAGTCTATGCAGCAGGGAGGACAGCCTCCTCAACCAGGCGGAGCCCCTGCACCACAAGGAGCTCAGCCGCCTCCGGGACCTGCTCAGAGCGCACCTCAAGGCCAAGGCGCCCCTCCCCCTCAGGGAGCTGCAGGTATGGCAGCCCAAGGTCTGTCGCTATCTACTCCTACTGGGCCTAACCAGAAGGTAACTCCTCAGGACATGCAGGCAAAGGCACAGGCATTAGCGGATCAACTGCTAGCTATGCCTGAGTCTCAAAGACAGTCTGAGATGACTAAGCTTAAATCCCAAGATCCGGTTATTCATAGCTTGGTTAAACAGACCATAGGTAACATTAGACAGCAGGCCCAGACACAGGGAGCTAGAATGATGCTACAACAACAATACGGCGTACAGTAGAAGGCTATGGAACTTATTATGAGCACTATAAGCAACTTCTTTAAAATGATTATGGACAGCGGTCCGGCCACGGATCACCCCGAGGACGCAGCCATGCTTACTAGCGATGAAGTTACAGAACTTCTTACCTTGAATAACAAGACAAGAAACGTATATAACCTTCCACCTTTAGTGGTAGATGATGACTGCTCCTTGGTTGCTAGGTCTCATGCTATATGGATGTCAAACTCTCAAAATGTATCCCACATGGGATTCAGCTTCTTTGGCCCTGTTCAGCGTATGGCTATAGTAGGTAAGGAGCCGGAGAGCATAGGCGAATGCATCTCTTACTCTATAGGGTCTGATGTAAAGGACTTGATGAAGGCCTGGTTCCTGTCTGAAAGTCATAGAGTTATTATATTAGGTAAGTACGATAGATTCGGCGTGGGCAGAGTACTAGGCCCTCATGATGGTAATTACTATTGGTGTGCTATATACAGCACCTGTAAGGGCGCGCGCAATGCCCCTATTGTAAAGATGTCAGACAGCATAGTGGATCTTTAGAAAGACACATCATGTCTAAAGCAAATATGACCCCATTCTTCGAGTGGTTCAAGACCTTATCATCTACAAAGCCCTGGTTGGTCGTAGGTAAAGGCCCAAGCTTTAGTAAGGTAAGCAGTATAAACCTTGAAGACTACTTAGTAGTAGGCCTAAACCATGTTATGTTTAAAATACCGTGTCTTTTAGGGCATGCTATAGATTCTGAGGTTTACAATAAGTCGGATAATAAGTTTCTTTGCCGACATTTAGTAACTCCATGGGAGCCGCACATAGGCTTTAAGCCAGGAAACAAGAGCTTAGTAGATTTGGATGCCGCTAACAGAATAGGGCACAAAGATGTACTATACTACAACAGCAGCAGGACAAGAAAAGTAAGCATGAGGCGAGGAGGCCCAGAGGTAAGGGTTAAACTATTCGGGGCGGTGGCTGTAATGAACTTACTAGCTATGGCTGGGGTCAGACTAGTTAATACCATAGGCATTGACGGCGGCACCAGTTATCATGATGAGTTTAACAAGAGTGATCTTCTCTGTAATGGAAGGTCATCATTTAATGACCAATTTTCAGAGTTTAATTTCACGAAGAAGAAGTATGGATTAGTTATAAGCCCTATGTAATTAAAATAAACATCGCTATTTGTTTATAAATCAGTTACCATGCCTCGTTAATATTGGAGAATACTATGCCGAAGGGACCTATAAAGATTTTTGTTGGTACTGAACTTAAAACCAAGATAGCCTTGGACGTGCTTTCCCATTCCATTAAAAGAAATACTAGCAGCAATGTTGTTATAATTCCTATGATGGGTCCAGAATGGGAAGTACCAAAAGGCCTTCATCAGGGCACAGGGTTTAGCCTTAGAAGATTCATGATACCTCATTTTTGCAACTATGAAGGACACGCTATCTACCTTGACGCTGATCAGCTAGTCTTCGGGGACATATCCGAGCTCTGGGGATATGCAGACATCCTTAAAGATGAGGCAGTAGCCTGTACTTACCAACCCGATAAGTTCAATAAGCAGCCATGGCCTCAAAGCTCTGTAATGGTTATAGATTGTGCTAAAGTTGGTTGGAACCCCGTAGACATGTGGGACACACTTAGAAGGGGATATAAGTATAGCGACTTCATGCACTTAACGTTTAGGCCTAATCTCCCGCTTAAGATACCTAATTTCTGGAATAGCCTTAATGTCTATGAGGACGCAACTACTAGGCTTCTACATTACACCAAAGAGCCCGAGCAGCCTTGGTATAAGCCAGAGCATCCCTTATCCCATTTCTGGGAAGCGGAGCTTGCAAAGGCAATAGCAGCTAAAGCAGTATCAAAATCTGACTTCCAATTTGCTTTAGACCTTTGGCATAAACCTAAGTTGGATAAGAGGTTAAGCCAAGGCCTTAATCCGTACTACAAGACTTATCTAGGAAAGTTCTAATGCGTATAGATAAGCTATACAACATTCATAGAGACTGTGACATATATATAGTCGGCACTGGCCCAACGGCTAGAGTTCTTCCAAAGGATATGTTTGTAGACAGAATCACCATAGGGCTTAACCAAGCCTACAAGAGCTTTAATGTTAGTTACTCTATAACAGTTCACCCTGAGCTGGAGATGGAACATAGCGTGCTCATTAAATCTAACCCCAGGCTAAAGACTAGATGGGTAGTAAAGCATAAGTCACCAACCCGACTGCCATTTGACGATCCTGAAAGGTATGTGTTTAATACTAGCCCCGAGTGGTCTAGCTTTTTAGGTAAAGACAAAGAAACCCTATTCATAGGCAGAGGTGTGCAGCAGACAGCTATAGACCTGGCTTGTAGAATGGGGGCTAGAGCTATATTTCTAGTAGGGGTTGACATGTCAGACGTTGGAGGAGATCATCACTCTCACAAGCAGCACGTAAGGTTTCATGGCCTTGCGCCGAAAGACGTGTATAGTGAATATAGGGAATGGACTTATAAAGCTAGAAAACTGGCTAGAGAAAAGGCAAGAATTCCTGTATTATCTATTTCACCTCTCTTAGGGTGTGGTGGGTCTATACATGATGCTGATTACATTCAGTTAAGAGATGAGTTTGGGCTGGCTCCGTTGCCTGCTCCAAAAGACACCTCTGGGTATACCAGAGATAGCATAGATAAACCTTAGTTAGGAGCATTACGATGCCAAGCAGATACGACAACCTTAATGCGGCTGTAACCGCTACAGTAAAGGATAGCAAGAATAACAAGCCTTACCGCATCGTAGAGATCGGTGTACATCATGCTGTCAGAGCTGTAATGATGGTAAAGCTTGCTAAGAAGCTAGGAAGAACGAACATAGAGTACTATGGCTTTGACCTATTTGAAGACATGACTCCAAATGTTAACTCCATTGAGTTCGGAAAGCCAGCTTTGGCTATGAGCCGAGATGCCGCTAGAAAGCTAATACTTGCAGCGGGCGCAGCCAAGGTTCAGTTAATAAAAGGCGATACTAAGCTCTCCATGCCTCAAGCTGTTAAAGATATTCCTACTGCTAACGTTGTATTCCTTGATGGCGGGCACACACTTGAAACTATAGCAAGTGATCTTGAGAATATTCTTAATTGCTGCAGCTCCAACACACACATTCTTTTAGACGATTACTACCCTGGCGTGTATGACAAAGGATGTGCTTTTATTTCCAAATGCTTTACTATGCTAAAGGAACATGGAATAAAGATAGAAGAGCTTAATCCTGTAGATGTTGTTGGGGACAATAAATTAAGCATAAGGATGCTGTCTCTTAGATGCGCTGCCCAGCTGACACCTTCTACCCTCTTAGGCTTTGGAGCTAAGCTACTCAACGAAGCTTGCCCTACCGCTGAGCCAGAGCCACAAGAGTTTATTCCTCAGGCTACATTTATTGATGACTCGCCTGTAGATACCTCCATTACTTGGCCTGAGTGTAACTTGGCTCCAGCGTACCAAGCTCTAGCCTTAGCTAATGTAGAAAAAGCCTTTCAAGAACACGTAAGTAAGCAAGCTAAGACGGAGGTGGTCAGCCCAGTGGCTGACATTACGTTTCCCCCCGCTGATAGCGGTTGTGATACCGACGTACAACCAATTCGATTATGCCAAGATAGCTGTGGAAAGCTGCCTGAAGAACACTGCGAATTGCCTAGTGATTCTTGTGGACGACGGGAGTCCTCAATGGAACCTTGCGGATTGGGAGAAGTATCCGAAGAGCCAGTTTCTGCTGCATCGGTTCCCGAAGAACGACAAGAACCTAACCAGATCGTGGAACCAGGGAATCCTCTTGGCCTTGGAACACCGTGCCAAAGTAATAGTGGCGGGGAACTCCGACCTGAAGTTTCCCCCGAATTGGAGCAAGGGAATAGTGGAGGCTCTAGAAGAAGGCGCAGGCGTAGTGGGCCCTCTGACGAACGCTCCGGGCCACAGAGCTAAGCAGCAAGTACTCAAGTATGTAAAAGGATATACTGTTAGCGATTCTGACCTTAATCTCGCCCAGGTGTCTGCCCGCCTATTAAAGGAAAGGGCAGGCACCACGGAGTCTGGCCCTCTTAATGGGTTCTGCTTGGCTGCTCTAGCTAAGACGTGGATCACAGGCGCCCATAGTCTAGGAAACAACCAGTTCTTTAATCCCAAATTCAAGATGATCCGTAATGAGGACGAGTTGATGGGAAGATGGAAGAAGCTAGGCCTATCAAGTCGTATAGCCCTGTCTAGCTTCGTCTTTCATTATAGGGGGGTAACGAGAAACCCCTCAGGAAAGAAAGCCGGCACAGGTAATCTAAGGATTAAGTAATGAGGTACTGGAAAGCCAAGAGCATTACACCTGGGTCTAAAGTATGCATATCTGTAGTTACGTATAATCAAACTAACTGCTTATCATCTCTCATACATGCCCTTAGAGCCCAAACATTTAAAGACTTCAAAGCATATATATTACATGATGGTCCTTGGTCTAATGAAGCCTCCACCCATTACTTAAACGCAGTCGGCAGTGACCATAGATTCGTTAAGTTAAATAGTCCTACAAGAGAGGCTAAGTTCGGGCATCACCTTAGACAGGTAGGGTTTGATATGGGCACGGCTGACAAGTGCAACTGGCTATGCACTATGAACGCTGATTGCTGGTATGCTCCCGTTTATTTAGAGTGGATGCTAGGCTCAGCCCATGAAAATAAATCCAACTTTATTTACTGTAACATGGTTCACAGCCACAAGTTATGGAAACCTATGAAGTCGGACCTCAAGAGAGGAGCTATAGACGCAGGCAACTGGATAGCTCATACTAGCCTTGTGGGCGATACTAAGTGGAATAGCAATAGCTTTTCAGCTGACTGGGAGTATATTAATAAACTTAAAAATAAACCTGACTTTAAGCCCTCTAAAGTTGATGGTTATATATTTACACACAACTGAACATGAAGATAGGCTTTGATGTACAGTATAAACCTCATGATGCCGTGTATGCGGCGTTAAGGTTGTCTGATTCGTTTAGGTTCTTAGGCTACGACACAACTCTATTCAGCAGCAAGGCCCCTAACCATATCTATGGGTGCAATTGGGATAACCTAGTAGTAACCCCTAATGACATGCCTTATGATAAGTGGTTAAAGGGGCTCAGCCATGTAGTGTGGCCAGTTCCTCCTAGTAAGGATGTAGTGCAAAGGGTTGGCAAATCAATAGTTACGATAGCTCTAGCTCCATGGGATTGTCTTCCTGGGTACATAAAGGGATCACTTAAGTTTTGTGCCCATGTAGTAACTCCTTGCTTAGAGAACTCAGCCATTGTGCGTAAAGAGTCTAATATTAGAGACGTCTCCACAATTGAATGGGACAGCTCTATACCTATGACTAGAAAGGACATCGGAGACACAGATGCTTCAAGACCTAAGGTTCTAATACCACTTCACTCCAGCCAGGGGCTTAGATGTGACTTGGAGTCTTTATTCCAGATAATCTCCGGAGTTCAAGACAAGTGCCCTCAAGCCGATATAACTGTTTCATATAGCTCTAAAGGATCTCCATGGGAAGTGAAGAGAGCCCTAGCTAGGTATGTAAAAGGCAATCGAAACATAAAAATCGTCATAGACGAAACCACTTGTACTAGCTCCCTTCTTCTATATGGGCATAGCGATATAGTATTGTGGCCAGCAGAGATAGAAGGGTTTGGCCTAGTAGGAATAGAGTCTATATACATGGGAACACCAGTAGTGGCCTATGATATACCACCGATGTCAAATATAATTACAAATGGCGTTAACGGTATGTTGGTTTCGTGTGACTCGGGAGGTTCTAAGGGCGGAGTAATGTATGCTGAGCCTAATCCTTCTGAGTTTATAACTGTAGCAGCGAATGCCATAAACGAAAGAATACTGGATCTTAATAAGAATACCAAAGTAGGCAGAAGATCAGTTAGAAGCATGTTTTACTCACAATGGAAGAAGATCATAGAGGGCTAACTCATGGACGTACTAGCTGTAAGACAAGAAGAGAAGCTATGGGGCCGCAACCATATCATTCATTTGGACAACTCCTTTCAGATATGCCACATACATATTCTCAAAGGCGGATACTGCTCTAATCACTTTCACCAGCATAAGTGGAATCAATTCTATATAGTCTCAGGCAAGCTAATGATCAGCTGCTACAACTCAGATGGCACTATAAAGAGCAGCATCATGCTTAGGCCTACCGAGTGCATTAAGATACCTCCTGGCTTAAACCATAAGTTCGAAGCTATAGAAGAGACTGAAGCTTTGGAGATATATTGGTCTGAGCTATCTGAGCACGATATTGTGCGTACAGACATAGGCGGCATCAAGCCTTAATCCAATCCATAAGTGCGTCATAATAGTATGGAAGGATAGGTTATCAGTCATCTATTAGATGACGCCTAATCCTGTAGGGCAGGTATGCCCCCTTTTAAGAAAGGAAAATACCATGACCACTTTAGAACAAAATTTGGTTTTTGTAAAAGACCTTGTCCAGTTGATGGACAAGGAGGCTGCCGACGCCCGGGAGCTAGAGCAGAAAATACTCCGGCATATGCCGGAGTATTGGACGCCCTACGGTGGCCACACCATGGGGAAGAAGATCACTATAAGCAAATGGAAAGACTTTCTTTCCATCTGCCAAGGTGGACTTAAGTTCTCACACTCAGAGGATGCCAGGAATACCTGGTACCGGCTGCAGTGTGTGGTATTAGGGGACTTGAAGGAATTCGAGTTAAAGCCCTAACCACCGTCCTGAGCAGGACGTTAAACTGCTCTTTTTTTAGCTATTATGCACCCCCTTAATTCAGAGCATAATCGTGTCATAATAGAGTGATACCGCCTAGATATTAAGGACGAAGGCCTTCAGCCCTGCCGATCTGACACGGCCGCTTGGAGGAATTCGACTTAATATCTAGGTTAACCTGGTGTGCGCGCTGATAATTCTACGCAAGTAGTTATGTGGCGCACACCTGTAGGATATTAAGCCACACACCTAAGCGGGACCAGCACTTTACAGTGTAATGCCTTGTGGTGAGGTTTAGGTCCTGCGTCTACATTTTTACGGACTGAAGGCCCCACGGCCTAAGAACAGTGGGCGGTAACCAACCGTAGGTAAGTGGGTGTGGATGAAAGTTCCACAAACGTCCAGTAACTACGGACGTAACACTAGCGGCACCTTAGTGAGGTGCGCGTCCTGAGTAGGACTATAAACTGCTTAGAGAACGCCACACTCTTAAAATATGTGGGACACCCGGTGAGAGCCGGGGAATAGGGTGGAAACCCCTTCTTCTTTTAAGGTAACCCGCCTACCATAAATGGGGTATGGATGAAACTTCCATATATCTCCCTATACCCACGGGAGATATTCCTCGCACCTTGAGGGAAGGTGCCGTCCTGAGCAGGACGTTAAGCTGCTCTTTTTTTAGCTATCAGTAACCAGCTCATTGTCAAGTAACATAATGTGACGGTCACATTACGTCACACTCTCGTCGCCAGCGACGTGTTTTTGTCGCAGCTTAATTCAGATCGTAAGCGTGTCATAATATAGTGATATCGGTTGCAAAAGACTTTCTTTAACACCAAGGAGAATCTATGTTTGAGTTTACGGCGGTTGATGGAGCAGCTGTTTGCTCCGCAAAGGAGAAGGAATTGAAATTGGCCCTTGAAAAGGCCAATGCTATATTCTTTCCTACCTTGAAGGGGGAGGCGGACGCCAGGGACGTTATAGACTTCGTAGCTACTGAGCTACGAGATAAGATGCACCTGCAGGGGGAGCTGCACCTGCAGGGTGAGCTGGAGCTGCACTTGAAGGGTGAGCCCGGGGTGGCCCCTGCCTGTATAATGTGGGTCGACTCTACCGGACCCGCCGGAGGAGATGAGTGGCTCGCATGCTTTATGCTTCCAGATACTTGGAAGCTAAAGTTGCCTGATGATCGTAAAGTGGGCAACGTAAAGGTTGAATATTTTGGTGGTTTTGACATCTGGGTTGCAGGGTCAATATTTACGTGGTGCGAGGTAGACTTGGAAAAGACAACTCAGAGGGAGCTCGATAGAAGGGAGCTGTACGAAGCTCTACACCTAGAGTAGTTTAGAGTCCTGGAGCAGGACTTTAAACTGCTCTTTTTTTAGCTATCACTCCTCCTTAACCCGACCTATAAGCGCGTCATAATAGTATGAAAGGATAGGTTATCAGTCATCTAGCCGATGGCACCTAATCCTCAGTTAACGGAGGTTACCATGATAAACCCATCAACCCCTCTGGGGTTCGCCTGGATAGCCAGGCTCCGAAGAGGCGGAAACCTCTTTGTCCTGACGGCAGGGCACAGCAACCGTAAGAAGGCTCACATAGCCCTTGTGGATGCTGCCAAAACGATTGAGGGGGTTACCAATGCCCACTTAACATCACTTATAGACAAGGGATTGCTTAGCCTTGTCTATGTTGATTTATAAAACACGCACCATGCCTTCGGGTATGGTGTGTTTTTTTTAGCTATTAGGTAGCAAAGACACTGCCTTAATTCATACAACAAGTGCGTCATAATAAGGTGCAAGTATAGGTACCAGTCATCAAATAGATGGCGCCTCGTCTTATTTTTAGGAGACTAAAAATGGCCTACACGGCTTGCGTCCTTGAAAAGGACAGTGTATCCATCTTGGTGGCGTGGATGCACGCAAACCTCGAAGTGCCCAAACACTTCGAGGTCATATGCCACCATATGACCGTTGACCTTCTTCCCATATGTAACAGTATGGCACAGGATCTCAATGGTCAACGACACGAACTAAAAGTAGTTAGTGTCGGTCGGCTCGACGGCGTAATGGCCGTTGAAGTCGATACGGGCGTTCCTAGTCGGAACGCCCGCAAGCACATTACAATGTGCTTGGACCGCGCCAATGGGTGGAAGCCCATGCGGTCAAACGACATCACCGACTGGAAGGAGATAGCTCCGTTCAGCCTGTGGGGGGTCGTGGGTCAAGAGGGGTAACCCGAGCAGGATCATCCTGCTTTTTTTTAGCTATCACACATCATATCTCGTTATGTTAATTGGGCTTATAAACGCGTCATAATGAGTTGTAAGGAATAGTCTTTAGTCATCTATAGTGGATGGCACCTATTTCTGCATGGGCAGGTATGCCCCCTTTTTTGACGAAAGGAAAATACCATGGCGGCATCTAGAGAAGGTGGAAGAAAAGGCGGAGGGGGAGGTTGTTGACTCCTCCCCAACAAAGGCCACACTTGCAGTTGCAGGTGTGGGTGCGCCGGTGGGGTCTAACCATCCGTCCTGAGCAGGACGTTAAACTGCTCTTTTTTTAGCTATCACACATCCTATCTCATTACGTTAATTGGACTTATAAACGCGTCATAATCTATTGGTTACCCGTACCTGTAAAAACGGGGGCTGGTCAGAGAGCTATTCTTTGACGTCTATGTTAAAGGAATCACATGGAATATATTATGACTCCTCAGTTGGAATGCCTTCTAAAGGTTACCAACACCGAAGAGACGAGACTTATACTCGTCTCAGGCCCTACAGGATGCGGAAAGAATGCCATGTTAGATGCTTGGTCCGAAAGGACTGGCCGGAGCGTAGAGAGGGTCATGACCTCCAACTCTGTGGAACTAATAAGGGGTGGGCTGGTAAAGGATAGGATGGCGGTAGCCATTCGTGCCGACCTATTGGACGAGGACGTCATTGAAGCCCTCAAGTCCTTTAGAAAAAAGAAGGCCGTGGTGGTATTCGTTGTTGATACAAGCAGCGACGGATTTGTGGTCCTTCCCGTAAGGGTGAAAGATATCTTTCACCATGTTATCGAGCTTTATTATCTATCAGAGGAGCAGGAGGCAGCTCTGATAGTCGTTAAAACCGACGTCAGCCCAGCCTACGCTCGTAAGCTAGTCGATATAGCTACGAATGTGAGGAGGAGGATAAATAGTAATGACCTTAGGTTCCAATTCCAGCTCTCTACCCGCAGGCTATTAATAGCAGCCAAGAACCTGAAGCTCTACGGGTTAGAGTCGTTGTATACGACGATGGCAGCACTGTGCAGTCCTAGGAACTTGGATGGTGGCCGTTCTTTCCCTGGGTCACTGGACTCTGAAAGGGGTCATTTGATTGAACTGCTGAAGGGTAAGTTCGGTAACTTAAAACCAGAACCCGAGCCGGAGCCGGAGCCAACGACTCCTACAAAGAAGAAATAAACCCCGTCCTGAGCAGGACGTTAAACTGCTCTTTTTTTAGCTATCACATAGTGGAAACGTCTCCACTTAATCCACCCCACATATGCGTCATAATACAGTGATCACCTGTAGCTATAACTACTACAGGAACAATCCTGCGAGCTTTTTCGTGGGTTGTTTTGGTTTACCTTTTAAGGAGATAGTGTTATGAGTATTGAAAATGTTTCTAATTCGGTTAATGAATACACTATGTCCCCCTATGATCATAGGGGTAGGGAGACTCTGGGAAATGTCCTAGTTGCCCATTTAGGGGAGTCGTGGCGGTATGCCACGGCACACGGGTATAATTCATTCTTCTGCTGCGTTGAATACCTCCGGGAAAAGTCTGGGGATGCAGCAGCTGAAAAGTTATGTCTAGCCCTCGAAGAAGCGTGGCCCAGACATGTAGAAGAAGAGTTTAGGCTAGCAAGAGGATGGGCAAAAATTGGCCCGATGCTTTCGGGGAGCCCGGCGATGGATTGCGCAGACCCTGTGGCGGTCGGTCAAAGAAAATTGGAAAAGTTTGACAGAACGCACACATTAAAAAGCGTGCGAGCTTGGATGACATGCCCAGATTTTCGAACTAGACCTAACCCAAAATAGTGTTTAAACCCCGTCCTGAGCAGGACGTTAAACTGCTCTTTTTTTAGCTATCACTCATTCCTTAATCCAATCTATAAGTGCGTCATAATAGTATGGAAGGATAGGTTTATCAGTCATCTATTAGATGACGCCTAATCCTAGGTAGTTATTTTAAGGAGTAGTGCCATTTTTACTCTGTTAATGTTCTTAGCTGCTGGGGTTATTCAGCCCCCAGTATATGCGGACGAGGGGCCTCCACTGGAGGCGCCCAGGATGAACTGGGCCTTTGAAGAATTCCGGCAAACTTTCAAGGAGGACTTTCGAGAGTCCTTCAGGAAGGCCTCCGGAAAGAGGCCCGCGGTAGGCTTGCTTGAAGAAGCAGCCGCGGTAACTTGGAACCTTCGCTTTCAGGGTATGGAGGCCATAAAGGCCGCCAATCTCCGGTTAACGGAGAAGTACAAAGATAGAGGAACGCTGTACCTAGAGTACTAGTGTTCCTTTAAAAAGCACATCATGCCTTCGGGTATGGTGCGCTTTTTTTTTAGCTATCACATAGTGGAGACGCCTTCACTTAATTCAGCCTATAAGTGCGTCATAATATAGTGATACCGATAGGTATCCGCCCCCTCGAGACAGTGGCGTTAAAAGTACTCGTAAGCCCAACTGATTCTTCTATCAGGTTGGTAATACCGCCCCAGGAGCGTTCCAGAGATAACGAAAACTCTGGCCCTTCCACAAGGTGTATGTACTCCACTAGCAGGGGGCATACAAAGTCACCTAGTTGACTTGTGGTTGTGGGGCGGCATCAGTAGATGCTGCTACCCGGTGACGGAACAACAAGCAGTAACCCACTGTGGCTAAAATGGGGTGTGGATGAGACTTCCACGCTTCTCCCTATACCCACGGGAGATTCTAAGCAGTATCAGCGATACTGCTGCGCACCTGGAGGGAAGGGCCGTCATCAGCAGGACGTTAAGCTGCTTCAATTAAAGCTGGCGTCCATGCATGACGTTAAACTGCAGGTTCCCGCTGACTCAACAGACGGGCGGCTACCGGCCGGGTACGGGTGTGGATGAAACTTCCACAAAGAGGGATACATGAGGTTACCGGGTTAAACCCCGGTCTCATGTGTCTTTTTTTAGCTATCACCCATTCCTTAATCCAATCCATAAGTGCGTCATAATAGAGTGGTACCGGTAGGGGTAAGATGCGCAGAGCTATGGAGCAAACTAAGGGTAGTTCGGCGGGACTACAGGATAGGGAATTCGCACAGGTATGCCAATCATACGTGCTTCTATTCCCCTATGTAAGGGAATAGACCTTCCACCTTTAAGGCGCATTCTTACCTCTTTTCAAATTTACTTTAATGAACAGTCTTAACGAGGAGATTGTTATGGAGATTGTAGTTTCCCCTGTTTATTTGTTGGACGCATGGCCATGCGTCCTTATGCTACTAATAGGTATTGTGTGCTCTTTGAGCCACAATACCTCACCTAGCCGCTACTACAAGTAGCGGTTGGGTTTTTTTTAGCTATCACCCATTCCTTAATCCAATCTATAAGTGCGTCATAATATTATGGAAAGGATAGGTATTAGTCACCTAAAAGGTGGCTCCTAATCCTATAGAGGTTGTTGTTACAAGGAGGATATCATTAACAACAAGTCGCATTTGCTCCCCACGGCAAAGCTGGCTGACGCGGTCAGACAGTTAAATGTTGGGAAGGTTAGGAGCTATACCTCAAACCTTGCAGAGCTTGTCCCGAGTAGGGGTAAGCCGGGTATAGCGGTGTCTATAGACACCCTAGAAGGTTTGTTCGAGGCTGTCCTACTAAATGAGTGGGATGCAGAGTGGGGATACGTAGCATCCTGCGACCTATATAACGACGCCATATCCAGCACTAGCTGGGTTGTGGTGTCGGCTTGGATTAAGGATAAGTTATCCTAATCCAAGCAAAGCACATCATGCCTTCGGGTATGGTGTGTTTCTTTTTTTTAGCTATCACATAGTGGAGACGTCTCCACTTAATCCAATCCATAATTGCGTCATAATAGTATGTAAAGGATAGGTTTATTAGTCACCTAAAAGGTGGCGCCTAATCCTAGGTAGGTATTTTAAGGAGTAGTGCCATTAAAATTGAAGACAGAAGAGAACAAATACTCGAGAGTCTCGATCTACTTACCAAGCAGCGGCGCAGTTGGAAGGTAGAAAAGGACATCCGCCGGCTGACCGCCGAGCTGGACGAGTTGGAAGAGATAGAGATTAACGAGAAGATGTTAAACTATTACCTAGGGGAAGAGTACGACCCCTTAGAAGGGCATAATAGGAGATGCTCCTATTGATCATTAGAGTACGGGACTAACCTCCCGTACTCCAATGATCTTTTTTAGCTATCAGACACTCCTATCCTAGGTTATCATTTAAGTAACTACTTTAATGAGGTGCCAATGATATGGAATGTGCAATCATTCTTGCTGTCATGACCCTTTACTCCACATCTGTAATGCTATGTTATAACTCTGAGACTAGAAACTCCTGGTATTATCCAGTAGTCTCCATACTAATAGGTCTGTGTATATCCTCCATGTGGGTAACTGGTGTAAGAGTTTTAGACAACAAAGAGCGCATCTTTTTCTTTAGCCTATGCTGGGCGTTTGCTGTTATATTTGTAGATTATGTAATACCTCTTGTTTTCTTTGGACTAAATGTTAATAAGTATGTAGTGTTAGGGTCACTTATAGTCGCTGCAGGACTAGTGATCATGAAACTAAATATGAAGTAATACAGAAAGGCTAGTAAAATGGCGAATACTACAGACTATTGGAAGAACAAAGTAGGCTTTAGTGTCTACACTCAAGAAGATCCTGACCTTCTTACTTGGCTACACGCTCAGTGGAAGGAAAGTACTAAGCCAGATGCAGCTACAGAAGAAGCTGCATCTAAGTTTGTTGAGTTTTCTAGGAGCCTTATCAGCCAGAGGCCTGTTATTGCTATGGAATACATCGATAATGGTATCGCTGTAGTCCTATCAACAGGCGAAAAGATACCTTTTAATAAGTCTAGTACCATAAAGGAAGTATCCTCATCGATTAATATCATGGGTGCATCTTCTAATATGGCCTCACCTAGGACTTATCCTCAACCTGAGGCCTCTATACCTATCACTGGGGAGAGACGATAATGAAACCCAATAGTAAAACCAATCTTAAGCTGTTTACTGGTGAAGATGCTGACTCCTTCCTTGAAGGCCTTGTAGATGAGTTCTTGCATACTGCTTTAAAAGCAGATAAGGGCCTGTCTTCTGTAGATAGGATTACTGTTAAGAACTACTTTGACTTGTTTATATCGTTCTGTGAGGCTACGGCGTCTGATAAGATAGTATTAGACAACGGTAAGATGACTCCCTTAGTTAACTCTAGGTGATATTATGAGAAAATTAGATGCTATAAGGAAGATGGCAGGCCTACTATCCACTGAATCATGTGATTGCAGGGACTGTATTAAGGAGGCTGCCATCTCCACCCTAGGTAATATTGGCTCGAATCAAAAAAAGTTAAAGCCCTCTGCTATTAATAGTAATGACATTTCATCTAACCCTATGCGCCAGAAGCAGTTAGGGGATAAAACTAATAATGTTTATTTGAATAATAATAGCTTGCAACAACCAATTAATACGGTTAATATGTAAAAAGATAAACACACTATCGACGTAAGTCCTTACGCCAATTCTACTTACAAAGACAAACCTCAATCCTTCCCACTAACATAATGGAGGCGTCTCCACTTGTTAATTTTATTTAAGTTGTTATAAGTAGTACAGTTAAGCCTAGACGGACTATCACAGGAGGCTACTCATGTTCCAGAGCAATAATAAACTAACGGCCAAAGAGCTAAAGGGCCTATACCCTGGCATATGCCTCATAGAAGGGTATGACGAAGCCTTCGTAGGCGTAGTAACCGCCCCTAGTGATGAGTTCATTCCTGTATACGACACGTTCATTCTAATAGACGTTATATCCCGCCTAGGCTTTACCTCTAAGAAGGAACTAAACGAGTACTTTATAAAGCTAGTTAAGGAGACCAGGGGAAGCGGGCTAGGGCCCATGTTCATGCAGTCCGCTAAGATAAAGAAGGTCAGCAACGTAGAGCACGACGACGAAGTAGACGACGTATTTACATCAGATGATGAAGCTTGGTCAGAGGATAGCTCTTCAGACTCGGACTCTTACGAGGAGGAGGATCTTCCCTTTGGATATAAGTACGCAGACAGCGACTCAGGCAGCGACTCCTCCATAGAAGAGGAGGACAACAGTGATGAGTACGAGACTAAGTATGATAAGTCAGGCGGACCATTTCTTCAGATATCTGTGCATATAGGCAATAACGACCCAGAAGAGTGCCAGATAACTTCAAGCCCCAAAGACGTTAAGGATGCTATCAGGCTTCTATTTCCTAATTTGACTAAGCTAGAGATCGTTAAAGAGATTAAGTTCCTATTTGCAAACATAGAAGACGTAGAAGATATAGAAGATGATGACTCAGATGATATGGACTAGTTCTGACAATACTATAGAATAATGCGGTGTTGGTCTAAGACTTAGCCGAAGGTGTCGGCTGGTTAGGGGCGGTGTGGCATGGATGCCACATTAAGCCGTCAAGGAACCCGCATCATGGCGAAAGCTTTAAGGTGCGGCAGGTGGGATGGGCAGAGTACACCTATACTTTCTGCCCTCTGCTCATAGAGCCGTAGGTCTTCGGGAAGGGGATCCGAAGGGGTATTAGATCAACACACCTAATACTAAGAAAGGAATAGCATGAGCGAAGACAGAATGAGACTTGAAGACACTACCTACTTAAGGGATAAGTACTCTGGAGAGGACTTAGGCGGGCACTACCTAGGATGCTGGAAAGACCACATAGGGTGCGCCATAGAGAAGCTTCTAGATGAAGTAGATGCTCTCAGGGCTGAAGCAGCCACTAAATCCGGGGATTAATCATATTACTACTTCAACTACTCAGGCCCTAGTGTTAAACTAACTCTAGGGCTTTTTTACTTTTGGAGACGTCTCCACTTATACGAGGTGTATGCTTATGTCCTTTATATACGAAGGCGTTAACGTTGATGTCGTCACTCCTGGATATGAGAGTGCCTCTCCTGCTCTTGTAAGAGCCTTCAATATAAATAACATAGCTAACAAAAAACTAGCGGAAATAGACTCTATAGTAGCTAGTTACCAAGCCGCCCATGAGGCCTATGCTCAGGTACTAACTTATGGAAACACTTTAAACACTCAAAGCAGAGACCCAGCTGTTAGAAATGCCATAGCAGCCAATCAAATACAGCTAAGTAAGCTTAACCCTGAACTAAGTAAATGGGGCAAGATAGTTATAGCAAACGGAGGAAAGTTCGCTAGTGGTACAACGGGTGACACTGGTAGCCCTCTTGATGCTACACCTGACTTCACTGCTAAGAGGGCTAAGTACGCTGCGGACATAAATAAAAATACTCAGATCCTTACTAATGCTGGCCCTATTATGTGCACTGGTCTACCTCCTTATGATGCCTCCCAAGCCGCTATTCTGAACCAAGCTAGAGCAGACAACGATGTCTTGTTATCGGCAGCAACCGCGGAAGCCAACCGTGAGAATGCTTACCAGATTGGACTTGCAACCGAATCGAATCCTAATACCGGAGGTCATCTAAGCCCAGAAGCCAAGTTAGAGTTAATAAATCAGGGCATATCTGCTGGAGCATTAGTGTGGACAACGATTACTCTTGGTCTATTAGCTGATACTATGCCTGATGGTAAGTGGTTAGGCAATTCAGAGTTATCCTCTTTAGCTAAGAAGCTTAAGAAGGGGGCATCCTTACAAGAGGCTCAAGGCCTTTTAAGTCAGGCAGCTCGGGCTTCCAAAGGTAAGGCAGTAGTGGCTAATTCACCTTCATCTAATAATAAACCTCCTAAGCCTGCACCTGCACCTAAACCAGCTAAGACCAAACCCCCTAAGCCTGTGCCTCCGCCTAAACCAGCTAGGCCCAAACCCCCTAAGCCTGCAAAGTAGTAAGAGATAACTAACTATGTACTACGAAGGTAGATTAGTTTATATTTTATACACATAGACTAAGTTTTTAATCCAGGAGATAGCAATGAACAGACTTGAGAAAGCAGCATACTTCGGACGCATGATGGGTAAGGCGGCAGCTGAACAGGGTGTAGGTACAGGCCGCAGAACCCTAACACCAGCCCAGAGGCAGGATGCTGATGAGATCATTAATGGCTTTAATGGCTTGAAAGAGCCGGTTGATGAAAAAGCGCTAATGGCTGAAAGGGCCGTACATAGGTATGAACCTACGTTCCAAGCTAACCCCCAGACAAGACCTCAACTCAGCAATAAAGATATTAGTGGCATGCAGAGTGCGTTTGGCGGTAAACAGCAGCAGAAACCTTCACCAAGCTCTTTTGCACAAAAAACAGCACCTAAGAACCCTATGCTATCTCAACCTCCTGCCGGCCCTGGCAGATCCTTCAGCAATGCTCAGATAGATCCAGCCGGTCAAGATCCACTCAACTTTTATCATAACTCTCCTACCGCCCACCCTGGACCTAGAACAGTACGTAATGCCCAAATAGTTAGACCAGGAGAATAAGCCATGGACTTTAAGCTAGACATCATACTCTCAGCTGGCTCAAACAATCCCGCTCCAGCCAAGCCCTCTATGAGTACTCAACAGGTTAACGGTATAATGTCCGACTTAAAAAGCTTCTACCAGAAATAAACAAAGGAGATAGCAATGAACAGACGTGAGAAAGCAGCATCTAAGTTAATGTACTTGATACATAAGTCCGCCAACTCTAGCAAAGCTATAGACAACGCTTTGTCCCTTCAGACCCATCTTCCCGTGGCTAATAGAAGGGAAGGGCTTACTCCAGATGAGCTTAAAAAAGTAGAAAAAGGAGAGAGTAGGTGGTTGCCCAGGATTTTTGAATCCTATGGAACTCCAGTACACGAGATGTTAAGTAGCCCTCTTAAAGGAGCTATAGTGGGCGGTCTTGGTCTTGGGGCGATTGGCGCTCTTGGTGGTGGTGCAATGGGCTTTAATCTTGGTCGCTCTATGAAAGAGCCGTTAGTTGGATCACTAGCAGGCGCTTTGGCTGGAGGTACTGCTCTAGGAGGCTTAGGGGCTCTTACCACTTACTTCCAAAGAAAATCCACTAACGAGGGTTTGAAAGATATGATGGCTAGGCTTGGACCTGGAGAGATAACTAAGAGAGACCTTTTATCAGACCCTGTGTATAACCAGGACAATGCAATGAGGGAGTACGCTAGGCACAGCGGCATGAATAATCCTTATATGAGGCCTACGCTAGCGCCAACTCTTTCATACGATTTCTAATCTTTAACCAAGGGTACAACAATGAACAGGCTTGAGAAAGCAGCGGCCTTTGGGGCTATGATGGGTAAGGCTGCGTTGTGGCCTTCCTCAGATAGCTTAGATGATAGACACCTTATTGGCGGATTATATGGTGCCCTTATAGGTGGGTTAGGAACAATCGGCTATGACTTACGTAAAGGCACTAAAAAGGACAGAGTACTGAGAGCCATTGCGGGCTCCGGCTTAGGTATGGCTACCGGAGCAGGAGTGGGAGAGGTAATTAGAAGAATGTCTTCAGACCCTATGCCTAATAAGATTGCTAGTCTTCGTAGCTTATTATTTAAGATGGCTGAAGGGCCTGTGCCTCCTGTGCCAGCACCAGCTCAGCGTAAAGCACCTGAACAAGTTTATAAGCCTAAGCTACCTAACTCTGGTTCTAACTCAATTCTGTATACTCCTGGAATGGAGCAGTTTCCTGTCCCTGCTGATTACGGCCCGCCTAGGGAACGACATAGTGCTCCCTCAGACTCAGGAGCACTTAGGACTCCGTTAAACTACGCCCCAACCCCTAAGCCTTGGCAACCTCCAAAGCCAGGCCCGTATGATGAGCAGCAAGCACAGGCTTCTAGGTCAAAGCAACTGGAGGATAACATTAATTTTTCTGATCCCCTCGGGTATAGAGTTCCAGACCCCGTAGGATTTAAAGGCCATGTGCAACAGTTTTTAGGTACGGGAGATCCAAAAGGAAAAATAAACTTGCATCCTGGCCTAGAATCTAAAGGTTGGCCTATACCTCCTTCACAGGCTCGCCCTGAGTTGCCTTTTGGTGACCGTTATCAGTATAAGCATTTAGCTCGACCTCCGTTTACTATGCCCACCACTCCTACCTCAGACCTTCAATAACCTAAGGTAACTAACCATGGACTTAAAGCTAGACGTCATACTATCTGCGATAAGTATTCTATTTGGCGCAGTGGGCTCCCTTGCGGGAGCTATTTCTGTTATTTATGTAAACAAGCTTAAGTCAGAAAAAGCCTCTGATATAAAGACCAAAGAGATAATCCTTAAGCAGCAGCGGCTAGACCACCATGAGAATGACTCTTTATTCAGTGAATACAGACTCATCGTGGAGTCGTCTAAAGATATGCAAACCTTCTTAAGGGAAGAGATGAAGAACCTGAAGAAGGATATAGAAGAACTCTACAACGACAGGCGTAACTGCCGTAAAGAGAACGATGAGCTAAGAACAAAGGTCATTCAATTAGAGGATGAGCTTAGGTCTTTAAGGCGTAGACTAGACAACGGCGGCTTAAGTATAGTTTCTAACCAAGACGCGGCGTAAGGAACAAACCATGAACAGGTTTGAAAAGACTTCTAATGACCTGACGGCCTTGGCTCCAAAGTGGAGCGAGAGAGGCCACCTTTTAGCAGCGCTACCAAAGCACTTAGCAGACGCCCAGGAGGCTATAAAGTCTCAGCAGAATATAGATAAAGAAATGACAGATCTGTCTTTAATAGCTAGCGCCTGGTTAAAGAGCCAGCAACAAAAGGAGCTACTAGAGACTAGACTCAAAAGGTTTAGAGAGACAGCGGGATATCCGTCTATGGCTAGCGTCTTACCTATTCCAGCCGTAGTAGGAAGCACTAATAAGGAGCAGGCTATGAACAATTTAGATAAAGCAGCAGCGTTCGGAGCAATGATGGGTAAGATGGCTGGTGGAGTAGTAGATCTCGGGAAGGGATCCTATTTGTATTCAGACAAGGAACGCTATGAGCCAGGCAGTAACGCACGTTTCTCTTTGACGTGGGGTGAAGAACACATGAAGGACTTTGAAGACGCCATCATGGACCACGCAAAACAATTAAACAGAGAGGAGGCCTTAAGAACTCCCAGCAACGACCCTAAATATGATATCCAAGAAAAAGATTTAGAGGATTACGACAAGATTATTAACTGGCTTCCTACTAGTGCACAAGACCCACATAAAAAAAAATTAAATCTACTAAGGACTTCTAGTGAAGCCATGATGGGTAATAGTATGGGAAAGAGTGCAAGAGTTATGATAATGGCTGGCAATATTAATAATCTAGAGGGAGCCGGCAGAGGGGCGCTTGTAGGGGGCGGTCTAGGAGCCCTGGGCGGAGCTCTTTACGGCGCTATTCGTCCTGGTCATTTAAACTATGAATCTAGTGGCCTAGACGCTCTTGAGACAACTGGACCAGAGGAGCATAGAAGAAGCTATGTAGATGATAAAGGCAATGAAAAGCATTATTACGTTGACGATAAAGGTAATGTAATGATGAAGCGTAGAGGAGTACTAGGAGGGTCTGTATTACACGGTTTAGCTGGTGGTTTACTAGGAGTCCTAGGCGGAGGCATGATTGGAAGCTTTTCACCCAAGTCAGCATCCTTCAGAGCTATGATGGGCAAGATGGCTGCAGACCCTGGAGCCCAAGGAGGTAGCCAGCTATATGGCGTCCCTGGGATTAATCATGAGGCTAACAGCCCTTCCGAAGACGCACGAATGCGCAATAGTTACGGAGAGGCAAATAGTCAGCTATTTGGCCTTAGGGAGCCAATAGGGTTTACCCAGCATGGCTCCACAGGTATTTCCCGTGATAATAACCCCAAGGCTGGCTACAACAGGGACGGGAGCATGAAGAGCCCCCGTATTGACACTACTCCTGCAGACTCATGGAGACCGAAACCTGTCTCTGACAAGGTAGATTCTATCCAAAACGAAAAGCACTATAACGAGATGGCTAACATGAATAGGGCTAATCCTCCTAAGGATCCTAATGGAGTACCTGCTCAGCGCATAGCGATTAGTAATCAGCAGAACAGTAATGCGGCCCAAGTACTTCCATACCTCGCAGGTAAGAAGTTCAGATAAGATGCAGCATAAGGAGCTTAATATGAACAGATTTGAACAAGCAGCATCTTTTGATTCGGCTATGGGTAAGCTTGCAGGCTTATTCTGGAAGAAACTAGATAAGCCTGTTGGTATTAAGGCTATATGGGGTAATGAGGACGACCCAGCAGACTCACATGATCCTGTAGACTTTGATAGGCCAACTGTTCACGCCAGATTAGGAGCATACAGGACAATGGAGCCTAGGCTTTTAACTAGGCTGTTCTCGTCTCCAAGTAAAGACTATAAAAATATGCTAGCAGGAATGCAGTCAGTAGTTGATAGAGATCCTGACCCAGGCAAAGGAGGTGTCGGCCTGGAGTCACCTATCGGTAGAGCAATCTGGGCGTCTGATTTTCTGCCCTTAATGTTAGCAGACCGTTATTCGTATGGTACAGACGCGCCACTAGGTAATGAAGACGTATTTGAAGACACTAGAACACCTTACTATAAGGGACTTCAAGGACACATGAAGAGCCATGGAATGCCTTTTCCCGAAGATTGGAAGCAGATAACTCATCCTGAAATTTTAAACCCGAAGTTAAAGGGCGGAGGCATTAAAATAGAAGATATAAAGATGGGTAAGAGCGCAGGTCTGTTCTGGAAGAAACTAGATAAGCCTGTTGGTATTAAGTCTCTGTTTGGACCTGACGACGGCGCCACCTCTATGAGACTAGACGCTGAGAGAACAATGTCGCCTAGACTTCTAACTAGGCTGTTCTCCTCCCCGAGAAAAGACTACGATCATATGTTTTCAGCCATTAAGCTTAACGAGGAGTACGGAGAAGATCGAGACTCCCCAGCGAATCAAGCATTGGCAACTCCAGAAGGTAGGGCTATGCTTGCCTCTTATATGCTGCCCCGATGGTATCCAGATCGGTACAAACAAGAGGGAGACAGTCCTATTGGCGGCGAAGATATCTTTGAAAACGCCGTCTACCGTGCCAAGCCCGGCCTTAAAAAGGCAGCAGCCTTTGGGCCAAGCTGGTTTCCATTTCGCACCCAAGGCATGATCGATAAGGCTAGAGACGCTGAGTACCTACGCAGTGATAACGAAGAGGAGTGGGACGCAAACGATTGGAAAAAAGAGATGGCCTTGCGCGATGACCATACAAGAGAAGGCGTTAATAATATCCTGAACCATTACTTGGACAGGAACTACGGTGTAGTAAAAAATCCATATAGAAAACCTGAAGATATAAAAGACTATCCACCTAACTACACAGATATGGTGGATAAAAATCTACCATGGAAAATGAATACAGAACCTGATGTTGTGCATTCGCTATTTGAGCAGTCAACATTCCCTGAGTATAATGACCCGACTAACAGGCAGAAGCTGTTTGATGAGTACTATCCTTATCTAGACTTAGCTCCGTCAGCGAAGCCTAGCAAAAAGGGGACTATCGCTAAGGCAGCTGCCTTCGGGGCTATGATGGGGAAGATGGCTGCTGGTGAAGCTCCTGTAGCTCCTCAGCCAAGCGCTAGAGATATTCAGATTCATAACGCTCGTATGGAGCTACAGCGTAAAGGTCAGATGGTTAGAGATGCCGCCGGAGGTAACGGAGCGTATGGTACTTCTAGAGGTACCATGAAAGACGGAGTCATACAACCGGGTGCAACGTTTACTCGACAAGAAGGGCAGCAGAGCCAAAGACCTTTACCTGGCGCAGGGGGTCAGATTAACACACCACCGGTGCCTAGAGGCATGCAGCCTGTTCCGCCTGCAAGCTCTCCTGTTATAGAGAGTAAGACACCTAGAAGGTTATTTTAATGAACAGACTAGAAAAAGCAGAAGCCTTTGGGGCTATGATGGGGAAGAGGGCAGTAGCTCTAGGCTTAGACCCTGTAGATGATGCAGGACGTAGGGTGTTTCTTGTTAGCGGTCATAGCGGTGCGGGTAAGTCTACGGTTGCTAAGAGCCTTGGCGAGACGTTAAAGCTTCCGATATTGTCTATTGATGATCACCCTAAATGGAAACCTATGATGGATAGTGACCCAGAACTCCGTCATACTATAGCAGGATCTCCAGAGCGAAGAAGGTATCTAAACGCAGCTAGGGGACTGGCTACGGAGATGCTTGATTCAGCTAAGGACGGCGCAGTTGTTGAGGGGACTCAGTTATCTTTGCTAGGTAGAAGTCAGCTTGCAAAGTATCCTAACAGGGTCTTGGTTACTACTCCTTTGCAGGATTTACTAAGGCAGCGTCTCGAGAGGGTTAAAAGAAAAAACATAGACAAGGGTAAACCGTGGGACGAAGCAATAGAGGCACGCAAGTATAGTACTGGCCAGAAGTTATACGACAGCAACTACAGACTTGTAAACAGATATGGTAGAATACCTGGAACAGTTGAGTATGATACAAAGAATCCAAAAGACTTAAATGAACTTTTTAAGGTTAACTTATGACCATACCACCGATATCATTAGGACTTATCAAAGGCGCTGAGTGGCTCAAAGCTCGCAACGCTGAGATGTTCTCGTTTGGGCAGGCTCATGGTCTTATGAACAAGAATGCAGAGCACACATCTGTACACGCTCTAGCAGGTAGGCTTCAAGCGGGCCCTAGTGGCAACTTAGAACTGACAGTGCCCTCTTCTCTTATCAAAGGTGTCTTTGACGCCCTTGATGAGCCGGGGGCTGAGTTCGTAGTACGCAACAATAGGACTGAGTCTGCTATTAAAGTTATGACTAAGGAAGAAGTAGACAAGCTAGGCGGCACTAGCCATATCACTGAACGAGGTCATTCTTACCACTATACTCTTGGCCCTATAGTCGAGCTACCTGCAACAGGTGACTATGATAAATTATGGGCTATCTCTATTAAGAGTAACGACTTAGAAGATATTAGGAGAAGCTACGGATTGGAGACGTCTCCACAATTGGGGTTCTACATTCCAGTAGGGTGTAAGAAGAAAAAAGTTACTGAAGATAATAAGGTAAGTAAGCTTGCAGGAGTGTTTTACCACGGCTCCCCTAAAGGAGACCTACAAAGCTTATATAAGGGCAGCTACGTAACACCTGACCTAGAGACTGCCAAAATTATGGCTAGATTTCACGAAGCTACGGGCAAGCCATGGACCGATGATGACTTAGAAGAGCCATATGAATTTGGCACACCACAACCAAAGTGGAAAGCTGGAAGAGAGCCAAAAGGTGAGCCTGCTATATACAGACTGAGTGCGGCTATTAAACAGCTAAATTTGCTAGATAACCCGTACGAGCACACAACACTTGAAGAGCTACCCGTAAGTAAGCTGGCTGGTCTTTTAAAGCAAAGCGTGTATTGGTCTAAAGATGTTAGCAGAGACCTACTTAACGGAAGAAAGTATCCCCTGTCATACCTAACCGGAGAGTTAGGTGAGCTAGGTGAGTCTGTAAAGAATATGGATTGGCCTAACTTCAAAGAGGAGCTAGGCGACTCTGCATACGCAGCCCAGATGATACTAGCTCAGAAGCTTGGACTCAACCTTCCTCTAATAGGGGCGTCCGCTCCTGTAGATAAGTTCTACGCTCGCAGAAAAGGGTGGGAAGACATATTTAAAGATAGAGGAGTTACCTTTAGTAATGACTACCTAGCAGGGGGCAGCAACTTAAAGAAGCCAAAGAAGATTCAAGCAGCTTTAGGCCTGGCAGGTCATGCTATAACCAAAGACGAAGCTAGGGCATTTGCATTAAAGCACGGCGGCGGTATAGAAGATGATTGGACTGATGATATTGGTGGCGTAAGTAAGCTTGCTAGGCTTTTAAAGCGAGCCGGCACTGGCCAGCAAATGGGTACTCCTGGTGGCAAGCCCGCTGCTGCTCCTAAGGGGCCATCACTAAACTCTACTCCACCAAGCGGCCTTGGCGGTAATGGCGGGGGTATGGATCTATCTGGTGGTCGCCCTAAGTTTGACCAAGGGTTGCAAGACTCCTTGCTTAAGGGATATGCCAACTTTCAAAAGAACAATCCCAGCACTGCTAACGTGCAGTACCCAGCCCCTGTTCAAGGAGGCTCTACCCGCTATAAGACTAATGAAGAGATGACTTACTGGGCCCGACAGGCTGACTTAGCAAACAAAAAAATGACCTGGCAGCAGGTAGAGCAGATGAACCCAGGGGAGAAGATGCTATACGATAGGCAAAGCCGCCCATCTAATGAGCAAATAGCTTCAGATCAGCTTGCAGGTAAGGTTGACCCTAACGCAAATAGCCCCTTCAAACCTAGTGGGCCTCCGCTAAGTGCTAAGAATCAAGAGATGGCTAATATGAAGCACTATACCGAGCAAGCCTACACTGACAGGCAGAACCTTAAACCAGGTAGCGTAGCGTTTAATAGGTCTGAACAACAAAGGGTATCGGATGAGACCGCAGGAGCAATACCTCAGTTTGTAGCGTCGACAGCTTTGGCAGGCCCTATAGGTAAGGTCTTAGGAGCCGGCGCAAAAGCTATTGGAGGATACGTAATTCCTAAAATAGCTCCAGCCTTTGCTAGATGGGCCGCTCCTGCTGCTCATGAGGCGGCTCACGTAGCTGGCCACTTAGGTGCCGAGTCGCTGCTGCCCGCAGCGTACGCCACCACTCCCACAAGTATTAAGAGTGCTCCTGCATGGCTCGGGGCAAAAGTGGTACACGAAGTAGGACACCAGGCAAGTAATGTATCCTCCGCTGTAGGTAATGCCTGGAACAAGGCTAAGGGCGCAATGAACTCTGCAATAGGACCAAAAACAATACCGCGGGGCGGAACTGACATCGCTAATACGCCGTATGCTGGAAGCGACACTAATAGATCTCCGACAATACAGCCCGAAGCCTAGCTTTAACTCTTAGCTTCGTATAGGTTTGACTTCTGCCATGATATGCAGTAAATTCCAGCATCATTACTTTTACAGGACATTAAAATGAACAGATTTGAAAAAGCAGCTTACGGCGGCGATGATGAGTATGGCGAATATGATAGATGGGCAGATGGTGGTCCAGCCTGGGGCTTGAATAAGCAAAAGATGATAGACCTAACTCGCTTATTCACCGCTGAAGCGGCTAGGCGCAAAGCCCAGTTGCTTTTTCACGCAGACAGGGACATGCGAGATATGTTCACTCCTGAGGAAGCTATTAAGCGTATATCTGCTGCGCCCAATGACAAAGATCTTGATGACGTAGAAAATCTACCAAATTACTACAGCCTACAATATCCCCTCAAGCCTAGATCAGGCATTCTTGAGACCTTAAGGCTTAAGTCCCCAGGGCCTATTGATGATTGGGGGCCCGAGGGGAATCCTATGGAAGCTGTTAACAGATCATTGATGGGTATGAGATCTAGATCTGGGTCACTTAAAAAGGCAGCAGCCTTTGGAGCTATGATGGGCAAGAGGGCTGCATATGCAACCCCGTCTAATTTTTCTGCAGGCGACCGCCATGTAGATTTGAATGGACCAAATCCTGTCTCCCTCGACCCCACACAGGGATTTGCTAGGTTCGCCCCAATAAATAATCCCCCTGCTGCAGGCACCTTTCCAGGAAATAGCGGGCCTAGTATGGGGGCGCGTGACCCGATGTCTACGGCACCGGCTAGAGGACCACTAGGAGCTCTGATTGGGGGTCCCCCTAAAGGTACTCCGGCTCCTTTTATGAAACAGCCCACGCCGCCTATACCGCAAGGTTCCATTGAGGCGATGAGGCGAGCCAGCTGGACGCCTGAGCAGCACCAAGAGAATCGAGAGTACGAGGCACACCGGATCTCGGAGGCGCAAGAGAAGGAGAAGCAAGATTATAGAGCCCAGACTCCTGACTGGGAGTATCGAAGAGGTGGACCTAAATACGGCCAAGACGCGCCCCCTAACCTAGCACCCCAACACAACCATAGCATTGCCCCAGACAACGCTGCAATGGTGGGACTAGCCAGCATGGGGACAGGCTATGCCGCTGGAGGCCTTACCAGCGTCGCTGGCGGCGGCGGTTTAGGTGGTGGTTTTTCGGATGCCACTGCCTTAGCTAAATCCTTTATCCCAAAAGGAGAGGGTACGGCAAAATACTTAACAGGTATAGGTAAGGCTTCTTTACCTTATACAGATCCTACTGGGCTGGGCAAATCTCTTGTTGCTGGGGCCGAGGGAGCCACGGGAACCACACTAGCATCAAGGGGATTAACTGCCGCTATGGAGGCGGCTAAATATAAAGGCCTCAGTGAGGTTAAAAGCCTTACTAGAGCAGGAGGCCCGCAGACTCCCTTATCCGCCTACGCAGATAACCACCGCCCAAGATCGCACCCTACATCAGGCACCAGTATGGCAGGAGAACCAGAGACCACACCAGGAAACCGCACGGTAGGAGAACCACAGACTGCACCAGGTACCAATACGGTAGGGAAACCACAGACCAGACCTATGACAGGTACCATACCTAATGTTCCTAGAGGGTAATTAGTAGAGACGTCTCTACAATTAAAGGGTTAGAGAGGACAACATGGGTCTTGGTGACGAGCTAATGGCCGCTGGAGAGGCTCAGCGCCTTTCTAGAATAAAGAAAGGCCACAGAGTAGCTATATTAGACCATACCGGCAAACGTAGATGGCACCCTCTATGGGAAAACAACCCTCACATAGCAAGGCCAGGCGATAAGGCTAGGTTTTCAGTAATTAACGGGCCTGGGCATAGAAGCTACATACAAGAGAAGAAAACCGATAACTGGGTATGGCGGGAATACAAGCCAATACCAGCTGAATTCTTCTTCTCTGTCGAGGAGTTAGAATTTGCATCTAGTCTTAGTGATGACTTTGTAGTCATTGAGCCTGGTCTAAAGAAAAAGCCTGAAAGTGTTAACAGAGACTGGGGTTGGGATAACTTTGTTACTTTGATCAAGATGTTTCCAAATCTAAACTGGGCTCAGCTAGGGCCAGAGGGCACTAAGGTTCTTCCTGGTGTAAGGTTTATAAAGACTACGTCTCCAAGAATGGCGGCTTCTGCTCTTACAAAGGCGACTAGCTTTGTAGGACATGAAGGTGGGCTGCACCATATGGCAGCTGCTGTAGGTCTAAAGGGTGTAGTAATTTACGGAGGCTTCACTTCCCAGCACGTAAGCGGTTATGATATACATAGACACTTATCAATAGGTCCCGGCATAGGTTGTGGCAGCAGAATAAGGTGCACACACTGCCAGGCAGCCATGAAGGCTATAACACCAGATATGGTAGCCTCAGAACTTATTAAATGTATTAAATAAAGGATTTTACATGGGCAGGCACGTTATTTACAGCATGAAGAATGGTAAGCCTAGAGAGGATTGCCACTTCGACTATCACGTCATTGATCTTCCACATGGAAGTATTAAGCTACGGGACAATGGTAGGATTATAAAGAAAAGGGCTGATACTTTTTTTACCAAAGAGCCCAAGACTCTGGAGTGGATAAGTAACTTTAAGCCCAATAGCATTATGGTAGACGTAGGAGCTAACATAGGCGTGTATAGCTTATACGCAGCGTCTCTGGGGCATAAAGTATACGCATTTGAACCCCAAGCGCTTAACTACGCTGAGCTTTGTACAAACATATTCCTCAACAACTTTCAGGATAATATAATTGCCTACAACATAGGGCTTAGTGACGCCAATAGAGTAGGCACTCTAAGCCTGTTCAACTTTGTTCCTGGAGAGTCCTCTAATACCGTAGCTAATTTATCAGACGTGACGCCACCTGGGGCCAGGGTTTACGCACCAAGTAAAAAGGGAGTAACGCAGGGGTGCGTTGTTTTCTACCTGGACTACTTAAATAATTCTGGCTACATAGGTAAGCCCAATTACGTGAAGATAGATGTAGACGGGCTTGAGTCTCTGGTCATAAGAGGTGGCCTGAAGACCCTATCAAACGCAGACTCAGTCCTAGTAGAGGCCGCCAAGGAAGAGGAGCTATCCGACCTATTAAACGTAGGTTTCAAGATAGTAGACAGCATGACAGCTAAGCTTACTCCTGAGCTAACTAACTACGTACTGGAGAAAGCTTAATGCTTATATATCCGAGTAATGAGCTTACCTATGAGGGATACAGCCCTCACGCGGAGTACTCAAACTTCATAGAACCTAAGGCTTTCGATAAGCTTTTGCTAGAGTTCCCCTCTGACGGGCTGTTTAAGACAGAAGAGCCAGAGTATAGGAAGCATAACCAAAGGCCTCATTGGCGGCGGCTTATGTGCTACGCCGATAAAAAAGTATTCGCTAAGTATAAGAATTTACACCAATACCTAGTATCTCCCAGTAATCTGCCTGATGTGTGGCAGAGCATGGTTGAGACTATCGCTCACGGAAAAGAGTATAGAGAATGGGTGAGTAAAACCCTTAGTATTAAAGATTTCGACATAAGGTTGGACTGGCATAGGGCCCGAAGCGGACTTGATGCCTCTCCTCATGTAGATAGTGCTGGAAAGCTGGGCTCACACCTTTTCTACTTTATGCCTAATGGGTGGAAAGATGAGTTTGGCGGAAAGACAGTGTTCTATAAGAATAATAAGACAGAAAAATCTAATCCTGAGCCTAGCGACTTTGAGTCCAGCATAGAGATACCAGTAGTAGGCAACAGGTCAATGATATTTAAAAACGTAACTAAAGGATGGCATGGAGTTACCCAGATTAGGCTAGAGTCTAGCTTAGATGCTGCCATATTGCACAGGCAGATATTAAACGTAGTACTTTTAAAGAGAGATATATAACATGACTCAATGGTTTAAAAAAGAAAAGAATGATTGTGGATTTAGATCTCTAGAGGAGCAAATGCTAGGGCTTGAAAAAGCTTTGGTTAAGTCTAAAGGTAAATCAGTATTAGACTTAGGTTGCGCAGAGGGGCTTATATCTAAGGAGTTCCTTAAGGCAGGCGCTGCGTCCCTTACGGGAATAGAGATGATAGAGCATTATGTTGAGGCCGCTAGAGAAGAGTGCAAGGAGTTTCCTGCCGCTAAGTTTATACACTCTAACCTTATGAACTACGCCTACACTAGTAATAAGGATAAGTTTGATGTTGTATTAGCTTTAGCTATCATACATAAGGCCATGGATCCTAATGACTTTTTAAACCTAGCTATAGAGTCCTGCAATCCTGGTGGGCTAATTGTAATTAGATACCCAATACTTCAGAGCTCGGGCCTTGTCAAATCTAAGTTTAGTAATAAAATATGTAACGTTATTCAAACTATGGCAGATAAAGGCTTTGTTAGCGATGAAAAGTTTGCAGGCCCTATGGACGAAGTAGTTGAATACTGGACACATGTTATTATTTAAACCCGAGACCATTTATAGAAAGTAGGGTGATATGCCACGAAAATATACAGTTGCACGGGCTGCATATAACAAAAAATATAGAAAAAAAGTATCACTGCATAGAAAACTTAACATCAAGCATAAGGTGGAGGGTTCTTGGGTTAGGGTTGTGTACCCTGATGATGCTTTAAAAGTTTTAGAGGAAAAGTTTGTGGTAGACCGAACGTCAAGAACTGGGCTTAGCTGGACCAACTCTAAACTTAATCTAAAGTTTAAAAGAGAAAAAGAGGCCGGTTGGCGTAATAACAATGTAGGCCCTTACATTATTTCAGTTAGCATAAAAGGCGTAGAATATAAAATACCAGTGGCTCATGCGGTCTGGATGTTAAGCAATAAAGGGGCGCATATAGATGATTACCGAGTAGACCACATCGACAGGGATCAACTAAATAATAGCATAGAGAATTTAAGATTAGCTACCGCTTCGCAGAATTCAACTAACAGGGGAGGCTGGGGCAAATCTAAATACAAGAATGTAGTAATAGCTAAGGATAAATTCAGATGGATTATGGGAATAAAAGGAAAATATTATTGGTCCACTTACACCAAGTCTAAGCACTATGCGGTGATATTAGGCTGGGATATACTAACTTCAGGAAAGATTCCCCTCGACTGTGTAAAGTTTCAACCAAAAGAATACATGGACGGCACCTACCTAAAGAAAGCCCTAGCTGAGTGCAAGAAGCAAGGCATAGCAGTTAAGCGCCCTAAGTACAAAACCCTGCATGAGTATATAGCTTCAGTAGGAGGAGTGTAGCGTGACCATAGAGCGCATGGTGAAGCCCGATAACTGGGCTTCACTCTTATTTTGCGAGAAGATAAAGCTATATGCCGCAACACTTACAGCGGAGCACGCGAGGTACGCAGATAAGCTCACTGCAAAGGAGCTAGCTAAAGAACAGTGCCCTGAGATAGAGATTCCTAGAGTAGTTCGTATTCTTGCTGATCATAATGACTTCAGAAGAGGCGATATAAACCCAAACCATATTCTAAAGTCTGCCCACGGCTCTAAGTGGAACAATGATCTTAAAAGTGTTTCAAACTTAAGAATAATAAATAAAAGACTTATGTATTGGAATAAGAAGTACAAGAAAGCTTCAATTGAAAAGCATTACTCCTTTATAGAGACTAGATTCTTTATAGAAGAGAAGATTCAAGATAGGCTTCTCGGTAAGACAGGCAGAGCCTTAGTCTACATGGTTAGGTGTATAGACGGCGTGCCTATTAGTATAGGAATTAAAATAGGCGGCTATCAGAATAACTATGACCTAGAGTGGCGCGAATACCCAAATAACGCGAAGTATAAGATACCTCTAACTATTGATAAGCCGCATGACCTAGATAAGATCCTAGAGTACGCAGCAAAGTTATCAGCTCCGTTTGAGTTTGTCCGCATGGACTTTTACCTGTCCCCAGACAAGATATACTTTAGCGAGTACACGTTTACCCCCGCAGGGGGACACACTGCATTCCCCGGCAACATCAATCTTGAGAGGGAACTAGGGGACAAGTGGCTATAAAGTAGATGAGCTGCCATTCAAACTTAAACCCTTCTTGTCCGTGGGGACTAATCCCAAGAAATTCATCAACTAGATCATACACGTTGTCTGCAGAGTCTATTCCAAACAGATTAGTTATAAAGTCCTCTAACTCAGCCTTGTTGTTGAAGTACCAGAAGTAAGAGGCTACTTCGCTACGCACATCAAACCCTGCACTCCTAAATAGCTCCTCATCTGACTTATCAAAGAACCATCCTTTGTGTCCTAGGCTGTTGTACTTGTCTACTACGGTGTTAAGCCAGTAATCTTGCTTAGAGCCCTTAACCACATCAGATACTACTAGCTTGCCGCCTGGCTTAAGTACTCTCATGCACTCCTTGTATAGCACTTCCCTGTTCTCTACTGAGATATGGTGCAGGACGGCCATGATCACAACTCGGTCAAATGACTTGTCTTCGAAAGGTAGCTCCTTGAATTCAAAGTCTATGTTAGTAAAGCCCATTAGGCCGCTGTTACCTAGGTCCAAGGACTTACATCCTTCAAATAGGTCCAGCCTAATTACGGCTTCCATTCTCTCGTCGTTCATAGTGTCAGGGTACGTATTAATAGCATACTGATACCTATTAATCCGCTTAATAAAGTAGTCGTTGTACTCCATGCAACCATCTCCGTAATATTTTGATTATTATTACTGTGCCTAAATAAGTGTGTATATAGTACCTATAGTGATATTAGTCGGCTACCCCTAAGTACCATAAGGCCGTGCACGAACATATAGCTTTAGTTAAAGTCTCCTGTTAAACTATAATACTTATACGTTCAAACTAGGAGATAACGATGCCATTCAAATCAGACGCCCAACGTAAACTATGCTACCTTCTCAAGGGTAAAGGCCAAGCCGGCTCATGGGATTGTGATGAGTGGTCTGTAGCTACTGGCAAGAAGAAACTCCCTGAGCATGTTAAGGAGCAAGAAGAGAAGAAGGCGTTAAAGTACACCAACAAGCTTCCAGGCGGAATAGGTGATAAGCATAAGCCTTCAGACTTTCCTGAGGACGATCTTAAGGGCATGTATGAAGAAGAAAAAATACATACCAGCGATCCTGACATAGCTACGGAGCTGGCCACAGATCACCTTACTCAAGATAAGGACTACTACAAAAAGCTCAATAAGGTTAAAGACAGCAAAGAAGCTGCTATGCGTAAGGTAGCAAGATTATGGTCTTTGCCTGCCAAGATCTCTAAGCTGGCAGAGGTTATTACCGGCGCAGGAAGAGGATTAGGGGATGAGGACGAAGGAGTTGTAAACTTTGACTCCTCTGAAGGTATCTCTAAGGCCGTACACAAGGAGCCTAAGAAAGGCCCCGCATCTAGCCTAACTTCTGTAAGAGAAAAGCCTAAGCCTTACCTGGCAAGGAAGGCTCTCATAAACGCTACTAATAAGACCTTCGGTACTAACCCTACTGGAGGTAGAGCCTTTAACAAAATGTCTGAAGGGCCACAAAGTTATAAAAGCTTTGACCCCCATAAAAATGACTGGAGATATAACCAGCAGGCGCGAGCTAAACAGATAGAAGGCGGTAATACCAGGCAGACTAACAACTCAAATAAAACGCAGCCATTTGATGCCGGTAAAATAATGGAAGGTTTAGGCAAAAAATGGGTCATGAGCGTACCCCCGCAAACTTGGGGAGACACATTTAGCCCGGTAAAGTATTACGAAGGAAGAGGAAAAAAACTCACAGACGCAATAGACCAAGGTAAGTCATTTTTAAACGACGCCTCCACCACGTTTAAAGGTATAGGAAACGGGCTTGTAGATGCCACTAAAGGCGCAGTAGGAGAAGTGGCAAATGGGGCAAGACCATATGTGGACCAGGTAGCCAGGGCTGGAATTAGTGCCTACATTAACTCGGGCAACGGGAACCCTACTCCTACTCCTACTCCTACTCCTACTCCTACTCCTACTCCTACTCCTCAAGGAGAAAATGGGGCTGCCTGGATTAACCAGAATACACCCCAAAGCAAAACCATGACGGCACCTGGGGCTCCCCCTAACATGCCGTATTCCGCCTTTAGCGGGGGAACATCTGGAGCATGGGACGCTTTTAAAGGAGCTATAGGTGACGACGAAGCTTATCAGCGAGTAGTTGAAGACTCCAACAGGCCTAACTATACTGAAATATCTAAATCTATGGGGCAGGTAGGCGACTACTTAAAACAATTTAAAAACTTTGGAGGCATAGGAACAGCGGTGCAAGGGGCTAGTAATGCAATTCCAGGTATGGTTAGGAACTATGTGGGCCAGTGGGTAGTTGCCCCAAGCATAACAAACGCTGACGGCCTAGGAGGCTTGAAAGAGATACAGCGTCGTGGAGAACTTGCCAAGGGCTTTGAAGATAGGGTAGGAGCTATCGGTAAAAACCTTAATAACTTTGGCACCTCCGTTTCTAACTCAGTATCTAACACCTTTGATAAAGCTAAGGAGTACGCAGCTAACAGTGAAGGTAGGCGCATGGCTGCAGGGTATACTTTGCCTTATGCTAACTGGATGCGAGCCAACCCTTGGGCTAAGTATATGCTAGGCGCTGGGGGATTAGCCTTAGGTGGATATGCCTTAAACAAGATGTTTAATAGAGGTGGCGAAGAAGAACAAGGTGACGAAGGCAACCCTGTAGAGAGCAACATGTCTCAAGGGTACAACCAGCAGGCTTATGGCACTCAGAACCATACTCAGCCTACTTTTAACCGCGGAAGATAACCTTATTATAGAAGTGTAAAGCCTTATATCGTAACGACTTAAATCAAATCTTACCTAAATGGTTTGTAGGCCTACATTAATAGGGTACCATAGTGGTAGGTCGTTACATCCTTACACCTACGTCTTGCAGGAGGCCTATAATGCCTCGAGCTCTACTAGGAAACAGAATACCTCTACCCGACACTCGGCAGAAGCTGGATCACACCTGTGGCCCAGCTGTGTTGAGTGCTATATTTAGCTATTGGGGAGAACACGTTAGAGAGGAAGACCTAGCTGAAGAACTCAAATCAGACCCTACAGACGGCACTAGTCCTGACCGACTTAACTACGCGGCCATGAGTAGGGGATTCCATACTATGTGGCGCGAGCGAATGACCAACGCAGAACTCAGAAGACATCTAAACATAGGAAGGCCTGTCATAGTAACTATACAGGCATGGGCTACTCCTGCAGAGCTTAAAGGTGATAGCGGGCATTATGTAATAGCCATCGATTACGATAAAGAAAACGTATACTTTGAAGATCCAGCCTTAGATGACTGTAGGGGATATATACCCTGGAAAGAGCTAGACTCTAGATGGTATGATAGTAATAAGGCCGGAAGGTTGTTTAGAAGGTTCGGCCTTGTAGTATGGAAGGATACTAAGCCTGTAACCGAGGCTATTGTAGCGGCTATCTCTATGATATTATTTGAAGACAAACCAACAAAAACAGGAGAGTAAGCATGGCAAACTCGCCGTACAGTGTACCAATGGGAGCTTTCCCTGAAACAGAGGCACAAAGATTGTATCGTGAAAATCAAGATTTTGAGTGGAAACAAAACGAAGCAGCAAGGATAAAAAGAGACTACATAAAGGCTTTCGGCGCTGCAAAGTGGAATGAGTATCAACAAAAGCTGGTAAAAGACGCAGAGGGCCTCGCCACATTTAATGCAAAGCGCGATGATGATAAAAGGATACAAGATACAAAAGAAATTCTACTAAATAAAGTACTCGGGCAAATATATGTTGGCTCCCGCCTCGACCCTATAGATAGTGGCACATACACGTACGAAGTACAAAAAGCAAAAGACTTACGTGAGGGTAACGACCCCGCGTCTCTACGCCAACTAGCAGCAGATGTACTTAAGCGGGCGATTAAAGAACAAGAAGATCTAGTCAGTGGTGCTAGGAGGCAGAGACTGACTTACTTCGGTGCAGAACAAGAACTAAAAGAAGAAGCTAGAACAAAGGAGATGGGTAAAAGACTGAATGGGTCGCCCAACAACGTTGTGGCGCTCTATAACCTTTACTCAGGCTGGATTGCGAAATTAAAACAACTAGAAACACAATACGAATCAGTATTAAACGCGGACGCCGTAGCTAGGGCAGCCCTAGCTAGCGAGGATCCTTCTTACAAAATTAATTATAGCGACGGTACCATAATCAAAAATGATGTTTCAGCTGCATCCGCGGCTGTTTCAGCAGCTATTGGTGGCGGACTTCCTGGTATGGCTAATGGTGGTTTAGGCACACTTAATGCCGCACAGCTAGCAGATCTAAGAAACGTTCTAGCTAAAGAACAAGGCGAAAAAAATAAGGTCGCCGATGGGCTGAAGGAGAAGTCTGAACGAGAGGCGAAGGCAGCTAGCAATCTAGCCAAGGCTGTACAGGCACAGCAAGATAAGGAAAGAGGGCCCAAGGGAGGTACTCCTGTTGCTCCTCTGGTACGCAAGCCACCCCCAGTTAAAACACCCGTTAAACCCGCTAAACCCCCTAAGTTTACAGGGAAAAAAAAATAAGTATAAAAAATAGTGGAGACGTCTCCACTGTTGGTAGTTCGGTGTAACCCATAGCCGGGTTAATACCCGGTCGGAGTAATAATGGCTAAGACGCCAAAGGACCTTAATCCCGTACTCTTACCTCTTAATGCTGCACAAAAGGAATCTGACTTACTATTTCATAAAAAGGATGTGCTATTTCTCATAGGACCCGCAGGCACAGGCAAGACACATCAAGCCGTAAAGCTAGCTATCACTTCATTCTTAAATCACAAATGCCGTCGAATCATTCTTACTCGCCCCACTGTAGAGTGCGGCGAGAAGCTAGGCTTTCTGCCTGGCGACGTGAATGAAAAAATGGCTCCATGGATAGCGCCTGTCGAAGACGTCCTAAGAAGAATAACAACAGTACCTCCTCAGGAGATCATAAAGAAAATGGAGATAGTTCCACTAGCTATGATCAGAGGTAGAACCTTTGATGACTGCGTTGCCATTCTTGATGAAGCACAGAACTGCACATGGGAGCAGCTTAAGGCTTTCATAACTAGATTAGGTAAAGGGGGAAAGCTTTTAATATGCGGAGACCCTAGCCAGAGTGACCTAAGAGGACACAATGTTTTGCATAAGTTTTGTAAAGCACTTGAAGCCTTAGGCTGTATTGGGTATGTTAAGTTCGACGAAAGCATGATAGTGCGTCATCCTTCGTTAGCTGCTATAATGCGAGCCCTTAAGGTTACGGAAGAAAGCAGCAAGGGGTCTAGCACTTAATATAAGGGAGATAGTATGCCAGGCTTTTTAGACAAGATGACCTACGCTCCTAAGACTTGGGGTAGTGAGATTTGGATAGCCAACAGTGAGAAGTACTGCGGCAAGATCCTAAACATTAAAAAAGACGGATACTGCAGTTACCATTATCATCTCCTTAAAGACGAGGTGCTTATGGTAACTGAGGGTAGGGTTCTGTTTGTGTATTCAAAGAGCCCCGTCTTGTCAGATCAAGAAGCCCTGGCATATGCTCCTGAGTACGCTCAGATAGTGCTAGAGGAAGGACAGGCTTGGCATGTCCTTCCAGGGATAATTCACCAATTCTTTGGCCTCACTCCAGCAAAGATAACTGAGTTCTCTACTCAGCACTTTGATAGTGACTCTTATAGAGTTACTACGGAGTTCATAGGCAATAGAGGTCTAGCAGTATTAACTTCTAGACCTGATTTATACTAGACTCTTACTCGGAGATACCAGTGCCTAACTTTGCCTTTAAACCAGAAGACGTAGCAGGCTCATCAATGGTGTACGGAAGGTACTATAAAGAGTACAAGACCTGGCAGCGAACTATAGGTAAGTGCCATAATCCAATGCACGCCAGATACTCTAATTATGGAGGTAGGGGTTTTGTAATAGAGGACTTCTATAGGTACAGTTTTCTTAACTTCCTTAACGAAGTAGGAGAGTGCCCGTCCCCAAAAGAGAAGTACACTATAGAGCGCATAGACAATGATAAGGGTTACGTTACTGGTAATATGAAATGGCTCATCTCCCATATGCAGGCTATCAATAAGACTACGAATAAGATAATAGAGCACGACGGTAAGAAGTTTCCTTTATCTGTGTGGTGTAAGGATCTAGGACTTAATTACTCAACTATAACTACCAGACTTAGAAGGGGCATGACATTTGCCGACGCCATATCTGAAGATCCTCCAAAGCTATCTGGAGAGGTGATATACAAGGGCGAGATAATGCGACTAATGACGTTATGTAAGAAAATGAAACTAAACTTTGATAAGGCCTGCAACTTATATGTGCTAGGAATGACCGGAGATGAGATAGCAGCTGCGCCTGAGGCAGTTGAGGTAAAGAAGCCTAAGCTATACAGCTATAACGGAGAGGAGCTTACGCTTCCCAAGTGGGCTAAAAAGATGGGCCTCAACGTAACCACTATAAGAGACAAGATGAAGAAGTACTCATTCACCTTTATATGCGATAATTACCTCGCACATAAGAAGGCTTAATCAGAGCACATTTCGCGTCATAATCCTATGAATCCACGTGGCATTTAACTACTACGACTAATCGTAGCATACGACTAATCGTAGCATCCACACGCTGGAAGAATAGGAGGCCATATGGCAGCCAAGTTAAGTTTAGCCCCGTCCTCAGAGTGGGACTTCGCCCACGGGGCCTTTGAGGAGGAGATTGCTAGTCTCTCTCCCCAAGGAATGGAGAAGCTGGGCCTTGTGGCCCAGAGGAAGAACTGGAAGAAGTACTCTTCAACTAGGGACTTTCTGTTCTGTGAGGTAGCTGGTAAGAACTGGGTCAAGGCGGCCCTTTCTCAGTATCAGGGCAAAGGCCCGGTACTGGTGGCTATCCTAACCAAGGACCAGCTCGGAGCCTGGTCGGCAACAATGGCGGTTGCCGCTAAAATCTTAAACTCGACTCTTGAGTTTAAGACGTTCTCCTCCTTTAGGAGAACTGTATTGCTGAAGGCCGTTAGGGAGGCCTTAAAGAATAACTAAACAAAGAGCAGTCGTATGGTTATCCATATGGCTGCTTTTTTTTAGCTATTACGCACCACTTAATTGGAGGGGTATTTGAGTCATAATGATATGAAAGGATAGGTTATCAGTCATCTAGTAGATGGCACCTAATCCTGTATCGAAAGGATAATAACATGTTGAAGAAGTACGGCCATCTAATTATTGTTGCAGGCACCTTCATAGCCCTAGGGGCTGTGATAGGCGGACTCGTATTGAGGTCAACCGTCTTGGCAGCCAAGGCCGCCAAGGCGGTTGAGATGGAGGAAAGATGGGTAGATTTCCTTAGGAGTCATTACTCTACTAAGTAAAACGAGATCACCTCCAGCCCTTAGGGGTTTGGAGGTGATTTTTTTTTAGCTATTACCCATTCCTTAATTCGACCCATAATCGTGTCATAATGATATGAAAGGATAGGTCTCAGTCATCTAGTAGATGGCACCTAATCCTATAAGTTAAGGAGGTTACCGTGAACGAAGAAATGAGTTTTGGATATGTTATCTTTGGTGCCGCATGTTCCGTACTGCCGATACTGGCAGTAGGAGCGTTATTGGCAATGACATTCTCTAAAGCTATCGAAATAGCTTTAGGGATGTAAACATTACCTCCAGCCCTTAGGGGTTTGGAGGTGATTTTTTTTTAGCTATTACCCATTCCTTAATTCGACCCATATATGAGTCATAATACAATGATGACGCCGTAGCATTCAAACAACCCTTTAGGTTGTTAACTACATTAAGGCGCGTTGGGAGTAAGTATCATGTACAGCAAGAAGATGGTGGCTCTTATAAACTGTGGCTGGCTAGCTGTAGCCCTAATCGGAGTCCTGATGTGGAAGGACGAAGTAGCGGGGCTAAGGTCGTATCTTACCCGCGCCAACCAGAGGATAGAGGACCTGTATGATGAAAGGTTTGAGGCAACTCGTCTGGCTGAAGAGGCGTTGCAGGGCCAACGCCTCAAGACACATGCCGCTAATGAGCGGCATGGTGCTACCCTGGAAAGGGTTCGCAAAGCTGCAGCAGCAAAGATGTCTCCAGAAGCTTTTGAGAATTTCATATTCGCTTTTGCGGACAATGAAGTAAAAGACCCTGTGGCTCAGCTTCACAGGTTATTGGACCAGTATAAGTGGTGTGAGGTTTTAGAAAAGCATTACTCCACTAAGTAAAACCAAATCACCTCCAGCCCTTAGGGGTTTGGAGGTGATTTTTTTTAGCTATCAGACATTACAATTCGCATACACCGCTAGTGCAGGCATACGTCTGAGCCGACTCTGTCTGGTCTGTCTTCTCATACCTAGAGAGCTTAGCCCAGTCAACTTGTGGAAACGCCTCCACTCTTCGCTTGTACTCGGCTTCATCAATCTCTTCATAAGGGGTACTAGTGTAGGTACCATTGTCCCTAGGAAGAAAGCTGATGCCAGAGACCTCGTCAAAGTTTTTATATACCCACTGACAAGCTAATAACCATTCTCCTGGCTCCACGTAAATGGTCGCCGACACAGAGTGCTCAGCCCAGTGGCGCTTCCATGTAAGCCAATTGTCTAGCTGGTCTATAACAGTCTGTTGAGTCTTTATAATAGCCCCCTTTGGAGAAGCGCAAGGAAACTCAAACGCTAATAGGGCTGGGTCCTCTGAAGCAGGAATCCAAGGAACACCTGCGTCGATAAGCATATGAGCTACAGGACTATCAGACTTCTCTCTAACCCTACGAATATAGTAGTCAGAAAAACGTGCATGGATTCCTGACGAGCATCCAAACATTACAGCACTATCACCAGAGGGCTTAATACAGGTATCTGCTGCTGATCTAGGAATACCAAACTTCTTTGCGTACTCCTCATTAGTCTTACTGACGATATTCTTAAGTCTAGCTAAAAGCTTATCTCTGTCAGGGTTGCTAGGTCTAAGTAAGGGGCAATCCATCTGCCCTGTGATATCCACTCCTAAGAGCCTTTCTTCTTCGCAGTTATCTTTCCACTCCTTTCTAATATACTTAAAGTTAGTAAGGCAGCTCTGCATGGTACCAAAGATGGTAGCTATTCTAACCTTCTTAGCTAGCGTTTCAGGGGTGTCATTTTCCCTTGCCACTACTATAGATAAGTTACAGAACTGGTATGGTCTAAGAATAATCTCTGCGCAAGGATTGGTCCCAAAGGTATTAGGTTTCCTTCTCTTAGGCAAAGAGGCGTTAACTCCTTCTCTATTGAAGATGCCTCTTTCTCCTGAGCCGCTCTTAGCTAGAGCTGCCCACTCTTCCATGAACTCAATATCAGAAGGCTTCTTTACATACACGGCAGAGTTGTTAGCCATGGTCCTTTGTAAGTTATTCTTCCACCATTGGCCTGATTTAGCGTCTCGCATCTCAGTAGAGTTTAAGTCACTAAGTGATATCTCACTGGCTCTTCTGACTCCACCCACTTGAACGATCTTGCCTACCTTGCAAGCTAGGTCATGACAGTCGATATCACTAAGGGACTCACCCTGCTTAGCCAATATAAGGTTTCTTGCAAAGGACATAAGCTCCATCAATGGACCAGGTCCACTAGCTCTTCCTCCTTTTGTCTTTAGCCTAGTTCCAGACGCGCGTATGTTTGAGTAGTCAAACTCTACATCCTTTCCTGATACCCAAGCGTTAAGTCCTGCGTCTAAGGCATCACACCATCCCTCTGTATCGTCCACTACTGTAATCTTCTTGGGAGCTTTACCAGTCTGTCTGATCACTGGAGGAATAAGATTGACGTATTGGCGTTCCACAGAGAACCCCGCGCCCGTGCCTTGCATAAGAATGTAAAGCAGTTCACTAAAAGACTTTGTGTCGCAGATAGGAAGGTAGCTACAGTTATAAACTCCTACCTCACACCTCTCTAAAGCCGGGCCAGCCATCTGAATGACTCTCATAGCAGGCGTGGCGTCCATTCGGTGAAGGTACTCTCTTAAGTCCCTCTTATCCTCCTCCGACAGCTTTCCGTAGGATTCCTTACTGGAGAAGAAGTTCATAACTCTGTCTACACATTCGCCCCAAGTCTCTCTGCGGCCTAGCCCTTCATTCCACTTAGAAAACTTACTAATGAACTGATAATACTGCAACGCTGTAGGAAAGTACTTACGGTCTTCTTCGACCATCTGATGCAATGCAGGATCGACAGGGTGATTAACCCTTTCTTGGCGTCTCTTCTCTTTAAATAAGGTGTACTGCTCAGCTGCGTCAAAGTATCCTAGGGCCCATAGCTGCTGAATAATAACCTTTTGAATACTCTCCACTTCTATCTCGACTTCATCCTTTTTGGTGAATATATTTACTACAGCCTTGGTAACCTTGACGCTAGCCGCTTGGGCTTCTTCGTCACTACTACCAATGCCGTTTTTAAAGCATCTTTCTATGGCTAGAGAGATCTTATGTGAGTCGAAGCTGTCTAGACTGCCGTCCCTTTTTTTAACTTTCTTTAAGTTAAGGGCACATACTACAAGTTTTTTAACATTAGAAACCATATGGCGTAACCTCAGAGTTAGGTGTAAAACGGTTTAACAACGAACATACTATGGATCATGTATCCTAGAATTGGTATTATTGTTATGAGGGCTAATATATATGCAAGCACAACCGCAGATCAATCCTGAAACAAGTCTTTATCGACTGCTACAGGCAAAGAAATACTCTGACGTAAAAGATTACGGAGAAAAGAACCGTATATTAAGGGAACTATTAAATAAGAGCCCTGAAGAGTTTGTCATAGACTCAACATTAAATAGCAGGTTCTCTGGCATAACTCACGTTCCAACTAATTTTAAGATACATGTACCTAGTAATATTATTCCGGATGCTATAAAGCGACAACCCCCTATGATGAAATCTTCTAGTAATTTATTGTGGGAAGACGTACCAGAGCAGGTAGTGCTGTACGCTAATGCTGTAAGAGCTACGTATAATAAAGTTGCAAATGCTTTACTGCCAGGTACTTACGCCTGGGTTAACCCCTATGATAATAGAGTCGTAGTAGAGAAAGATGGAGACGCCTCCATTTCTCTTGAGAAGGAAGCTATAGCCCACGATGTGTGCCAACCTGCGGATAACTTATCTGAGGGTCCTCCATGGATACTTGTCAAGTGCGCCAGAGATATGTTGGCATCCGATTTCTTTGGCCCTATCGCTAAGGCCATGATGCTCAGGCCTTCTAGATTTTCAGACGCAATAGGAGGCGCTACTCCTTTAGCCTCTATGCTTGCAGGCGGAGCATTATCAGCTGGACTAGGATATGGAGCCGGAACTATAGCAGAGAGCTTAGCTCCATCAGTGTTTGAGAAGGGTAGACTTAGAAAGAACTTAGCTATTTTAGGCGGAGTTGCAGGCACCCTACCTGGCGCGAGCCTAGCTGCACTAGGAGCTGGTACTTGGGACAGCCCTCTCAATCCAGATAGAAACAAGAGTTCATGGAGGGCTTTCACAACTCCTAATGTTCTCTTTGGTAGCCCAAAGACTGTAAGCCCTATAAAGCAAGCAGCCGAAGCCTTAGCTGCTATACAACCAGAGATAACTGAGAGCATGCAGAAGGCTGCCGATGGATTTACTGGAATGGGTCAATCTATAAGCCTAGAGCCTATTCCAGTTGACGCATTTAACAGATTAGTGCTTAATGATCCCTTTACGCCTACCCCTATGCAGTATGCTACACTTGGTCTTATCAATGCTGCTAGCAACATAGGAGGGCCCTCTAGATTTGTGTCACCTATGGACATAGCTAGAGTGGGCATGGGTATGGGGGCCGGATACGTTCAGGCCGCGATAGGGGGTAAAATCTTAGGCGCTTTAGCCGGGCTTACTCCAGAGGCCCAAAGAACATTGCAAACTGCTGGCATAGTGGCCGGAGCAGTGAAGAGTATTATACCTGGATTATTCGGGGGATAGTAGTTAGCAAAGTAGATGACAAATCTTTTTTATTAGTGTATTATTATTTTATTATGGAAAGGGATAGAATGGACTCTCCTAACTTGAAGACTAAGAACATCTATAAGTATAACCAGATTGAGTTCTGGGCAGAGGATGGTCTTATTCAAATTAACGACGAAAGAGATGGCTCCCAGAAGGCGGAGACCTCTGCAGCTATGAGGCCTAGAGCCAAAGCCCTCTTTGAGGAAGCCTCTAGAGCTACTTACGCTGATGAGAAGAGAGCCCTTATTGGTGCAGCTAGAGATATAATGCTGTGCATACAAGAGGCTAGAGAGCAGGGAGATCCTACAGACCCTAGAGCAGCTAAAGAGCTAGCTCACGACAATAGAAAGATCTGGTCCACTGGCGCCAGTGTACCAAGTAATAAAGTAACTAAATCAGGAATCGTATTAGGATAACATCATGCCACCACCAGTAAATCCTCCAAACAGAGTAGATGCCTACGTAACATCAGCAAACCAAAAAGACCCCTTAATGGGGCAGAGCTACTGGGGAGAGATGAATCCCGCGATGCAGAAGAGAGTAACGGGAATGGGTCTAAACCAAGGGCTGTGGGATGACCCAAATAGCTACAGCGCTAAGGTGCTTAGGACCCAAATGGCTAGCTCTATGAAAAACCCTAACGATATGAGGTTTGTTAACGCTGCTAATCAGTTTAAAACTCTTGCAAACGTGCCACAAAAATTAAAAACGTTAGACGATAACATAGGGTTTAACAGAGCCACAGGGGCGTGGGCCCCAAACAAAAATGATCTAATGGAAGGGTCACCTGGATATACTGCCCCTCCTTCGCTAGCTGCTCCTACTCCTTCTCCAGCCCCTATGACAGGTGCTCCTCCCGGAGCTACACCAGCTCCTGCTGTTACTGCTACTCCTGCTGTTACTGCTACTCCTGCTGTTACTGCTACTCCTAAGCCTGCAACAGGCGGAACATACGCCACATCAAACTTTCCCCAAAAGAAAGGTAGCCACAACATGACAGGTAAACAACTGTTTAAATTGGCATTTCTGTCCAAGTGTATAGAAGACGGTTTAACTATGGAGCAGATATGCGAAAGAGCTAAGCAAGCTCTTTACTTCTCTGAGAAGAGGGCTATGTATGAGAAAAAAGCCCTATTAGGAGAAGTGGCCGATAAGATCATGGCAGGTCTGGGGTGGGGAGCCTCTGCAGCGGGTACCGGAATAGGTAACACGCTTGTTGCCGGTAAAGATCTTACCGTGGCTGGCATAGGCGCAGCGGGCACCGCGGCCGGTGGTCTACTCTCTACCCTTCCTTGGCTGGCCGGCGCTACAGCAATAGGGGCTCCCCTAGCTGCAGGGTACTACATAGGCGGGCCTGCGGCTTACAACACGCTGCTTAAACCTAATCTTCCTTCAAGGGAAGAAATGATGCAGGAAGAGTTGCTAAACGAGTACGAGAAACAGACTAGACAATTAAAGCAGCAGTCCGAGCTAGCTAAGCGTAGAAAAGAAAGAAGTAAAGGTATTTCTGGCGTAACCAGATACTAGAAAGGCTACTATGAGAGACTTAGGTATATTAAACCAGTTTGGTCTAGGCGGAGTAGGAGTAAAGTATAGGCAGACTAGCGGAACAACCGCACAGGGCTTTCCCATATTAGACGGGCCCTCAGCTCCTAACCTTACTCAAGAAGAGTACGAAAACATACCTCTTCAGCTTGACGTTAAGGTTAGACTGTTTGATCTTAATAACGAGGTGGACCTTAAAGAGTACACTAATGTAAGGGACCAGATAGCTAACAAAGCCTGTATTCAGCTTGATAGAACCAAGTTGATATCAGAGGATAATAAAAAGATATCTGTCCACATGGAGTGGGCGGAAGTAAGAGGAAAGCTAATTCCGAATAGTAATAGGAGACCGTAATGGCTGATTTTAATAAGAGAGCGATCTTAGGCTACACCCCTGAAATGTCTAATACTCTAAAGAACATAGCTTTAGCCTCTTTAGCTTTTGGCGCTGGCGTGCCTCTTTTACGAGAACTTTATAGACCAGAACACCCTCTAATGCTTCCCACCTCCGGAGGTGCTTACGCCTCTATTCCTGTGCCGGAATCATCAATGTCCGCGGCTGCACCGTACTACGAGCTTCCCACTAAAAAAAAGAAATCAAAATCCGTAAAAGAATTAAAGAACTTTGATATTGCTAAAGTTGTAAAATCTGGCGCTTTAAGTGTGAGGCCTCATAGCCTATTATCTGAAAGATCCTTTACTACAGAAGTAGTAGAAAAAAGATCAAGCGATGTTACTAAACTACTTAGTTACCTCTGGAATAACGACCTTGTCAGCGGCATACGTGCCGCTGCTGGCTCGAGTGGAGGCAGTTTTGGTAAAGACACTTTAGAACACATTACTACAAATCCTTACTTTTTGCCAGGAGCTGTAGTAGCCGGGGCTGTACCTATGATAGCCGGAAATATGTTGTCTAAAAGTCTAATTAGAAAAAGAGATTATGCCGACAAGAAAGATGATACTGATGAGGCTAAGTTAGAGTTCTCAAAAGCTTTGATGCAAGCACAGGAAAACAGCCCAGTTAGGCAGGTTATAAAGGCTGGATCCGGCAATAGAGATATTGATGAGTTGTATGAGAATCTAGAAAAGCTTGCCAGTGTTGCTTTAGATGATAATGAAAAGAGAGCTAGTTGGCTCAATAAATATGTCATAGACCCTATCGCTGGCTTAATTCCAAACGGCCTAGAAAACTTGCAGAGGGCAGGAGGTGCATGGAACCTTATGTCAGAGGCTGTATACGGCAGCCCCGGCCAGGCCCCTAACAACCCCCTCCAGCACATTTTCGGTGGTGTTCCCGGGGCAACGGTCGCCGCTATTGACGCCGCCAAGGCCGTTCCAGGTGCAATCGATGACTCGTGGAACTTTCTTAAGCGCTACGGTGGCAAGGCCCTAACAGGAGTAAACGGCGCAATGCTAGCTGGAGGACTTCTTGCTGGGGGAGCCGGAACTTACTACGGAGCCAGAGCCGCTAAAAACGAAGACAAGGATACAGAAGAGTCCTACAAGTACCTTTCAGAATTCTTAAGACGGCAGCAGGAAGAGGGCACTCCTATAAACGTAATGCCAGAACCTGTAGCCCCTAAAGTCAAGAAGCCCTGGTACTCTATGGGCTAGGAGAAGTATAAATGGCTGGAATATTCTCAGACGAAGATGAACTAGGAGTTTTGGGATCTAAGCCGATCAGCGTAAAGCCAATCGGCTTAGTGCCTTCTGGCCCTGCTGCTCCCGTAACTGTATCTCTACCGCCCCCTGCAATTGCAAACCCGACTATGAGAAAGTTCGACGATATAAAGTCGACTAGGACAGCCATCTTTGGAGGAGTGCAGGCAGCTATGTCCTCACTACCGCCTTTAACTAATCAAAGACACACCTTATCCATCTCTGACGTAGGCTGGGCGGACAGAGACGAGACCAAGTCTATAAAGAAACAAAAAGAAGCCATACTTAAAGGAACTACTTTAAGCCGAGGCCTTCAAGGTACTATGCACCTTACTGATAATGCAACTGGTGAGGTTTTAGAGAGTAGAAGAACTACGATAGCAAAAATTCCTTATCTTACAGATAGGGGAACCTACATTCTAAACGGTACTGAGTACACTCTAGCTAACCAGATGAGACTTAGGCCAGGGGTGTTCACTAGAATAACTAATAGTGGTGATGTAGAAAGCCACGTCAACGTTATGCCAGGCAAAGGCCCTTCGCACAGATACTCACTTAACCCAGAAAAGGGAACATTCAATATTTCCTTTGGACAGTCCAGTGTTCCTCTTATGCCAATCTTAAAAGCTATGGGAGCGAACGATAAAAGTATAAGAGAAGCCTGGGGAAATGATATATACGCGTCTAACGCTCTCCTAGATGACCCTCAGCATCTTAATAAGATCTACGATAAGATATGCAAGACCAAGCCTGGTGATATTCCTAACGACGAGAGCAGAAGGAAGGCTATATTCGAAGCTATGTCAAAGATGGAGATGGATCCAGAGGTCACGAAGGCTACCCTAGGCCATCCGTTTAAGAATGTATCTTCAGACTCTATATTAGCCGCAACTAAGAGAATCCTAGCAGTACACAATCTGTCCTCTGATCCAGATGATAGAGATTCTATGGCATATCAAAACATGTACGGGCCTGAGGACTTATTCTCAGAGAGAGCTAAGGCAGCTCATAGAATAATGAGGCCTCTTCTATGGAGGTCTAGCTTTAAGAAGAATCTTAGCTCCTTCTCTCCTGGGTTTCTTACTTCTCACTTGAATAGTGCTATTACATCAAGCGGACTTGGTCAGCCTCTTGAAGAGGTGAATCCAGCAGATCTTCTTAATCAAGTAACAAGAGTAAGTCGACTAGGAGAGGGGGGTATTCCATCCTTGCAGGCAGTACCTGAAGAGGCTAGGAATGTTCAACCGTCTCATCTAGGGTTTATAGATCCGCTACTTACACCTGAGTCACTTAAAGTAGGCGTGGATAGCAGAATTGCTATTAACAGCAGAAAGGGTCTAGACGGAAAGCTTTACTCTAACTTCAGAGATGTTAAAACAGGTAAGGATAGCTGGAAGACCCCTCAGGAGCTGTCTGGGTCTATAATAGCATTTCCTGGAGAGCTGGCAGATAAGACTAAGGCTAAGGTAGCCGCCCTTGTAGGCGGAAAGATTAAGTATGTCGATAGGGCTAGTGTTAACTACGAACTGCCAAAGATGGAGAACGCATTTAATCACTTAGCTAATCTTATACCACTTAAGAGTGCGTCTAAAGGGCAGAGAGTAATGATGGGCTCACGTATGTTAACCCAGGCACTACCCCTTCAAAATGCAGAGTCCCCCCTAGTACAGTCCGGAATACCAGAAGAGGCAGACAAGTCATATGAAGAGGCCTATGGAAAGCATATGGGGGCCATTCACTCAGAGGTAGAAGGGCAGGTTATTAAAGTAGACGGAGATGAAGTACACATAAGAGGTAGAGACGGAAAGTTGTATAAGCAAGAGATCTATAATAATCTTCCTTTTAATAGAAAGACCTTTTTACACAACACTCCAGTTGTAAAGGTAGGAGACGTTATAAACAAGGGGGCTCTTCTTGCCAAGTCAAACTACACTGACGATAAAGGCGCTACCGCTTTAGGTATGAACCTTAGAACGGCTTATATACCCTACAAGGGACATAACTTTGAGGATGCCATAGTAATTTCAGAGGCTGCAGCTAAGCGTCTTACTTCTGAGCACATGTATCAGCATGAAGCAGAGTATGGAGCGGACACTAAGCAGGGTAAGAACTCATTCACAACTTTATTTCCATCAGAGTATACCAGACAAGTACTAGACAGGCTCGACGATGATGGCGTAATTCAGCCTGGGGCTGTAGTCAAAAAGGGAGAGCCACTTATAGTTCAGTCTAAGATACTCTCCAGGTCACATAACCAAGTTGGAAGGTCTAGGTCTGGGTTTAGTAATAACTCTGTAACCTGGGACCACGAAAACGATGGTGTAGTTACTGATGTGTCTAAAACCGGTAAAGGAACAGCTGTAACTGTAAAGAGCCTAAGCGCTATGAAAGAAGGCGATAAGCTTTCTGGAAGGTACGGCGATAAGGGCGTTATATCTACAATTGTGCCAGACGATAAAATGCCTAGAGATGCTAATGGTAGACCTTTTGAAGTACTACTAAACCCTCTCGGCGTTATAACAAGAACAAACCCTAGTCAAATGATAGAGACGGCCCTAGGCAAGATAGCCGAGAAGACAGGTAAAAGGTACGCCGTAAAGGACTTCGAAAATATCAATGATCTTACAGAGTTCGCTATTAATGAGCTTAAGAAGAATAACTTAAGCGACATGGAAGACATAGAAGACCCCGAGACAGGTAAAAAGATAAAGGGAATTTTCACCGGCAGCCGCTTCTTTATGAAGCTACACCATACATCTGAGTCAAAGGGGCAGGGTAGGGGTGCAGGTGCAGGCGGCTATACTGCCGAAGACACTCCAGCTAGAGGCGGGGAAGAGGGAAGTAAGAGAGTATCCTTGATGGATATTAATGCCCTTCTTTCTCACGGAGCCCATGAAGTTGCCAGAGATGCGGGCGCTATCAGAGGCCAAAAGAATGAAGATTACTGGGCAGCATTTATGACTGGAAAGGCTATGCCTATTCCGAGGGTGCCGCTTACCTATAGAAAGTTTATGGCGCAGCTGCAGGCCTCAGGAATTAACCCTGTAAGGAACGGCTCCAGAACGCAGTTAATGGCTATGACCGATAAGGACGTAGACTCCCTATCAGGTAATAGAGAGATTCAGAGATCAGACACAGTAGACTGGGACAAAGGGCTTGAGCCTGCTGGTGGTGGCTTATTTGACGTTAGACTTACTGGAGGCCACGGAGGCACAGACTGGAGTCATATAAAGCTTCATGAGGCAATGCCTAATCCAGTAATGGAAGACCCTATTAGGCGGGTGCTAGGTTTAACAGAGGATAAGTTTAGGGCAGTCCTATCTGGCAAGGAGCAGCTTAATGGAGCGTCAGGCCCGGCGGCTATAAAGAGCGCACTAGGATCAATAAATGTTGATCGAGAGCTTCTTAAGGCCCGGGCTGATATAGCATCTGGAAAGAAGTCCTATAGAGATGCTGCTGTAAGAAAGCTAGGATACCTCAAGTCATCTAAAGAGCTAAAGATACACCCATCAGATTGGATGATGAACAAAGTACCAGTTATTCCGCCACTGTTTAGGCCAGTAAGCTTAATGGGCGGTAGTGGCCTTCCAATGATTGCTGATGCTAACTATCTATACAAAGAACTAATAGACACTAACAATGAAATGAAAGAAGCCTCTAAGTCATTCTCCGATATAGGAGATCACAGGCTGGCTCTCTACGATTCATTTAAGGCTGTTACAGGTATAGGCGACCCAGTAAATCCTAAGCTTGTAAAGAAGGGCGTCAAAGGAATACTTAAACAAGTATTCGGGGACAGCCCTAAGTTTGGTGTTCTACAACGTAAGTTATTAGGGTCTCAGGTAGATATGGTAGGCAGAGCAGCTATTACTCCTAACCCTGACTTAGACATGGATGAGGTTGGCTTACCAGAAGACAGAGCATGGTCGGTGTATAAGCCATTCATAATGAGAAGATTAATTAGGCGCGGAGTAGATAGGCACGCAGCCGTAGACCTTATTGAAAATAAAGATCCAATGGCCAAAGACGCCATGCTAGAAGAGATGGGGGCTAGGCCGGTAATCATTGCCCGCGCTCCAGTTCTACACAGGTATGGAGTTATGGCCTTTCGACCTAGGTTAGTAAGCGGTAGCACGCTTCAAGTTCCTCCTATTATTGTTAAGGGCTTTAATGCCGACTTCGATGGAGATGCTATGAACTACCACGTTCCGGCTACAGACGAAGCCGTTAAAGATGCTATGGATAAGATGCTTCCAAGTAAAAACCTCTTTGCTGTTAAGAACTTTAAAGCTCACCAGCTTCCAGCTAATGAATATCAAGGTGGCTTGTATACCGCTACGTCTGCTCCTAGCAATAGGCAAGAAAAGTACTTCAAGACTAAGGCTGATGCTGTTAGGGCCTACCACGCAGGCGAGATTGAAGCCAACGACAAGATAGTTATAATGGAGACTAAGTAATGAGTGGAGACGTCTCCATAATTGATAAGCAGGCGGATATTAGCCCTAGTATCCAGTTGCAGCCCCACCAAGAGAGGGTTGTAAATAAGGTACAATCTCAGCTAGCTAAGAAAGACAGCGCAAGACTACTTCTATACCATAGCCTAGGTTCTGGTAAGACTCTGAGCGGATTAGCCGCCGCTGAAGCTAGTAAGACACCATATACAGCTATAGTTCCTGCATCTCTAAGAACTAACTTAAAGAAAGAACAAGAGAAGTTCATAGATCAAGCTACTGCTGTTCCTAGTAGCATAATGAGCCATACAGGTGTTGGTAAGGGGCTTCCTATAGAGAACCCAGACTCCTTATTAGTAGACGAGGCCCATAGGTTTAGAAACACTCAGTCAGATCAGTCTAAGAACCTATTAGAAGCAGCAAGAAAAGCTAGGCAAGTAGTGATGCTGACTGGCACTCCTATAGTTAACTCTCCTGCAGACTTCGCTATGCCCTATAGCGTTCTTACTGGAAAAGATATAACTCCAGAGGCTTTTCAAGATAGGTATGTACAAAAGGTTACAAAGCCCTCTTGGTATAATGTCCTTTTACACTCTAAGGCCCCGGGCCCAGAGCTAAAAAACGTAGCCGAGCTTAAGAAGGACTTAGAAGGTAAAGTAGATTACTTTGCTCCGCTTAAGCCCAAGGCTGAGATCAATAGAGAAGATGTAATAACAGAAATGAATAGAGATCAGACCGATCTCCATAACCAGCTATACGGAAAACTGCCAGCTATTCTAAAGTGGAAACTTCAGCTAAATTATCCTCTTACGGACGCAGAGTCTAAGAAGATGTTTAGCTTCCTAACAGGGCCTAGACAGATCGGGTTGTCCACTAGTACGTTCATGAAAGATAATGCCCAGCCAATAACTGCGTTTGATAGGTCTCCAAAACTGACAGAAGCCTTTAAGCGCCTTAACTCTTTGCTTACTAAAGACCCTAAAGGCAAGGCTCTTATATTCTCTAACTTTATAGAAGCCGGCTTAGACCCTTATCAAGCAGCCCTAGATAAAGCCGGAATACCTGCAGCTTCTTTCACTGGCTCCCTATCTGATAAGAAGAGAAAGCAGCTAGTTGACGACTACAACTCAGACAAACTAAAAGTAGCTCTGCTAGGACCGTCTGGAACTGAGGGGCTATCCTTTAAGGGCACTAAACTTGTTCAGCTTCTGGATCCACATTGGAATAACGTTAGGAGTACGCAAAGTGAAGGCAGGGCTCTAAGATATGACAGCCATGAACATCTTCCTCCTGAAGACAGAAAGGTTAAGATAGAGAGATACATAGCTAGAACTGCACCAGGAAGATTAAAGTCTCTATTGAGGTACGTCGGCATTAAGGCTAACCCAGATATGGCTACCGATGACTACCTTATAGCAGCAGCCGCTCGTAAGCAGGAATTGAATGAAAAGTTCCTTGGTCTGCTAAGGGAAGTAGGATCTCAAAAAGTAAAATAAGTAGGCTTTAAGGTCTAGCGGATAGATATAGATAAATGTTATAAGTAAATATTAGACTACTGCTGTGATAGTAATTCGTGGTAATGTTAATAGTATTGGATTTATATTTGAGGCTATCCGGCCTCGCTGTGTTGTGTGTTCAAATGATGGAACATTTAAAAGACAAGGAGTCAAGGTGATGACTAATCGAGAAATAGTACTCAGAGCATTTTCAAACCGAGTAGGAAACCTCTATAAGCAAGCAGAGGGAGATGACTCAGAAGCTCAACACGATTCCATTGGGAAAGTCCTTAGGGGTATCACTTCTGGAGTTAAGGGTTACGCTAACAGCGCCATGGAGGGCTCACGAAACGCTACCATGAATGCGTTAGGAAGATTTCAAGCTCTTGACCCAACTGCCAGAGCAGCTATTCTCGGTGGGCTTGGCGGCGCAGGCGTTGGCGGTGTAGGTAATGCAGTTTTAGGTAATAAGAAGAAGAGCCTTATTCGCCGCTTAGGTGAAGGCGCAGGCATTGGCGGTGTAGCTGGCGCAGGTGTAGGCGCTCTTGGCCGACTCGGAAAAGACAACATATACGATCCTATCAAGAAAAAATATATCGATCCAGGCATTGCAGAAGTTAGTAGAGTTCTAGGTAAGAATAAAGACAAGTTAGAAAAGGGAGTAGGTAAGGCTAAAGACAAAATTGTAGCTGAAACCGGTAAGATTAAAGACAAGGCTATGGGTGCGGCTAATTCCGCTAAGGACTCGGTCGTTGGTGCGGCTAACTCTGTTAAAGATAAGGCTGTTGGCGGGGCCAATTACCTTTCAGATAAAGCTAAGGAACTTCAATACCGCCTAGGCTTATCCAATAATAAGCTAAACAGTGATAGTCCTACTAATTTGGAGCTGGTCAGCAGTCAGTATGACCCATCCGACGATCAGAATATGAGTAATAATGCTGAACTTATTAGGTCACTTCAAGAAAAGGCTGAAGGACCGATCTTTGGTCTTCAAGGACTTAGCCGAGGCGCCCACGGGGCGGCGCAACGATTTGGCGATAAGCTTCTTAACACTTTCTCTAAAGATGATGTGATTAGGCACATGCAGATCAACCCTGAAATGTTTCCTGGAGAAGGCGATCCAATATCCAGAGCTAGCGGGGGCCTTAGTAGCACAAGGAATGAAGGCATTAACAAGGGCCTTTCAAGGCTTCTTGGTAATCCCGCAGAAGCATCTCCAGGTCTTCCAGGTGAATATAACTTTGAAAGCGCTGGAAGACAACGTAATCCAAATATGCGTCTCGGGGACTTCCCTTCAAGCGGTAGATCCCAACTTTAACCAACCAGTTACTTCTTTTTATTAAAAGGTGCAAGCATGAGAAATATAGATAACAGCGACGCAGTTAAACTGGCTTCATACTTAGGTCATGTAAATGGCCTTAGGGTTAAGCAAGCCTTCCTAGAAAGCATGGACCCCACAGTTCAAGCTGCTCTCTTAGCCGGAGGAGCTGGTGCTGCTGTAGGCGGCGTAGGCAATGCTCTCTTTGGTAAAAGAAAGAAAGGCGTAGGTGCTCTAGGCCGATTAGGTCGAGGAGCCTTAGCTGGCGGCGGTATTGGTGCTTTAGCTGGTGGTGGTATTAATGAAGCCGCCATTAGGCTTGGAATGGGGCGTACGGGCGCGGATAGAGCTTCCTACTTGTCTCCAGACAACAACTGGGGTGAAGAAGGGGGCACGCTTCCAGTAAACTACGCTAAGTCTACGCTGTCTAATTTGTTGCACAAGCTCAAAAGAGCTCCAAAGAAGGAGTACTCTTTAGTAGAAGGAGATGAGATGAACCCAGAGAACTGGGCTGGGTACGGTGAGCATAGACCCGGGGCTTGGGAAAGCTTTACTAATGACTATACCGGCAAAGAGGAAGATCAAGAACCAGGTAAGGTCTATCACCGCTAATTAAAAATGAACAGTCTTCCTGAAAACTAAGGTGATTACATGGCAGTTAATAAGTATCTTCTGCAAGCAGCTAGACAGAGCATCAAACAAGCATTCATGCCTCCTCAAGGCGGCGGCGCTCCTCCGCCAGGTGGACCTCCTATGGATCCTTCTATGATGGGAGGTGCCCCTCCGCCAGGTGGACCTCCTATGGATCCTTCCATGATGGGTGGCGCTCCTCCTATGGACCCTTCCATGATGGGTGGTGCTCCTCCTATGGACCCTTCCATGATGGGTGGTGCTCCTCCTCCGGGAGGTGGTGCTCCTCCTCCGGGAGGTGGTGCTCCTCCTATGGATCCTTCCATGATGGGCGGTGCTCCTCCTATGGATCCTTCCATGATGGGTGGTGCTCCTCCAGCTGACCCTTCAGCACAACTTCGCTCTGTAATTCAAGAAGAGCTGGCAAAAGCCTTGTCTGCTGCTAAGGGCGGTAAGGGCACAGCTAAGAAGAATGACGGCGGTAATGCTGAGCTGTATATGCACCGCATTCAAAAGCTGTTAACTCACCTGTATTCCTCATTAGGGCTCAATCTTCCTGGCGACATCCTAGATGATGTACCAAAACAACCTGATGATCAGGCGGCAGGAAAAGATGCTCCAGCAGCACCTCCGGCTAAGACAGCTGGTATGCGCCATGTACCTACAGCTGAAAAGGCTGCCGGTATTATGTACCTGCTCAGAAAGATGAAGAAATGATCCTAGACTTCCATGACTCATTTAGGGACAAGGCTGAAGTAAAAGCCACAAGGCTTCTAGTATGTGACAACTTTAATAATCCTCTGGCCTTGTTTGTTGAGAACGAGAAGAACATAACAACCTACTATGCAGCAGGTGACGCTAACTTCATAAAGATGCTGGAAGACTACGGTATAAAGCCGTCTAATATTAGGAAGATAAACTTAGGAGGGTAGGCTTTGTTAAAGACCACGATAGGACAGATCATGGTCAACGACGCTCTACCTGAAGGGCTTAGAGACTACTCTAGAGTTCTAGACAGCAAAGCTACACAACAGCTTATGCAGTCTGTCGCAGAAAATCACCCAGATAAGTACAGAGAAGTAGCCAAGAAACTGCTAGACGTAGGCAGAGCAGTATCCTACAGCAGCGGTGGATTCTCGTTTGGCCTTAAGGACATGAGGGAGTCTAAGTTCTACGCTGGAGCTAAAGATAAGCTAAAGATGCAGATAGCTAAAATAATGTCTAACCCAAATAGAGACGATAAAGATAAAAACAAAGAAGTATCTAGCCTACTAAACTCATCTCAGGCAGACATAGAGAAGGGCATATTCGAAGAAGCCAAACAAACAGGTAATCAGTTAGCTAGGCAAGTCCAGTCCGGGTCTAGAGGTAAGCCTATTAATCTAAAGAGCTTACTCGGCGGTGACATGCTTTATACTGATCATCACGATAACGCTATACCTATTCCTGTATTTAACTCTTACGCAAAAGGGCTAAGCCCTGCTGAATACTTCGCTGGAAGCTTTGGAGCTAGAAAGGGAGTTACTGATAATAAGTTTGCTACTATGGACGCTGGCTTCTTTTCAAAGCAGCTTAATCAGATCGGCCATAGAATGATAGTAACAGGAGAAGACGCAGAAGATCCTACGTCATTAGAGAACAGAGGTATGCCAGTAAGTACTGAAGACAGTGATAACGAAGGCGCTTTATTATCTATGCCAGCTGGAGGCTATAAAAGGAACACCTTATTAACTCCTAGAGTTCTAAAAGATCTCAAAGCAAAAGGCATCGACGATATTGTAGTAAGAAGCCCTATTGCCTCTGGTGGTCCTAACGGAGGTTTGTATTCCAAGGATCTGGGAATGAGAGAAAGATCAGGGATGTCGCCTTTCGGGGACTCAGTAGGTATTGCCGCTATGCAGGCCCTATCTGAGCCTATATCCCAAGGGCAGCTTAACTCCAAGCACACTGGCGGTGTAGCTGGAGCCTCTGGTGGAGTCTCCGGGTTTAAGCACCTAAATCAATTAGTTCAGGCCCCTAAGCAGTCTCCGTTCTGGGCTAGGCACGCTGATAATGACGGAAGAGTAGCTGGTATTAAGCCTGCGCCTACGGGCGGTGTGTTCTTAAATATTAACGGCATAGATCATTACATAGCCCCAGGAGCTACTCCTACTGTAAAGATAGGTGACATGGTAGAAGCCGGAGACGTCTTATCATCAGGCATACCTAACCCTGCTCAGTTTACTAAGCATAAAGGTATAGGCGAAGGCCGAAGGCAATTTGTATCATCCTTTAAGAACGCTATGAAGGACGCGGGTATGAGCGGACATAGGCGCAACGTAGAGGTCATGTCAAAGGGCCTTATAAACCATGTAATGATGAGTGACGAGTATAAGCAGTTCTCTCCAGACGAAGTGGTTCCTTATGATTCTGTAGAGCACGATTGGGAGCCTAGAGATGACTCTAGGGTAGTTAAACCCTCACAGGCTATAGGGTCTTACTTAGAAAGGCCCGTTCTTCACTACACTATAGGCACTCCTATAAAAGCCTCTGTTGCAAGTAATCTTGATAAGTTTGGCATTAAGGATGTGACAATACATAAAAATCCTCCTCCATTTGCTCCTCACTTTGTTAGGGGCTTGGAGAATCTTCAGCATGACCCTGACTGGATGACTAGGATGCTAGGAAGTAATCTAAAGAAGTCCACTCTAAAAGCCGTACACAGTGGGGCTATAAGTGATGAGAAGGGAACTTCATATGTACCTTCTCTTGCAAAGGCTGTAGACTTCGGTCGAAAAGGGGCCGTAAGAGGCTACGACATAAACGAAATAGGCCCACAGCTAGATAGTAAAGGGGTACTGTAATGAGTGCGTTTCTTAATAAATGGGCCAACTGGAAGAAGGCAGAAAAAAACCTTAAGCTAGAAGGCTCAGAATCTAAAGTAGAGCAGAAGGCTTTAAAGCCTATGGACCTATCCTCTGCCTCTAAAGGTAAGCCTCCAGCTGAAGTCGCGGTTAAGGCGGTAGACACTGCTCCTAATATAAAACCTCCTCCAGTTACAAATCAGCAGTCGGCTTCCTCTATTCAGCCAAGGGACGCTATACCATCCCCTATGGCGGCCCCTCCAGTTAGTGGAGACGTCTCCACTTCTGCTTCCATTAACAGTAATGATAAGATGGCTGAAGTTAGAAACCTAATAAACTTCTTTAACTTTATTAAGAGCGGGGTAGCGGCTAGAAGCCTTATTAATGTAAAAGAAACATATATTAGACATTAAAGTTTTGTGTAATCATTGCAGAGATGCGGAATAAAGGGCATAATAGCTCTATGAACATTTTCTACGCCACAGAAGGTTAAGAACATGAGTAAAGATATTAAGAACTTCTTTGTTGAACTTCCTCCTATTAACGGCTTTGTCGAAAAGACAGCCGAGGGAGATCCAGGTAATGATACCCAGTTTGAGCAAGCATTTAGCAATCTTGCTCATGCTTACCTAAAAGATAAAGCCCCTGGTCTTCTGGACTATGAAGTGGGCTTTGAGCTTATGGAACGTAATGAAGATAACACCAAAGCTGTTGGTGTATTCGGATTCAAGGTAGGCCCTCAATGGCTCTACGCACCAGTATTCTTTATTAACGGTGATCTAAAAGGGCATGAGTTATTGTTCTTGAAAGACCAAGATCAGTTTGTTCCCCTTAAGGAGAACTGGTTAAATTATATTCTCAGAAGAAAGCCAGCTAGCCTAGGAAAGAAGACCGATCAGAATATGGCTAGGTTAGGATTTCTAGCTCCTGACCTTCAGGCCTTCACCCGCCCTCCTACTAAGTTTGCTTCTACCAAGCAGGCTTTCCCTACTTATAATACTTCAGAAGGTAATAAGCCTAATACGGCAGATAATAACTACTCTTCTAATCAGCCTACTCCTACACGCTTTAAGCCAGACCCCGCCGCTACCGTAGCGGGCTGGAATGGTGGCCACGGAGGTACTGGGCTCGAGTACAATAAGCCGCCAAAGGATCCTACAAGAAGTACGACTGCAGGTTATAATGGCGGGCAAGGTGGTACAGGAACTCAAGGTCCTAGAGATCGCTCATTGACTGGCCCTGTCTATAACGGCGGACAAGGTGGCGCAGGCTCCCAAGGATTCAGCCGTTCAGCTCCTAGACCTACTCCAGTGCCACAACAATTCCCTGGAAACAGCGGAGCAAGCATGGGCGTTCCCGGCGGCTACAAGGCTGGATCAGCTGATAGAAAAGAAATGCTAGATGGTATTAGGCAGCTAGCTAAGTATGCCTGCACTAATCCAGAGTTTGATCCTAAGTACAAGAACAGGCTTACCTTAAAGACATTCCTTAAAAAGGAAGCGTCTAGAGGTAAAGAGTCCTACAAGCAACTTGTTACCTCTTTATTAAACACCTGCCAGAAGTTTCCTAAGATTGCAGAAGCAGTCGAAAAGGTATACGGCAGTAACTTTCTTAAAGAAGCAGTAGAAACCTATAAGAACCTAAAGACTCCTGGAGTACTTGACGGCCCAGTAAAGGTAGCTACTCACTATAAGAGTGCTCTTAGTATTGTTATAAAGAGCTTCGGCTCCTCCTCTGACGGAGTTATGGGGGCTAGCGAAGAAGAAAAAAAGAAATTAATTACAGACGGCGTCATATTCAATGATGCAAGGTCTGCAGACGAGTTAGCCATACCTTATAAAGTTCAACAGCCTACAAGTTTAGAGAACCCCTCTAACCCAGGCGTGTATGACCTTCTTATCTCTCCTTTTGCAATGCGAAGAGTTGCCGTATTTATGGCCCCTCACGGCCCTAAAGGTCGACAAGAGTTTGCTACAGTTGTAGGGCTAGATAACAGTGATCATAACTGGATCAACTCTCATCCAGGTAACCTATTCATTAGGGACCCCAAGGACGGAAGTCAGGATTCACCATACAGTTTAAAGTCCAAAAACTTTAGAGATGTGTTTGAAGCAATGGACCCTATTTCCAAGTTAAAATCTGGAAACACCTATATGGCTGTCAGTGAAAACGGAGACTCATCCGTGCCATTTACGGTACTCAAAGAAGTAGGAGAGGCTGACGGCACTAAGACTTATAGGGTTAACTATAAGGACTGGGCCTGCTGTTCTAGGCCATCTTACCTTCCTGATGTTAAGCATAGAGGTTCTTACAGCGATTTCGATATGCATAGTACTAAGATTCCTGGCGGCGGAAGTCTTATGTATGTTACCAGCAAGCCTGGAGTTCGCATTAAAGGTATTAGAGGTGACCTGTATATTCCAGGTAACTTCAAGATACTTAAGCTGTCTGATTCTGATAACAATGACGGAGCTATCACTCCAGGAAGTCTCACTGACCTTCAGCACGCTATCTATCAAAAGACAGCTAGCCTTAATGTCCGACACTCTGGCTCTGAAGTCATGGTTAATGGGCGTAGGTTTAATCCTGAAGATGCGCTTATCCATTTAGTTAGAGATGTATCTATGGGAGAGAGTCACGCTAGAGCTATTCTAAAAGAAGCTGCTCATAAAAAAGTAGTAGACTACAGACTCTACAAGGCTGATAACGCTGGAGACCTTATTAAGTCGGCAGCTCCAGGCGATAATATAGATCAGACCATGATGGGCGGCCCAGCCTCTCCATCTTTTCCATCAGCCCCTACTGGAATGGAGCAGACTCTTATGGGAAGCGTTAATTCAACGTACCCTTCCGAGCAAACTGTTCCTGCGTTTAACCCTTCTATTCAGGGTAACAATGCATTATATGATCCAAGACTTCCTGACCCTAAAACAATGGCTGTCGGATACAACGCCGCCTCTACTGGGCAGAAAGATGTATTTGATACCTCTATGATTGGTTCTTTGGTAAAGTCAGTTAGAGATGACAGCATGGTGGACTCTCACCTTGGAGACCTTATGAAAGGTCTTGATAAACTTGGAAGAATACTGTTTAGTTTCTACTGGCATAAAGACAAGTTTGAGGACAGGTATGGTAAGAAGGACCTTCCAGAACTAGAAGATGGTCTTAGGGACTCCTTTGAGCAACTAGGCGACCTACTACTTTTCCTTAAGCAGAAGACTATTAATGCTTATCCTGATGAGGGTGTAAGCTTAGAAGGCGATGCGTAACCAGGAGTGACCAATGCGTATATACGAAAAACACTATAGAAGTATCCAAGCCCCTAAGGGCCAAAGCTCCGAGCTAGAGCTAGGGTTCTTCTCGGAAGGATTTATTAAGAAAATAATTATAAAGCAAGTAGGCGATGACCAACTTGTTAACTTTACCGTAGATGTCTATAACTCAAAAAAGGCTTTTCTAGGGGCTTCTTCATCGGGAGGAGCCAACCCAGAAGGAGACTACTCATCTGATCCAGAGCTGTATAGAGTATTCCCTACTGCCAGCGGTACTTCTGGAGAGTACTTGACCATTAGTGACGAGCTGGGCAGAGCTTACAAGAATTATGACGGCCCTCTTTCCGATCGTAAACGCCGTATCTATATAAAGTTAACTCCAGAGGGCTCTGGAGCTGCAACTTGGGACGTAGCACTAACAGGCTGGAGCGACATAGGATAATGGACACCTCCACAGCCGAACTTGCCAACTACAGAAAGTCTAGCCCTCTCCGCCCTGCGGACTGGAGATGGCGTAAGGCTTTGGCAATGGTAGAAGCTAAACGAGTTCCAGACAGGTTCTCAGACGACAAGTTCGTTCAGGCATCGTATAAGTTCGCCTACATGATTGATAGTGTTGATAACTCTTGGGAGTATTATAACAAGCATATCTTAAATGAGGCCATATCCGACGCCCATGCTATATATTCACAGAGCGACGCTAAACTTACAAAATGGGAATTAGAGGCTAGAATACTTGCTAGAGAAGACATTAATACTATAGCTAGCCATATGTGTCTTACTCCTAAATGTATAAAGTGGTATGAGAGTCTGTTTTTCAACGTGCTTGATAGAATAGATAATGTATCATGGATAGTCCACCACGCTATAGGCAAGGTAGTATTCTACGGCGCAGGCGAGAGAGACTTTGATGCTATCTGGAAATTCTGTGGATACTTCTATGGTTCAGAAAAGCTTAACTGGCTGGTGCACCATACTAATAGCCAAGAGGCTATGGAGTGGGCCGATAAAGAAATAGACGTAAATATGTTGAGAAAAACTCTGCATAGTTCTAGAATCGTTGCTGTGAATAGTTGGAACCAGGTGCAGCTATTGCAGCTGCATCAGAAGAATAAGGAGCTTGGCCTGAATACTACTGCGGCAAGCTCTGAATCCTCTAACCCCAACTTGTTAGGGAGTTTCATGAGCGCTATATCATCAGTTATTAGTACCGGCTCTCAGATTAAAGAAAACAAAGAGCTTAGCTGGATGTCTGATGATACAAACGCCGCGGAGCCCAGGGCTAGTGAAGCAGCCCTAATAGCTAATGGTAACGAAGAGGTTTTGGTAAATTTAGTAGGAATCAAACTACCGGAGGCCAAGGCCGATGGCAACATCTAGGCTTAATAAAGAAGCGGAAAACAAAATCACTGACTCGTTGGGCGAGGTGTCAGAGCTTGTAAACTCTGGTACGTCACCTAATGAAGCCATAGCCAAAACAGCATCTGCTCACGGCATTCCCGTAGGGCATATAGAGCTGATGGTTAGGGCCTTCAATGTAGGAAGAAGCGAAGCTCAAAGGCACGCTGGGGATGAGGCCCATGAAAAGCTAGCGGACTTTGACCTAGCCGACGTTAAATCCGTAATGGACATCATGTACCCCTCTATAGTTAAGTCTGCATCTGTGCTCTCAAAAGACACCCATGTATCAGGCGCGTATTCCAGGCCATTTAATAAAGTAGAGCCAGTAAAGTTGGCTCCCCTTACTCCGCTTACTAAGCTAGCGTCCTCTTTACCTAACTATAGGGCAGAGCATGACACTCTAGGCTCCACCAGAACCCTATCTTCCCTAATAGAGAAGATAGGTAGTGAATCTGATAAGCTTAGAATGGATTCAGCTGCCACCAAGGATGAAGTTACCTATGGCATAGCTAAGCTTGCTAATTACTTTAGGACCTACGGAAGCAAGCCATTCTTAGTAGTAAAAGACAATAGTGAAAGACTTTTTGGAAAGCAGGCGTCTGCTCTTCTTGGCATCGTCTTGTCTTCAAATAGACATCTTAATAAGCAAGCTGGAACTGTTGATGACCTAATGGCTCCAGTTGAAGTTAATGATGAGCCATATAAATCAATTAAATCCTGCATAGAGCTAGCCCAGCTTCATTTAAATAAGCAGGCATCATCTAACTACCTTAAAGGCTTATCTAAACAGGCGTTACAGCTAGGGTTTAATAATTCCCTTCCAGAAGATAACACTGGGTCGGTATTAGACGGTATGGATAAACTAGCTGGTAAGCCTGGAATGTGGGACGTTGTAAGTAAGCCTATTAGTGCAACCGTGGGCGCTATAGGGGAGCATAATAGAGACTCCGATTCGAATAATGAATCTGCTGACTGGAAGTTTTTAGCCGACCAAAGAATGCAAGAGATGGCACTAAAGAATATAAGGGCTAGCGCAGCCTTTGCAGACTTACTTGCTAATGATGAAAGAATATCTTCTCATCACCCGGAAGATGTTGCCTTTCATTTTAATGAAATCAGTAAGGTTATGCCTGAATCGACTATTAACACGGCCATCATGCGCCCTCTACTAAGAAAAAGACTAGAGAGCGGTATGGGCCAAGTTGACGCAGCAGACGTTCAGCAGATGATTGAAATGGAAAACTCTAGATACGGTGTGCCCACACGACATATAAACCCCCTCGGCGGGGAGAAGGAAGGCGCTTACGGCTCTGGGGGTATAAACCCATTCCGCCTTAATAGAAAAAAACCTAAAGAACCTAAAGAAAGCCCATATAAAAAATACGACGAGGATAGAGCAAAGGCCGATGCGGCGGCGGAAGCTAAGGCGGAAGCTAGGGCCAAGGACATCAGAGATAGAAACCGAGTACTAGATGATAGGGACGCTAAATGGGAAAGAGAAGATGAGTTAGCCGCTAGGAAATCCAAGAAAGAGACTAAAGAACCGGAGAGTAAACCCAAGCCCAAGCCCAAGCCCGAGCCCGAGCCTGCCCCTAAACCCCGCCCTAGTCCTAGCCCTTTTAGTGGAAACATCATAAACTTCCCATCGAAGAATGAGGACCTATGGTATAACAGGAAACCTAAGCCGTCTCCTACGCCTACGCCAACACCTAGCCCTACGCCAACACCTAGCCCTACGCCTACGCCGACCCCTAAAGGGAAGCCAAGGATATTTCCTCTTTAAAAGTTCGTGTGAAGTGGTTTTATTTTAAATATATCGGAGATAGTTATGCCGCTGCTAAATAAAGTATTAGGAAAACCTATTAACGAAGCCATAGATATTCTCTGCTCCGCCTATGAAGAAAAGCAGGCCTCTATGACTAAGCAGGCGCTTAGTGATGATGCGAGAAACACCCTTATAGGGGGGCTAGTGGGGGCTGGAGTGGGCGGAGTTGGTATGATGGGAAGAAGCCTCATCAAAGGTAAAAAGCTTAGAGCCCGGGATGCTCTATATGGCGCCTTGATGGGAAGCGTCCCTGGTGCTGTCATTGGAAATATGTACGGCTCTTCTATAGGTAAGGGCATACAAAATCACTTAAAGAACAGAGCAGACGCAGCCGCTGTCACAAAAGAATTGGAAGAAAAAAAAGTGCTAGGAGATTTCCCAACAGCAAAAGAAATGGGCGCAGACTTATCGCTAAGCCCTAAAGTAGATGAGCCTGCCCCACTCGGGTCGTCGGGCCCCGGTGCTCTTAAACTTAACCTTCCTGCTGCTAATACCCCAGGACCTAACCTTAATAGTGTTACGCCTCCTAGCCTTGGAAACTTTGGTACATTATCTTCTTTAAAACCCTACTCCGCACAAGAAGAGTTAGCAACGAATACTGCAGCCCTAGAAGCCTTAAAGGCCGTCGGTGGAGACTCAAGGTCACCTGCGTACGCCGATCGCTTAAAGAAGTTAACCAATCAAAGTAATGAGCTTGCGACGTTCCAGGCTGCGACAGACAGGGCGAATGCGCAAGCTGACCAAACTAAACCTGATACCTCTGCAGTAACGTCTCCTAGAACTAGCTACGTAACACCGGAGCCTGCAGTACCAGTAGTACCGCCGCCCATGTACAATCGGACTTACACCCCTAAACCCGTTACCCCTAGAAGTGAAAAGGAATTAGAAAAGGAATTAGATAGGGAAAGGATCGTAGATAGGCAGCCAGATATAAAAGGGGACGCAGCCAGGGCTGCCGCCGCGAAGACGTTAGATGCTGATAGGGCTAAGATGGAGGACGATACATTCTACGGCTATAACAAGATATTTCAACCTACGAGAGATCGGCCGCTTGGACGAACGGATGAGGGCCTTTACGGGGAACTTTCAGCCCTAAGGGAATCAGACCCCAGCCTATTTAATCGCGTGCTTAAGCAAAGAGCGATTAAAGAGGAAGAACAAAAAATCCGTGCACAACTTAAAAACCAAACCTACGGAAAGCAACTTTTTAGTACCGATGCCAAAATTAAGGCTCAGGCTGCCAAAAATGTTTTAGCTAGTAACTATATAAAACGCCTTATGGAGTCGTTTGGTGGAGGTGTCCCCCCAGCGGTGGGTTCGTATAATGAGCCGTATAATCCTAATTTTGGGAAGATAGATATTACGTCGCCGTTCACAGGTAAAGTAGATTAAAGAAAGAGGACAACAACCATGATGATCAAAGTAATTACGCCTCATTCTCAGGACTTCGGAGAATCAGTAAGCTCTTTGATTAAGATATCTTCTAAAGGATTAGTTGGCTCTGACCTTTCTAGCTTTATAAAAAGGGCCGGAGCTGGTACGGCTAATCTCCTAAAGGGTATAGAGTTTAAGCCTGGTGAACAACCTATTCATATGATTGCTATCGGCTCAACAGAGGCCTATGGCCCTAACCGCAATGGTGATGGGTTTAAAGAAGCTACATGCCGTAAGCATCATGATACGTTTGTAAAGCACGCTAGATGGTACCGTAATCATAAGAATAAAGACCCTAAAGCCAGCTACGGTTTAGTAAAGGCTTCTACCTATAATGATAAAATGAAACGAGTAGAGCTTATAGTAGCCCTTAATGGAACTAAAGAAGCAGCAGCTCGTAATGGTGGTTTACTAGCTGATAAAGAAATGCAGAAGATAGCTAGAGGAGATGACAACTGGGGCGTAAGTATGGCTTGTAAAGTAGCCTATGACGTATGCTCAGGGTGCGGAAACAAAGCTAGAAACAGAGATGAGTATTGTGAAGAGAGTGACTGTAACTACGGCGGCTGCAGAAGTAACTTAACAAAGGTAGCTGCGGATGGGCACGTTTTACACGTAGATAATCCTAACCCTACATGGTTCGATATTAGTGATGTGTATAGACCAGCAGATAGAATAGCCTGGGTTGTAGGTCATTACAAAGCAGCTTCAGGCCTCTATGTAGCAGGCGGAGCGGAGCTTGCAGAAATGGCAGGAATAGAAGCTCCAGACGGAGTATGGTCTAATACTTTTTCCGACGAGACAGAAAAGCTGGCTGGACTTGCTAAAGACTTAGCGGCATATGAGCGAACAGCAACTAACTTCAGCTCAGCGTTTTTATCCGCTGTAAGCAGCACGGTTAAGCCATTAGACTTCTTTAAGAAGGCCAGTATAAGCGGAAACTACCCTTGGTCTGCTTGTGCTAATACTGCAATACTTGTTCCAATCGAGAACTGGTTAGAGGTTAGAGGCCAAAAAAAGATAGCCTCAGAAGTTAAAAAGTATCTTCCAAACATATTCAGCAGGCTTTGTGGAGACATCTCCACAATTGAAAAAGTAGCATCAAACAGGAATTCTAATCCCTACAAGACAACATCTACTGAAAAGCAGTCCGGTGAGGCGATTAAACAAGCCTCGTCTAACTCTCTCAGTTGGACATACCTTGAACCTAGTATTAGAAGGGCTATTGTATCTGGGGCTAATACACCTAGAACTAGCGTAGGAATAGAGAAATCTGCATCATACTCAGAGCAGCACATGGAGCTAGCTAAGGCTTATGCTATACATCAGCTTCAGTGGATTAAAGCTGCATCATCTGCTATTGAGCAAGAGTTTAATTATGGAAGAGCAGTTGTGGCTTACAACCGGTTACCATAAATTTTGGAATTATTAAAAAAAAGCGTAAGAAGGTCTTGCGCACTTTTGATGTACCGTGCACAATCATTAAAGGCGTTGCGTACTGTACCAGTTACAAGTTAAGATTAAACTTAACGATATACGCGCCTTAGATATAGGAGTAATTACATGGCTCAGCTATTTGACCAACTTCGGGACTTCTTGTCAGAAGTTGAAAACGAAAAAAGAGCTTCTGTTAGGAAGCGTGCAGAAGCTAATACAGAAACTACCGCACAAGGAGGCCCTACCTCCCACCCCAGCAAAGATGAAGATGACGGCACCACTCCTGCTACGGACGGCGCCAGGTCAAAAGAAAACACTGGTGATGTAAAGAAGATGATTCCTACTGGGGGCGTTGACGCTGCATCAGATGACACACCTTCCCAGGAAGATCAACAATACGACGTTGGTATCGGTAGCACCTCCACTGGTGAAGACCCTTCTAACGAAGATAACTACAAGAGCGAAAAAGAAGACCCAGGCACTACTCACCCAGCTACTACTGACGGCGAAAAGTACAGCTCACTGCACTTTGGCCAACTCCGTAAGTTAGCTGCGTACAAAGCCAACGATATCCTTTCTGATATCGTGAAAAGGGCAGAAGAAGAATGCGAAGAAGATGAAGACGAAGAAGAATCAAAAAAAAAGAACGATGACAACGGAGATAGCGAATCTGATCAGGAAGAAGTAGAGGAAATGGCCAAGGAAGAAGCTAAAGAAGCTGGCTACATTGACTCTAGAGGCCGACTCACTAGCATGGGCAAGGTTGCCGCTGCTGCTGGAGAAGCCGCTGCTACTCTGACTAACGATCAGAACCATGAATTAGTTAAGCAAGCACAAGCCTCTGTAGCTGGATCTATTGAGCACACTATCGCTGATGGCCTTGAAAAAGCGGCCATGGTAGGAGCATACTTACAGTCTTTTTACAAAGCCGCAGCTGAGGGTGAAGCAGCCGGCGGCGAAGGTGACTCTCAGCCACAAGGGGAAGCTCCTCAAGAGGGCAGTGGAATGGAAATGGATCCATCCATGCTGTCCCAGATGGCCGGAGAAGAATCCGCTCCTCAGGGAGGCCCTCCAGAAGGCCAACAGCAAGAAGGTGACGCTATTCAAGAACTCTTGATGGCACTTCAGGAACAAGGCATTGAGCCAGAGCAGCTTTTGCACATGATTCAAAGCGGTGCGCTTGGCGGAGCCGGCGGAGAAGGTGGCGCCCCTCCAATGGACCCTTCCATGATGGGTGGTGCTCCTCCTAAAACGGCATCATACAGACATAATCAAGAAACAGTAGAACTTGTCAAGTTAGTAAAGCGGGCTAGTGCGGTTAAAAACGCTCAAATCCGGTCAGGCAGGTTTAGGGTTACAGGGGCTAAGACTGCTCAGCAGAGAGTCCTGCGTGATCAAATTAAAGCATGTGTTCGTGATATAATTGGTTAAAGGAGGCTATTATAATGTCTAGCTTTTACGAAAAGACAGTTGACTATGTTCAATGTGTTGAAGCGGCGCTGGAAGCAGCGGGCAAGCAACTTAATGAGAAACAAGCCGGCGACAATAGAATCGCTGACCTGATACCTAAAGCAGTGGACGCCCTGATTCAATTCGAAAGAGTTGACCCAGCTGACCGAGAAAAGGCAGCGTCTGCTCTATCTAATCACGCGAAGGCCTTGGAAATCCTTATCAAGGCTGCTGATGTTAACCGAACTGTCAGACCTAAAGCTATCGGAAAGTCCGAAAAGCAGGCTGGCTCATACGATTCTATGAATGATCCTTACGTGGGACGACGGACTACTTCCGAGCGCGAGTCCGATCGTCGTTTCCGCCAACACTTAGGTCTATAAGTGTCTGGATTTTAACTCGCGCCAGGTGTTAGTTCAAAGACATGGAGGTCTTTAAAAATGGCAGTACCAAGCCAGATGTTTGACCATACCTTAGATGCAATCAAGGGTTGGTTTCATATGGCAGCTTTGGACTATACATCCAAGCTGTCTAGTAATGTTACGGTTGACGTTTATGCAGGTAGATGCGTGCACCTTAATTCAGACGGCGAGTTTGAACTCGGCGCAACTGGATCACAGATGCCTATCTTCCTTCTTCAAAACGGGTCCGACAACGATGTAAGTAACGCCGGTGGCACCCGCTGGTACCCTATCGGGCCAACAGGAGCTATTACAGGTTTGGTGGGCGCAGGCTCTTACGAGCTTGAAACCACTGAGTTTGACTCCGGTAACACTTATGCTCCTAACCAATATCTTCGTTGCAAGAGTAGCTCTAACAGCAGTACTGACGGCGGTCTTTTGACCAACGCCAGCACAGTAGCTGCAGAAGCGGGCTCCGGCAATCCTACTAATATAGTTGGAGTTGTCTCCAGAGGCGTGCGCAAACGCCAATCAGATCGCAATAACGTATTAGCGTTCTGGACTGTTTACAAACCAGGCAAAACCAGTTACTAATACTAGGAGGAACTCTGACAATGGCTTACGATAACGACACTAAACTGATGAATGAAACATTCCTCAGCTACCTTGACACCCCTGGAATGGAAAAGCGAGCACTCGACGCAGTGGTCGACTATACCCGATACAGGATGCGTGAAGAAGGTTTCTACCGTAGAATCCTTCCACCAATCATGGTTAGCAATGATGATCTCGATCAACAGGTTGATACCGATAAGCCTGTCAAGATTATCGAACGCGAACCTGATTCGCCAGCAGCAATTTCCATCCCCTTCGCTACTCTTCCTATGAACCTTTATGTTCGTGGTCAGAAGTATCGAGTAACCTTCGACCGTATCGTGACCCCACGATTCACGAAGGATGTAGATGAACTTCGTACTTACCGCATGGACATTAGGCAGATCCTCTCGGATAATGCCATTAAAGATATGTTAGCGGAAGAAGATAGAAAATTCATCGATGCCTGCAACGCATCCATGGGCGGAGCCGCTGACTCTACAGTAGCTCAATCCGGCCAGGTTCAATGGGAAACCATCTATGGTGGTATCACCCGTGACACCTTGCAGGACGCTTTCAAGATTCTGCCACGAACAATCAGTCGCCTTGAAGTAGGCACCTGCTTGATCAACAACCTTACTATTCGCGAACTGATGAAGTTCGGTCGTGAAGAAATGGGTGGTGATTTTAGCCAGGACGTCTTCAAGAATGGCTGGACTGAGCAGAACTTCATGAATGCTCGCTGGATTATCTCTATCAAGCATGACTTGATTCCTACGGACAGCATCTTTATGTTCGCTGATCCAAAATTCGTGGGCAAAAATTTTATTTTGGAAGATACCACGCTTTACATAGACCGAAAGGCCTATATGCTGGAATTTTTCGCTTACGAAACCCTTGGCGGTGCTATCGGCAATACTAACTCTATTGCTCGAGTCGACTTTGCGTAATCATGCCGGAGCCCTCGTGAGGGGGCTCCATATTTCATAGGCTTGGAGGCTAAAATGGCTAACTTAACGCGCGATGAGCAAAATCAAGCTCAGGCTGCACACTCTACTCTTGTTAGGGAAATCTTTGTTCCCGTGTTTCTCGAAAAGCTTGCCAGTGACTACAACATCGTTCCACAGAGCGATGAAGAAGTCGGAAGCCTTCTTGAAATCGCAGCTCGCCTAGGCGAAGCTCACGCTGGTATGCAAGTTAAGAGTGCATCTGAACAAACAGATTTTCTTAAAGTGGCCAGCAGGCAGCTTGGTACTTTGGTAGGTAGCCCTGTAGAAGACGCAGGTCTTTCACAGACTGTTAAAAGTGCTTCCTATGCACTTGCTAACAGGCCCGACCTGATTGATGCTGTCCTTACCTATCATGGCGCTATTGCTAAGCAGATGTCTGCTTAATTAACTAACCTAGGAGGTTAAAATGGCTAATATAGATTGCGTTAACACTAAAGTACGAAACATGTCTGGAAAGGCAGCAGTGTTTGGTTTCTTACCCCCACACGGTAAAAAACTTGAAGCTGGCGAAGAGTACACATTCTTCGGGTCTATTGAAAGTCTTTTGTCCAAAGTAACCTCTGGCCGAAAAAGAGCAGGCTTTACAGCTGCAGTCCAGTCTGGTGACCTTGTAGTAGTTAGCGGGCCTACCCCAATACTCTACGACGCTACCTTGGATGTTAGCAAGACTATCAAATTAGATAACAACTCCTTCTCCACAACCGATCCATTTGGCGTAGGTTACTCCAGCTCCATATAGATCTAATAACATTAAAACAAAGCCTCGGCACTGCCGGGGCTTTTTTTATTTAATAGACTAGAAACTTTACCGGCATATGGCTATCCTTGTATCTTATAAGCCTAACCTAGGGCAGAAAGAAGGAAAAGCATGTCTATAAAGTTCAGCATATTTACTCCTACAAACGACACAACTTGGATCAGAGACACTTACCAGAGTCTTCTGAAGCAAACCTACTCTAATTGGGAATGGGTTATAGTCCCTAACGGGGAAGTCCCAGTAGACCTACCGCCAGAGATAGTAGCGGACTCTAGGGCGGTTATAAGACCCACCACTAGTAATAAGATAGGAGCCCTAAAGCACTATGCCTGCTCCCAAGCAACTGGAGACATCTATGTAGAGTTAGACCATGATGACATTTTGGTACCATGGGCGCTTAACTCTATAGTCACCGCCCACAATAGAGAGGGGCCAGCCTTTCATTATTCTGACTCTGCTAATTTTTTTCCTGATGGTACTCCAGAAGTCTATGGCAGCGCCTATGGGTGGAGGACCTACGACTTCCATCATGAAGGAAAGGCATATAAGGCTCACAAAGCGTTTCCAGCTACTCCAAGGTCTTTAGGCGAAATATACTATGCCCCTAACCATGTCAGGGCATGGCATAAGGATGTATATCTAGCAGCCGGGGGGCATGAGGCTTCTATGGAGGTAGGAGACGATCACGATCTAGTATGCAAGACCTATCTTGCAGGGTGTAAGTTTATACAGCATCACGAGTGTCTGTACCTTTACAGAAGAATTGTAGGAGGCGGAAAGAGTAACTCATATATAAAAAAGATAGATCTTATAGCAGCTACGCAGACTAATACCTTTAACCGCTACCTTCATCTTATGTGTGAGGAGTGGTCCCGGAGAGAGGGACTAGAAATGATAGACCTAGGAGGAGCACATAACTCCCCTAAAAACTACAGAAGCCTAGATATAAAAAACGCAGACATTATCCATCATGTTGGAGAATCCCCGCTACCATTTAAAGATAACTCTATAGGAATCCTTAGGGCTGTAGACTTTTTTGAGCATGTACCTAGAGATAAGTTTATAGGGTGTATGAACGACTTCTATAGGGTCCTGGCGCCGGGCGGTTGGATACTGTCTTCTACCCCTAGCTCCGATGGAAGAGGAGCTTATCAGGATCCCACACATATTAACTTTATGAATCAAAATTCTTTTTGGTATTATACTGATAGGAACTATTCTAAGTACGTGCCTGAGATAAAGTGTAGATTTCAGGGTACTCGCGTCTGGACTGGTTTTCCAGGGGAGTTCCACAAGAATAATAATATATCTTATGTATATGCTGATCTCTGTGCTCTGAAGGGGCAACATCAGGCTGGTATATGTAAGATCTAGGAGAAATTATGGATCCTACTATCATAGAGTGTCCTGATCAATTAGTGGTAAGGCCTGCTGTAACAACCGTAGATGGCCGACCTGTACTGGCCAAGACCCCTGCTATAACTACAGCTCAGACCATGGCTCCTATCATAGAGCTAGTGCTTAGAGACGACAGAGGCAGGCCTATTAACTTTGAAAGCTGCGGATTCCACAACGTAACCTCTAGCTCCTCTTCGTCCTCTTCTCCGCAAGGAAAAGTGCAACTAAAGGGAAGAGAAGCCTTAGACACATCGAATGGAACTCCCCTTATAGATATAGAGGGTTACTTTACTAACGCAGCAGCCGGAGTAATAAGGGCTAAGATACCATCTGACGCTACACAACTTCATCAAATAGTTGATATCAATTGTGGAGTCGTATCTGCTTCTGGTGAGCTAATCCACCTAACCAATCTATATATGCTGGTGGATAAGAGCCAGTTTGGCAGCGTTGTAGCAAGCTTTGGAAAGCCAGCTGGCCTGCCATCATTAGCTCAGATAAGGACTTATCTAAGGGACAGCGCGCCTGAGGATAATCCTTTACTTAACAACTTCGAGTTCGACGCATCAGAGATAGTCCAGTCTATGGTCAAGTGTGTAGAGAGCTGGAATACGATGCAGCCTAATGTAAGAAAGACTTTTAATACAAACAACTTCCTAAACCCCGCTGTATTAATTACAGGCGTTATGGGAGAGCTTTATTTTATAGCTGCTAAGCACTACAGAAGAAATCAGTTAGCTTACACCGCTGGTGGGTTATCTGTTGACGATAAGAATAAAGCCCAAGAATACGAAGCAATCGGAGATAGAATGATTCAAGAGTACCTAAAGTGGTGTAGGATGGTTAAGGTCCAGATTAATAAAGAAGCTTGGGATGGTACGCTAGGGTCTGGCTACGACGGTTTAGGGAGGTATAGATAATACCCATGTTTAGATTACTAGCTTGGATAATAAGCTCTAGGTCAGGCAAGTGGCCTACTTTTAGAAAAGTATTCCTAGGAGCCAACCCTACGTGCTGCGCCTGTGGCTCTAAAAAGGATCTACAAGTACATCACGAAGTACCAGTAAGTGTAGATGCATCTCAGGAACTAGAAGAGAGTAACTGCATGACTCTTTGCAGCACCTGTCATCTAGTGTTTGGTCATCTGCACTCTTTTAGGTCTTGGAATGTTAATGTAAGAGAGGACTGCGCAGATCACCTTAAAAAGGTAAGGAGCAGACCGTGCCACAAGGTATAGATCCTTTTGAAAGACTTAAGGCTTCTTACTCTCCTCAAGGCTATAGCAGGGTGGAGTGGGACCTTAATCCGCTGTTCACTGACCCTGGTCCTTACTACTTTACTCTTCAGGGGTCTCACCACCCTGTAGGTACCGCTGACTTTTCAGACATAGGCATACCAGCCGTTAACACGTATTTTTTAAGCGATGATGAGACAAGACTGTATGGAAAAGAGATGGACTGGTTCTATAGGGTAAAGCTTCAAACTGCACTTAGGGCGTACTACTCCCCATCAGTAACCTTAGACACCTCGATTGATTATCATACTTGGAGAATAGTAAGGGAGGTTCTAAGAAAAGAAACCTTAAGGTTCTCGAAGTTTGCGGGTATGCCAGATACCTACTTATTAAAGAGAAAAAGATATGGCTATAAATGCACTAGGTGCGCTGACTTTCTTTCAGATGAGCCTCTAGATGGAAGGTGCCCTATATGCCTAGGCACTGGAAAGACGGGAGGCTACTTTAGTGCTGTGCCCATATTAATAGAGTTTCCTGTATCTAACGAGATAGAAAAGATAAACTTAGAGTACGCTGGAACAACTAGTCAAGGCACTACTCAGAACTGTAGAGTTATAGGAGGCCCAGTTGTAAGTCAGGATGTTATATGGGACAAGGGAAGCGGCAGAAGGTATGTAGTCCATGAAACAACTGAGGTAGTAACTATTAGAGGTTATAATATAATCTCGGCAGTTAATCTAAGGCTAGCGCCTTATTCTGATGTCATTTACACTATACCGGAGGAAGGCATATGATGGAGAAGAGAGCACCGTCACCATTATTCATAGAGAAGATGGCCCTTAAAGACCATGTTTCAACATTTGATAAAATGGCTAATCACGTAAAAGACTTACATAGTGGAGACGTCTCCAAAAACAAAAAGGAAGCTGGATCAGAGTTTCCACAGATGGAGCCCCCTAAGCCATACAAGATGCACACATTTGGAACTAATGAAAAGGGAAAATAATAAATGAGTGATCCTCAACCAGCATTTGACACTGGTAATAACCTGAAAGCCCTCGGCATTACTCCTCACATAGTGACTGGGTTCCTTAGAGACTGGCTCACAAACAGGTTCTCTGACCCGGACAACATAGTCAATGACAAGTCCAGGGGCTTACTGTGGAGGGCTACTCAGCCTACAAACATTCTTATAGAGTCAATTACAAGGTGGAAACCAGAGACTACAGAGACTAGACCTGCCATTATTATTAAGAGAGGAAACTGGACTTCTAGCAGATTAGTACTAAATGACTCGGCTGGAACAGATAATTTCTTTCTAGGTTCAACCACTTATGGTAGACTAATGACAGGGTCCCATACTCTATTTTGTATAGCTAATACGGGTGCTCAGGCAGAGGTTCTAGCCGGAGAGGTATTTAAAGATTTGAATATTTACGGATTAGTTATTGCAAATGTTTTAAATTTGATTAAATTTGAAGCAGTGGAGCTGGGGCAAATATTTCAGGTTGAAGAAGGAAAAGAAAACTATGCAGCCCCCATAGTTGTACAGTATACTGGACAAGAGGTCTGGACACTGGCCCAACAGGGCCCTATACTTAAAAGGATTAACTTGTCTTCTTACCTACCTTAACTGGTACCCCTCAACAAGGCATGGAGGCCGAATATCATGGCATATGTTCTTCCGCAAGTAAAAGTTTTCCAAGAATTCAGGTTAGCCCCAGTGGCAACAGCTGGAGTTTTAAACGCTCACATTAGTGGCGGACACGCCGACCTCTTCAGGTACAGCGATGCTACTGAAAAACAGGCCATCATCATTGGGTCTTACGACTCAGCCTCAGACACTTCCTACAGCTGGCCTTCTATTAAAGCAGGGGCTGTAGTAGACCTCTCTTATGTGAAGCTAATGGCTGAAGATGTTAAGTTAAGGTACTATGAAAATGATGCAGGTGTAGGTGGAATGGTTACTCCCGTATCGGGCCACCCCAATCGCATTAGGGCCGTAGGCATAGCCTTCGCCAGCAATGGCTCCAGCTATCCTAAGTCCGGAGCATTTTTGGATCGAGGAGCTAAAGTAGGCGATGCAGTATACGTGCGAGGAGTAAACTCTGGCACCACATACTCGCTCAACACCAGTATCACTGGTTTTCTTGGTGACACAGTAGCCTCGTCCGTAGACACTACTGTACCAGCTACCACTAATAAAGAGTCCAGCGCGCTAGCCACTAGCGTAGATGACATCGGCTCCGTTAAGAACACTATTACAGTTACGGTTGACGCATCGGCCTATGATGGCACTGAAGACGGTGTCGTAGACGAGTACTACACCGTTGAAGTTACTCAGAGCTCAAGAGAGGGCGATTTAACCACAGGTGTGCTTAGAGTTACCACTAGCTCAGGACTTGATAATGTCGCATCTGTCACGCCCTCGGCGGTTGGCGGGTTCACAAATATCGGTACAAGGGGCCTTAAGATTGAGTTTGATAGTCACGCTACCGCCTCAGCTTCATCGGCTGCCTCCCAAGATGACGCTAGCCCTAATGACTTAGTAGTAGGGCAGAAGTGGAGAGTACATGTAATTCAGGCCTTTACTCCTCCCGTAGGAACCAAAGGCGGCACGTATACCGGCGTCAAAGACACGACTTACATTGTAACGGTTTCTAAGGGCGGGGCTTTTGCTTCATCCCCTGAAATCTCGGTATCCACTACTAACGGAATTGACTATGCTGCTCCTTTAGTTGTTAGCGCTTCCGGCACTGCATTCAGTGTGGGCAACGAAGGCGTTACTATTAACTTCAGTGGTACTAAACTTTGCAAAGGCGATAAGTATTATATTACAGCCACCGCAGAGACCGAAGGCTTCCTACGCACACTGGTGCTAGCGGACGACCTTCCTACTGAAATCCAAAGCGCATCTGACTTTGACCTTAAGCTTTTCATCGTAGGAAACATAGAAGTCCCAGTTTTCCGAGAAGAAAGCGCACCTAATGTTAACTATGTAGCCAGTGCAACTGAATTTATCACCAAAGAGAACGCCACAGCCTTTAGCTCGGAGTGGACTGACCTTGGTGTTAAGGTTGCTCTTCCTATTGAATCAGCTACCTTGTACTTGCAGTACAGAGCATGGTTGCCAACCTTTGTAGGCGAATACGGCAGCATCAATGATGTCGCCTCGCTGCCCGCAACATTGGGAACCCTGCATCCAGATAATCCTTTGTGTTGGGGCGTGTTCATGGCGCTTCAAAACTCAAACGGACAAGACGTAAGGTTTACTGCAGTGTCAGACCCCTATGATGATGATAATTGGCTCACTGCACTTGATGTAGTAGCCGGACGAGACGACCTTTATAACCTTGTACCGCTTACCTTTGACCAAGTGGTTATTGATGCATACAATGCTCATGCTAAAGATCAGTCAGGGGCAGAAGTAGGCCGATGGCGTGCTACAATGGTAGGCGTTACAGCCGACCGTACAGTAGCCGTAGTAAACGCAGCAGTTACCACAGACAAGGGAGAAGCCTTAGCTATCATTGCTGATGATCCTTTGACCTCAGGCACTCAATATACCCGACTTAGCGTTCCTGCAAATAATGCAAGATTTGTTACTAAGGGTGTACGCGCCGGGGATAAAGTAAGATACTTCTTCGCTACTGATGGGTTCAGCCGTGTATCCTACACTGAGTACATAGTTGATTTTGTCATCTCTGAAAACTCAATTAGACTGAAAGCAGGTCCCGCTGCTCCGGTATCTGTAGCCCAGAAAGTAGAAATTTGGAGAACCCAGAACAATACTGAGTACTCTAAGGTTATTGCAGAAAAGTGCGGTAAGTACAGCTCTAACCGAGTAGTAGCTATCGCAAATGACAAAGTAACTCTTAGCGGATACTCTGACCAACCTGGCTACTTTTTCGCAGCAGCGATTGCAGGCCTCCGATCAGGAGTTAATCCTCACCAAGGTCTTACAAGTGTATCCTTGTCAGGGGTTGATTATGTTGGAGGTGCTATTACAAGCTTTAACGTTGCTCAACTTAATACCATCGCAGGAAGCGGCGGTTGGGTAATCATCAAAGCGGAAGACGGCAGTTTTATCAGTCGTCACGCTGTGAACACTGATAACGACGACCTCAACCGACGTGAAGAGCAAGTTCGAACCAATGTAGATAACATGAGTTACGCATTCCGCAACGGTCTTCTTCCCTTTATCGGAAGGACCAATGTAAATGAAGGAAACCTTACCGCCATCGAAATTATGCTCAGGTCAATAGGCGATGGGTTTAAGACGGACTTAGGTGCTGGTAACATTGGGGCGCAGCTCATCGACTACGAAATCGTAGAGCTTCGTCAGCACGCGATCCTTAAGGATCATATCGTTGCGACTATTAACTTAACCGTCCCTTACCCCCTTAATAATATCGACCTTCAGTTGGTTGTATAACTTTCTGTAAGTTGGTTGTTTAACAGCTGGCTAAACTAATCTGGAGAACTAACTATGGCTTCTATTTTTGGCGATGCTTCTAGGGGTGAGTATCAAGGCGCGTTCCGCTCAACAGCGGGCACTGCCCTTAAATTTGCGGGTAAGAACGTGACACTTGTTCAGAACTTACAAGTTACTCACGCTCAGCCTGTTCAACCTTTGTTTGAAGTAGGGTCACAAAAAAGATTCTACGTTGTAGGAAAGGCCTCTGGTACCTTTACTATTGGTCAAATTCTTGGATTTGGAAATGAAACCCTTTCTGGGGTTACTGACCTTGCTAATCCCTGCCAAGGTGACAGACAGCTTAACCTGGTTATTCCTAACTCTTTCTGTAAGCTTGGCGGTGACAAGACAGGGGCTACCAATAAAGGCGGCACTCTTAGCTTATCACTTAAAGGCGTACTTTTACAACAAGTAGGATTTAGCGTAGCTGCCCAGGACAACCTAATCAACTCTAACCTCTCTGGGGTAATGGTTGATTTGGAATATTCCAACGTAGCTATTTCCTAAAGAAAGGGGAAAAAATGCCATCTATATTCGGAAAGAACAGTGAGGCAGAGTACGGCGGCGCCTTTCGTACTGTTGGTAAGGCGCAAGGCGGAACAGGTGTCACCTTTGGTGGAATCGCCGGCGGTGTCAGCCTTATACAGAACATGCAAGTATCCCACCAACAGCCCGTCCAAAACCTATTTGAGGTCGGGTCTAATAAACGATACTACGTTATAGGCAAGTCCAGTGGTACCTTCTCTATAAGCCAGATTCTGGGATTTGGTCCAGCCGTTTTGGGTAGTGTTACGGCGCTGGCTGACCCTTGTTCGGTTCCAGGCGGCAGAATTATGACTATCTCGTTTCCAAACTCTTATTGTACCGGGGCAGAAGCAGCGAATGCTAAAGGCGGGTCACTTACCCTTACCTTGAAAGGGGTCTTACTGCAGAGCATGGGCTTTAGCACCCAGGCCCAGGACAACCTTATATCAACTCAGGTTCAAGGTGTAATGACAGAGCTGGAATACATAACAGTCCCAAAGTAGTTTAGTTTACTATAAAAGTTGATATTGAATTAATCTGCTGTACGGCCTATTCTGTGCTGTACAGCAGATTTTTTTATGATTGGACACAAAATGGCTAACGCACCAGGCAGCTCTGACTTTAGTAAAATAATAGGTGACTTCTTTACTAGATCTCAGGAGGCTATAAAGACCACAGCTACTATTATAACTAGGGATAACCCTGTAAGACCCACCAAGTCTAACTCGGACCCATATTCAACTATGGCCGGAAATAGGCAGGACCTGTCTAAGACCAACAGCCTTCAGATAGGTGTAATAGCCGAGGCCCTTCCTTTCTGGGGATGGTACAAGGTCATATCTCATAACGGTGGTTACTCTCTAGCCTGTAATTACCTATCAGATGTGTCTCAGACGCCTATGGGGGCTAGAAAGATAGGTAACCTGCAGCCTCATACTAAAGTGCACTTCATACGAGCGCATAACAGCTCTTATGGCACCATCATAGGTATAGAGCCCGAAGCTATGCCTAATACGTCTGATGTGCTACCAGATATTATATCTATGGCATCAAATTTCAAAGCTACGGATGAGTACACTAATAAGGCTCTGTATACTTACGATAAAAAATGTTTTAGTGACTTCTCTAGAGGCTCGCCTATTGACTCCACTCTATCAGGAGAGAGGGGTTGGGTGTGCGAGACTGGAACCTCCGTGTTCGTAGATTCATTTATGGCCTTCTTAAAGGCAGACGAGAATTGTGGCTTCTGGGCGTTCCATATGGATCAGCTCGCTAGAATGCACGGACATAACATACAGATAAGGTCATGTTCTTATGAGCAGGAGCATTTCACTGACGCAGCAGAGTCTTCAGGCTATATAGGAATGACTCCGTATCCGTGGGAAGGGTTAGGCTCATTAACTGTTAGTACGTCTACGGCTCAGATAATATCTGATACGGGGTTTACTGATGTGGCTAGTACCGTCGGACTAGAAGATCAGATGCCTTATCATAGGCTACAGACTTACACAGGATACCTAGGGCAGGGTATAAGACAAGTACTTAGACTTCCGCCTGAGTCTGATGGAATCCACACTCTAGGTCAAAGGGGCGGAGATATAGTTTGGGAGCAGCACTTGGCCTTGGATGGAAACTACCATATAAGATCCGGTCAAGGTATAACCATAGCGCACTCACCTCTGTATAGATCTCCTGCAAGGATGGCGAGAATAGAAGATGAGCAGAACGGAGACACTAAAGATAACTATAAGTTTGCTGGGGCCGTAGGAGGTGGTGAAAATCATAAGATAAGAGACACTCCTATACAGTCGGATAAGTTCGCGGGCAGAGCCCTAACAGCAGATGACGATGTGGCATACTCCTTTGCGTGGAGGAATGAGCACCCATTTGTTTATCATAAAAAAGACTTCATGCCCTTTGAAGCCCCAGACGAAGAAGCTACGCCAACATACTCTCAGCTAAGCGGACAATGGTATATAGATCCACCAGGGTCTGTAACCAGGAAGGTGGACCATAGATATACGGCCGGCTACAACAAGCTTATGTCGTACTTTAAGATACTTCCAGACGGCACTATAGTTATAGCTGGCCCTAATGGTGAAGAGATAAGAATGGTTGGAGGATCTATAGAGCTAAGCTGCCCAGGCGATATTCAGCTCCGTCCAGGTAGAAACCTTATATCCCTTGCCGGTAGGTCAACATGTATTAGGTCTAAAGAAGACATTGATATAAGCTCTACAGATGCGGATGTAAGGGTTAAAGCAGAAAAGAACCTAATGATTCTAGGTGGTAACTCTACTGATGGTGAATTTATACTAGAGAGTAAGAGTAAAGCTGAAACCGGTATAGTACTAAGGTCAGCTGGCGGAATAAACTCAGTAGCAGTAGGAGACGTGTACATAAGATCCGGCTCTGATGGGTCTGCCCGCAACGTCATAGTAGATGCCGGGTCAGATGGGTCCGGTGACGTATGCCTGTCTGGTAATAGAGTTAGCTGCTTTGTATCCGAAGGAAGATATGACTTTTTTGGTGGAGGAGGAAACTATGACCCGTCTAATGCATTCACTCCGGCTGCCGCTGTTATAGGCGCTCCTCTGTACTCCACCGGCACTATAGCTGGGCTAGGATACCTAGTGTGCAGAGATTATTTAATATCTACTGAAGGGCATATAGCTACGGCTAGGGCAAAAGACTTTAGTGGGTTCGTAGGAGACTTAAGCAAGGACATAGGGGATGGTACAACTGCGGCCCAGAAGTCTAACGATGAGCTTAATAAGATATCAGATTATATAAAACAAATTGATGGGCTAGGGGCCTCTCTTCAACAGGGATTTATAAGTAACAGATTTACAGATAGCGGAAACATAGGCGACAAGGATCCAGCCGGCGGATGGGGAAGCAATGCTTTTAGATTTAAAAGTACAGAAGAGTACAACGCCACTGGATTTACAATATACGAAACACGATGGCAGCAGAGGGATAGACTTTTTAGTGGAGAAGGTGTAATGTGGTCCGAGAAACCTGTTGCTTATTTAGAAGAACAAACGTACCCTTACCCTGGAGCAGAAGCGTGGACTGTTGAGTCCTCTTTAAAGGAGGTAGACTTAATGTTCTACGATCTAAAGCCCGCTGAGAGAATGGAAGATAAGGTAAATAGAGGTGAAGAAAACGGCACTACGCCAGACGGTAATTACAGAATTATCGGATAACAAAGAATTGAGGAACTAATGTCTACTAGTGAAAATGATCCACCATTGGCAGATAAACCAAAACTATCATCTCTTACAGAGTTTGAAGTAAGAGCCCTTAAGCTACAGAAGGAAGGAAAGGATAGCGAAGTTCAAGAAGAGATATCTAGTAGGGGCCTTCAGAAAGAGCAGCCAGAAGAGCCGCCACCGCCTGAGGTGGCTACTGGTGAGGATCTGCGATTATACAACAATATCCTTGCTACTGTTAACAATCCTATTAGCTTAGACAAGGTACCGCCTAAGCAAAGAGCTCAGATAGAAGAAGGGATTGCTACTCTTAGAGCCCTAGTGGAAGATAAGGAAGGGCTTAAGGTCTTGAAGGCTGCCCATGATTCCGCGTTCAAGTCTGTCACCGAAAGTGTCAACCCGTTTAAGGCTCCTGTATTGCCTCCAGAACTTATGCCAAATAAGAAAGAACCAATTAAAGAAAGTGGAGATGTCTCCACTATTAAGGAGGGCCCGATCGGCTCGGTAGGGTCTACAGGCGCTCAAGGCGAGCCTGGTGAGCCGTATTACGTAGACCCCCAAGTGCCTAATAATGCTGTTCCTTCTTCACCTAGCAAGGCTAAAGATAGTATGGAGTTTATAAACGACATACAATCTACAAAACTAGATTATATGAAATCTAAGCCGTATAAAGAGCCTGAGCCACAATTTGATGTTCCTGCGCCTACTCCTACTAGGGAGCCCGCACAACCATTCAGCCTTATTGATAACTGTCCCCACTGCGGGTGGGATCTTAAAAAGTCAGACCTGACAGAGGCGTCTGAGGAGGATAGGTACGACTTCGTGCAGTCAATATTGGGGTCCATACGGTTTAAGAAGTCTTATGACATGTTTAACGGACAGTGGAAGGTAACCTTCAGGGCTCTGACATCTAAGGAGTCAGACCTTGCCTTCAGGCAGATAGTTATAGACGGACAAACTGACTTTAATGGCCGAGCATTAGGCGGCACGGACTTTTACTGGAGAAACCTTCAGGCCTACAGAATGGCTATGTCTCTTGAGAGCATCGAATCTACGACCTATGGAGCTATAGACGTGCCAATGCTGGCTGACGCCCAGATAGAGGACTTTACCGGAAAGGACCTTCAGTCAAAGCTGGTGCCTTTCTTAACTCATGTATTAGAAACATTTCTTCCTATGGAAAGCACAAGAGCTGTAGTAGGGCACGCATACTACGAGTTTCAAGCTCTTTGTGACAAGCTTCAAGTGATGGCGGAACAGCCAAATTTTTGGAAAGCGATCGGGTAGCATCCCTTTTAGTTGAGCTGGCTGCCAGCGGGGCAGTAGATTTTAGCTCCGCTAATTTACTCGATCGCAAGTGGCAACTTAGATTAAAATGGTTAGCAAAATCTTTTATGTCTAGAAAGTCTGCTGATGTGGTTAAGCTGGCCTTAATAAGGTATACTGGTGCCTTAGGCTACGGCACTGCAGAACTGTTTAATGATTCCTGGGAAAGTATGGGTGGTCTCGTTAAAGACTACATAGATTCCACTATGCCTTGGCTAGCAAAGGATGAATAGATAGACAGGAGTTAACATGGCGCCGGACTGGAACCAAAATCCCCTAGCTAATCAGTTTGATATTAATGCTCCCGGCAACATATGGGCGGCCCCCCTAACGTCGCTGTTGTCCCAGACTCTATATACTGGCGGACCTATAGCGCAGGGTATGGGCGGAAAAGGCCCATTAGACCTGTCTCCAATAACAGGGCTTCTTGGGATGACAGACCCAGGAACTAAAACTATTTTAAATAGCGTAATGGGTGGAGTTTTAACTAGTGCATTGGGAGGAGGATACCTACCTTCACAGTACTCTCCTACCACTAATATGTATTCCCAAATGAAAGCTATGAACGCCACAAAAGGCTATCGTAATGCTATGAGCGGGGCCGCGCCAGCAGACAGCGACATGTTCTTTGAAATGCAAAGGGGAGTTGCCCAGATGACCGGCTCTGAGTTTGGGCCGAGAGAGCAGGAGGCTGCTCGTAAGTTCTCAGGCGTAGCCGCCTCTATTTTACCAAATCTACCAATACCCGCGACCCAGCTAGAGTCTATGGGTTTGGGAGGAAAAACAGGCCTGGCTACCGCTATGGCCCAGAACATGTTTATGGGAGCTAGGTACGCTACCGACCCTATTACAGGTAAAAGAGGAATAGACCCTGGTCACATAGGCGATATGACAGGAAAAGTATTTGAGAATTTATACGGGCCCGGAAAAGACGTAGCCGAAATGGGAGGAATAACCGCCGGTAAAGCCGGAGAGATGTACGATGTCATGCAAAGAAAAGGGCTTATGGGCTCGGCCTCTACAAGGTCTAAGGCCCTAGAGCAGGTTTCAAAAGACATGAATATTACTATAGGGGAGGCCTCTTCTCTGCCGGAGCTGGACACTAAGATACGCGAGTTAGACGCTAATAGAATATCTGAAAAGCTAAAAGAGATGTCCAAAGCCGTATCCGCCATGAAAGAGATATTCGGAGAGATGGGTCAGCCAGATGCGCCTATGGGGCAGCTAGTCGGGGCTATCGAAGCTCTTACGCAGGCTAACTTACCGTCTATGGACTCAGCTAAGACTGAGAGAATGATACGCGACACCTCTAATACGGCAAAGGCAGCTGGAATTGATATGCCGCAAATGTTTAAGCTAATGGGATCCACAGCAGCTATGTCCGATAGGGCAGGCGTAGACAGAGTATTTACTCCTGGAATAACTAATCAAGCTGTACTTGAAAATGAAGCTTCCAAAAGAATGTTTGGTGACTCTAAGGCTTTTGGCCTGTCTACTGCGGAGAAGAGACTTAACATGTCACAGCAGTTAGGAGTGCAGGCTACTAAAGATCCTAGGGTGCAGCAAATGGCTGCCATAGCTCGCCTAGTAGATCAGTATAAATTTGAGCCCGAGAAAAACTCAGAGCTAGCCCGAATTCATGAGGTAATAACTGGAAAGAGGGAGGCTACTGAAGAGGAGAGCCGCAGGATCGTTAATATAACCAGCAGGCCCGGAGGCATGGCTGCATTCCTTAAGAAAGAGGGTGTTTCTGCCTCTGTTATTCAAGACCTGTCTTCTAATGAACACGCTAACGCTGAGTACATGCATAAGTATGATATAGGCGGTAAGCTAGGCAAACCAATGCAGACAGAGAGGGTGACACGAGAGCTATCCATGTACGGGGAAAACGTAATAGCTAGGTATGCTAAAGATGACACATCAGGAGGGTCCTCAGACCTTAAGAAGGCTATGCTAGGTGACTCGAAAGACTTAAGTCAGGTTGTAGCTAGAGCCCTTATGAACCCTAGTAGTGAAGAAGTTGGAGACCCTCAAGGCATAGCTAAAAGGGCTATACAAGCTCACCTTAAGTCAAAGGGAGTTGCAACTAACGGAGCCGATGACGATAAGCTAATAGACAGTATGGCTGCAGGACTTTCCGACTCTGCAAAGGGTTATGCGGTTAGAGGAAATATGGGAAGCTACGCAAACATGGCGACAACTATGAGCCCCAAGATACTTAGAGAGGCCGCCATTTCAAAGGCCGAAGTATCTCAGGAAAGCAGGTTTCAAGAAATACTAAGGGGAGTTGGAAAGACTGACGTAGGGCAAAGAGTGTCAGACTTAATTAGAGGGGCTGGGCCTGGAACCAGTATGAAGGAGGGAATAGCAGCTATACTAGGATTCACAAAAACGGACGAGATAGAAGGCCTGCTAGGTCCAGAGATAGAGGCTATGGAAAAAGCAAGCAAGCAATTAAACGGGTTTGACGCTAATAAAGTTAGAGAGAGCTATATAAGGAACGCCGCCGTAAAGAACAAGATAGAGACGGATGAGGCCGTAGCCCAGGGCGCCGATATTGAGGATCCCGAAGGGTTTAAGTTGTTAGGGCAAGAAAAAGAAAAAATAAAAGCACAGCTTAAATCTGCTGGTCTTGGAGGAAGTACTCCAGAAGATCTAGAGAAGGCATACACTAGTTTCTCTGACTTTACTAAGCTTGATGAGTTTAAAGGTAAGGATAAGGCAGGAGCCTTAGCTGCGGCAAATGCAAAGTTGGCTAACCTTAAGGAGGACACGGGAGTAACTGCAGAAGAGCTAGACCAGTTCGATAATCGTAGCGTAACCATTATAGGACAAGGGCGCGCCCTTGACAATCTTCAGAAGACAATGAACGGGGCCGGTATGGAAGCTATACAAAGGCAAGGAAGATTTGTTCCGGGTAAGACTCCTTTCGCTGGGCTTAATAGTGCATATAACAACTTAAATGACACCAACATAAAGAACGCTAAGTACGGCATGGACGCTTTTGAGAAGTTTTCAGATACATACCTTAAGTCAGCAGAAGCCTCATCTATGGGGGAAAAAGGACTAGCTGCCATGAATAAGGGCAAGGGGGCCGGTAACACTCTAAGGGACCTAGCCTCAGACCTTAAAGTTAGTATAGATGACCTGCTGGGAGGAAAGGTACCAGAGGGGGCGGATACTAGTTACCTGAATCAGATAAGGAAAGAAGACTCAGGGCTTATAGGCAACCTGCAAGCTTCGGAAGCAAATAAGACACAGAATGACGCTTATAGAGAAGGGGCTAAGGAGAAGATAAAAAGCCTTAAGGAGGGTGCAGAGAAGAAGCCGGAGCTTAGGGATAAAAACAACCTTAGAATAAAAGAACTAGAAAAAATACTAAACGCAAAGCCAGACGAGCTAGAAGATATTAAGGCTTCGGCTGATAAGACTGTAGCGGATTTGTCCGGAGTGGATAACGAACTTATAACTAAGAAAAAAGAAGATTCAGCCCTCGCAGCCAAGCTACAAGACCCTAAGCAGGCAGAAGCAGTCAGAGCAAGTACTAAAAAAGAGGTGGAAAACCTTAAGGCCAGCACACCAACAGATGCTAAGCTTAAGGAAAAAAACGACCTTAGAATAAAAGAAAAAGAAAAAATACTAAACGCAAGTCCAGAAGAGTTAAAAGAAATTAAGGCCTCAGCCGATAAGACTGTATCGGATTTGTCTAGCGGATCCGCAGAAGCTATTACAAAAGAGTTCAAGGCTTTTGAGGTGGCTCAGGCTGGTAAAGTCAAGGTAGATACAGAGCTTGACAACTTAATCAAGAATATCAATAAAGCTAAACCAGGCGCGGGCCTAACTAAAAATACCATTGATCAGTTCACTAAAGAGGGCATTAGCGCAGCAGACCTTAAAGAAGCCGTTGGTCTTGGAAATGACAAGGCCAAATTATCAGCCCCTGATCAACAGAGAAAAGAGGCCCTATTAAAGAAGGCTGGGGCAGGCTCCGTAGAAGAGATGAGAAAGATAGATCAGGTAAAGTCTTTAACCCCTGAAAAGAAGACCGAGCTGGAGACTCTCCTAAATATAAAAGAGAAGAGCAGTGACCAAAAGGTTAAGCTAGCTAGCTTGCTAAAAGAATCTGGAGCGGCCGACGAGAATGAGTATAAGAAGCTAGCGGCCAAGAAGGGGCTAGATAAAACAGACAGCCAGGAGCTAATGGGGTACAACCGCGCCGGACTTACTGCTGAGGAGAAGGCTAAAAAGGATAAACTTCTTACACCTGGGGGCCTGTCTTCTGCTGACGAGATTAAAAAGGCTGACCTATTGAAGGCAGCCGGGGCTAGGGACATAGACGAGGCCAAGAAGATCGCCAAGTCTACTAAAGACCCTAAAGACAAAGCCAATCTTACGGGTATTATAAATAAGATTGAAAGCCTAGGAGCCGACAGGGAGAAGTACCCAGACCTAAATTCTCTAGAAAGAACCGCGCAGCTAAAACAAAGACAGATGGAACAGCTAACACCGCAAGAAAGGAAAGAGTTAAAGGATAAGCAGGCTGCCGCTGAGGGGGCAACTAAAGATGTGGACTCCGCCCTGGGGGGCCTTAAAGGGTTCGGCGGAGCGGCTCTTGCGTCTGTATTAAAGGCAACCGGCTTAAAGAAATATACTGACGCCTTGTTAACCCAGAATAAGGAGGCAACAAATGAACTCGGTCAATCTATAAGTAAACCCTCAGGTTCTAGACTTACTCCGAAACAACTCGATGAGGCAAAATTAAACGTAAGTCTACAACAAAATAAGGACGTAGCTGATAAGTTCTTAAAAGACTTAAATGTGGAGGATGCTGCAAAAGAGGGCACAGGGGCCGGAAGAGGAAAGGTGGCCAGCCAGATAAATCAGGCCGCTAGAATAGCTTTTGATGCAGATAAAACTGCAGCAGGTAAGAAAGACACGCTCGAAGAAAGGACTAAATCACTAAGAAACCTTATGCACGCAGAAGAGGGAACTCTTTCACCTGAGGATAAGTCACGCAGGGATATTCTTACTAAGACGCACGGCATATCTAAAGGCATGTTTAAGGCGGGTAAAGGAAATGAAGGTGTTGAGTTTAGCACTGATGATTTGAAAAAGAGCTTCCTAGCGGAAGACAAGAAAATGAAGGCTGATCAGGATAAGGCAGCGGGTAAAGGACCTATTGAGGTAGTCTTCAAAGATGGAGTTAAAGTTAGCGGCATAATAAATATAAAAGGAGAGGCTGACTTACTCATGAGCCCTGACAGCGCTCCCCCTCATGCAGCTTAAACATAAGGAATAACTAATGCAAATATTTAGCTCTAATCCCGGAACCGTAGGCGTCATAGTGTCAGACCAAACAGCCACTTCCCCCTTCGTTATGAAGGTGGACAAAAGTGAGCTAAGCAGAGACCTTATAAGGGGAATAGTATCTTCAATGAGTGTGAGTCAGGACATCAGTATTCAGTTCATGCACTCTCTTAGGGATACTATATACATTAATGTTTTCGGCAATAAGATAGGGCAGATGACTCTGTCTGGTATTCTATTCTTGTCAGACGTGTGCGAAAACGGGGCGAAAGATCCCAGTGGTGCTCCGTTTGAAAAGTTTCACAATTACTATACTAACAACAACGCCGTGGCTAGAGCGAAAGCATTAGATATTCAAATAGGAGCAAATGTGGCGTTTAAGGCTTTTCTTTTAGGGTTTAACCTTCAGGTAGCGGATGCTCAAACATCCTTGGGGCAGTTCACTATGAGCCTTGCAATAGTGCCTAAGAAGGCTCAACTTACTTCAGCCGCATAATAGGTATCAAATGATTAATCACTATAGAACAGCGTTGCTTAATATAAAAGGATCTAACTGGCCTGGGCTAGAGTACCCAGGAGAAGAGTTAGTCGACCCCCTATTCTCTGAGAAGACCCTACCATACCACCTCAGTACTGCTAGGAGACTTATATTCGGGGAGAACCCAGATAGGGCTTATTTAAACTACAGGCTAAAGCAGATAACTACTCTATGGCACGATAGCGCACTAAACGAAGCCGCCCTCGATAAGGATAGCCGCGTAACGTATTGGCCCCTTAAGTTTTCTGCAGGTATGTCAGCGTTTGGAACTGTAAAGATGGTAGGCGTAAATACAGAGTCTACTCCGGTATTCTCCTATACAGGAACTCCGTATGCAGATGATAAGAATGGAAGGTCTGAGTTTATATATGATATTACAGTCACAGAAGATTCCTGCGTAGCCTTAGATGAGCGGTCGAAGCTAGCTACAACAATAGGCAGGATTGGGAATGATTTTAACTTCGGTAATAACACTAAGGTACAAGTAGGTAACGGAAACTATAGACTGTCGATAATAGGAAGACCCCAAAAAGACTTAGGTCAGATACTTATGGACTGCGATCTTATTAGTAATTCTGATGTAGAGCTGCTACTATTTGGAGGCCTTGGCTCACTTAAGGAGATGTGGAAGACTTCAGAGTTTCTTCCTGAGAGGTTAGGGGCGATTAGTTTAGCATTGGCAATTGGTATGAGTAATGTACCTTCAATAAAAACTGTATGAGGTTTACGTGATAGACCAAACGTTCTCTAAGCGTAAACTAACCTGCTGGGCCGAGATAGGCGGCGAAGAGTACGACATCGTACAGATTAGCTCCGACTTTGCTCTGAACACTATACCTACGGCTGTAATAACTTTAGCTCTGGGAATAAAAGCAGATGAGTCAGACTCTGTAGGATCTAAAGGAAGAGCCACTAGTGTCAATGATAAGTTCTTATTTAGAAACACTGTAAAAGTATTTGCAACTTCTGTTATTCAAGATGAGAGCCCAGATCTGCTTGCATTTGACAAGACAGTACCTGGGTTTGATAAAAAACTTATATTTTCAGGATATGTTGCAGGGTTCGGGTTTCAAAGAACGCCTAGCTCAAGTGTTTTAACTATATCGGCAGAGCACTGGCTGGCAGACTTAGCCGCGGCTACAATGCTAAGTTCAGCTACGCACAGCGCAACTCCAGCGGATCTACAAAGGTCAGCCCTATATAGGGAACCAACTACTGTAGAGAACACCTCTAAAGGAGGGCCTACCTTAATGGGCTCAAGCTGGATAGGGGCTGCTACCGGTGGGGAGAGCAATGTCTGCAACGATCTTTGGGAGACTGGCATAAAAAGCATACTATTAGCAGCGTCTAAATCGCAAAACTTGGCAGACTTACATGGGGATGCTAACGTATTTGGCGGAGGGGAAGCAGGCTGCCAGCTAGAGGAAGCCAAGGACGCTTTAAATAAGGTGGCCGAGAGTGCCTTGAATAAGATTACAAGCCTAAACGCTAAACTATCAATAAAGTTATCAGACGCTTCATCCCTTAACGTAGGTAAGGGGATATTTGCAGACCTTAGCAGCCTTTACTTAGAGAATCTGGCAGGGCAGACGATGTGGGACTGCCTTATAGCTTGCAGCGGTAATTATATGTTTGCAGTTGCCCCATCAATAGATATGGCGCAGGTGGTTCCTTATTGCCCTACCATCTCTACAGGTAGGGCCTTTAAAACAATAACAGCAGATCAAATAAGCTCAATTAATATATCCGGAGATTGCCCTAGAACTCTAAGGGGAGTGGCCCTTGTAGTGCCGCAGGAAGGAACTCCCCTAGTTGACGCAAGCGAAGGTGCCTCATGGCCGGGGGGAGTACCTGTGGCCAAGGTCCAGCTCGGAGGAGCCTACATTAGCCCGGCGGCTAAGTGTAAAGGTGTGGTTTTGTTTAAGCACCCGCCTGGTTGGCTATGCCCTAGCCATGACTGGTTTGAACCGTCCCCGTTACCAGTCGACACCACTATAAGCCCTAAGGAGCCCGGTACTAACTCTGCTTCTAAAGAAGACAATAAGATTTTAAGCATTAGGGACAGTTATGCCAAGGCACTTTTTGGGGTTGAGGTCACCAAGGGAAGGCAAGGAACCATCTCTGGGCCATTAAGGTTTGATATAGGAGTAGGAAGTTTTATAGCGTTCGAGCTTCCGGAAGAAACTCACTCGTCGTCATACATAGTAGTGCCCTTAATGCCCAGCGCTAGTACTGATAGGTATTTTTATGGGACAGTAGTTAGGGTATCATTTGTAATAGATTCTAACTCGGCTACATCTTCTACTACCTATACGGTAGCCCACGTAAGAACGCACGCAGAAGAAAACAATAAAGATTTTGTTATGGCAGAGCACCCGATATACAATACTACTTGGATTGGCGGAGACCTAGACGCACCATTACCCTCAAAATAGGTATTAACAATGGCAGATAAAAAGAAGTTTGGAGACGTCCCCACAATGTTCTCTTTGGATAATAAGCCCGCCAAAGCAGCACCTGTAAACCCGTCAAAGCTTGAGGCTGAGTACGCTCCTGCCTACCAAGGGTGGACCACCAACCAAAATCTTAAAAGCAACGATGATATGGTCCTAAAGATGCAGCCTTTAATTGATTCTGCTGTAAAAGCTTATGTAGGACAGGACGTGCCGCCTAGTGTAAGACTGCAGGCAAAGAGAATGGCCTTGGATGGGCTTAAGACATATGACCCTATGCAGTCTAAATTAAAGACCCATATTATGTGGCATATGCAAGGCCTTAAGAGAATATCAAGCAAGGCTAATCAAATATTAAACGTGCCTGAGAGGGTACGGCTAGACAGCCATTATATAGATAGATCGTTTAACGAGCTTGAGGACAAGCTAGGTAGAGACCCGTCTGACTATGAACTATCTGAGCATACTGGTCTGTCCGCTAAGAGAATAGGTAAGGTTAGAAGCTTTAGATCTGGTATATCAGAGGGGGCTGCATCAGCCCCTATGGTAAATAGTGATAATGAAAACTCTAGCGACCCCTCTACTACTATACCTGGAATGGACACCGGTGCAGCCTGGAAGGGTTTCGTGTATGATGGATTAGACGATAGGTCTAAACTAATAATGGAGCATACTTTTGGAATGCATGGAAAGCCAGTATTAGACAATACAAGATTGGCCAATAAGCTAAGGGTAAGCCCGGCCAGGGTTAGCCAGCTAAGGGCTGAGCTACAAAGTAAAATGGATAGCAGAGGAAGGATGGGAATATTATGAGCAACATTTATAAAGGAAATTCAAAAGTAAAGGCTCCCTGTGAGGAGTTCGTAAAGAACATAGAACTCTTAGCAGAGCAGTCTAAGTCCCTCTCTGACTTCATGTTGGAGCCAGGTAAGGTTAGGCAGTGGAATCAGGGGCAACACTCTAAGCTAGGCCTAAACCCTTGGAGCACTTCTGAAGTTCATGATATAACGTTCTCTAGAGCTAAAGAGTTAGATAAGCAGTACGACAAGATATTTGATACGGGGTCACCCGGAACAGAAGGAGATATGAAAGCTATAAAGTTGCAGGCGGCCTATCTTCAGGCTATGGAGAGAGCGTTCAACCTTAGGCACGCCACAACAATTAGGTGCGAAGCCTTTGCCGCAGGAAGAAGAAAAGGTCAAGCAGACCCTAGAGGCCCCCTCATAGGCGGGGTTAAGGCGTACGTAGAGCAGATAATAAAAAGGTCACAAATAACCCAGTAGGTGTACTATGGCAGCCACTAAAAAAACTACTGATTATACTGGAAGGACCGTAGATGTTCTAGCCTTCGACGGCGCCTTTTCGGACGGTAAGTTTGAGCTGGCGCAGTCACTGCACAGCTCCTCTAAACCCTCTGGACAGGTATGCGCAGGTATTCAGAAACTTACACAAAGATGGGTTATAGAGCTTTTAACCCCTAGAGGATCAATGCCATACCTGCCCACTAGGGGGTCATCTTTTCTTAATGACGTTAGATCAGGTAAGATAAGAACAGAAATAGATGCTTCCCTGCTCTTTAACTTCGCCAGGGACCAGGTATCCTTTAACCTCATACAAGAGGATAACTTAGGTACATACCCTGCTGACGAGAGGTACGGAAGCGCTGATCTTTTAGGGGTACAGGTAGTAACAGGGTCAAAGATGACAATATCAGTTAGAATAAACAGTTTAGCCGGCAGCACTAGAGTATTCGTAGTACCGGTTTCAGTAGTCCCAGCGAGGTAAAATAAAATGGCTATTACTTTTCCTTCTCTTACTTCCCTTCCAGTGGCTGACGTTACGGCCGCTAGGGCGCTTCTAGTTCAGAGGCTGCAAGAAAAAAGTCCTACGTCTGACTTTAGGAGAGGGGTACTTCACGATCTTGTTCTGCACCTTGAGAGCATAATTCACGCTGCCCAAGAAACATACGCGGACAAGTTTAGGAAGAGCGGATCAATTAGTGCTATAGAGGCAGACCCTACTATTGCTGATGATGCTCTAGTAGATGCTGTACTTAGTAACTTTCTAATAACTAGAAAAGCCGGAAGAAAGGCTAATGGCGAGATAACCGTAGTAATAGCTAACAGCACTCCTATGTCTGTGTCCCAGAACTCTGTGTTCACGTCGTTTGGTAAGTCATTCGTAGCCATAGCTACTTACGCAGCTAAAACGAATGCAGCATCAGTAATAAGTGCAACTGATAGGCTCATATACTCTCTTGGAGATGGAACATACGGATTCAGTATTAGTGTAGTAGCCTCTCTAGATGGGGATGGTTCATCCCTTAAACAAGGAGACGCCTTAGAGATGAGCTCCCCTGTTCCAGGCTTTATACGAGCAATAGTTAGCGTAGACTTCTCCAGCGGGGTGTCCACTGAAACTAATCTTGAACTTATTAGTAGATTAAAGGAAGGGGTTGCAAGTAAGAACTTTTCTAACAAATACTCATTATCGTCTTTGATAAAGAGCAACTACGTAAGTATACACGACGTATCCTGCATAAGTCACGGGGACCCTGAGCAACTTAGGTACCACGGTCTGTTTCCTCTATCCCACGGAGGTAGGGTTGATGTTTATGTAAGAAACACAGGACTTCCTTCTAAGGTAAATGTAGATTTGTCAGCAACTCTAGTAGAACAAAGAGCAGTAGGAAGCCTGTGGCAGGTATCCATATCCAGAGATATAGCTCCTGGGTTCTATGAAGCCACTAGAATAGTAAAGTACGCAGACAAGAACAACACGTCTATTGTTAACGGGTACGAGACTATCAGTCTAGTAAGGGCTTACGATCTTACAGCCGACGGAACAGGGTTTATACCAGAAATAGAGCACGCGAACGAAGCAGCATTCTCCCCCTTCCAGACCTCAACGTTACAGTTCCTAGACACGTCTACAGACGCATCGCTAGCCTTAGGTACAAAAGCTATATATACGCTAACCCTAAGATATCAAAATGGGTTGCAGGACCTGCAACTGTTTCTAGGAGGCAGGGACGTACGCCCAGCTAACTCTGACATATTAGTAAAGGCGGCTATACCATTAGATGTAAAGCTATCCATAACAATAGATAATAGAAACAAAGACTACACTGTGCCCTCTGATACTATCAGAGAAGAAATTTACAAGTACGTAAGTAACCTTGGGTTTTCCTCAGTTATTTACGAGTCAAACATAGTAGCCATAGTTCAGAACGTTCTAAGTGATGATCAGTCTATAGCAGATATAGATTTACGAGGTAGGGTAGTATACCCTGACGGTCACATAAGGTTTATCAATGGAAGAATAAAGCTGTCGCCCCCTGATGACTCTGGTAAAATGGTGTCAGCTAAGACTGTAATATACTTTTTAGACAAAGCTGATATTGAAATAAATGTTAGGAGTGTATAAAAGGTGTACTGTGTTGTTCTATTAAAAGGAGAGTATCATGAGCGATTTATCAGTAGATAAGGTTCAAAAGACTATGGATCTTATTATTAAGATTGCTTCGTCTATTACGAAGATGATTCCAGGAGACACTGATGACAGGATTGTAGCTGTCTTCGAACAGTTTGCGTCCCAACCTTGGTTTGCAGAACTTGTCGTAACCCTTGTAGACACGTTCTCTGCTGACAAGCCTGTCAGCAAGGAAGAAGCTATCAAGTTATTTATTGTTAAGATGACCTTAGCTCCAGACGCGTTATCTAAGTAGTTAATACTTTAATTACTTATTACCTCCACAATTTAATATGTGGAGGTAGTATGTTTTATAAAAGAAAGGAAATACAATGTTATTAAGGCTATTTGTTACATTTGTAACATTTGTTGTGCTGTGCACTACGTCTGCTTTTGCAGCAGATTTCGTAGTTCCTCAGCAAAAGATAGTGGGAGCAGAATCTGCAGTTCCTCTTGGTGAGCTTGTAGACCTAACTATCTCTCCAATCAAAGACCCGCCAAAACATTTCATATCCTATAGCGTAGCATGGAAGGTTTTCGACGGAGATAGGGAAAAAAGAGTAAGGGAGTACCAAGATGGTATCTTCTTCGGGGCAGGAGTTGTCACTAAGAGAATGACAGCTTTAGTGGCTATTACTTATCTCTACGCGGTTAAAGACGGGGATAAGACAACAGAGATAACAACTAGGACTGTGATTATCTCTACTCCAGTTATCATCGGAGAAGACCCAGGCCCGTCCCCAGACCCAGCTGTGCCTGACCCTGTACTCCCAGAAGCTAGATACAACCTCCAAAAGAAATCTTATTCTTTAGCTACGAGCAAGGTACCTGCAGCCATACGTAAGAGTACTGCAACGGCTGTTGCAAAGTCCTTTGAGTCTATGGCATCAGCCGTAGCTGCAGGGGCGGTTAAGGAGGTCGATGATCTTTTGAAGAAGACTGCTGAGTCTAACAGGGCAGCCGTAGGCTCCAACAAGGCCGCATGGGAGCCTTTCTTTAAAGAAATGCAGGACACGCTTTACTCTCTCTATGAGGGTAAGCAAATGGTAACGGCCACAGATTTTGCCGAAGCTTGGAGAGAAGTTGCAGCGGGCTTGAAGGCTGTAAAATAAGGAAAATAAAATGAGCGAAATTCTAAAGCTATATAAAGACGGGGCAAAAGGCGGCTGGATTGGTAAAGACAACCCGGAGCTAGTCAAATCTCAATTTAATCTTATTAAAGGTTCCTTTAAAGAGTTCAACATCCTCAGTGCCACAAGAAGCACCAAGGGTGGAAAGACCATGCTGTATGAGGCCGTAAGAAAGCTTCTAGGTAAAGATACCGAGAATTACGAACAGCAGATCGGTGACTGCGTTAGTTTCGGAGCCAAGAATGCTTGTGAGTATTTAATGGCTACCGAGAAGATTATGAAGGGCGATAGAGAGGCCTTCAATCCAGTGTTCCCGCCTTACCTATACGGCACTGGTCGTGTACTTATAGGAGGAGGGCAGTTCGATGGTGACGACGGCTCCTTGGGAAGCTGGATGGCAGACGCTATTATTAAATACGGTGTTCTTCGCAGTAATTTTAGTGGTGTGCCAGCATATTCTGGAAAAGTAGCTAAGAAGTGGGGAGACCGCCCAGGCCCAGATACTAAGTTTGTAGATGAAGGCAAGCATCACCCAGTCAAGTCAGCTGCTTTAATTAAGAGCTGGGATGACTTAGTAGCCGCTATATCTAATGGCTACCCTTGCACTACTGCTAGCGATATCGGCTACAGCATGACTCCTGCTAACGATGGGTTCCATAGGCAAACAGATAACTGGGGCCATCAAATGTGTTTCATCGGAGTCGATGATAACGCTACCGATCCTTACACTATTATTCTTAATAGCTGGGCTGATGCGCATGGCCAGCTTAAAGACTTTGATACTGGAGTTAACCTACCTATAGGTGTGCTGAGAGTCAGGCGCAAGGATGCTGAGAAGCATATTCGAGCCGGAGAGACTTTTGCTTACAGCAACTTTGATGGGTTTCCAGAGCAGCTTATAGACAAAGCCCTGTTCATGTTGGTGTAATTTACTAACAGCTCTAACGCCTTGGTATGCAAGGCAAGGCCTGCCATGCTGTATATAACGCTAGCTACACTGATGCTTTATCAAACTACTAAGTTAGATAAAGCATCATTTGATTTACTAACAAACAAACCAGTGTCAAGTTTTACATCAAAAAAACTTGACACAGTGCCAGAGGCGCCGGCGACAGAGTCTCCTCAAGGCAAGACAAAGAGGCGGCGGTATAAGGGACAATCGGGCTGCTGAACGTAGCCTTTATGTCGGCAGTTGCCGATAAATGCTCAGCGCTTATAAACTATAGTGGAGACGTCTCCAAAAGGATCCAATGAAGTATACACAGAAGATTGCAGACTCTATGGCCCCCGCACTTAAGGACGAGCTAGATAAGAAGGGGTTTATAGTTTCTACTATAGTCATAGTGTCAGCTCTAGTTTCTATAATAGTTAATCTAGTTAAGCTATCAAAGTTATGTAAGAACGACGCTAAAGGCGCGCTCGAGCGTATAAGAAAGCCTGGAATTATTGACAAGATTAAAATAAGAAAAGCAGTTAGATCTAGTTTGAAAGAAAATAGCATAGCCCTTCCAAGAGGCAAGAAGGCAGAAGAAGGTCTAGTAGTTATAGAAAAAACTATAAGTGAAATATGCTTGGGTCTAAGCGAAAAGGACGTCGATTTTATACTAGAAGAACTGGAGAATTAAATTGGCACATAAAACGTTTATCATAAAGTCTAAGTCATTTCCGGTAGAGGCCGCGTCTATCGTAGTAGACATGCTTAGGGGTAAAGCCCCTTTTGATAAGTGGAAGGCCATATATGCCGCCTTAGAGCTTATAACCTTTCTTTCTAGCTACATAGCAGGAGATTACACGGCTATGACGTCAAGGGCTCCTAAGCTGTCTAAAAAAGTAATAGCGGATACCATAGAGAAAATAGCAGCAAGCAAGAAGACAGGTATATCAGCATCAAGCTTTGATGTGCCCGTATGGCTTCTGCCGATACTAGTTAGGCTTCTTCTTAAATGGGTAGAAAGAAATTACATAACTAAAGGAAGTAGTGATGAAAAAAAAAGATAAGCTACAGTATAAGATTCCTCCATATACCGTAGAGGGGTTAAGCGTAGCCTGCTCTGAGACTATAGATTGGGGGCTTAGGGCTTGCAATATTCCTGAAGCCTGGAAGGAGGCCTGCGGCAATGATATAAAGGTTGCTGTACTAGACACCGGGGCATCGCTAAAGCACCCAGACCTAGAGGGTCAAATTCTTAAAGCCAAAGACTTTACGGGGTCTACTTCTGGCCCTTATGATACCAACGGACACGGCACTCATTGCTCTGGAATAGTAGCCGGTAACAAGAACGACAGCGGCGTTATAGGGGTTGCTCCAGGATGTAAGTTGTTGATAGGAAAGGTGTTAGACGACGAAGGGGCGGGTAATTCAAAGGGAATATCCGAGGGCATAACGTGGGCTGCAGACTCAGGAGCCGACATTATATCTATGAGCTTTGGGTCGTCGTCTAAGGATAAAGCCATAACAGCAGCAATAAAGTACGCGTACTCCAAAGGGTGCTACCTAGTATCCGCCGCAGGTAATGAAGGCCCGGGAGAGGGCACTACTAATTACCCAGCTAACTTACAGGAATGTATATCCGTAGCCGCCGTAGACAGGGACAGTCTGGCTGCAAAGTTCTCAAGTCGTGGAAAAGTTAACATAGCGGCCCCAGGTGTAGACATTACATCGTGCTGGCCGCCTAAAGGATACGCCAAGCTCTCTGGAACATCCATGGCTACCCCATTTGTAGCAGGGGTGCTGGCACTAGTTCTTTCAGCCCTTAAGTCTGAGGGTATTAAGTATAAGTCTCTTATAAGTAAAATAACTGATACGTTCTATAAGACGGCGGTTGATGCCGGTAAGTCGGGGTTTGACACCACTTATGGCTGGGGGCTTATAGAGCCTTTAAGCGCTATAAAAGAGGCTAAGAAGCTATCCATATCGGCCAAGTCTAAGGCCGGTGTAAAGTCAGAGAGGCTGGTCATAAGCTCTTCAGATTTTACAAAAGACGGGCTGGAGAAACTCGTTTCTTTCATTAAAAAGATATGCGATAATCAAAGCCTATAAGGCAGGGCGTTAATATGTTTAAGTTTCCAAAGGACGACCTAGACACACCAGATAAGGCGAAAGCCTTAATAGGTGGCTATTGGTCTGAGGTATATGACGGCAAGGATCAAATACAAGACCTAGTCTACGCTAGAAATACTCTTTGGCAGCAGGCAAGAGATGAGTGGGAAGATGCATATAGAGCTAAGAGCCGGCTTCTTATAACCCCTGTAACCTCTAAAAATTGGCTGTACTTTCCTATTATGAAGTCAGAAGGGTCCTCCACAAAGAACAACTACGGTGGCGGCAGGCACTACGGAGAATCAGAGTACCAGTACGGCGTGTCTGTGGGGTATTCTTGGGACCTTCCTGAGGGGGTCGTATCTGTAAGTCAGATATATAACCGCATCTCTGACCCCTCCTCCAGTTTAATAGAAACGTTGGATTTCTACATAGATTACAAGCTCAATAAGATAGTGTTCAACCAAGACCCCTTTTCTAATTCAACCTTTGCAGTATCTAACGTCAACAAGTTGGATGGCACTTACGACAAACAGCTAGCTATGTGGGCTTTTAACCCTAAAATAGATAAAAGGTCTATACAGCTTATATACGGAACTCCAGTAGGGGTTGATGGTAAATCTACAGAGGACTACAAAAAATACGTTAACGGAATATACGATTCGATGATACTGGGAATGTCTTCAGGTAAACTAGGTAGTATGCTAGGAGCTGCTTTGAGCCTTCCTACAGCAGTAGGTAACGAGCAGGTAGAGAGAGTGCACGGCACGTCTAGGAAAGTAATAGTCACTGATAAGATGGTTTACTTTGTACCTAATAAAGCTACTTCTTCAGTGGTTATTGGGGATAAAGTAACGCAAGGCCAAAGCCTATCAGACGCCCTTGTTATTACCGAGCTAAAGAGAAATTGCGACATATCAGACATAAGAGCTGTAAATCTAACAAAAGGATTTATAGGAAATGATTTTATGTACGATATGGGTTTTGTTAATGACTATGTTATTCCTACAGTAACCTCAGCTGCAAATGGAAGTACAGACTTTAGGTTCTACATAGGGGGGCATCCCCTGGACGTAGAAAGGTTCTGGGAAATGGTTAACGAGAGAGGCGAGGCTATGGGCATGACCCTGGCAGAAGGGTTGGATAAGAGGGTAGATAAAGTAGGCCAGCCCGAAAAAGAGTCTTTGCCCGGCTATATTAATCCTTTAAGGTTTTTAGTGGATGAGATGATGCCTGGGGGCTTTACGCTGGTAAGCATCAAAGTAGAGGCCATTTCAGATGGTTTACCCAATCTTACGATGATACCTGCCCTTGTACCCCTTGGTAGTGGTATATTCTTCATTTTTGAAGCTCCACTCGCAATTGATAGCTTATTTAATGTACAATCAAATAGCGAAGATAAGTATACTGCTATGGAGACCGTAGAGGGTTACATAGATTCAGACCTTTTAAATAATGCTGTTACTTTGAAATCAGTTAGTAGTTCATGTGAATGAGGTAAAGATGTCGAACAAAACTAATGGAGAGGTAGAAGGCTTCATAAAAACTTATGAAGTAACCAAGGACGGCTTATGGCTGCCCAGGGTATCATTCCATAATCAAATTCAATGGTCATGGGGGGATATAGCCTGCAAGCTATTCGGGGACGGAGCATCAGAGTATAAGATAGCAGGCATGTATATAGAATTCGAAAACGTAGCTTCAGGGTCCGATACAGTTACCAGCCCATCCTTTGACAGGTCAGAGGGAATTGAGTATTACTCCTCTATTTCCTCCAGCGCTACCCGAGACTTTCTTAGAGTCCAATTAATATCCAGCCCCAAGCCGTCGCTTATATCTGGGTACGAGGGGTATACCACAACTGCAAACCAGCTAACCTTTTACGCTCAGAGTAGTGGTAGCATAGGTGTGCACGGTAAGACTTTTTCAGTAGGGTCTAATAGCAAGGTATTTGGTCTGGCCCTGGTAGCCATGCCCAAATGGGAAGATCGTACCAGGGACGTTATATTCGCCCGTGAGTACTATCCTGATAATCAGCAAGTGTTAAAGCAGGCATCTAGCCAGATCGGAGTCAGCTGGACAGAGCAATTTAAGTAATAAATGAGGTGCAGTAATAATGGCATCATCTTGGACCAATAAAGTAGAACATGTAAATGACGGCGAATCGGTAGAGGCAAGAGTAGACAGTAGGCCTACTAGGGCCCTGGAGAACCAATCCAGGTATCTTAAGGACCGTATAGACGGCATTGAGAACAAGGAATCCTTAATTCTGTTTGAGGCCGCAGTAGAGGCAGACGCAACCATAGGTATGGCCGTGTGCTGGAATGGGGACACCTCTAGATTTGAAAGAGCCTTAGCAGAGTTTAGGTTCAATAGAGAAAACGGAGTTTTGGAGACGTCTCCACTTTCTGACGTTATAGGAGTTATAGGGTATAAGCACTCCTCCTCCGTTGCAGACATAATCATATTTGGTAAATACGCTTTAGATATATCCTCAGTCATAGATAGCGCTTCCCCCGTAACTGCTGGAAGGTACTTCCTATCTGGTAGAACTAAAGGAAAATTAGCAAAGAAGCCAGCCATAGCAGACGTAGCCGTGCTTCATGCAGACGGAAGTGGAAACGTTTATGTACAACCCCAGCTAAGGGATGGCCCCTCTAATCACGTACACTACGAGTTTGATTTAAGTCTTGCCCCTTGTGGAGACTCCCCTGACCCCGGGGCAGGAGGAACCTACACAATAATAAACGTAGATGACGGAATAAAAGGATGGCTACCTGCTGGGCATAGCTCGTTTAACGGCTTAGCTCCTACGGGAGCGGCCTTCGGTTATAACTTGAAAGAGCATCAAGCTCTGTACAATGTATTTCCTCCTATGCCAGTTGAGGCCGCAAGTATAACCTTATTCAGAGGAGATACGGATGGTAATGGAGTTGAGCTGCCCACAGGGACTACCGGACTGGTAGCGATTGATAATATAGGTATATGGTGGATGTCTGACTGCCATGAAGATGTTCCGTGGTCTAACTACTTAGGCTCCTCTTCAATGGCTCAGGGATCCTTGCCTGAGTGCCCTAGAGACATATCAAGAAAATTAATATTAAGGTTTTCAAAAACAGCATATGGAAACGAGAAAACTGTTGTAACAAGCTTAGATGCTGTATCAGGCTCTGGCCTATCTGTTATTGGGTGTTATGACAACAAGGCTGCAAACACAGGCCCACTTAAAATAGATCTAGATTTGGCCCTAGCCGTATCAAACGATACCACTACAGGTTCTTTGGTATTCAAAGAGGTTGTGACTAATAAGTTCCAAAGGGGCAGAGTTATTGAGGGCATAGTTGCTGCCGATAACAGCATAACTCTAACATCGACGCATAGCCGGGTTTCAGATGGCGACACCATTCATCAGGGCGTAGTAACAATAGCTTCAAGCCTTGAATCGTCAGAAAGATTCTTGCAGCCCCAGGTTGTAAGGCTAAGTGACGCTAAAGAAAGATACTATCAAGAAATAATGTATCTTGCATTCCCTCCTTCTCAGGCTAGCTCTATAAGGCTTAAGGTGTTAGTCCCTAATGCTTCCACCCTATCCGCTTCTCCTGAAATAAAGCTAAGGTTAAGAATATTAGGAAGGACAGCTGGAACTCTGCCATCGCTTACAGCTACCTATAGAATTCTGCCTAATCCTGTTGGAGCCGGCGTAGTTGCACTGCCTACGTCCGATAGCGCGCTTACGATTAGTACAGCTCATGCTGTAGACGCAGATGAGTATATAAGCGTAGATAGCGCGGCGGAGACGGTAGACGGGCAGGATATAGTATTTTTTACTCTAAGCCGAGCAGCCGGAGACGGGTATGCGGGAGAAGTAGGAATTATAGAGGTCGTGGCGGTCCTTACATAAGCCGCCATGGAGGTACCTTTAAATGACTTTAGGAATTTGGAATTTAGAGTGGCTTAACGCCAACAGCCAAAGGAGTTACCCTTTGGCTGAGTTTTCATCTAAGGTGGACAGCTCCGGTACGTTCACCATACCTGATAGCTTGCTTCTAGGGTTATACCTACCTATACACTCTGGTTTAGTAGCTTATCCTGAAAGCTTCTATGTGAAGTCCCTGTCTATATTTGCTACTGGCCTTAACATAGAGATAGGGTACTGGAATGGTACTAGCGGCGTAGCAGCGGCTTCTGCTACCGTAGCGTTCGCGTCGCACTCAGAGTATAAGACTTACTCGCTAGTTGGGTCAGATATATTCATAGACTGCTTTGGTAAGATAGTATTCGGCAAGCTAGACGAACTAAGCTCCCTTCCGGCTGGGTCATATGATTTCAACTTTACAGCTGGGCAGATAGATACAGATGCAATCCGCCCGTCCATAAGAGGGGTAAGCAGCGTATCTATAGTTAACGGCTCATCCACTTCGAGCAGGCTGCAAGGCGACATATCATTTATAGCAGGAACTAATATGTCTATAAGCTCCTCAGGGAGTAACGGAAACTACAATATAACATTTAGTGCTATAAGCGGGCAGGGGCTCAATATTGACTGTAATTGTGTAAACGATAATACACCAGGCGACTGCATAAGAACCATAAACGGAATAGGGCCCGACACGTCTGGTAATATAGCTATTACAGGTGACGATTGTATATCGGTGTCTGCGGTGCAGAACGGCCTACAGCTAGAGGACAACTGCTCAAAGCCCTGTTGCGGGTGTACAGAACTTCAGGCAGTGACTAACGACTTGGTTAGATTCGGAGAAGCGGCTACTGGCTTAACTAACTTCCTAAATAGGCTGGAAGGGTCTGTAAATAGAATGAACCTTACTGTACTAGGTAGTAGACTTGGAGACGGCGGCGGGGGCTGTTCAGGGTAGTACTTAGGAATTAAAACCTTATATACTGTTGGATAATCAATGGCTGTATCTTCTAATTACGGTTCTGGGGTGTTTCCTAATGGGGCAGACTTCCCATTCGTTACTCCCTCACAGGACGTGAAGGGTTTATTCGAGGATTTATTTTTATCCTTTGAGGGCAGGGATATATACACGTACCCGTTAAAGGTGTCACAGATATCGGGATTTAGGCTGCCATATATTCTATCAAGTAGTAGCTCATCGAGTGGCTCACTCAGCAGCTCATCGAGTGGCTCACTCAGCAGCTCATCGAGTGGCTCACTCAGCAGCTCATCGAGTGGCTCACTCAGCAGCTCCGCGTATCGTGAAGAAGATATAATAGTAATATCTGATAGCGCTAATACAGTGGTATTTGACTCGTCCTTGGCTTCCTCTAGTTCAAAAAGAGAGTGGGGAGCCGATAGAGTAATATACACCTGGGAATCCTCATCAATTTTTCTAACCCTAGTTCAGTATATAGGAGATGGGGCTACTGATAGGGATGAGACGTTTGAACCAGTCAACGGCATACTAGACGAGAGGGCCTATCAAAAAGAGCCATATAAAGTTAACTCTATTAAAATAGGTGCGTCATATTTAAAGGGAGATATATCCCTTGTAGCAGGCTACAACATAGTTTTTTCTATTAAACCTACAGATGACGTAGAGGGAACTAGAAAGGTAAATTATATACAAGTAGGTGCTGTAGGCGGGTTTGGTCTAGGGGTTTACCCTAACTGTCCTGAGGGGTGCATATCTGACGCTGTCCAAGGTATAAACGGTGTAGGGCCGTCTATAGTTGGAAACTACTCGTTCATGGCTACTAACTGCTACTGGTTTGGTGTAGCAGGAGAAAGTGATTCAACTAGATATAGGCCTTATAACGAGGCAGATCACACTATGGGTCTTAAAAATAACTGCCTTCCATGCTGCGAGTGCGACGATTATGTCTACACCTATAGGGCTATTCAGAACCTGTATACAAGGTTTAAAGATCTAGGCGACACTGCCATGAGGACAAGGACTCAGCACTACGCCAATCAAGAAAGATGGCTTAGCGGAAAGACGTGCCGAGAAAATTCTTCTATGCGTATATTTGCCCTTCCAGCCTCGGGAGGAATAGCCTCTATACTAGTTACTTACTGCAATACAACTCCTAACCTTATAGGCCCTATAAGGTTAGAAGTTGATTTTGAGACAGGTGGTAAGGAGGGCAGCCTAGAGAGCAATAGCGTTACCTGGTATCCGACCACAGCCGGAAGCCCCATATCTATAGACCCAGAAGGCGAATGGCCTAACTATATTTTTAGGTGGGACAGCATAAAGCCTGGAAGATCGGCTAAGATAAGATTTATAGTAAGCATAGATGAAGGAGATAGCTCTGACTACCTTCTGATATCTGCTCAGACTGTACACGACACCGATGAGACGGTAATAGCTTCAGCTACTCCGTACTCAATAGGGCTGAGGGATTAATGGCCATATTAAATAACAACTGGTTTAACCTTAACTCAACAAGAAGATATCCTGTTGACGACTTTGCTACGGGAGAGACCGACTCCGGAATTGATATGCCTAATGACATAATAGCTGATGCTAGGTTACGATTCCCTAGGTCAGCTGGAAGATTTGCGTCTATCAGTAGTATCACATGCTCTAGCAGAATAATTACAGTAACCTTTGTTGGGCATGAACACCATCCTAACGAAACAAGTACATCATCCTCATACTCATCTGAAGAGTTTCAACCCTTGGCTGTTATATCGCTACCTAAACCAGTTACTCCAAACACCCCCTACCCTATACGGGCTTTAACTAATGGAGTGTTTGGGTGGATAGTATTTGGAGAGGGCCTAGAAAAAGGGTTCTTAGGCAGATTCAGTAGCTCGGGCCAGGCTGTATTACTTCCAAGACTTGCTTACTCTTATGGCGCTTACCCTGTTACCTCTTTATCTATACTGGATAACCAAGCTAAGCTCACTAAAGACATAACTCTAAGAGGCATAGGCGATTTAAAAATAACAAAAGAGAGCAGGTACATAGAGGGGGTTGGAACAACTGATGCCATGGTTTTCCGGCTTGAAAACCAGTCGTCTACTTCTAGCATATTTAAGAAGTACGTAGGAAAGTGCCAAGGCAAGCCTGAAAGCGAGTCGTGCATGAAGGAGAGTGTTGAATACATAAATGACATTTATCCAGACTGTAATGGAAATATAAATATTAACTTCTCGCAAAACGGCTTACGCCAAAAAGAAATAGTGGACAGCGTGTTGGTAGGTATAGCTCTGGAGATGCCCTTAGGGCTAGCTGAGGCCTGTACTAGCAACGACTACCTTCCTGACAGCGAAGGTAATTTACCTAATGAGTATTCTGACATATGTGCGGCCGTGGCTGCCGCTGAAGGCGATCAAGATACTACAGCAGAGACTTCAAATCTTATAGATGCTGATCAGAGCTTATCAATCTCGCACGTTGACTTGACTACTCTGCCCTACATAGACCCCCTGGTCGGAGACCCCGGAGATCCGTCACCATATAGGATGGAGAGCGTTAAAGGCGGGTTTGAGTATGCTACATCAGTATACGATAGAGGCTTCCCTGAAGACTGGGGCACAGACGGGTGGATAGTTACAAGCCCGGGATCGAGGTCGTTGGCCATATGGAACGACCACGCCGCCTATGACCATTCATTTGCTAAAAACATATCTACATTTACAACAGGGGCAAGAGCGTCAGTAACTTTAATGTTTAGTCCCTTATCGTCTCTAGGGTCGGGAGGGGTTGCTTTAGACTTCGCTACAGCTTACGTCTCGAGTTGTGATAAGTATGTTAAGACTTACCTTTTAGGGGCTATAGACTTCTCCACTAAGACCTTAAAGATACTTTATTGGAATGGGTTTTCGTTTGAAGTCTTGGCAGCTAGCTTGGCCATAAGTGGAATAATGCCAGGGGAATGGTATTCTCTTGACTTTCAAAAAGACACTGCAGATGTAGCAGCGGGAGGAATTAAGTATAAGCTCAGAATGTACACGGCTGAAAACTATTGGACGGACACTACTGTTAGCTCTTCTTTGTGGACAGAGTTACACAGTACTCCATACCCAGGTTATTATACCTCTATAGAAGCAGGCATTATAGAAAGTGTAGAAGTCTACGCCCCTAATAGCGGAGCAAGCAATTATTGCGGAGTAGGGACTATAACCGGTAAACCTACCTTTTCATATTTCTTTGTAGCATAGGGGGCGGCATGGGACTTCAAAGAGAATACGGACAGGAGTGGAGAGATCAGAATAAGCCCACTAAGTATCCCTTCACGGACACTAGTACGTTAACGACCTCCAGTAATTTATACTTCTCTAAAGAAGCCGTATATGATGCTTCTTTTTACATCATAAACTGGAGCTCTAGGCTGTATCTAACTAGCGCAGAGGTTTACTCCTCCCCTAATAAGCGTGTAAGATTAAATGTTGGAGACGTCTCCACTACTGCAGCCTACGCTGACGTAGACCCCTTTGATATACCTGAGGTAATAAGGTTTGAGGATGCAGCAGGAAGGCAGGCTGGCCTTATGGTGGTTGATCCAGTAGCTTTATCTTTTCTGCAGTCATGGACTCTGGGATCACACCCATTTAGAAAAAGTGCAGAGTTTGTTACGTCTGTTATAACTCCTATGCCATCTGGATATGTGACAGCTATAAAGGACTCGAGTGGAAATTATTTAAGTGGAGATGTGTGGCTCATAGGAGAGGACGGCGTAGTTATAAAGAACGACGGTACAGACATAAGAGTGGACGTAGTTGGAGACCCTTTGTTTAAGAGAAGAGAGAACCCATCCTCCTTTGTAACTCCTAGGTTTATTAAAACTATAAATAATGTAGCTCCTGATGAGTACGGTGACTTTAAGATAGTAGTAGGTACATACTTAGCTAACGATACTATATTAAGAATCTACCCAGATAGTGCTTTACCGGGGCTTAGAGTAGAGTTAATAGGACAGTCCCTACAATCAATAGTATAGATGGTGTAACATATGTCAAAACAAGGCTTCTACCTAGATAACATGTTCAGGACCTACCCATTTGTAGATCCCATAACAGGCTCTATAGCTGCGTTCCCTAAATCTACTATAGTTGACTTTAACTGCTACATATACAGTGAGGTAGGGTACGTGGAAGGCGTAAATACAGTGTGGCTTCACAGTACAGAGAGAGACTCCGACACAATTATATTCAAATTTGCATCAGACGCTATTGGACTAGCCGGAAACTACCTTACATTTGTTAAGCGCATTAATGACCCTGAGATGTCATATAGCTTTTCTGAGTCGTCTGGAGAGTATACTAGCTCGTCTATTCCCATAGAAGACGTGTGCCCTAAGAAAATAATATGGGAAGGGTATCTGGTATCTGGAAATTTAACGGAGCTAGCCGAACTCATGCCATCTGACCAAATAGTATACTCTCCTAGTTCCGAAGCAGTAATAGAGCCTTCTCTAGTTATAAATATACAAGACAGCAATATAAGAACCATAAACATAGCCAACAAAGTACCTCCTCAAGCTACAGCCCCAGAAGGATGTACTCCCTATCCAGTTGTGGATGGCATCTTGGTGTATAGCCGATGCATTACAGGGGATATTGTATTTGACCATGGGTACAGCTGTAACGTAGCGGCTTCTACCCCCCTTAATGAGATAACGTTCACGGCCTCTGTAGATGGGGCTATAAGAGGCCAGATATGCGAACCTCCTTTATTTACTACAGGAGGTCCGGAATGCTCGAACACGCTTAAGAGTATTAACGGCATGGGGGCTAAAAGACTATGGATTGTAGGAGGAAGGGGAGTAAGCCTGTCGGTTGATCAAAATACGTTCTCTGTAGACCTGTCGGCTACTCTAAGTGGCTTAGCCGTATGCGCTAATCCAGAGATATACCTTTCTTCAGCAATACTTGATTGAGTACTATTGTTAATGTAGCCTAAATGCAAGTTTATAATTATAGTGGAGTATGTTGTTACTTTTACCTTATTGGTTTAAATGGTGCCATAAATGGCGGATGTATTTGCTAATAGTACATGCGGCCTGCCGTATACTGAAGCCATTCCAAACTTTGATTTAATATCAAGTTGTACGCTTCCCGATCCCCCTCCGCCTATATATGACTGCCCCGATATAGACATAGCCATTCCATTGACTGGTGTAGTTGGCCCAGTAGGCCCAGAAGGCCCATGCCCTACTCTAGACGTAACAGCAACAGCCCACACAAGCATAGGCATAGATGAAGCAGTTGTAACCGTAAACACCATTAATTACGATAATGCCTGTACTCCCACTATAGAATTTGACTTCGTAATTCCTATGGGGCCAGAGGGGCCATGTCCTGTCTTAGACGTAACAGCAACAACTCACACTAGCATAGGATTGGATGAGGCAGTTGTAACCGTAAACACCATTAATTACTCTGATGCCTGTACTCCCACTATTGAGTTTGATTTTGTAATTCCTATGGGGCCGGAGGGGCCATGTCCTACCTTAGACGTAACAGCAACAGCCCACACAAGCATAGGCATAGATGAAGCAGTTGTAACCGTAAACACCATTAATTACTCTGATGCCTGTACTCCCACTATAGAATTTGACTTCGTAATTCCTATGGGGCCAGAGGGGCCATGTCCTGTCTTAGGGGTTACAGCAACGGCCCGCACAAGTACAGGCATAGATGAAGCAGTTGTAACCGTAAACACCATTAATTACTCTGATGCCTGTGCTCCCGCTATTGAGTTTGATTTTGTAATTCCTATGGGACCAGAAGGCCCGTGCCCTACTGTTACAGTAACGACCACAGTTAATACGCTAGAAGCAAGTGAGGACGCGGCTGTAAATGTAAATACCTCAGAAAGCTACGAGGACTGCGCTACTAATATAGATTTTGAATTTTATATTCCAAGAGGCCCTCAAGGATATGCCGGATCAAACGGATTAGATGGACTAGACGGATTAGATGGACTAGACGGATATAACGGATCAAACGGATTAGATGGACTAGACGGATTAGATGGACTAGACGGATATAACGGATCAAACGGATTAGATGGATATAACGGATCAGTAGGCCCTATGGGGCCGTGCCCTACTGTTACCATAACGGCCACAGTCACCACGCTAGAAGCAAGTGAGGTAGCTGACTTAATTGTTACTACTGAAAATGATACGGAAAACTGCGCTACTAATATAGATTTTGAATTTTATATTCCAAGAGGCCCTCAAGGGTATGCCGGATCAAACGGATTAGATGGACTAGACGGATATAACGGATCAAACGGATTAGATGGACTAGACGGATATAACGGATCAGTAGGCCCTATGGGGCCGTGCCCTACTGTTACCATAACGGCCAGCGTCATAACTTTAACTGAAGAAAGTGAGACGGCTGACTTAATTGTTACTACTGAAAATGATGCGGAAAACTGTACTACTAATATAGATTTTGAATTTTATATTCCAAGAGGCCCTCAAGGATATGCCGGATCAAACGGATTAGATGGACTAGACGGATTAGATGGACTAGACGGATATAACGGATCAAACGGATTAGATGGACTAGACGGATATAACGGATCAAACGGATTAGACGGAGCCCAAGGAGACCAAGGAGCCCAAGGCGATTACGGCCCACAAGGCGATCAAGGCGATTACGGCCCACAAGGCGATCAAGGCGATTACGGCCCACAAGGCTATCAAGGCGATTACGGCCCACAAGGCTATCAAGGCGATTACGGCCCACAAGGCTATCAAGGCGATTACGGCCCACAAGGCTATCAAGGCGATTACGGAGCCCAAGGCTATCAAGGCCATCAAGGATACCAAGGAGAAGAGGGCTGCGCTCCTTATGTTTGGATATCTCCGGGGGGCACTACTGTAACTCCGTTAGCTGCTGGTAAAGATGCTACAGTTACGTCTAAGATAGTTCCAGGCCCTGATGCAAGTGCAGGACCTTGTGGATATGAACTCAGGTTTGACTTTGGGATACCTGATGGAGCCCAAGGAGCCCAAGGAGATTCTGGAGCTCAAGGAGCCCAAGGAGATTATGGAGCCCAAGGAGCCCAAGGAGATTATGGAGCCCAAGGAGCCCAAGGAGATTACGGAGCCCAAGGAGCCCAAGGAGATTATGGAGCTCAAGGAGATTACGGAGCTCAAGGAGCCCAAGGAGCCCAAGGAGATTACGGAGCTCAAGGAGCCCAAGGAGATTACGGAGCTCAAGGAGCCCAAGGAGATTACGGAGCTCAAGGAGCCCAAGGAGATTACGGAGCTCAAGGAGCCCAAGGAGGCTCCGGAGCTCAAGGGGCCCAAGGAGGCTCCGGAGCTCAAGGAGCTGCCGGGTGCAGAGGGCGCCGAGGAGACCAAGGAGACCCTGGAGCCCAAGGAGGCTCCGGAGCGCAAGGAGCTCAAGGAGATCCTGGAGCCCAAGGAGGCTCCGGAGCGCAAGGAGCTCAAGGAGATCCTGGAGCCCAAGGAGATTACGGAGCGCAAGGAGATCCTGGAGCTCAGGGAGCCCAAGGAGATTCTGGAGCCCAAGGAGATTCTGGAGCCCAAGGAGGCTCCGGAGCGCAAGGAGATCCTGGAGCCCAAGGAGATTCTGGAGCCCAAGGAGGCTCCGGAGCGCAAGGAGATCCTGGAGCTCAGGGAGCCCAAGGAGGCTCCGGAGCTCAAGGAGCTGCCGGGTGCAGAGGGCGCCGAGGAGACCAAGGAGACCCTGGAGCCCAAGGAGGCTCCGGAGCGCAAGGAGATCCTGGAGCCCAAGGAGGCTCCGGAGCGCAAGGAGATCCTGGAGCTCAGGGAGCCCAAGGAGATTCTGGAGCTCAAGGAGCCCAAGGAGATTACGGAGCCCAAGGAGGCTCCGGAGCGCAAGGAGATCCTGGAGCTCAGGGAGCGCAAGGAGATCCTGGAGCCCAAGGAGGCTCCGGAGCGCAAGGAGATTCTGGAGCCCAAGGAGGCTCCGGAGCGCAAGGAGATCCTGGAGCTCAGGGAGCCCAAGGAGATTCTGGAGCCCAAGGAGGCTCCGGAGCGCAAGGAGATCCTGGAGCCCAAGGAGGCCCCGGAGCGCAAGGAGATCCTGGAGCCCAAGGAGGCTCCGGAGCGCAAGGAGATCCTGGAGCCCAAGGAGGCTCCGGAGCGCAAGGAGATCCTGGAGCTCAGGGAGCCCAAGGAGATTCTGGAGCCCAAGGAGGCTCCGGAGCGCAAGGAGATCCTGGAGCCCAAGGAGGCTCCGGAGCGCAAGGAGATCCTGGGGCCCAAGGAGGCTCCGGAGCGCAAGGAGATCCTGGAGCTCAGGGAGCCCAAGGAGATTCTGGAGCCCAAGGAGGCTCCGGAGCGCAAGGAGATCCTGGAGCCCAAGGAGGCTCCGGAGCGCAAGGAG